>Ga0123337_10003149_pt1 | contig 17949 bp, 20 predicted proteins | sample frozenSSSSmetaG_FD_89792 | JGI IMG/M metagenome (GOLD analysis project Ga0123337, IMG submission 89792) | Glacier valley bacterial and archeal communities from Borup Fiord, Nunavut, Canada, to study Microbial Dark Matter (Phase II) -... | ecosystem: Environmental > Aquatic > Freshwater > Ice >... | reverse complement strand
TGACGGCAGCCTCTTGATTAACAGTGGCAGTTTTGCTTCTGTGGGAGCCTATAATGTGGAATATGTGGGTTTGGCTGATACAACAGGTATTGAACTTCTGGCAGGTGGATTAAATAACTTAACAGTAAATCTGAAGACAGATACTGCAAGTCTCATGATGGAAGATGATGTGCTAGTGGCAGGTCAGTTGAATTTAATCAAAGGACATCTTCGTCTTTATGACAATAAACTTGTGTTAAACGGAACATTTAATCAGGCGGCTGGTGCAGGTTTAGTAGGTCACTCTAATTCTGAATTGGAATTGAATCTCAAATCATCTGTGAATGATACCATCACTTTCATGCAATCAAACCATAATCTCAGAAATTTAAAATTAAATATGACTGGTGGAGGGACATTGATGCTGGGTTCTGATCTTTCCATTAATAATGAACTTGATTTGAGTAGTGGAAAAATTGAACTTGGTAACTATCAGCTAGATATGACCTCGACAGGTGCAGTGATTAACTATAGTGATAATCATTATATTGTAACTTCAGGTTCAGGGAAATTGCACATGTATGTGAATACGTCGGCTCCATTTGTTGTGTTTCCTGTGGGCACAATAAGTAGTTATTCTCCGGCCAGTATTCAGCAAACATCATCCGGAACTTCAGGTGATTTTATGGTAAGCGCCATGAATGGTGTTTACGCGCAAGGAACCTCAGGATATAATAACGCGATTTACAATAGTGTGGTGAATAGAACCTGGTTAATTGAATCCGCTTCCGGTGTTGCGGTCAACATGAATTTGAAACTCTCATGGAAAGTTGCAGCAGAAATGAACGGTTTTAAAAGGAACAGGGCCTACATCACACATTATACCAATGCAAAATGGGATACTTATGCTAAAGCTTCCGCTTCTCCAAGTGCTAATAACACCTTTGAATTGGAACGCAACGGAATTACAAGTTTAAGCCCCTTTGCAGTGGCAGACAGTTCATCCGCCTTGAAAATTGATCAAGTTGAATTGAATACGAATATTCAATTATTCCCGAACCCTGCTTTAAGTGAGGTGCATGTGAATGTTGCCAATACAAACCATGCATTCAGTTTTGAACTGCTTGACATCACCGGTAAGGTGCTATTAAGCTCTGGGACTACCATCCATACCCATACTTTTGATCTTGCCGGACTCAATAACGGTTATTATTTTGTCAGAGTGACCGATCTGCAGAATCAACAGTTGTATGTGCAACAGCTGATTAAAAACTAGTGAGCAATATCAGATAAACGAAAAGAGAATTTCATTAACACATGCCATTCTCTTTTCTTTTAAATTAAGAGTTGATTTTTTTAAAGGAAAGCGGAATCATATATATTCTCTATATTTATTGACAATCATATTCATGCAAAAAACAAAACGACCTAAAAAGGGATTATTTATTCTAATAGGAATCCTTGTGTTTTTTGTTTTAGGTTTTGTTGCTTTGCATTTGAGTTTTGTTCTTTATTTTGATAAAAAAATCAAATCAGATCTTCAAAAAGAGTTTTTTGCCCAAACCGGAGGAACTTATGAATTGCAGATAGAGACACTTCGCACAGACCTTTTTGTGCAATCTGTGTTTTTATCGGGGTTTAGGATTTTTCCGGTTAAAGGTGTTCGTCCCCTTACAAGTAAGTTTTTTATTTCAGCAACAAAAATCAATCTCGAAGATTTTAATCTGTATTCCTTTTTGACGCAAAAGGATTTACGGTTTTATAAATTGGAATTGACGAATCCGAAAGTGTTGGTATTTAGAAATAATGTTGATGCTAAAATGGAAGACACTTCCGTTCATGTGGCAAAGTTTTCTATCTATCAACTCATCAAAAAGCACGTGAGCGCTTTAAGTGTCAGTCGCATAAAAGTGAGCAATGCGGAAATCAGGATATATGCAGATGATAAGGATTCCTTGTTATTGTTAAAAAGCAAGGATAATCAACTTCTGATATCGGATCTTCGCATTGACGCGGAAGCTGAGCGTTTAGGGCGTTTATTTCTGGCCGAAAAAACTGATCTTGTTATTCATAAGTTTTCATATACCACTAAAGATAGCCTTTATACGGTAAAAGTGAGCCGTTTGTTTGCCTCGTATACAGATTCTACAGTGTTTATGGATTCTGTGATGCTCAATCCCAATTATAGTAAAACAACATTTGCAGAGCACGCCGGCCAACAAACAGATAGAATTAAACTATTTGCAATGAAGATTGAATTTAACCGGATGGATGTGAAGCAGTTTTTTGAAAAGAACTGGTTTATTGCTAAGGAGTTAAAAATTTCAGGATTTAATTTGGAGGCATACCGCGACAAGAATGACTTCAGAAAATCACATCAACCATTGTCAATACAGGCATTAATCAATCATATTCCTGTTTATGTCAAGCTGGATTCAATCTGTGTTATAGATGCTCATTGCAGATATGAGGAGCTAGCCGTTGACGGTGCCGAACCCGGGAAAATATTTTTTCACCATGTTGATGCTGTCATGACCGGCCTGAGCAATAGGCACGAAAACATGCTATCTCAGGGGTATTTATTGGTCAATGCGTCTTGCAAGTTAATGAATAAAGGTCAATTACATGTGCGTTATCGTTTTCCATATAATACAGATAACATGGTTTTTGACTGTTCTGGGCAATTATATGGAATGCCTTTTACCGAATTAAATAAAGTATTGGAACCTATTGCTAAAGTATCCGCCGTGCAAGGCGAAATTGATTCAATGGTTTTTTCGTTTCATGCCGGAGAAATAGCGTCAGATGGATGGATGCGGCTGATATATCACGATCTGAGGGTTCAGATTTTGAAAGCCAGGGGAGGAAAACCCATTGCTGTAGAACATTTTTTATCTTTTTTGGCCCACAGTTTTATTATTAAAGAGAATAATCCCACCCGCAATCAGCCTGTACGTATGGCAAAAATTCACTATGTGAGAGATACAGATCGGTTCATCTTTAATTATTCTTTAAAATCGCTACTAAGTGGTATTAAAAGCGCTATTGGTTTGCCAGAGAGAAACAAAAAGAAAGGGACTTAATAACAAAGAGTGTTTCTAGGTAGGCTATTGGAAATATTGGCAATAGCAACTGACTCTAAAAAAGCTGCAATTTACATAAGGAGCAAATCATCTTTGTAATTATTGTCGGCTAAAACAGTGCATACAGAAAAGTTAGCAGATCTTGATTCGCCGTTTGGTTTCCTAGAGTCTAAACATCCATAAATAAGGCATCATCAATGCGTCTATCAGTTCCTGATATTTTTTTCATCCCTGTTTTGCTCGGAGGTATGAGAAATTTCATTAATCCAAAACCTGCAGATTTAACTTTCTGCGGATTTTTGTAAACAAATTGAGTCACTCCTATTTGCAAGATCGTTCCTAGTATTTTTTTCAGGGGATGATGCAAACCTCCTTGTACAAGTTTTTTTGTCATAAAACCTGAGCTTATGCCAATGGCATAATCCAAGGCGTTTTGTTTAAGCTCTTTTGATTCTATCATAGCTTTTATCGCATGTTTTACAAGATTAATGGGTTTTAGATTCGCGTATGCAAGGTGAAAGTTTTGTTTCAATATGTCTTTCTCTTCATCACATTGTATGGAGAACGTACGAATAGTTTCTTTTAGCTCATGCTCGTTTCTGATAGACTTCATAGTTGTTTTTCCTGTATATGTTTTGCTACTCCAAGCTGATTAAGAAGGTATATACGAAAGAACACTCAGGATGTTTTAGTGTCGTCCATACTGGACTGCGTGGCGTCATTGTGTTCTTTAACTGACTCATATTGTTGCATACCCGTCTCGTACCATTCGGCTAATCTGTTTTTAAGATCAACCGCTAAATCTCCACCTTTTTTGATGAGTTTTTTTCTGGTGTCGACGCCCTTTTCAGGAGCAAATAATACACCGATAGCTACTCCGGCAGCTGCACCGGTCAGCAAGCCAAATAAAAATTTTCCTGATATCATAATTTTGTTTTTTTTAATGTTTGAGTTGTTTTTTTGCGTTGAATATATTTGATGATAGTGGATATAAGTACAATCATCAGTAGCAGATGGATAATAGCGCCGACACTGTATATAAATAAACCTATAGCCCAAAAAATAAGCAATAATAGGATGATGGTATAAAAAAACTTATCTTTTATCATCGCTTAAAATTCATCATCATCGTCATGCTTTCCATAGTTGGGTTTATCCGTCAGGATACTGTCGTCGTCATCGTCAGGCTTAAATTGCCTCTGTGGCGTATCCTTTTGAATGTGGTACAGTAAATGCTCGGCAATTTCTTTTTTAGCATGAACGTCTTTTGCAGGTTCTGCAGGATTTACGACAGAGTCTTTCGCGGTATCATCAGCCTTGTTTTCATTGGATTTTGTATTTTCTTCAACAGGGTGAATCGAGTTTTTCTTGCCGGGAATTCCCGGATAATCCTGATGTGTCATGTTTTGTGTTGTTATATTATCAACTGAGGTTGATGAATGACTAAAGGTTTTTGCATTTTTCTTCGCAAGTGATGGCGTGATCCAAATGCGTGCGGAGTGCAGGAAGCATATTGGTTGCCCAAGCTCTGATGTCAGCATCTTCAACATCTTTAGAAGCCGATTCAAACTTGTCTATAGCTTTTTTATGTCCTTTTACCATCATCTCACAATATGATTTGTCAAAATCTTTTCCTGTTTTTTCATTGAGTTTGTCAAAAGCATCCTGACCATCCTGGGTAATGGATGTTGGAATTGATATTTGTTTTTTTGCCGCTAAATCTTTTAAGTCATTCATAGCGTTTGCATGTTCATTTTCCATCATTTTCCCCAAGGCTATCACGTCAGCATTTTTACTTCGTGATTGGGCTAGTTTTCCAAGTTGCATTTCTTCGAGGTTAATTTCTGCTGATTCAACTAAAAATTGAGCGTCTTTTTCGGATTTTTTTTCGTCAAATTTAGCCTCATTATGTTCTTCAGCTGTTTCTTTGGTATCGGGAGTCTTTGGCGTGTTATTGCATGAAACAAAGCCGAATCCTGCTATGATGATGGTGCAGGCAAAAAGTCTGTTTGTTTTGAAATTGAATCTGTTTTTCATTGTTTTAGAGTTTTAAGTGGATTGTTAATGCAAAGATGGCAGAGCATAAGGCTTTGAAGGTTATAAGATTGCCAATAAATGTTATAAGATTTCCATCGATTCTATAGATGCAAAGAAAATAAAGTATAAACAGACGACGTGCGTGTCATTGTTTGAAAATGCAAGGTTCATCGGAACTAGTATGCAGAGGGTTAAGCCGGAAGATAAATGGAAAATTCAGTGCCTTTTCCTACCTCGCTTTTTGCATGGATATAACCATGATGATTGTCTACTATCTTCTTGCATAAAGCGAGGCCAATTCCGGTGCCTTCATAAAGTTCTTTCCCATTGAGGCGGTGAAAAATAGTGAAAACCTGCTCCACATATTGTTGTTCAAAACCAATCCCATTGTCTTTGAAAATTATTTCTACATAATTTTGGGATGGGTCTAAATGCGGATAAAGCTCAAGATTTCCTCCCGGATACAAACGCGCGCTGATGTGAACAACGGGATCCTTTTCGGAGAACTTTAAGGCATTGCTCAAAAGATTTGAAAAAAGTTGGTTCAGTTGCAATAATATACCTTTCACAACAGGCAATGAATCATGCGTAATAATGGCATTTTTCTCGCTTAACATCAACTCAAAATCAGTCTTTATAAGTGATATAACTTCATTTAGGTCGCAGGTCTCAAACTGTTCTTTAACAGAATTTAATCGGCTGTAATTCAGTACCGCTTTAATCAGGTCTGACATTCGTTGTGCTGAAGTCGCAATTTTTTCTAAATATTTTTTTCGCGCAGTTTCATCATCCATATGATGGTCCAAAAGGTTGGAGAAAGTTTGGATTTTGCGCAAAGGTTCTTGCAGGTCATGTGAAGCGATATACGCAAATTGTTCAAGATCACGATTCGATTTTATGAGATCTTGGTTTGTCTTTTTTAATTTTTCTGCACTTTCAATATTACCGGTAATATCGTGCGCAATCACTAAAACGGAATAAACTTCTCCATCCTCTGTTCTTAAAGGAATAAGAAAATCCTCATAATAAAGCTGACTCACAGGCGAACGGTATTTTGGATTGTGTATGGTTTCTCCTGCCAGTGCTTTTTGTAAGTCTAAATAACCTTTGCTTCCGGCTGCATAGGGATAAATGTCCAACAGTTTTTTGCCCAATACTTCTGATCTATCCAAGCCGTAAATTTTCTCACAGGTTTTATTAAATGACCTGAATCTCATATCCCTGTCATAAACAATCATGATATCAATAGAAGCATCAAGCATGGTCTCAACAAAATCTTTCTGCTGTTGCAATTCCTTATTGCGTCCGTACAATTCTGCTGTGCGTGTGTCGACCATATGCTCCAATTCTTCTTTAGCCATTTTTCGGTCATGTATGTCGTGGCAACTTCCAATGAAGCCTAGAAATGTACCGTCCGGTGCATATCTGGGCATACTTTCACAAACCACCCATCGATAAACTCCGTCATGGCGCCTGATACGATATTCCTTATTAAACGGCAGACGAGCGTCAAACGCCTGATGATAGTTGTCGATATAGTTTGAAATGTCATCCGGATGGATGTTCTCTACCCAGCCCCAGTTTAATTCTTGTTCCAGATTTCTTCCTGTAAAATGAAGCCAGGCCCTGTTATAAAAATCACATAATTTGTCTGTGCCTGCGGTCCATATCATTACTGGAGCGTTATTGGCCATTGCCTTGAATCGCTCTTCGCTTTCTTCTGTCTTTTTTTGCGATCGGATGAGTTCATCAATGTATGTCTGAATGGTTATGTCATTTTCTTTTGTCTTTGCCTCTATTTTTTCTTGTTCTTGTAAGGCTAAGAGATTTGAAATTTCTGTGGCTATCTGGTCAACCAGTAATTGAAAAAATGTTTTGTATTTTTCATTTAATCTTAGATGTGGATTAATACCAATCACGAGGATCGCATACGGATGTTTTTTTCCCGGATAACTGATGGGGAAAATGAGGTTTTCTTCAGGAGGCGAATTCCAGGAGCCTGAAGGCATGTCTCCAAGTCTGTCTCTGGTATCGTGCACACTGACAGCTTGATTAGTTTCAAAACATTTTAGAAAATTTCTTGAACCTAGTTTTCCGTTTGGACTTAATTGAATGGTTTCTGGCACAGATGAATGCGGTAATTGTATGCCGCTGCATCCAAATAAAGAGGCTGTGTTACCATCTTCAGCCACCTGATATAACATGGCAAATGGAAAATCAAGGGTATTCTTGTACATCAATTCTAAAGTGCCTTTGTAAATGTCAGAAATATTCTTTTTATCTGAGATCTTAAGGGCCAAACGATTGAATGTATCGAGGTGTCTTGCATTAATTATGGTATCCGTTGTTTCGGTGGCAACTGTAAATACACCATTGATATGTCCATTATCATCAAATAGAGGGCTGTGTGAGAATGTAAAATAACACTCTTCTGCATAACCATTTCTGTTGATTAAAACGAGCTCGTTTGCAGATGAAATGGATTCTCCTTCAGTCAGAATTGACTGAAATTGTGGTTTTAATTTGGTCCATAAGTCAGGCAATATATACATGCCATTTGCGCCGAATGAAACAGGGTGCTTGCCTGCTAAAAGCGAAGCAAATGCTGCGTTGTAAATGTTTGTTAAGTCTTTTCCCCAGCAAACCAGCATCGGGAATTGTGCATTGAGACAGATGTTAATGGCCGTGCATAGACTTTTCGGCCAGTCACTCATAGGTCCAAGACTTGTGTTTGACCAGTCACTTGAACGCAACAAATCCCCAATTTGACCTCCTCCTGAAATCAATTTTGTCTCAGCTTTACTTGTTTTCTTAGCCAGCATAAGTGGATTTGGAGTATGGTTTACTTTGATTGTAATGCGCTGCGCTTAGGAAGGTCTGATACATATTTAAATATAGGCTTTTGATACAAAATACATGTGCTAATGTTCTCTGTGTTTTTGTTTGAAATAAGCGGTGAAAAAAATCGAGAGAATCAAACAATGCGGCAGAAAGTAGGCATATATGCAAAGAAAAGAATAATAAAGCAAAATTACAAATATGGATAACATTGATTCTGTTGATGTAAGATAATGAAATTTGAATCATATAAAGTCTTAAATAAAAGTAAATTATATTTACTTGTTTTTTAATTCTGAAGGATTGTTCTTGCACTAACTGGTAAAAAAAGAACCACCGACTCAATGAAATAGCCGGTGGTCTTGCGTGGAATATTATTCAAAATGGGGTATTCTAATTGTCGTTAAATGACGTGACATTTTACCTTATGTATTGTATTTAATTTAACCGGAATTTAGCTCAGGAATTTAGTGGATATTTGTTTTTTTTAGGGGTTTAGATAAAATAAGAATAAGAAGTCGTTATTCTCATGAGCGTTAATCGTTTTTCTATGCAACCCTGAAACATACCCCAAAGAACCTTCCAGAAGAAACTTTTTGTAAAGGTTTCACCGTAATGGTAGTTTCTGGTGGCTCTTTGTGGGTTAACCCACCAATAGGAATGCATTATGTGATATAAATTGAAAGATGCTGTTTCGGTTTTTGTTTGTCATATAGGTCTATAACCTGATAGTTACCTATATGCAAATTTGTTTCTAATATCCATCCTCTTCTGTATTCATAGGTAGATGTAACAGATGGAATCAGTAAGTCAAATTTTAGTTGTCAACCGCGTTCTCGCATTTTATTCAATGGCTATTGGTAGATACGTAATATTTATGAATTACGATGTTTAAGGTCTTTTTTTAGTTCATCGGCTTTTGATAAACCTTTTTCTGCAAGGTCTCTTATACCGGTTTTTACTTCATCTAATTTTTCCACTCCTCTTTCACTCCATTGATCTAAATTGCTATTGACATCTTTCTGGAATGCGTCTTTTTTCCCCAGGATTTTTTTGCGTGTATCTGATCCTTTTTCCGGAGCGTATAATATGCCAATAGCTGCACCGGCGGCTATACCCGCTAAAACACCTAATAATACTTTTCCTGTTTCCATAATTTTATATTTTTTTTAATTTTTTGTATGTGTTAATCTTCAGCTAATATCATGCTGAAAGTCCTCATCGCCAAAAGGAGTAGTATACTGTTCTATCTTCTCGTTTTCGATGTTGTTTTCATCTTCAGTATTTTTGTCTTTTGGCAGAGGTTCACGCGTGTCGGACTTGTTTTTGTCAGAGATGTCAAGCTGTTTGTTTGTTTTCTCATTGACTTTGTTCAACTGCGATAATGTGTTGTCAATTCCTGAATTTTCAGGATTCAGTGGACTGTTTTTCATAGGTGTGTGATTAGGTCCTTGTGGGTCTTTTTGGTCGTTTTGCATGATCGTAAATGGTTTAAATTATAATTATGCAGTCTTTCTGTTTTCAGGCTCATAGGCTATATACTCATACTCCATATAATCATAATATGTTTCTATATTAATGGCCGATTTAGCAATATAAATCAGAATATCTTCCGCATCTTTTTCTTCCTTAAGCGTTTTTTCTAATAACGCTACAACTTCTGTTTCTCTTAGTGTTTCTGCAAAGGCGCAAAGCGTGCCATAACTTGCTATTTCATAATGTTCAACCTTGCGCGCTGCAGAAATAATTCCTGCATCTCGTATAATTCCTTCTTCATTGTTTTCCATGATGTCTTCAGATTCCTTTATCAATCCTTCTATAGCTGCACATCTTTTAGGAATGGGTTTCAGACCAAGAATTGAAAATACTTTCTCCAATCTGGCCACTTGTGCAATTGTTGTATCTAAATGTTCACTGATGGCATTAATCAGTTCGGGGGATTGTGCATGTTTAATCATTTTGGGCATGGCTTTGGTCAAAGCTTTTTCTGCCCAAAGGATATCTCTTAGTTCGTCCTCAAATAAACATCTGAATCCTTTCTCTTGCATGGCAGAGTTTCTGTTCGTTGTCTTTGTTTCTTTGATTTTGGCTAACATATTTTATCGTATTGATTCGTTGTAAAGTGAAATGTAGGGTTTAATCTAAATTTGTATTACAAAGGTGGACTTGAATACCCATAAAGTCTTTACATAATTTCCGACAAATGTTATATATTAGCCATTGGTATATAGTTGAGAAAAAACGTTTTAAACTGGTATAATCACATGAAATGCGGTGCCTTTCCCCAGCGCGCTTTTCACATGAATCATGCCATGGTGGTTCTCAACAATTTTTTTGCATAGTGCCAAACCGATACCCGTGCCTCTGAATTTTTGACCATGATCAAGACGTTGAAAAATGGTGAATATACGTTCTGAATGTTCCTGATCAAAACCGATACCATTGTCTTTAACAATGATTTCTATATACTGGCGATCTTGAAGTAAGTCGGGAAAATCATTCAAAAACTTTTTTGATGGTGTTTGAGATGTAATGGTAATGATGGGGTCTGCATCTTCTTTAGTGAATTTTAGGGCATTTCCTATGAGGTTGTGAATCAGTTGAGAAATCTGAACTGTATTGGCTGAAATCACCGGAAGTGGCTGTGTAATGATACTGGCCTTTTTATCGCGTATCAATTCCTCAAAATCTATGAGTACAAGTTTTAAAATTTCCTGAAGGTCTGTCTTTGCGAATTCTTTTTCAGAACCGGCTACCATTGAAAAGTTCAACAAATCCTCTATGAGCCTTGTCATGCGTTGAGAAGAAGAAATAATTTTTTCCAGATAGGCTTTTCCTCCTTCCGGCATGTCTTGGTTATATTTCTGTTGTATACGATTGGAAAAAGTAATGATTTTTCTCAAAGGTTCCTGTAAGTCATGGCTGGCCAAATAAGCAAATTGCTCAAGCTTTGTATTTGTTTGCGCAAGACTTACATTCTCTTCCCGGAGTTTGCGTGTCCTTTGCTGTATGGTGTACTCAAGTTCAGAATTTGAGGTTTTTTGATGATGGATATCGGTCACCGTACCTACCCACATTTGTATTTTTCCTTGTGAATCTTTTTGGGGAATGGCTCTGCTTTCGTGCCACCTGTATTCGCCAATAAAATTAATCAGTCTGTGCTGCATCAGATATTCATTGCCCGAAGCAATAGATTCGGTCCATTTTTTTATGCTTTCTTCGCGGTCATTCGCATGCAATAAATTCATCCATCCCTTGTTCTGTATCTCTTCGGGATTTAATCCGGAATAGTTAGAAACTGCCTGATTAAAATAATTAATATGACCTTTAGTGTCGCTTGTCCATATTTGCTGAGGAATGGAGTCGGCAAGTAATTTAAACTTTTCTTCGCTATCCTTTAATTCAGATAAGAGCGATTTGAACTCTGTAATATCCTGCGCTGTTGCATGTATTTTTAAAGGTATGCGCTTGTTGTGGTCATAAGTGATTTTTCCATTGAATTTAATCCAACGTATGGATTTGTCCTCTAAAATAATGCGCATTTCAAATTTCAGAAATTCTCTCGGAAAAGCATTTTTAATGGCATAGTCCCAAATGGCTTTGTCATCCGGGTGAAAAGTTTTGATAAAATCCGCATAAGTAATTTTTGTTTGTCCCTGAAATCCTAGAATGCGGCTCATTCTTGGGGAGCAGACAAATTCGTGGGAGAAAAGGTTCCAATCAAATGTTCCTTTGCTTTGTTTGTGTTCATATTGACTCGCATCCATTGTTTTAAGATATCTAAAAGGTATTTGTGTAAGGGGTTTCGTCATAATGAATTGTCAACAGAAGCTAAAAAGATACTTACAGGAGACTACAGGGTTTAATATTAAATAATTTGCTGATAGATGAAGTTTGCATGTTTATAATTTCTATACTACAAAGATTGCCGATGCTCAGTCATGCGCCGTTGCACGACTTCTTCAAAATGTTATAAAATTACCACCGGCGAAAAAAACCTGTGGATTATTTGTAGAAAATTTCTGACAGAGTTTGTGTCAACTCGCTGATGCTGGTGGGTTTGACAATAAAATCTGTTGCGCCATAAATCTTGCTTTCTTCAATGATTCTTGGGTCGGCAGATGTGGAATACATATAGACAGGGACTTTGTTAAGCCGTTCTATTTTTTTTATGGCTTTCAGGCAATCCAGACCATTTATTTTGGGCATATTAATGTCAATGAATATACAGTGCGGCATATAAGAAGGATTGTTTTGCAAAATGGCGATAGCTTCCACACAATTGTCGGCAGTAGAACATGCAATGGTTTTATCCATATCTTGCAAGGCCATGGCAAATATTTCCTGGTCATCGGGATCATCATCAATTAAAAAACATTGGATATGAAGCGTCATAAATCTAAATAGTCATCAAAAATATTATTTAAATTCAAAAAATCAAATTTCTGGTGAACAATCAGACAATTCTTGACTTTGTTTTTCATCAATGAGTGATGAAAACATTTAAAATAGATTGTATAAACGGATGTTGGTGTCGCCAAATACTATAAAATATTATATGGAGATATTGCAACATCTCACATGAATATTATAAGGATTTCAACTCGGTATTGATTGATATTTGTGCTACCCTTTAATCAAAATGTATAAATAATTTAAGCATGGAACAAATTTCACCACCAGAAAACAAAAAAGAGCTGAAAACATTAACAGCCTGCATAGAATCTCTTCAAAAACAAGGGTTTACTGAAAATTTTATGGTGAATGATGCCGGTTTATATGATATTGACAGGGATAAGGTGTTTCAGCCTGATCAAATAATAATACCGAATTTTTACCGTTTTGAGGGTGCAAGCGATCCTGCCGATAGTTCAATTTTATACGCTATTGAAACCAATGATGGTTACAGGGGTTTATTGTCAGATTCATATGGACCTTACTCTGACCCTGAAGTCGCAAAATTTATTACAGAAGTGCAGGAAATCAATAAAAAAACCAATAAAGGCGAAAAGCTATAAACTCTTTATGCAGAATAAATATGGACATGTGATAAACTTGAGTTTCGTGCCATCTATATGGTAAGGATTAAGTGATACATTCAAAATATTCTCTAAAGGTACTGCATTTGATGAGGTTCTATGATTGGATTGTTTAGTTATTTATTTGAAATATAGCAAGATATATAATCTTGAAACTTGTGATGAGTGACTTGTACACTTTATGGATAATTAATTTAAAATGATTATCTTTGCAACCCCGAAAAAAGCGGGGTAAAAGAATAGAATATGATTACTGTTTCCAACGTTTCCCTTCGATATGGTAAAAGGGTATTATTTGACGAGGTCAATGTAAAATTTATACCTGGTAACTGTTATGGTGTCATTGGCGCCAACGGTGCAGGAAAATCCACTTTCCTGAAAATCCTTTCCGGAGAGATTGATCCGACTACGGGTCGTGTTGAGATAGAAAAAGGCAAACGTATGAGTGTACTTAAACAGGATCACTTTGAGTTTGACCAATACCAGGTGCTGGAAACCGTGATTATGGGTAATAAGGAGTTATACAAAATCATCAAAGAAAAAGAACTGGTATATGCCAAGGCGGATTTTACGGATGAGGATGGGATTAAAGCCAGTGAACTTGAAGAAAAGTTTGCTGAAATGGAAGGATGGAATGCAGACAGTGATGCCGCAACACTTTTAAGCGGTTTGGGTATTACAGAAGAGTTGCATTTTAAGACGATACACGAACTGAACAATAACCAGAAGGTGAGGGTATTATTGGCTCAGGCATTATTTGGAAATCCGGATATTCTATTGATGGATGAGCCGACGAATGACTTAGATGTAGAAACGATTAGTTGGTTGGAAAATTTTCTGGCTAATTTTGAAAATACGGTGTTGGTCGTTTCTCACGACAGGCACTTTTTGGATGCCGTATGTACACACGTTGCAGACATTGATTTTAATAAATTGCAGACCTATACCGGTAACTATACGTTCTGGTACCAAAGCAGCCAGTTAGCTTTAAAACAACGCTCTGATCAGAATAAGAAGGCTGAAGAAAAGAAAAAGGAGTTGCAGGACTTTATCATGCGTTTCAGTGCCAACGTAGCTAAAAGTAAACAAGCTACCAGCAGGCGCAAGATGATTGATAAGCTGAACATCGAAGAAATTAAACCATCGACAAGGAAATACCCCGGTATTTTCTTTATTCCGGAGCGTGAAGCAGGTGATCAGGTTGTGAATGTTGAAAACCTGAGTTATAAATACGATGGACAAAACCTGTTCAGCAATCTTAATTTTACGGTCTCTAAAGGTGATAAAATTGTATTTCTCTCCAGAAACGCACTTGCTATCACCAAATTGTTTGAGTGTCTGTATAGCAATGAAAAACCAACAAGCGGTTCAGCGGAATGGGGTATTACCATTAAAAATTCATATATACCCAATGATAACTCACCGTTCTTTGAAGGGATTGATCTCAGTCTTGTTGACTGGTTAAGACAATTTTCAAAAGAAAAGGATGAAACATTTATAAGAGGATTCCTTGGCAAGATGTTGTTTAGTGGTGAAGAGAGTTTGAAAAAAGCCAAAGTGCTGAGTGGAGGAGAAAAAGTAAGGTGTATGCTGAGTAAAACCATGCTGGAAAGTCCGAATCTGATTATTGCCGATGAGCCGACCAATCACCTTGACCTCGAGAGTATACAATCTCTTAACAACAGTTTTATTGATTATAAAGGTACTCTGTTGTTTTACTCCCATGACCATGAATTTATCAATACGGTAGCCAACAGAATTATCGAGATAGGACCCAAAGGCATGATAGACAAGTATGCATCTTATGACGAATACCTGGATGATGAGTCGGTAAAAGAACGCAAGCCGCAGATATACGGATAACCGTATGAATCCAGTTAATAAAGACAGGGTTTTATTTCTACTTGAAACAGCTCATATTCCCTTGTGGCTGATTAAGGACGTTTGCTGGCTGATGACGTACAGAACTGTCGGTATTGTCTTTGCTGTGCCAACCATTATTGTAGCTATTATCATGGCCTTCATTACATACAGTGATAAAGACAGGTTTTTGCCCAATGTTTCTATTGCTTTCTGGATTATTGCCAATGCCAACTGGATGGTCGCAGAGTTTTATGAATTTGATACAAGGTTTTATAGTATTTACCCCTTTACAGCCGGAATACTGGTGTTCATTGTTTTTTTACTTCAAAAACTCTTCAAAACAAATAAAATCAAACATATTTAACATAAATTTGCAGTCAGATTATGCCGCAGATAACCTTCAAATTTGAAGAAAAAGATAAATCCACTGTAACTGTTGATATTGATAAAGGAGAAATGATACTGGATGTCGCTCTTGATAATGATATTCAGTTACACCATAATTGTGGGGCCGTGTGCGCCTGCAGTACCTGTCATATTTACGTTGAATCAGGTGCAGACAGCCTGACAGAAATCAGCGAAAAGGAAGAAGATTTTGTTGACAGAGCGCGTAACCCTAAATATAATTCCAGACTGGCCTGCCAATGCACGCTGCTTGAAGATACAGACCTGGTGGTAACTATTCCCGATCAATCAGTCATTATCGGTCATTAATCCGCTTAGCAAATTATACATGACATACCAATTACCAATACACTGGAACGACCATGAAGATATTGCCATGGCATTATACGATCGTTTTGGAGATGATTTTGACGAATCAAAAATATACAGAATACGTTTTACCGAACTGATAGAATGGGTACTCGAAATTCCTAATTTTAAAGGGACACGTGAAGAATGTAATGAAGGCCATCTGGAGATGATTCAGAGTAAATGGGTTTACGAGTGGAGAGATAACCAATAATCCGGTCTCGGTATTCTAAAAGTTTAACGACAAGAGGTAACTAGATTATAGGATATCATTTGCCCTTGCCACCAATTCAGCAAGGTCAAGTACTTCAACCTCATTTTCTTTTTCCTGATGTTTCACACCATCCCTCAGCATGGTCATGCAAAAAGGGCAGTTTGATGCAATGATGCCGGCACCGGTAGCTATGGCTTCTTCTGTGCGCTCCACATTCACTTCTTTAGTCCCTTTTTCAGCTTCTTTAAACATCTGTGCACCTCCCGCACCGCAGCAAAGACCGTTGCTTTTGCAGCGTTTCATTTCTACAAGTTCCGCATCCAGTGTCTCCAAAACTGCGCGTGGCGCCAGATATTCTCCATTGGCTCTGCCAAGGTAACAACTGTCGTGATAGGTTATTTTTTTGCCTTTAAACGCTCCGCCTTCTACCTTTAATTTCCCGCTGTTAATCAGGTTTTGAAGAAATTGGGTATGGTGGAGCACCTGATAATTTCCGCCCAATGAAGGGTATTCGTTTTTAAGGGTATTAAAACAATGCGGACAGGTGGTGACAATATGTTTGATGCCATATCCATTTAATACGGCAATATTGTTCATTGCCAGCATCTGAAAGAGGAACTCGTTGCCGGCCCTCTTGGCTGGATCACCTGTACACCCTTCTTCTGATCCAAGTATGGCAAAATCCACTTCGCAATGGTGTAATATTTTAGCAAATGCTTTTGTGATTTTTCGGGCACGCTCATCAAAACTTCCTGCACAACCCACGTAAAACAAATCTTCCGGAGTTTTTCCTTCAGCTGCATATTGCGCAGCGGTTTTAATTTCAAAGCCTAAAGACATGCTGCAAACTTAGCTAAATTTTAATAAATTAATGATTTCATCACGCACCAAATATTTGATTTCCTTATTTTCCTTGAGCATGAGCCTGATACGTGTGGCGGAAATATGCAAAAGCGGTGTTTCCAATATCGTAATTCCCTGATGAGAAGGGTAGGGATTCGTAATGTCTTTCGAACGCTGATACACAAGAATTGGATAATTTAATATTTCTTCAGAATGTTTCCATAAAGGCAGTTGTTCGAGCGTATCACTGCCCATAAGAATTTGTAATTCATCGTCTGGAAATTTTGCCCTTAAGGCTCTTAAAGTTAAATAGGTATAGGAAGGCTTTTCCAAAGTAAATTCGATGTCGGAAACCTCAAAATCAGGATGATCTGCAATGGATAAATTCAGCATCTCCAGTCTTTTTTCTGCGGAAATAAGTTCATCTGCTGTTTTGAGCGGGTTTTGAGGTGACACTATAAACAGGATGCGCTCGGTATCTGTTTCATTCAGAATATGCTGTGCAATAGCCAGATGGCCAATATGTATGGGATTAAAGGAGCCAAAAAACAAGGCTATTTTCATGAACCTGAATGTATAAAGTCTTTAACGATCTGTTCTGCCTTACTCAAGGTGTCTTCTAACCGGTCATTGATGAGTACCATATCATATTGAGATTCAAACTGGAGCTCAAATTGTGCTTTTTCAAGACGCATTTGCAACTGATGCTCTACTTCCGTACTTCTTTTTCTAAGTCTTTCCATTAACACATCAATACTTGGTGGACGCAGAAAAATAGATAAAGCCTTGTTGCCGAATTGTTTCTTGATATTTACTCCTCCAACAACATCCACGTCAAAAATGACCGTTTTCCCCAAAGCCCATAAGCGGTCAACTTCACTTTTAAGGGTGCCGTAAAAAATACCTGTATAAACCTCTTCGTGTTCCAAAAACTCCTCATTCTTGATTTTATTTTCGAAATCTTCCTGTTCAAGAAAATAATATTCCCTGCCATTCAATTCGTTAACTCTTGGTTTTCTCGTGGTAGCGGATACAGAAAAACCAAGTTCAGGCATGGTGGCCAGAAGGTGGTTCACTACTGTGGTTTTGCCACTTCCGGATGGGGCAGAAAATATAATGACCTTATGCTGCATGTGTCCCGATATTTCGGGGTACAAATAAACGATGAATAATTCGGATTATATTCATGTCTGTGGAAAAATGTATCAATAGACTTTGCCTTTTACGCAAGAGTTTGCAGCATAAAAAAACCCTCCGTTTGAGGGAGGGTTTTTATCAGATATTCAAAAAGCTTATGCCT
>Ga0123337_10003148_pt1 | contig 17950 bp, 17 predicted proteins | sample frozenSSSSmetaG_FD_89792 | JGI IMG/M metagenome (GOLD analysis project Ga0123337, IMG submission 89792) | Glacier valley bacterial and archeal communities from Borup Fiord, Nunavut, Canada, to study Microbial Dark Matter (Phase II) -... | ecosystem: Environmental > Aquatic > Freshwater > Ice >... | reverse complement strand
TGCATGACGACGCCTCCAACCGCACCCCGACCGCATAGACATCGCCCGCCGCCGCGAGGGCTCCGTCGCCATCGCCGTCGAGCGCGTGCAGCTCGGCAAGCGCCAGCGCATGTTGAAAGTAAGTCCGCACCGGTTGAAAGCGGATGAACGGCTGTTCGAAGTCCGAGCCTGGACGGTCGCCTAGTTGCGGTTGCGCGGCCATCTCGGCCCACCATGCCCGCACCTCGGTCATCTCGGCCCAGTTGGCCTCGATTTCCGCCCGATGAGCGCGCAGATACGCGGTGCGCTTTTCGCCCTGTTGACCAAAATCCAACTTGTTCTTCGGCGGGGTGAAAACCTTGCCGCCACCCGGAGCCGGCGTGTAGCGCAACGTGAGCCGATAGGTGGCCTCGTCCTCGGAACGACCGGCCATCGCGGCGTGATTTCTGGCGAGGCTCGGCGCGACCGCCTCGTCGTGGTTAAGATAGAAGAGATAGCCCGCCAGCACCCCGGTGATCGCGACCCGGCTCCCCGTCGAAAGCCAGCCGCGGGCAAGCGCATGACGGCGCATGGCGAACAGGGCGACCACCGCCAATAAAAACGCCCCACCCTGCCCGATGAACAGGTGCGCCTCTCCCGAGGTCGCATCGACGTTCGTCGCCTCCAACTCAAGGGACCGTGCAAAAAGCCAGCCGACGGTTCCCAAAGCCAGCACCACGGCCATGCGCCATAAACGCCACCGCGACGCCCGGCAAAAAAGAATCAACGCCAACCCCGTCGCCGCCACCACCAGACTCGTGTAATCATGCGCGATGCGCGACGGATCCGGATTGAACGCCAGCCGTGCGATCAGCCACCAGAGTGAGGCGATGGAGGCGAGCCCCACGACCAGAGCGTAATCGAACAACGCGACACCAAACCTGACGGCCCTCGGGAAGCGGGAGATAAACATGGCTGAAAATCGTGCCGGAAAACCACGTGGGAGCGAGCTTGCTCGCGATTCCGATCCTCGCGAGCAAGCTCGCTCCCACGTCCGGCGACTCCGCTTACCGTTTCGCCTGCGCCTTCAGCTCGCGCCAGCGGGCCAGACGCTCGACGATCCGCGTTTCCAAGCCGGCGCTCTTCGGGGTGTAGAGCGCGAGCGGCTTTTCGAGGTAATCCTGACCGGAGATGTTCTCCGGGTAATCGTGCGAGTAACGGTAGCCCTTGCCGTGGCCCGCCTGCTTGCTCGCCTGCCCGCTCTTGTCGCGCAGCGGCAGCGGCACGGGCTGCACGGGCTGGGTTTTCAGCGCCTGATGCGCGGCGGCCAGCGCCAGCGTGGCGGAGTTGCTCTTCGGCGCACAGGCGATGTGGAGCGTCGCGTGTGCCAGCGTAAGTTCCGCTTCGGGCAAGCCGATGAAGTCGCATGCGTGATGCGCCGCGACCGCCAGCGGCAGCGCGAGTGGATCGGCCAGACCCACGTCTTCGCTCGCGAGAATCACGAGGCGACGCGCGATGAAGCGCGGGTCTTCCCCACCGGCGAGCATCTTCGCCAGCCAATACATCGCCGCGTCGGGATCGCTTCCACGGCAGCTTTTGATGAAGGCGGAAATGGTGTCGTAGTGCTCGTCCTCGTCGGCGTCGTAACGAATGCGGCGCTCACGGGCGAAAATCTCGATCTCGCTTTCCGTGATGGCGGCACCTTCGGGTAAACTGAGGACGATCACTTCGAGGGCGTTGAGCGCGCGGCGCAGGTCGCCGTCGCAGAGCACGGCGAGGTCGGCGAGCACCTTGGCGTCGGCGATGGCTTTGCGCGCGCCGAGTCCGCGCTCGGTGTCGGCAAGCGCCCGCGCCAGCACTCCGGCAACAGCCTCGGTCGCGAGCGGTTGCAGGCGGAAGAGATGGCTGCGCGAGAGCAGCGGCGGGTTGACGTAGAAACCGGGGTTGTGGGTCGTCGCGCCGATGAGCCGCACGTAGCCCTCCTCGACATCGGGCAGGAGGAGGTCCTGCTGCGATTTGTTGAAGCGGTGCAGCTCGTCGATGAAGAGGAGCGTGGGGCTGTCGGGCATCTTGCGCGCGGTCGCGAGAATTTCGCGCAGCTCGGCCACGTTGGACATGACGGCGTTGACGCGGACGAAGCGGCTCTGCGTCTCGTGGGCGATGACCTCGGCGAAGCTGGTTTTCCCGCAGCCAGGCGGCCCGTAGAAAATGAGGCTGCCGAAACGGTTGCTCTTGATGAGCCGCGTGAGCAGGCCGTCGGCCTGCGTGAGGTGTTCCTGCCCCACGATGTCGGCCAGCACCCGCGGACGCATGCGCGCGGCCAGCGGCTGCGTCGCCGGGCGGCTGCGCGGCGCGGCAGCGGGCGCAGGAGCGGAGGCGGCAGAGGCTTCGCCAAAGAGATCGGATTGATCGGACGCAGACATTGTTAACCGCTAATGGACGCTAATGAGCGCTCAGGGGAAAGGTATTTTGGGAAAAGTGTTTATTAGTTGCGATTAGTGATTCCAGATCAGGGCCATGCCCAGTCGCAGCCTAGGACATCGCGCTCCGCTCCTCTGGTTACTACTGCCGTTGATGGCCGGCCTGACACTGGGGAAACTCGCATGGCTGCCCCTGTCGCCGGCGTGGTGGGCGGGTGCGGGCGTCATCCTCGTCGGCAGTGCGCTGGCCTTCCGCAAAACGTCGGCTCCGTGCCTGGTGCTCGGGGTGATGCTGAGCGGGGCCGCGCTTTACGAGATCCAGCGCGCGCGGCTGGCCGACTGGGACGCGCTTCCGCCGCGTGAATCGCAAGTCACCGTGCACGCGGACCGGATGTTCTCGCCGCGACCCGACGGGAAAAGCGTGAGCGGTCTCGGTCGCATCATCTCATCTGATGCGCTCCTGCCCGAGCTGACGGGACAGGCCGTTTATTTCTCGGTCAGGCTCAGGCGCGGCACGCCGCCGCCGATCCGGTCCAGCGAACTCGTCATGGTCGGCGTGTTGGAAACTCTGCCGCGCAATCCGCCGGACGACACCTTCGACGGCTATCTCGCCAATGCGGGCATCAACTTCCGCCTCACACGCGGACGGATCGTGGAAACGTCCGCGCCGCCCACCGCCTACAACCGGTTTTGCGATGCGGCGCTGCGGCGTTTCGACGCCTTGCTTGATTTCGGCATCGGCACGCAGCCGGAACTCAGCGGCGTCTATCGCGCGATGCTGCTCGGGCAGCAGCAGGAGCTGAGCGAGGAACAGCACACGATTTTCATGCAGAGCGGGACGATGCATTTATTTTCCGTGAGCGGTCTCCACATCGCGACCATCGCCGGTGTGATCTACGGGGTGCTCGTGCTGCTGCGCCTGCCGCGCTGGGCGCAACTCGTGGCGGGCGGCACGCTGTTGTGGCTCTACGTGGACATCACGGGGGGAACCCCGTCGGCGGTGCGGGCGTGGATCATGGTCATGTTCCTCTATGCCTCGCGGACACTGCGCGTGCCTGGCAATCCGTTCGCCGCTCTCGTGGCTTCGGCGGTCGTCGTGCTGGTTTTCCATCCGATGCAGCTTTTCAGCGCGAGCTTCCAACTCAGCTACGGCATCGTGGCGGCGCTCCTGCTGCTGGGTCTGCCGCTCGGCGAGGCGTGGATCGAACGATGGGCGTTGTTCGCCGGCCTACCCAAGGCCGCGTGGCGCTGGCATCAGCACGCACGGGATTGGGCATGGCGCGGATTCCTCGGGATGCTGGCCATCGGCGTGGCCTCCACTTTGTTCAGCGCCATACTTGGGGTCGCGATCTTCAAGCTGTTCACGCCGGGCGCGCTCGCGGCGAACCTCGTGCTCATTCCCGCCAGCATATTGGTGGTGCTGGCCGGGTTTCTTTCGCTGCTGTGCGGGCTCGCCGGTCTGAGCGCGCTGGGACTGTTGTTTAATCACGCCGGGATTCTCGTGCTGGCCGTGATCGAGAAGAGCGTGCGGTTCTTCGTGACGCTGCCGGGTGTCTATCATCCGGCGCAGTTTTCCCCCGCGTGGCTGGGCTACGCCGCCACGAGCGTGATCTTGGGCGCGATGCTCTATGGTTACGCGACGCAGTGGGAATTAAAGCGCGGCGGGTTCTGGCCGCCGTTTGCGCTCACGGCGCTCGCGCTTGTGCTCGGGGTGAGCTTCGGCTGAGATGTCGCCATGAAGAGCGCCTACGAGCTAGCCATGGAACGCCTGTCCAAATCCGATCCGGATTCAGGCAAAAAACTCACGCCGGAAAAGAAGGCGCGTCTCGCGGAGATCGACGCGATCTACAAGGGCAAGATCGCCGAGCGCGAAATCTTCCTCAAGAAGCAGCTCGACGAGGTTCTCTCTGAGGGAAAATACGACGAGGTTGATAAAATCCGCACCCAGCTCGCGAGCGAGCGCAGCCGGTTGGAAGAGGAGCGCGAAGACGAAAAAGAATCGGTCAGGCGCGCACGCTAAACGGAATCCGTCTTATCGGGCGCGGGTGCTTGCCGGCTGAAGCTGAGGAGGCGGCGGGGCAGAGGCCGTGGTTTGCTTGCCGCCGGAAATTGCCGATGCATCTCCGCCACCCGCCGGAGTGACAGGAGAATCGCCGCTGCCATCGGGAGCATTTCGACGGAAAGCGAAGCGGTTGATCTTGTCGAAGGTGGTGCGCTTTTCGAACTTGGGCTGGCGCTGCGCGGCGGCGTCGGCGGCGTCGGTCATGCGGTCCTGATATTTCGCAACCATGTCGTATTTTTTGACCATGTCGCCCTTCGGCTGGTTGTGATACAACTGGCCATTGTCGGGACTCATCTTGTTGTCGCGAATCTCGGGCTTCGGGTAGTCCTTGCGATCAATGATGTTTTTCTCGCGCGTCTCCGTCACATCAAAAGGCGCACGGCGGTCGCTGATGGGAGCCAGTTTTTTTTTCACGCAACTCGGGCGTGGTGAAGCGACTGTTTTGCACGCGGTCGTCGCGCTTGAAAGGGAGCTGGTTGTCCGTGTTGCCGGGCGCGAGGCGGTTGGCGGTGTTGTCAGCGCCGGGCGCGAGCTGCGTGTTCTTCTGCGAGGGATCCACCTTGGTGGGATCCTCCGCCCGCATTCCCGGCGGGAGTGCGGCAAGCAGAACGAAGAACAGGGGTAACGCGGACTTCACGGGAAAGGCAGTCAAACAAGCTGAGATCTGAGAGTCCAGAGCTGAGAGCCAGATCGGAGAGATTGAATCCGGCCCCAAGCTCTAACCTCTTAGCTCTCAGCTTCCGGCATCACTCCGGCTCAGCGGTGCCTTCGACCACCCATTCGCGGGCTTCGGGGACCTGCGTGAAAAAGCCCTTCAACGCCGCGCTCAGGTGCTCGGCGTAGCGGTAGTGCGAGCCCATGCCGGTGCGTAACTCGGCCTCGTAGATGAATTTGTCGGCGTGCGTGCTGTGCTCGAAGGGCGTCTGCGCGCCGAGGAGCAGCGAGTAAACATAGGCGGACGAACCACGCTCCATGAGCTCCTTGGTGAGTGCGGCTTGTTCGTCGAGCAGCGCTTGGTGCGCGGCGTGAGTGATCTCGGACGGCAGGTAGAAGCCGGCCTGAATAAAAGGCGTGTAGCGGTGACCGGTGCGGTGGCGGTTGAGGTCGCGCAGCTCGGCGAGCGCCATGTTGTTCCAAGCGAAGCTCACGCGCATGCGGCGGGTGGCGGTGCCTTGGTAGCCGTAGCGGTTGGCGCGATGGCGCAGGGACTCGGCGACCGGCTGCTCCTCGGCGAGGAACGGTGGCGTGGCGCGATCCACGTGAACCCACACGTCGTCGGCCAGCGGCGCGGTTGAAAGTCGGGCGAGGCCGAGCTTCAGGCTGGAGGCGAGCTCTTGTTGCGCCTGTTCCTGATAGGATTTTTCGGCGGAGCTGTGGCGCATGAGGCGCGGGGAGATTTTAATGAGTTCGCTACGAATGAGGGCGGCGGCGGCGCGAGCCTCGGGGTGCGGGAGCGAGTCGAGTTGTTTAACCGTGGCGGCCCACATGCGAGACGACTGGACGAGGCCAAGGTTGGTGCGCGTGGCGAGCGGGATGAAGTAGCGCGCGCGATCGAGTGCGTAATTTTTGCGGATGCGGGTGACGACGGCGGGCTTCGCATCGGCGGGCACGCGCACGCGGTGCGGCTCGGCGGTGCCGAGGGCGTCGAGGCGGGCGTATTCGGCGTGGTAGGCGGCGAAGGATTTCGCCATGAGCGCCTGCCAGCGGGGAGCGAGATCGGCGGGGATGCCGATCTGTTCGGCCGTGGGGAGATTGGCCGCGTCCATCGTGATGTAGCGGGTGGACGACTCCTGGCCGTCGGCCATCTGGGCGATCTCAAAGATTTTATAGGCGAGCCACATCGAGACGTCGTCGAGGGCGATGGCGAGGCCGCCGGTGAGGCCGCCGATGGAGGCGTGGCCGTAGTCGACAAACTTCAGGATGCGGTCGATGGAGGCGTCGGGATTGGCGAGGTCGACCTTGGCCATGATGGCGGCGAGGCCCTCGTTACTCCGCGAGTAGCGGGCCAGCACGGAGGCGAGCAGCTCAGGGGTGACCTTGGGCAGGTCGGCGGCGGAGGGAGGAGGGACGAGGGCGAGGCCGGTAACTTTCATCGATGGGAAGATGGCCGCAAAAAGCCGTTAAAAGCGCAAGGACGCTGAATGAGAAATACACGAAACCCTTCAGCCTGTTTAATCGCGGAAACACAGAAAGGCGGAAGCAGAGAAAGAAACATTGCGGTGACGCTCCGGAGGGAGCGCAGCCCTTTCCTTATTTCAGTATTTCAGTTCTTCCGGATTTACGTGATGAACGCTTCATGAGTTCCCCTCTCAGATTTGTCCTCCTCAGCCTGGCCACACTCCTGCTAACGGTTGCCGTTCGCGGAGGCACGCCCCGGGCCGACCACGTTTTCATCATCAGTTTTGACGGCGGAAAACCCGCCGTGATCGCCGAGAGCGAAATGCCCGTCTTCAAAGCCATGGCCGCCGAGGGCGCGCATACCTGGGTCGCACAGACGATCATGCCGAGCATCACCCTTCCCTCGCACACTTCCATGCTCACGGGCGTGACGCCCCTCAAACATCACATCCTCTGGAACGACTGGAAACCCGAGCTAGGGCTCGTGAAAGTGCCCACCGTGTTCAGCATCGCCAAGGAGCACGGCTTCACCACCGCGATGTTCGTGGGCAAAGTTAAATTCCGCCATCTCGACCTTCCGGGCACGGTGGACACGTTTGTGTTTCCCCTGCCCAACTTACCCGCAGACGCACAGGCCGCCGAAAAATCCAAGGTGGAGGCAAAGGCCGTGGCGAAAGCCTTTGCCTCCGCACTCGCGGGCGGGCTCAAGCCCAACCTCTGCTTCATTCACTTCTCCGACACTGACACCGCCGGGCATAAATACGGCTGGGGTTCGCCGGAACAGATCAAGGCCTTTGCCAACTGCGACGCCGCGCTCAAAATCGTGATGGATGCGATTCGCAAGGCAGACCTCGCGGATTCGAGCGTGGTGATCCTCACGGCAGACCACGGCGGCCACAACGCGACTCCCGAACAGCTCAAGGCCAACCCGACCATGGCCAAAGGCACCCATGGCCTGGCCATCCCCGACGATCTCAACATCCCCTGGATCGCGTGGGGCAAGGGCGTAAAAGCGCACCTTGATCTCACCGCACCCATCGGCACGTGCGACACGGCGGCGACGGCACTCTGGCTGCTCGACATCCCCGTGCCCGCCGGTTTCGACGGCAAGCCGGTAACGAGCGCGTTCGAGTAAGAAGGAGGCCCTGTGTCCTTACGTCGAAATGACGTTGACGCCGCGCAAGCCAAACACCGGCGCAGTCGCGAGAAGCTGGCGGTCGTTGGAATAAATTTCGGCGCACCCGTTTTCGGCAGCGCTGGCCAGATGCAGGGCATCGGCCGCGCGTAGAAATACGGTTGCAGGCGTGCTCCGATAAGCCGCCTCGACCCGCGCGATCACCGCTTTGGTGACGGGCAGCCACACGATGGCGCCGACGCGGGTGTCCGCCTCAAGCTGGGCGAGCAAGGTGGCGAGGTCGGCGGTCGTGCCCGAGCCTTCACGAATTTTGCGATGACAGATCGAGGCAAACTCCGCGCGACCGTGCAGTGAGCAAACCAAATGCCGGACCGTATGCGCGTGGGCTACGACGTCCGCCGAACCCGTTTCCGCGCACAATGCCTTGAACAGATAAGTCGTGTCGTAATAGGCCGGGCTCATCGGGCATCGCGTTCTTCGGACAATAGGTCGGTCGAATCGCGCCCGTCGGAGAACGCCTTGGTCTTTAACAACCGGTCATACTCCGTCGTGAGTTGACGCCGGGACCAGGCGGACGCGACAGGCGAAGTAGATGCGAGGGGAGTTTGGATTTCATGGACGAGGGCCGCCACGATAAGATCTTTAAGGGTGCCGCCTTGCTCAACCGCTCGGATTTTCGCGCGCCGATACAACTCCTCGGGGAGTTCAATGGTCGTTTTCATGTATACATAAAACCATAAAAGTGGATTCCCGTTAATATGGACGGCTGGACACAAAAAAGCGCCGGGCGTTTCGGCCCGGCGCGGAAGGTGGGGCAGGATATCAGCGGTTCAGAAGCCACACGCCCAGCGAACCTTGGTAGAAGCCGAGAACCACGGTCGCGACGGCCAGCGAGCCCAGCATGACCTTGGCGACGAGGCCGACCGAGGTGCGGCCCGGACGGGGCGTGGCCTCGTCTTCGAGCAACGGGGCGCTCCATGTCTCGAAGAAGGCGGCCTTGATCCAGCCGAAGTAGTAATAGATCGAGATGACCACGCCGATGATGGCGACGAGCAGCAGGCCGTGGAGGCCGGCCTTGAAGGCGGCGACGAAGATGAGGAGCTTGCCCATGAAGCCGGCGAGCGGAGGAATGCCTGCGAGCGAGCCGAGGCCGATGGCGAGCACGGCACCGAGGAAGGGATGGGTTTTACCGAGGTTGGCGTAGTGCTCGAGTTCCTGGTCGGCGTCATTGCTGCCGGCGAGGTGGGTCATCACGCCGAACACCGCGAACGAGGCGAGCAGGTAGGCAAACAGGTAGAAGTAGATCGCGCCGATGGCCTGGCCGGCGAGGTTGGCCGGAAGAACAGAAGCCGCCACGACACCGATGAGAAGGTAACCGGCATGCGAGACGCCGGAGAGGCCGATGAGGCGCTTGACGTTTTGCTGGGTGAGCGCGGCGATATTACCGAAGAGGATCGTAGCCGCCGCCATGATCGAGAGGACCGCGGTCGTCAGATGCGCGTAGGGTTGGAAGGCGCCTTGGGTCAGGATCAGCAGAATGGAGAAACCGGCGGCCTTGGAAGCGACCGCGAGGAAGGCCGTCACCGGCGTAGGCGCGCCTTGGTAAACATCGGGAATCCAAATTTGGAACGGGACCGCACCGATCTTGAAGGCGACACCGGACAGCACGAGGACGATGCCGAGGCTGGCGAGGAAGTTGTTGGGATTGGCCGCGAGGAAGGTGTGCAGCGCGGTGAAATCCATCGAATGGATGGAGGAACCTGGGAGCGTGGTGTTGCCCGCCACGCCGTAGAGAAGCACGATGCCGAAGAGGAGCAGGCCGGAGCTGAGCGCACCGGTGATCAGGTATTTGAGGCCGGCTTCGAGCGACAGCGGGTTGGTGCGGAAATAACTGACGAGGATGTAGAATCCGACCGTGACCGTCTCCAGCGCGACAAACAGGAGGATGAAGTTGTTGCTCTGCGCGAGGAGCATCATCGCAGCCGAGACGACCAGCACGATGTTGAAGAACTCGATGCGGGGCATCTTCTGCTTGGCGAGGGCGATGGTGCCGAGAATGCAGACAAAGATCGAGGAGAGCAGAAAAAACGCCCGCATGAACTGGCCGTTGGCGGAATGGTGCAGCAGACCGCTGAACGTGTCCTGTCCGCTGAAGGACGGATAGAGCTTGAGCAGCAGACCGAGGAGAATGCCGATCTGGCCAACGATGGCCACGGCCGGGATGACGCCATGCTGCTTCTTGGGCAGGGCGATCTCCAGAACGAGAAGGAACAGGGCGAGACAGCCGAGCAGGAGCTCGGGGAGAATCGCCTTCCAGTGGTTGGAGGCGGCGGCGTTGAGAAGTTCTAGGTGCGACATCGCGGGAAGGCTTGCGGGTTATTTGGCGGTCACGGCGGGAGCCTGGACAGCGGGCGCCGGGTGGTAGATAACCTCGAGCGCGGAATTAAGCTGGGTGGAGATCGACTTGGGCCAGAAACCGACAAAGAAAAGGGCGGCTATGAGGATCAGCGCGGGGAGTTTTTCGCAGAGTGTCAGGTCGGTGACGGGCTTAGCGGCGGCGACCTTGGCGAAGGCTTCCGTCTGCGGTCCGAAGAACACGCGGGCGGCCGAGCGCAGGCCGTAGATCGCGGAGACGACCACACCAGTAACCGACAGCGCGGTGAGGAGCGGGGAGAATTTCCACGCGGCGACGAAGATCGTGAGTTCGCCCCAGAAGTTGGCGAAGCCGGGGAGACCGATGCTGGCCATGGTGGCGACGACGAAGAAGGCCGCTAGCACCGGGGCCTTTTGAGCGAGTCCGCCCATTTCCATCATGTCGAAGGTCTGGGTGCGGTGGTAGATGCTGGTCGAAAGGAGGAATAGCAGCGCGACGGAGAAGCCGTGCGCCACCATCATGAGAACCACGCCGCCCGCGCCGGCCACCGAAAAGGTGGCGAGGCCGAGGAACGCGTAGCCCATGTGCATGACCGAGCTGTAACCGACCATCTGCTTGAGGTCGCGCTGGGCGATGGTGATGAAACCGATCACGAGAAGATTGCCGACGACCGCGAGCAGCGCGAGAGGACGGGCCCACTCGACCACCCCCAAGGGAAGCAAAGGAAGGGCGATTTGAACGAGACCGTAGAGGCCGAATTTCTTGAGGACGCCAGCGTGGAGCATGGCGGCGGAACTGGGGGCGGCACCGTAGCCGAGGGGAGCCCACGTGTGGAACGGCCATAGCGACACCAGAATGCCGAAACCGAACATCAGCAGGCCAAAGATGTATTTCTGCACGCCGGCAGCCAAACCGTGCTCCAGCAGGGCGGAGCGGAGGGCGATGAGATCGAAGCTGTTTGCACCGCTCTTGTAGTAGAGGGCGATCAGGCCGATCAGCGAGAGCATCGCGCCGGCTGTGAGGTAGATGGTCATCTTCATGGCCGCATAGTTGCGGTCCTTGCCACCCCAGATGCCGACCATGATGAAGGTCGGGATGAGCGCGAGTTCGTGGAAGAAGTAGAAGAAGAAAATATCAACGCTGGCGAAGACACCCATCAGGCCACCCTGCATGATGAGCAGGAGGACGAGGTAGGTCTTGAGGCGCTCGGCATTCGACTGGATCGCGTAGAGACCGGCGGCCAGACCGACGATGCCGGCGAGCACGAAGAGCGGCAGGGAAATGCCGTTCAGCCCAAGCGAGAGATGGATGCCGATCGCCTGCAGTCCGGTGTTGTAAACCGTGTAGAAGGCGTAGGTGGCATGCGACGGCGCACCCGCGAAGCTGCTCCAGAGGAACAGGGCGATGAGCGCAGGCACCGCGAAGGCCACGGCAGCGATGCCCTTGGCGAGGCGCAGGGGCGCGCCGAGCGAGATCGCCAGAGCGGCGACCAGAGGCGTCGCGATGGACAGCAGAAGGAGGTCAACAGGCAGGGAGTTCATCACGAAGTCGCGTTAGAAAAGCCATCCGGCCGCGTAAGCCCACAGGATCGCGGAGCCGAACAGGAACCAGTAAACATAGGCGTGCAGGCTGCCGACATGGAGCGCACGCGCGCCGATGCCGATGAGACCGATCACCCCGGAGAAACCGCGGATGATCAGGCCGGAAAGAAAAATGCGCTCGAGAAACTCCAGGAGCATCGCAAAGCGTTGCTGGACCTTGGCGACATACCAGTCGTAGGCCGTGTCGGGCGAGCCCTTCACAAATGCGAGGAAACCAAAGAGCGCAGGGGATTTCTCCTCAAGCGCATCGGTCGCGGCGGACTTGTAAAGCATGAGCGCGGCACCGGCGCCAACCACGAGAATGACGATGCTCGTGATGTAGGGCTCGGCACCCTCGGCGAAGGGAATCTGCGACCAGACGCCCTCGAAGGCATGTCCGTAGATGTTGAAAAAATGGCCGGCGTAACCGCCGACGAGCGCCAGCACGGCGAGAACGAAAAGCGGCGCGGTCATGGACAGACCGCCTTCATGGGCGTGTTCGGCTTCGTGACTGCGGGGCTGACCGAGGAAGGTCAGCTTCCACATGCGGACCATGTAGAAGGAAGTCAGCACGGCGGTCAGCGCGAGAATCACGAAGACAGCGGTGTTTTTTTCCTGAGCCAGGTGGAGGATCGCGTCCTTGGAGAAGAAACCGGAAAGGAACGGCAGTCCGCAGATTGCCGCCACGCCGATCGTGAAGGTGACAAAGGTGAACGGCATCTTCTTCGCGAGGCCGCCCATCTTGAAGATGTCCTGCTCGTGATGGCAGCCGTAGATCACGGAACCGGAACCGAGGAACATGAGGGCCTTGAAGAAGGCGTGGGTCGTGAGGTGGAACATCGCCGCGCCGACGCCGGCGGAGAGCGTGACCACGGTCTTGGTGGTTTCGTCCAAATGCTCCAAGGAACCGAGTCCGAAGGCGGCGACCATGTAGCCGAGTTGGGACAACGTGGAGTAAGCGAGGACCTTCTTGATGTCACTTTGGGTGATCGCGCAAAGGGAGGCGTAGAAGGCGGTGATCGCACCCACCCACATGATCACGGTCAGCGCATCGGCGACCATCAGCACCTCGATGCGGCAGAGCATGTAGATACCGGCGGCCACCATGGTCGCGGCGTGGATGAGGGCGGAGACGGGAGTCGGGCCTTCCATCGCGTCGGGCAACCAGACCTGCAAGGGCATCTGGGCGGACTTGCCGACCGCGCCGCAGAACAGGAGCAACGGGATGAGGCGACTGAAAACGAGGGAGTGGGTATCGCTGAGATGGCCAAGCTCGGTGAGATTGACCGTGTTATTAGCCCAGTAGCACATCACGATGCCGAGGAGGAAACCGAAGTCGCCCACACGGTTGACGATGAAGGCCTTCTTGGAGGCGTCGGAAGCGGAGGCTTTCTCGTGGTAGTGATTGATCAGGACGTAGGAGCTGAAACCCACCAGCTCCCAGAAGATGAAAATCATGAACAGATTGTCGGCGAGGACGATGCCGATCATCGAGAACATGAAGATGGAAAGTCCGCCGAAGAAGCGGGCCTTCGAAGCGTCGTCGTGCATGTAGCCGAGCGAGAAGACGTGAACGGCGAGGCCGACCACGCCGACAATCGAGAGCATGAGCGCGGCGAGGTCGTCGAACTTGAAGCCGAGCGACAAGGTGAAGTCGCCGAGCTTCAACCATTCGACGGAGGCGTTGACGGCAGCGTCACGGTGTCCGCCAAAGGCGAGCATCAGCGAGCCGGCTGCGACCACGGTGGCGGCAAGCACGGAAACGGTTGAGGCCAGCGTGCCTTGCTTGCGCAGGAAAAGCGCGATGATCACCGCGGAGACGAGCGGCGTGAGCAGGGTGATGAGAGCGATGCAGGTGGGCGTCATGGCGTCAGTTTTTCAGCGCGTTGAGTTCACCGACATCGATGGACTGGCGGCGGCGGAACAGTGCCACGATGATGGCGAGGCCGACGGCGACCTCGGCGGCGGCCACGGTGAGAATGAAGAAAACGAAAACATTGCCGTCCATCGTGTTGTTGAAACGCGAGAATGCCACGAGCGCGACGGTCGAGGCGACCAGCATGAGCTCGAGGCACATGTAGATCACCAGCGTGTTTTTGCGGAGCAGCACGCCAAAGAAGCCGATGGCGAACAGCAAGGCGCTGAGCAGCAGGTAGTGGTTAAGACCGACGGTCATTTGATATCCTCCAGACCTTCAAATTTTTTGCTGAGCACGATCACGCCGAGCATGGCGATCAGGAGAAGGAAACCCACGATCTGCACCGGCAGGAGATAGATGGTGAAAAGTTGTTCACCGTAGTTCTTCAGCGTCGCGCCCACGGGCACGATGGAGGCGCCGAGTTCGCCAGTCGTCTGCTGGCCACTCTTCCAGAAGGACAACACGCCGACCGAGAGGAGGGCGAAGGCAATGCCGCCGGAGACGTAGGCCGTCTTCTTGAACGGCTTGCGATCACCGCCATGCGCATTGAGCAACATGATGATGAAGAGGAAGAGCGCGACGACCGCGCCCGCGTAAACGAACACCAGCAGCGCAGCCAGAAGGAAGGCGTCCAGCAGGATGAAGATGCCGGCCACGCCGACGAGGCAGAGCAGGAGGGCGAGCGCCGAGGAGACGGTGTTCTTGAGCCCCACGACGGCGGCGGCACAAATCACCGTGAAGGTGGCGAAAGCGTAGAAAAAGAGATCGGCCATTGACGTAAACGGCTAGGTGTTGGGTTGGGACGGGATGGGTGGCAACGTCTTAGTGGGCGTTGCCGTGTTCTTCGGCGGTCTTCTTCTTGTCCCACTTGAGATGCTCGTCGGGAAGCGTGCCGCCGAGTTCGTAGAGCTTGGCCTTGTTGTTGACCATCTCGGCGCGGGTGTAGCCGGACATGGAGAACGTGTTTTGAAGGAAAATCGCCTCTTCGGGACAAACTTCCTGGCACAGGCCGCAGTAGATGCAGCGCAGCATGTCGATGTCGAAGGCCTGCGGGCCTTTCTCGACGTGGGCGTTGTCGGAGGATTCGGAAAGTTCGCCGGGCGTGATGCGGATGGCCTTGGGCGGGCAGACGAATTCGCAGAGCTGGCAGGAAACGCATTTTTCGCGGCCGTTGGGATCTTTTACCAACGTGGGCACGCCACGGTATCCCTTGGGAATCTCCGGGCGCTGCTCGGGATACTGGAGCGTGACGGTGGGCTGGAAGAAATGCTTAATGGTGATCCACAGTCCCTCGATGATCTGGGGGATGTAGGTTCGCTCGGCGAAGGTGAGCGGTTTGCGTTCGACTTGAATGACGGCCATGGCGCGTGAGAGTTGGGAAATTATTTTTTCAGCCAAGCCAGTAAAGCGAAGGCGAGCGTGTAGAAGAGCAGATTGGCGATGGAGAGCGGCAGGAGTTTCTTCCAGCCGAGGTGCATGATCTGGTCATAGCGGAAGCGGGGCAGCGTCCAGCGGACCCACATGAAGAAGAAAATGAAGGAGAAAACCTTCCCGACAAAGATGCCGATGCCGACCAGACCCATGAACAACGGGTGCGTCGCAAACGGAATGATGTGCGAGAGCCAATCGATGAGCGTGGTGAGGGGAATCCAAGGGAGGATGTTCCAGCCGCCGAAGAACAACAGGATGCAGACGGCGGAGCCGACGATCATGTGGCAATATTCGGCGAGGAAGAAGAGGGACCACTTGAAGGCGCCGTATTCCGTGTGGAAACCAGCGACGAGTTCTGACTCGGCCTCGGCCATGTCGAACGGAGCGCGGTTGGTTTCAGCGAAAAGGGCGACGAGAAAAATGAAGGCCGAGAGGGGCATGTAGAACACGCCCCACATGCCGTGGTAGGTGGCCATGTTGAAGAGACCATGCCAGACGCCGTTCTGCATCTGCACGGCGTCGAACAGGCTCAGCGTCCCCTGCCCGCCCGGCTTGTTCATCCAGAGGAAAACCGGCAGCACGGAGAGCGTCATCGCGAGCTCATACGAAACGAGCTGGGCGGAGGCGCGGACGCCGCCGAGGAATGCGTATTTGGAGTTGGAGGCCCAGCCGGCGAGGATCACCGCGTAAACACCGAGCGAGGAAACGGCGAACACGGCGAGGATGCCGATATCGACGTTGGCCAGCACGATGGGCTGGAGAACCGTCTGGCCGTTGATCACGGCAAAATAGGCACCGACGGGAACCACGACCACGGTGGTGAGCGCCGGAATCATCGCGATGATCGGGGCGAGAATGAAGTAGAACTTGTTCACATGGCCCGGGACCGGGTCTTCCTTGAAGGTGAATTTACCGCCGTCGGCCGCGAGTTGGAAGATACCCATCTGCTGAAGGAACGGTCCGAGGAACGGGATGCGTCCGACAAGGCCGAGAGGCGTGAGCAGGCCGCCGATGGGAGCGATGGCGCGATTCGGACCCGGGCGGTTCTGAATCCAGGCGCAGATTTTGCGCTCGGCCATCGAGCACGCGGCCGCGACCGGGAACATGAACAGGATCACCGCGATCGCCTGCAAAACGAGGCGGACGATGAGCGGGAGGTGGAAGTAGAAGTCGAACATGGCGGCTCGTCTGGGTTAGGCGGTCGCGGCGGCGGCAGCGGCGGGTTTATAGTGAAGCGTCTCGCCCTCGACGAAGGGCAAGCCGGCCCAGGCGGTGCTGTCGAGCAGCAGGCCGGTTTCGGGGATGTTCTTGTAGAGCATCGTGGAGAGAGCGGGAACCTCGGCGGCGAGGGTCGCCCAAACTGCGGCCAATTCGGATGCAACGGAACCACCGGTGGCGGTGATCAGCTTCGAGAGGGCAACGAGATCATCGTGCGCGCCGGCGAGACCGGGGACGGCCTTGGCAAACTTTTGGATGCGGAACTGCTGGTTCACGAAGGTGCCGGCTTTTTCGAAGACGGTGAGCGTCGGGAGAACAACCTGCGCGGCGGCGCTGGTGGCGTTGGCGTGGGTGCCGAGATAGACGACGGAAACCTTGGCGAGCTGCGCGGCGGTGAGGCCGGCGGCGGTCAGGTCTTCGCCGACGGAGATCACGGTCTTGACCTTGCCGGAGTCGATGTCGGACGCGAGGCCGGTGAGTTGCGCGGAAGGCAGCGCGGTGACGAGACCGGTGACGAGAGCGCCACGGACGTTCGGATTGCGGTCGGCGGAGATGAGGAGCTTGTCGCCCTGCGCGGTGCGCGAGACGAGCGAAACCGAGGCCTTGAGCGCGGTGGCGAGCTTCTTGGTGAGAAACTGTTCCTCGACCGAGCTGCGACCGGAGCCGACGATGGCGACGGAGCCAGCGGCGAAGAGCGTAGCGGCTTTCGCGACGAGAGCGTCGAGCGAGTCCTTGCTGGAGAGACGATCCGCGGCGGCGACTTGCTTGTAGAGAACGCGACCGGAGTCGGCCATCCAGGTGTCGTTCACGCCGTCGTTCTGGCGCGGGGTGATGCGGTAGAGCGTGCCTTCGCGGGACCAAGCGACGGTGTTGGCACCGACGGAAGATTCGGTGTCGATGGTGTTCGTCTGCTTGAGGAACCAGACGCGCATCTTGAAGCGGAAATCCGTCGAGGTGAGCGCGCCGACCGGGCAAATATCGACCGTGTTGAGCGAGTAGTTGTGATCGAGCTGACGGTTCGGGTGGCAGGTCAGCGTCGAGTAGCTGCCGCGATCCACGAAACCGAGGACATCTTCCTTGGCGATGTCGCGGGAAAAACGGATGCAGCGCGAGCAGAGCACGCAGCGTTCGTCGTCGAGGGTGACGCGAGGCCCGAGCTGGGTGCGCTTCGGTTTGACGTTCTTTTGTTCGACGAAGCGGGAGTAGCCGCGGCCGTAGCCGGTGGCCTGCTCCTGGAGTTTGCATTCACCGGCCTGATCGCAAATCGGGCAGTCGAGCGGGTGATTGATAAGGAGGAACTCCATCACGCCTTCGCGGGCGTCCTTGACCATCGGGCTGGTCGTCTTGACGTGGAGGCCGGGGGAGACGTTGGTGCCGCAACCGATCTGGGGGCGGGGAATCCAGTTGATCTTCTGCTTGCCGGTGGCCGGATCCATGATCGGCGCCTTGGTGGCGGGATCGACGGCGGGCATGCCCATTTCGATGAGGCACATGCGGCAGTTGCCGACCACCGCGAGCTTCGGGTGGTAGCAGTAATGGGGCACGTCAACGTTCACCATGCGCGCGGCTTCGATGACGTTGGTGCCCTTCGGCACGGCGATCTCCTTGCCGTCGATGTTGACGGTGACGAGCTCGGGTTTGGCAGGCTGGATCATTGCGTGGAAAAGTTAGACCAATTCGACGGCCTCGGCGGATTTCGGGGCCTTCTTGGTTTCGTGGTAGTTTTGGAACTCGTC
>Ga0123337_10003147_pt1 | contig 17950 bp, 11 predicted proteins | sample frozenSSSSmetaG_FD_89792 | JGI IMG/M metagenome (GOLD analysis project Ga0123337, IMG submission 89792) | Glacier valley bacterial and archeal communities from Borup Fiord, Nunavut, Canada, to study Microbial Dark Matter (Phase II) -... | ecosystem: Environmental > Aquatic > Freshwater > Ice >... | reverse complement strand
ATCATATAACCCCCCTGATGGTAGCCGTTCAATTCGACTCTCCGCAAACAGTTCAAATGCTGCTCGATCATGGAGCTAACCCGCTGGCACGTGACGATGACGGCCTGCGTCCGATACATTATCTTACTGGAAATGATACTGACGAACTAAAAATTGCTGACCTGTTGATCAAGAGCGGTGAGGATGTCAATGTCACGGATAATACGGGGAACACGCCACTGATGAATATCAGTGGCTCTGAGAACATTCCTACGGTTCGCTATCTGATTGCACATAACGCTAACGTCAACCAGCGCAACGAAGGAGGGAATACAGCGCTTACGATAGCAGAAAGTGAGGAGGAAAAGGAGACCATTCGCCTGCTGAAAGCGGCAGGCGCCAAACACTGAACAACTTTGTGACAGACCTCAAAAGGGTCTCTGCTTGGTGCTGTGATGTGTACCCTCTTTTCCAGCGAACGGAGCGGGCTGCCTGGCGATCGAAGCTTTTCGGTACTCTCCACGAAAGTGCCACTATGGTACAATTTTAGCAGAAGGAGTATGGCACAACAAATGTCCGCAACGACGAAGACGGGTATACAAAAGCATGGCACAAAGAGCTAACGAACAAATCTCTCCCGGCGATTGGGAAGCCACTCCTGCAGCCGTACGAAATGTCTTCCTTTCGCTGGAAATCGAACGGAACGCTTTTCGAGAGCGGTTGGAGCGGTTGGAGCACGTGCCCGAAGCGAATGATGAGCAACACAAACTCCGGCTGACGCGGTATCAGGCACTCGTGGAACAGCAGTTTTTGACAGGACTGACACCGGAGCAGCAACAGGAAATCGAGCGACTCGGTGAGGAAATCGACGCCATCAACTCCAATTCACACCCTTCTCTCGACTCGCTCGCTGAAGCCATCGCGGCACAGACTGGAAAGCAGCCGGAATGATTGCCCGCTTCGATCGTACCGTTCCTGCGCCCATTGTTTCAGGGGGGTACGCTGCCTTTCGTCCTTACGTTCGCGCCGATTTTCGGCAGTGCTGCGCCCACTGCTGCCTGAACGAGTTCTGGGGTGGCGGTGTCGGCAGTTTCGAGTTGGATCACTATCGACCGATCAGTCGCTTTCCACATCTGGCACGCGACTTTTATAATCTCCGCTATAGCTGTCACGTCTGTAATCTCACGAAATCGGACTACTGGTCCTCACCGGAGATGGAGGCTTTGGGTATCGGAATCGTAGACTTGACAATCGACTCATTCGCAGACCATTTTCGACTGCTGGCAAGCGGCATCCTCGAGCCCGTTACGGACTCGGGGCAGGTGACAATTGCCTTGTTGCGCCTCAATACTACTCACCTTCAGCAACTCCGCGCCTTCATCGTTCGAAATCATTGGGCGCTGGATGTTTCGCCGATAGCGCCTGCCTGAGCGCGTTAGAGCGGAGAAATGTCCGGAATAGAGACAAATTGCCAGAGGAGAGACAGGAAGTACACAGCGATACATCAGATAATAGCAGTGTCAGAGTGAAGCAAGAAATGTGGGCACATGCGCGAGGGCAAATATTTCCGGGTCGACCGCTTGTAAACCTTCAGCTATGGAAGACCGCACCAGCCGTTTATCGGCTGCAATCAAAACACACGGTTCGGCGCTGGCTTGTGAAAAACGCAGAAAAAGAGTGAGTAGTGCAGCGTCCGTCGAGTTCAGATTGTGTTTCTGCATCACGGACAAACTGCTCAGAATAGTGGCGTCATCGAGGGTGAGAATGCCTGTTTCCGGCGACTCTATAATTTCTGTACGAAGCGAAGACGCTGCTCCTAAGAACGACTCACGCCGGATCGCTCCGCCGTTATAGCGCCTCAGCAGGATGGAGAATGTCTCTGAGTAGCTCCAGATCGTGGTGACGATGCGGGAAGCGTGGACTCCACTGAAGAATGATTGAAAAATGCCTCGGCGACATCGCTGCCCGCTTCCGGAGTATAACGCTTCGCCAACGCGCTGGCATCCCACAACAGATATGCCATTCGTGACTATTCGTTAGTTAAGCAAAGTTTTGTCCTCCGTTGGCATGATGAAACCGCGCAGATTACGATCTCACGCAGATTTCGCAACACACAAAACTATACTTAACTAACTACTATTCCTCGCGTGTCTGAACGATTCCGCAGGAAAAAAGGTTGTCTTCGGGTTTGACTCCGTCTTCCAAAATCAATCGCCGAGAGTCGGCCGGTGTGATCGCGGGATCGTATTCGAGTCCCATTTCGACACCTTGCTCTGCGACAATCCGGCGCAGGAGTGTCTTATCTGCCAGCAGAAGATTTGTATTGAATGTGGACGTATTTTGCATAGATTTGCTCCGAAACCTACTCGACCTCACTGAAAGCTCTTCACCGAAAGCCATTGTATCACAAAGGAACTGTTCGATGCAAAATGACACTTCCTTCTCGGGCAGGAAATTGCGTCCACAATTATCGTTCTGCTATGCGTCTTCCCTCTCCACACTCCGATACACTCAGATCGTTGCTACCGAATGAGGCGCAGTGGTGGAAAGTGCGTGCTATCGACGCTGCCCGAGATACCGCTGCCCCATTCGATACTGCCGTTTGCCTTCCCATCACGATCGTTTACGAGCACGGAAATGCCGAACGCCGCTCCCTCTTTTCTAGAGAATGGAGCGAGCTGCTGCCAGGGTAACGCTACTTCGTAGAGCGTGCGTGTGCCGGAACGGTGAATGGCCACGACCGCGCCGGGAACTGTCTGCACGACTCCGGTCGAGCCCACGAACCGAACCAGCGCTGTCCTGCCGTCCGCAAGCTGGGCGATACCGAACTGCTGTGCCTGCAGCGTACTCATGCCGTTTCCACCGCCCTGAATTCTAGCGGTTCCGGCATTCTGTTTTGCAGTAGTAGATAGTGCCGATATTGCGAACTGCACCGAATCGGAATCCCGCATCGTGGCTGCCGTGGGTGCAGGATCGAACAGGTCGTCCGTGACGTCGCAGGCGAAGTAAAAGTACCGCTCGTCCCATTTCGTATAGGCAGCAGCGGAGAGATCGCCGACTCCACCCCATGTTTTGCCATGCACCTGCTCTGCGCGTCCCATTCCGAGCGGTATCGCGTCGGTCCAGGCAGCGAGTTCACCGGCAAACTCGGGCTTTGCGCTTTCCTTGAAATGTGCGCGGTGGCAGAGCAGTGGGACGCCGATCTGCAGAGGGAATTGCTGCACGATCCCTTTGAAATCGCCTGTTCCTTCCAGCCTAAGTGTGACCGGATAAACTCCCGCGTCGGCCTCGGCTGTTCGCAGAGTTATCTCCTTCAGCATTTCTTTTTGCTGTGGCGTCTGAACGGGCACGACGATCCGCTCTACCGATTCGTTTTTTGTTCCTGCGGCTGTTATCGCAGTCATGGTCAGCGGAATTTTGCCGTAGTTGGTGAGACGCAGACGCGCAGTTCCGGGTTTTCCGGGAGCAGTGAGGTCGATGCGCGGCGTCAGCAGTTCGGTTTTCAGCGGCGAGCGCAGGCGCAGCGCATACACAGAACAGGTTTCGCCGCCCGCCTGCACGGTGACGAAGGCGTCACGGTCGGCAGCGAGCGCAGGCGCATTCAGCTGCAGGCTCAAGGCGCGCGATCCGTTGGGAGCGATATTGCCTGGAGCGAGCAGCGACATCGCCGGGGACACGATACCGCGAAGCGAACTGGTCAGGGCGAGGTCGATCGGCAGGGTCTGTTTCGTCGGGTTGTGAATTACCGCTGTGATATCGAAAGTCGTCCCGCCGACGTAGGTGTGCGCGGAGCCAGCAGACGGTATGAGTTCGATTTCGAGCGGCGGTGGGTTGTGATCTTCCAGACGCAGGAGGGTTACCCCGCCACGCGCCAGGCTGACGGTGAGTTCAATTTCGCCGCTGCCGATGCCGCCGGGAATATCGAGTGTCGCAGCGGGGCGATCAATTTCCGACGTGGATACAGTCTCGTCTTTCCGCAGATCGAAGCGGGTAAGGCGCAGCCCGCCTGGCGACTTTTTCGTCGTTCCTATTTTCGCTCCGTTGTTTTTCGCCACCTCATTTTTCGTCATGCCACTGAGATATATCAGAACAGGCAGCATCGGCGGCCCGTCGGCAGCGCTGTCCCGCCAGATCAGCAGGCTGAGCGCGCCCTGCCCGCCGTTTTTCAGCGCGACATTGCTCTGCGTATTCTTTTGCTGGCTGCTGTCCTGCTTTGCGCCAGTCCCGAGTACGGCAAGACAGCGGACGTCATCGGCTTCGCCCGCAGCACGGAGGCGGTTTCCCGCAGCGCGATTCAGCAGTCGTAAGCCCGCAAGGTCCGGCGTCAGACTCGCAGCAGCCAGGACGTTGTTTACCTGCTGCGATGTGGACGGCGGCAATGGGGAGGCAGCGGCTGACGAAGGCGGTGTCGAAGGAGCTGAAATCGAAGGAGCTAAAATCGAAGGAGATGGACTTGGGGAGGATGAATTTGAGGAAGATGAACTCGAAGAAGGTGCGATTGACGCAGACCGCGCTGACACTGAAGACGTACCTGCAGGTTTTCCGGTGAGCAGACCGGCGAGCGGGTTGGACCCGCCGGGCGTATTCGACGCTGTCAGCCGTACTGCGAGACCGACTACAGCGCCGGGCGACAATGCCGACGTATCCGCTTCCGGCAAAAGGACACAACGACGCAGTGAGGGCTGTGACGCAAAGGCGCGACGGACGTTTTGCAGCAGTTCATAAGCGGCTGCGGACGCCGCCGGCGAGCGCCAGCCGAACGAGGTGAGAGTCAGATGCTGCGCAGTGCACACTGTGGCAGTCTGCAGCGCCCCGGCTGCGATCGCGCCCGAAGTCAGCAGGATTCCGATCGACGCTTTCGGAACCGCAGAATGAACTGCTGCAGCGAATGCCGACAGCCGTTGCGGCCCGGCTCCTGCCTGACCGGCGAACTCCCAGCGAATCACGCCGTATTCTGGATTCCTGCCATAGCGCACAGCCGTCGCTTTGACGAGTGACTGCCAGGCAGCATCCGTCATTGGAAGCGGCAGAGCAAGGCTCAAAATCACGTTCGCACCCTTTTTGTGCAGCGCCTGCAGCAGGGCGTCGGCTGCGTCCCACTGGACGGTCGGCGTGCCGTCCGGAGCGAGAGTGACGCTGCCTGCAATCATAAATGGGTCGAAGCGTACGTAGTTGGCGCCGTAGGCTGGAAACGCTCGAGGGGAAACATTTGTGCCGGTCTGCGCTGACAGTATGGCAGCAGAATCGAGAGTGATACCGCGCCATACCTCCCCCCACGCGCCCTGAACGTTGCGAACATCGATCTCGAGGCGGCATGGCTTGTGGGAACCGGGCGCAGCGCTGGTATCGGGAGTGAGCGCGATACGGCGCAGTGGGGCAGGCGGAAGAATTGGAGGGGGCAGAACAGACGTGCCCGGCGGTGTGCCGTTCGGCGAGAAACCAGGCAGCAAATTCGGTTTTTGTGTTCTGGGGTTGATCGGAGCAGGCGGAGTGAATTTGCCAACCGGTGTTGGAGGAGTGACGGCTTTGCCAGCACGTTTCTTTGCAGGTTTCGCAGGGGCAGGAGCCGTCTGAAACAGGAAATGGAAATGGCGCAGGAATGCGGCGTATTCAGCTGGCGTCCTGGTCGAAGACTGAGCCTTCAGCAGTGGCGATAAAAGATGGAAATTGTCGTCGCTCAACTCATTCGATTTTTGACTGTGAACGACGATCGGCAGGCAGGCAGCAAGCACAACAGAACAAAAAATGGCAAAGCAACAGAAACGGCGTGGGCTGATCATTGCTGTACCCTGACTTCGTAACCTGCAAATAATGGTTTACTCGAGATTGTCTGTGAAGAACTGAACGACACGCTCATGCGCCTGCGAACGCACTTTACGGTTGATGCGCTTGTGACGTGAGCGCGGCAGCATGTGCAGCTCTTTCGAGCCCGAGGCGGCGGCATAGAGGTCGTGAGCATCGGAAAAGGGAATGATTTTGTCGCGCTCCCCATGAAGGAGAAGCAGCGGGCGCGGAAACAATCGCCCGACGGAAGCGAGCGGCGCGACCGTCGAGGGCGCCGCGACGAACCAGCGTTTGCGGTTTCCGAGGCGCATGATGATGCGCTCCGCGAGCGGAGCGAACGGACCGAAGTGATGGCGGCAGCGCTGCGTGATCGCGCCTTCGAGCGTGGCATAAGCGCCATGCGTGGCGACGGCTTTGATGCGTGGCTCGTCCGCCGCGCCCATGATTGCGGTCGCGCCGCCCATCGAAAAGCCGAACACGCCGAGCGGCAGTTTACCGGCGTCGGGAAGTGTCGCGATATAATCGACTGCTCCGCGCAGATCATTCGGCTCGAAACAGCCCGCCGTACAGCGATCGCCGCCGCTTTCGCCTGTCGCGCGAAAGTCGAACATCAGCAGCCCGAAGCCGCTATTCCAGAGCGTGTCTGCCCAGGGAAGCATTTCGGTACGGTTGGCAGACATTCCATGACAGAGGATGATGATTCCAGGCGGATCAGGCTCGCTCGATGGCACATACCAGCCGGAAAGCAGCATCCCGTCTCTGGAAGGAAAACTCACGTTTTCGTAGGGTGCGCCAAACTGTTCCGGACTGCGCTTCAGACGTCGGCGAGGCGGAAAAGTCGATATGTAAGCGATGGCGTAGGAGCCGCCGACTACCCAGAGTACGGTTCCCAGCAAGCCAGTCACGATTATAGCCAGCACTAGCCAGATAACCCAGTTGATACGAAGCCTTCTTTCTCGTTCCTTTGACAATCTGCGCCATAAACAATCCAGGTCGACATCGATCTGAAACCCTGTTCGATTTCGATCCCGCGCTGGATAGACGATCGGTTTCGCAAACTACCTGTTCACGCCTGCATCGAAAGTATAGCGAAACAGACATGCTACAGTATACCCGGATCGCGCTTTATCGATCGAATTTCCGTACACACTTGCTCCTGCAAAGCTTACCGAACGAGTAACTATTCATCTGGTGTGCCTTCCCGGAAGCAAAAGCTAACGAGAGGTGTATTCTCTCCCCCTCCTCTATTTGATGGAGACATGGTGGGAGTGGTAAATAGCTTACCGAGTGACTTTATTGGCAGCCTGCATTCATCTCGTTTCAAGAGATTTCAAGAGGCTGAAGGAGAAAGCCCATCTCACGCAGTTGTCCTCTCGGACGCAACGGGACGGGCTTGATCTTCAATTTCTGACATAGTACGGTACCAGAATTTCAACGAGGCCTCCGGTCGGATTCGAACCGACAACCTACGGTTTACAAAACCGTTGCGCTGCCATTGCGCCACAGAGGCATAAATAGTACCGTTCACCCATTGATAGAATCAGCGGTCGATCTCAGATACAGCTTGATATTGTATCACGAGGCGGGAACGCTGTCAAGGGAATGTTCGGGCTTATAAACTGACTTCAGCAGTTTTGAGCAGGTATCACACTATGACCAAACTCCTGACAATGCAAAGAAAAGATGCTTCCGCTTGCGTTCTGAGGTCGAATCTGTTAAGATGCACATACCGATCACAGTAAAATGGAACACAGTTCGAGAGGCAGTGCGCAGAGGGTCTCTGGTTAGAATCTATTGAAAATGGATATGCAGGCGTGAAAGTGCTGACAGCGCAACAGATGCGCGACAACGACAGGCGGGCGATCGACGAGGTCGGCATTCCGGGAACCGTCCTGATGGAGAACGCGGGCGCGGCAGTCGTTGATTTTCTCGCGCGGCAGTATAATCCGCTCGCGGGGCAGCGCATCGCCATTTTTTGTGGAAGCGGCAACAACGGCGGCGACGGGTTTGTGATCGCGCGCCGTCTGCACCTTCTCGGCGCCAAACCCTCTGTTTTCACCGTCGGCGACATGAACACGCTCAAGCCGGACGCCCGCGCTCACTGGCAGGTTCTGCTGAAGATCAATGAAAAACGGAAGCTGCCTGTTTATGCAGCAGGTACCTCCGATGCTGATAACTCGACTATGCATGGGTTCGACCTGATCGTCGATGCGCTGCTCGGCACCGGGATCAAAGAGGCGCCCCGCCCCGACTATGCCGCTGCGATCGAAAACATCAATGAAGCGGGACTGCCAGTCGTCGCCGTCGATATCCCCTCGGGAATCAATGCCGACACGGGCGCAGTGGCGGGCGCAGCCGTTCGCGCCACGCACACTGTCACGTTCGCCTATCCGAAAATCGGACTGTTTTTGCCGCCCGGCTCGGATTATGTTGGAACTCTGCATGTCGCCGACATCGGATTCGATTGGGAAATGCTCGAGACCGAGACGGACTGCCGACTCTATCTGCCCACCTTATTTGTCCCTCTTACTGAGAAGCCTGCGACTAAGAATGAGCACATTCAAAGCGAAGCTGAATGTGCTCCCTTTGGGAGAAGTTGGAGTGAGGGACGTGCGCGCATAACACTTCCGCGCTCCTATTCACATTCTTCTTCGATTTCCACTTTGATTTCTTCACCCGCACGGAATGCGCCTACAACGCGTCTTTTAAAGAAACGCGCGCCAGACGCCAATAAAGGTGACTATGGACACGTCGGTGTCGTTGCGGGTTCGCGCGGCATGGCGGGTGCGCCTGCGCTGGTGGCGCGAGCGGCTCAGCACAGCGGTGCAGGTCTCGTCACGGTTCTGACCGCAGCTTCTGCACAGCCCATTGTCGCCGCCAAACTCGATGAGCAGATGACCCTGCCGCTCACAGAAGACGATGGCGCGATCAGTGAGGACGCCTACGATGCGATTGCCGCCTTTGCTCTGAAAGCCGCCGTGCTCTGTATCGGTCCCGGACTGACGACCAAACCGCATACCGTCTCCCTTATCCAGCGCCTCATCGCCGAGATCGAAAAGCCGATCGTGCTGGACGCTGATGGGCTGAACGCGCTCGCGATGAACCCCGCAGTCGGCGAACGCCGTACGACCGATCCCCGCTGTCCGCTCGTGCTGACGCCGCATCCCGGTGAAGCCGCACGGCTGTTGGGAACTACGACAGCGGACGTGCAGTCGAATAGAATCAAGTCTGTACAGGAACTGGCGCGAAAATACCGCGCGGTCGTGCTGCTCAAGGGACGCTATACGCTGGTGTGCGACCCGAACGGCAGCATTCTGATCAACACGACCGGCAATCCAGGCATGGCGACAGGCGGCTCGGGCGACACGTTGACCGGCATTATCGGCGGACTTCTGGCGCTATATTTTGCGAAGCCGCATGCGACAAATCATCCCGATCCTAACAGCAAAAAGTCTGACAGTAATTCAGATCAAAGCAAAACATCTATCAGCAACAGTTCGGATTTGCAGAGAGATACTGCCGAAGTCGTCGCTCTCGGCGCTTATATACACGGGCTGGCAGGAGATCTCGCCGCTGCCGACAACGGAGAGACCGGTCTGGTCGCCGGAGACATTATCGCCCACCTGACACGCGCCCTACGCCAACTGGAGGAGCCAGAGTGACCCGCACCCAATATCCTTTTTTCCAATTCCCAATTTTCCGATTCCCGATTATCCGAGCTGCCATTATCAGCTTTCGATGCTCCAGATTGTGCGGTCCCGTCACAGTCTCTCTTGGCGCCGTACTGTGTGCCAGCGCTGCATTTCCCTGTCTCGCACAGACGCCGCCAACTGGTTCGCAGCAGACGGGAACGGCGCCGACAGCGATTCCCGCGAAACAGAACCCATCTTTGCCGCCCGCGCCATCTTCGAAACCGCCCGGATCTGCGGGCGGACAAACTTCGGCGCCGAAGCCTGCGCCGCTTTCTGCCGCGCCGACGATGCAGATCAAACGCGCTCTGACAGGCAATTTCCTGTACCGATTCGTGACGGCTGCCGACGATTCCGCCACCCCGATTGCGCTGCCTGCCGCCGCAGGAACGGACAGCCTGGTCGCGCTCCCGCTGCCCGCCGGTCTCAAACCGCAGGATACTCAGAGTTTAAAGAATACGACGCTCGAAATTCTCGACAGCGACCATGGCAAAGTCGCCCATCTGCCGGTCAGCACAGGCAGCGTCACGGAATTGACCGAAAGCAGTTTCCAGTTCGTGCAGACGGTGATCGTGCCGGTGCAGGCGCACAGCAGGGGCGTCTATAACGCGGTCGTCAAGCTGACCGATGCTTCAAACAAGTATAGTAAGAGTCACCTGCTGACGCCGACCGATGCCGGCAATGCGGTTTTCACCAATGTGCCGCTCGGCATGCCGATTACGGCGACGGTCTCCTCGAGTGGGAACACACCGGTCAGCCAGACGCTCACGATTCCGCAAAACCCGCCCGCCGACGGCTTCAAATGGCCAGCGATCGAGGTGACATGGATCGATGTGAAAATGACTGCGTCTCCGATCGCTCCCGCTGCTCCGGCAACTGGCGCCGCAGCTACGCCCGGTACAGCTGTGACTGCAGGATCGGCACCGACTGCGCCTCCGATCGACAGCCGCAGCCAGAGCCCGTTCAGCGGGATTCTGGACACGCTCGTCAGTCTGCTGGTGCTCGGGGGGATCGGCTACGGCATCTACTGGGCTGGCAAAATGGGGCATCTCAAAACGCTGCTCGACCGCCTCGGCATTCAGACACAGCCTGCGGTCGCGACCGGTCCGCAGCCGAGCCCGTTCGACAAGCCGCAGAAATCGCCGCTCCAGCCAATTACCGAGGGCACTGCTGATCCGCTGATGTCCGGTGGCATTGGAGGAGCGCAGGGCAGCGTTGGTTTTGGCACGACGGTCGTCAGTACAGGTCCGCGCCTTGTCGCGACCGTCGGCGCGTACGCAGGCAGCATTTTTCCGATCGCAGGTTCGGCGGACATCGGGCGCGACACTGCGAATCCGGTCGCGCTGCCAAACGACACCAACGCCTCTCGCCGTCATGCGACGATACAGGGCGGCAATGGCGACTATCAGATCGTCGATCACGGCTCGTCGAACGGCACTTTTGTGAACGGAGTTCGGGTTCCGGCGCAGACGCCTCAGCCGCTGCGCTCCGGCGACGAGGTGCAGATCGGCACGACGCGCTTCCGTTTTGAAGCATAGGACACATCCGCAGGGGTTGAAACTGCGCTTTGCCTGGCGCTACATTCGTTCCCGGGGTTAAAACCCCAATCCGACTGGCAGCGGTGGCACATTCGGCTTCGCTTTGAATGTGCATCTATTTCATTCTGCCGAGCGTCCTTTTCATTCTGCCGAGCGTCCTTCGGACGCGATACAATTCTCGGGGCGGTGCATCCCGCATGTTGGTTACCAGTGGCTGCAAACCACCGTCTCGGGTGGCGTTCCGCCAGTCCCCTTACGGACGAGAAAAGTGCCGATTCGCTCTTTCCAAAGGCGGAAGTTGACGGTGCGTGTATTACTCCCCCTCCTTTGCTCTTTTTCAAGGAGGGGGTTGGGGGGTGGGGCATTCGCGTCTGAAAGACGTTTGTTTTTGCAGACGGGTACTTTGAGTACTCGGTAATGGCCGCGCAGGCGGACTTCGCAATTCCAGCACCGGGGCTTTTAATTCCCCGTCCACACTCGAGTTTTTGATAAAGGAGCGAGCCGAATGCGATCGCGCATTTTGATCGGGCTGATTGTCGGCACTATCGGTGGGTTTGTAGGCTGGCTGCTGCAGGAAAACCTGATCCATTACGGAGTGACACAGAACGTACTGACTGGCGTCGTCAGTTCCGACCCACTATCTGCGGAACAGAACCGCACGCTTATCTTCTGCGTCGGCGGGATGATCGGGCTTTCGCTCGGGATGGTCGAGGGTTTGCTGGAAGGCAGTCTGCGGAAACTGGCGATCGGTCTCGCGCTGGGCGCTTTTACTGGCATTGTGTTCGGTTATGTCGGGTTCCAGTTCGGCGGGCAAGTTTTTGCCTGGCTGGGCGGCACGGGAACGACCGGTCACGATCCCGGGTTAGGGGGGTTCGCGCGGCAGGTGATTGCGCGCAGTTTCGGGTGGGCAATGCTCGGGCTCGGACTGGGCTTTGGAGGCGCATTGCCGACTCGTTCGATGGAGCGAATTCGCAACGGAGCGATCGGAGGCTTTATCGGCGGCTTTATCGGCGGCTTTATTTTCGATCAAGCAGCCAGACTGGCAACTCCCATTCATGATTCAATTGCGGGCGTTGGCATCCATGAGGCAGGCGGACCGAGTCGGGCGATCGGCTTCACCGTGATCGGCGGCTTGACTGGCTTCTTCATCGGGCTGATCGATGAGCTTTTCAAGTCGGCATGGGTGAAAGTACTGGCGGGGCGTAATGAAGGCAAAGACATCATTTTGTCGAAGGCGGTCAGCCTGCTCGGGCGCGACGAGCGCTGCGATGTGCCTCTCTATGGCGACGCAAGCATCGGGGCTCAGCACGCGGCGATTCGTGCCGATGGCAGACGCCATGTGCTGATCGACGGCGGTTCGCCCGTCGGAACCGTGGTTAACGGGCAGAAACTCGGAGCGGGCGCGGAACTGCTGCTGCGCGACGGCGACATGATCCAGATCGGCTCGCAGCGCGTGCTGTTTCGCGAGAAGGAGACGCAAAACCGTGTCGGCGCCGCGCCGGTCCATACGCCGCGCGGCAAAGCGAATGGCTCTCTGAGCGCGCCGATTCCTTCGCACTTGTGCCCGTTCTGCGGCGGTGCAAAAGACGCGGCGGGTAACTGCCTGTGTGCGCCTGTCGCCGCTACCGGTTACAGTTCGAGCAGCGGATTCGGCAGTCCGGGTTCAGGTATGGACAGCGGTTTTAATGGTATCAATCCGGCGTTTTCGTCCGGTTCCGCAAATGCAGGGGGCATGGTGGCGCCGGGGACAGCGGCAGGCAGACTCGTCGGCGTCGAGGGCGCCTCGATCGGGCAGGTATTCGCGCTTTCCGGCGCGAATATGCTCCTCGGGCGCGAGGCTGGCAGAGACATCGTCGTGATAGGCGACAGTACCATTTCGCGGACACACGCGCGTCTTGCAAACGAGAACGGTATTTTTGTCGTCTACGATAACAGTTCCGCCAACGGCACCTTCGTAAATGGCTCTCGTGTCTCGGTGCAGACGCTAGTACCCGGCGACATCGTGCAGTTCGGCGCCAGCAAATTCCGCTTTGAATGATGCAAAATAAACGATAGCCTCAACGGACTTTAGTCCATTGGGCAAATGGCGCATCAATCGTTGAGGCGATGGAGGCTTAAATAGTATGTCGGATGACCGTACACAAATTATCGGGCAGGCAGGAATACCAACGCAGTTGGGAACGCCCACACAGATGGGCGTCGGACGAACGCAACTGGGAATGCCGCCGCAGCCCGGTTTCGACCCGCAGCGCACCGCGATGGGCGTCCCGATGCAGACCATCGAAGTCGAATGCCTGCCCGGAAACCGCTACGCGATGGCGCCGGAAGTCTCGCGTGACCATGCCTTGGTCGTCCTCAAAGCCAGCGGACAGCAGGTCGGGCGGCGTGCGCCGATCAACGTCTGCCTGTGCATCGACCGCTCCGGCAGTATGGAAGGTCCCCCGCTCGAATACGCCAAACGCGCCTGCGACTACGTCGTCGATATGCTCGAGCCCAACGATATACTGTCGATCGTGACCTTCGAGGAGCAGGTCGATGTGCTGATGCCCGCCCGCCGCATCGTCAACAAAGCGCTCGTCAAAGAGCATATTCATCGCCTCGAAGTCGGCAACACGACCAACCTCTACGATGGGCTGATGGCGGGTTGTATGCAGATCGCCTCCGTCCAGGCACAGACCCCCGGCTACGTCAATCGCGTCCTGCTGCTGACGGACGGGGAACCCACCGTCGGTCTGAAAGACTATAATTCGATCATTCAGCAGGTCGGCGAACAGAAGGCGAAGGGCATTTCGATCACCGCGCTCGGCTTCGGTCAGGAGTACAACGAAGAGTTGATGGCGGGAATTGCCAAGCGCAGCGGCGGCAACTACTATTATATCGCGCGTCCCGATCTGCTGCCAGAGGTCTTCCGGCGGGAACTCGAAACGCTGATGACGATCGTCGCCAAGAACGTACGCGTCCGTCTGCAGCTACCCAAATGGGTCAGCGTCCGGCAGGTGCACGGCGCGCAGCCCGCGTTCGGACCGCGCACCGTCGAGGTCAGCGTTCCCGATCTCGAACGCGGCACTTCACGCACCGTGCTGGCGGAACTGGAGTTCGATCGTCATCCCATCGGTATTTTCCGTGTCGCAAAAGCCGAAGTTTTCTACGACGATGTCGTCAATAACCGCTCCGATCGTACGGCTGTCGACTGCGTGTTCGAGTTCACCAACGACCGCAATCTGCTCGCCGCCAATATCAATCCTATCGTTCGCAACGAGCTAGACATTGCCAGCGCATCACAGAATTTGCAGCGCACGATGATGGGAATGCGGACGCAGCAGCTTACCGCGATGGGAGCGATGAGCGAACTGCAGAAGACGCGCACGATCCTGGTACATGCCGGACAGACGCAGCAGGTCACGCAGTTGGATGCGGCGATGCAGTCGCTGCAGCGCGGCGGCGGCGATGTCGAGAAAACGCTGATGGGCACGGTTCTGGACATCGATCAGGGCAGGCGATAAGCGACGCTTCAGCCCTCACTCCCAACCCCTCCCCCTGCTGGAGGCAACACATTCTGCTTCGCTTTGAATGTGGTCCATCTTATACGTGCCTCATCAGGGAGAGGGGAGAAATACAGCACTTCGCATATAGGTTTGAGCCTTGCCCTTGAGATACGAGACGGAGAGAATTATGAGCGATGACTCGACACGCATGATGCCGACGGGAGTGGGCGGCGGTTCCACGACGCTGATGGGCGGCGCGACGCAGCAGATGCCCGCGGCTGGAATCGGCGACGCTTTTCGTACGCAGATGGGCGGCACGGCTGTATGCCCCGTCTGCAGCTCGACCACGCCGCTAATGGAGACTTACTGCGGCGAGTGCGGCTTTTTGATGAGCTCCACGCCCGCCGAAAGCCTTGAAATCCCGACCGAAGAAGCGCCTGTCGGGGAACTGATCGCGCTGGACGACGGCCGAAAATACCGGCTTCGCGCCGGAGTCAACACTGTCGGGCGGCAGGGTACGGATGTGCTGCTCAACGAAGGCACGATCTCGCGGGTTCACGCTAAAATCACGATCGAGAACGGCTCCGTAACCGTCGAGGACATGGGCAGCAGCAATGGCACGAAGGTCGGTGACCTGCGGATCGGCGCGAACCAGCCGACGAACGCCGCCCCGGGAACGGTGCTGAAGTTCGGCAGTTGGCAGGCACGTCTCGAAGTCGGCGCGGGCGGCAGTGCGGAGCGAACCGTAATGGTCGCGAATGGCGAGCAGACGCAGATGCCGAGCACAATCGGGAGTTCTATCGATGATCGTACGCTCGTCGGTCTGCCAGCGGAGGCAGTTGGTGCGGAGGCTGCGTTTAGTTCAGGAGTAGCGCCAGGCTCTGCAGCAGCAGTCACAGATTCGGAAGAAGTTTCGCAAGGCACAGACGTTGAGGAAGCGGCTGCGCTGCTGGTTCCGAGTGAGGGACCCTCGCCGCAGATCACGATTCCGCAGGGCACGATTACGATCGGGCGCAAGCCCGGCAACACGATCATACTGCCTGACGCCTACATTTCAGGACGCCATGCCGACATTATTACGGACGCCAACGGAACCTATTTGATCGACGTGGGCAGCTCGAATGGAACGTTCGTCAACGGGCAGAAACTCGCGCCGCAGGAGCGTCAGCTCCTCCTCGAAGGCGACAGCGTGAAGCTCGGGCAAACGGAATACACGTTCCGCTTCGTCGAAACAGACGAGACTTCTAATACAGGAGTCGCGTCCGAAGGACGCTCGGCGGAACGCCAGTCAGACCCTGGTTTTAACCAGGGGTCGACAGAACACCAATCTGAATTAGGTTCTGGTCTTGGAAACGTACAACCTCAGATAGACCTGGGAAACGGACCGCCACACGACAATCATAATCCTGCCGGAGCTGAGAACGTATGACCGACGAATCGACCGCGAAGTTCGATCGTGCCGACCTCGTGCGCGGCTGGCGGGAGTATGAGGCACAACTGCCACGCCTGCTGCCGGTGCTGAAATACGCCGCTAAAACCGATATGGGACAGGTGCGCGAAAACAACGAGGACAAGTTCGATTATTATGAGCCGGAAGACCCGGCGGTGCTTGCGGCAAGGGGCAGTTTCTACGCCGTCGCGGACGGCATCGGCGGAGCGATGGCCGGTCAGATCGCCAGCGAAATGATGCTGAAGAACGTGATCGCGGGCTACTACGACAACCCGGAAGGCGATATCGAGACCGCACTGCATACCGCAATCCATAACGCGAATGAGCGAGTCTACGGTGTGGCGCAGATGATCCCGGAACGCTCCGGTATGGGCACGACCCTTGTCGGTGCGGTATTCGTCGAGGATCGAATCGTGCTCGCGCAGGTCGGCGACAGCCGGGTCTATCTGGTGCGTGATAATACGATCACGCAGGTGACGAGAGATCATTCGTGGGTCGAGGAGCAGGTTCAGGCGGGCGCAATGTCGCGCGAGGACGCCGAACGTTCGCCCTACCGTAATGTGATCACGCGCTCGATCGGCGCGTCGCCAAATGTACAGCCCGATTTCTACCACGAGCGAGCGCAGATCGGAGACGTCTGGGTACTCTGTTCAGACGGCTTGACCGGTCATGTCGCCGATGGTGAGATAGGGCAGATCGCGATCGGTAATGCGCCTTCGGAGGCGGCAAGGCAGTTGATCGAACTCGCCAACGCGCGCGGCGGGCGTGACAATATTACCGTGTTCGTAATCGCGGTGCGCGGATTCATGCCGCCCGCGCCGCTCGGAATATCTTCTGAAACATCTGACGGTGCGTCAGCGTATAGTGAGATTGGAACGAAACCACTAAATAGCAGCGCTGCACCGGTCAGCAACGGCTCGGAAGCTGCGGGATCGGATTTCGTCTCTACTTTCCATGCCGTAGGTCAGGCAGCGAACCAGACCGACAGCGCGAGCCAGCCGCGCGGGGTCTGGAACAAACTTTTCGGGCGTTAATATTATCTGCTTCACGGCGCTTACGAAGCTTCCTAAGTCCGTCTTCAGTCCGCGAAGGCGGACTTTGCAATTCCAGACCAGGACTTCAGTCCTGTGTCGCAAGCAATTCCAGATAGGGCTTCGACTCTGGGTCGAATTGAGCGACGGTTCCGTGTGCTTACGGGAGTTACGGCTTGAATGATGTCGTGAAAGGCAAATATCGGCTCGTGCGCGAAATCGCACGCAGCAACGACATCGTTTACGAAGCGGTGGACACCAATCTCGGACGCCGTATCGCGCTCAAAGAGCTCAATATTGCCCCCAGTCTGACCGGGCAGGCGCGGCGCGAGCGTATTGAACGCTTCAACCGTGAAGCCCGCGCTGCCGGTCGCCTGAGCCACCCGAACATCGTCGCCGTATTCGATTTCGGAGAGGAGAACGGTCGCTACTTCATCGCAATGGAGTATCTGGACGGGCAGACGCTGCGCGACCTGATGCAGATGCGCGGCGCGCTTCCGCTCAAAGACGCCCTCGATATCGCCTCTGCGCTCCTCGATGCGCTCGCCTACGCCCACACCAACAAAGTCATCCACCGTGACATCAAGCCCGACAACATCTTTATCCTCACCGGCGGACAGGTGAAACTCGCGGACTTCGGCATTGCCCGCCTTACCGAAGAGCCATCGCTCACGAGCAACGGTCAGGTCTTCGGGACGCCGAGTTATATGTCGCCCGAACAGATCGAAGGGCGGGCGATAGACCACCGATCCGACCTGTTTTCCGTCGGCGTACTGCTCTACGAGATGCTGACCGGGCGCAAACCTTTCGTCGGTGACAGCGTCGTGAGCATCACCTACGCCGTGATGAATGCGGAGCCGCCACCAATGACGGGCGTGCCGATGGGCATCGAGCAGGTCATCCGCCGCGCGCTCGCCAAGAATCCGAACCAGCGCCAGATGTCCGCCGATCAGATGCGTACCGACCTGCGGAATGCAGAGCAGACTCCCGCTCT
>Ga0123337_10003144_pt1 | contig 17954 bp, 20 predicted proteins | sample frozenSSSSmetaG_FD_89792 | JGI IMG/M metagenome (GOLD analysis project Ga0123337, IMG submission 89792) | Glacier valley bacterial and archeal communities from Borup Fiord, Nunavut, Canada, to study Microbial Dark Matter (Phase II) -... | ecosystem: Environmental > Aquatic > Freshwater > Ice >... | reverse complement strand
GCCAGGGCCGCGTGCGGCGCGACGGCGAGGGCGAGCGTCGCGAGCAGGGCCGCGCGACGGGCTGTCGGGAAGGCAGTCGTCATGGTCGTCGTCATGGTCTCGTCGTCTCGTCGTCTCGTGGTGAGGAGCGTCTCAGCGCACCATCGCCGGCCGCTTCGCGTCGAAGCGCCAATCGGGGATCAAGGTCTGCATGGCCGCGGCGTCGTCGCGCGCGCCCAGGCCATGCTTCAGGTAGAGCGCGTGCGCGCGGCCGACCTCGTCCATGTCGAGCTCGACACCCAGGCCGGGCGCAGTCGGCACGCGGATCGCGCCGCCTTCGATCCGCAGCGGCTCCTTCGTCAGCCGCTCGCCGTCCTGCCAGATCCAGTGCGTGTCGATCGCCGTGATCCGGCCCGGCGCCGCCGCGGCGACGTGGGTGAACATCGCGAGCGAGACGTCGAAGTGGTTGTTCGAATGCGAGCCCCAGGTGAGGCCCCAGTCGCGGCAGGTCTGGGCGACGCGCACCGAGCCGGCCATGGTCCAGAAGTGCGGATCGGCGAGCGGGATGTCGACGGCCTGGAGCGAGAGCGCGTGGACCAGCTGGCGCCAGTCGGTGGCGATCATGTTGGTCGCGGTCGGCAGGCCGGTCGCGCGCCGGAACTCGGCCATCACCTCGCGGCCCGAGAGGCCGCCTTCGGCGCCGCACGGATCTTCGGCGTAGGCGAGGATCTCGCGGCACGGTCGCATCAATCGCGTCGCCTCGGCGAGCGACCAGCAGCCGTTCGGATCGAGCGTGATGCGCGCCTCGGGGAAGCGCTCGTGCAGGGCGGTCACCGCCTCGACCTCGGCGTCGCCGGCGAGCACGCCGCCCTTGAGCTTGAAGTCGGTGAAGCCGTAGCGCGCCTGCGCCGCTTCGGCGAGCCGGACGATCGCGGCAGCGCCGAGCGCGGGTTCGTCGCGTTGCACGATCCAGTCGTCGCCCTCGGCGTTACGGCGGTACGGCAGATCGCTGCGGCGCCGGTCGCCGACGTAGAAGAGATAGCCGAGCACCGGCACGCGCTCGCGTTGACGTCCCTCGCCGAGCAGCGCGGACACCGGCACGCCGAGGTGCTGGCCGAGCAGGTCGAGCAAGGCCGACTCGAGGCCGGTGACGGCATGCACGGTCGTGCGCAGATCGAAGGTCTGCGCGCCGCGGCCGCCGCGGTCGCGGTCGGCGAAGCGGCGCTCGACCTCGGCGAGGAGGCCGCGCAGTTCGCCGATCCTGCGGCCGGCAAGCAGCGCCTGCGATTCGGTCACGACGCCGGCGATGGCGTTGCCGCCGGGCACTTCGCCGACGCCGACGCGCCCCGCCGAGTCGCTGACGACGACCAGGTTGCGCGTGAAGAACGGGGCGTGCGCGCCGCTCAGGTTGAGCAGCATGCTGTCGTGTCCGGCCACCGGAATGCAGCGGACGGATTCGATGCGGGGCGTGTCGGCTTCGGTCATCGTACAACTCGGTCAACGGAGGCTCGCGGCACGGCGGCGCCGCTCGCGGCTGTTCGCCAGGTGGATGCGCATCGCCGCCCGCGCCGCTTCGCTGTCCTTGCCGGCGATGGCGTCGAGGATCGAGCCGTGCTCGGCGTTGACGCGGCGCAGATAGGCCTGGCGCTCGTCGACCGACGCGGCCGACGGATCGAGCCGGGCGCGCGGAATGATCGCCGTGCCGAGGGTTTGGACCAGACTCTCGAAGTGCGCGTTCTGGGTCGAGCGCGTGATCTCGAGGTGGAAGCGGAAGTCGGGGCCGACGGCGTCGTGGCCGGCCTCGACGGCATGCGTGAACGCGGCCAGCGCTTCGCGCATCGCGTCGAGATTGCCAGCAGTGCGGCGCTGCGCCGCGAGCCCGGCGGCCTCGGTCTCGACGCCGATGCGCAACTCGAGCATCGCGACGACGTCGCGCACGGTCGCGAGCTGGTCGGAGCGGATGCGAAACACGGCGGAGTCGCCGTGGCCGGTGACGAAGGTGCCGACGCCGTGGCGCGTCTCGACCAGCGACGAGGCCTGCAGGTTGGAGAGCGCCTCGCGGATGACGGTGCGGCTGACGCCGAACTCGGCCATCAGCGCGGCCTCGGTCGCGAGCTTGCCGCCCGGCGCGAGACGGCCGTCGCGGATCCGGTCCGACAACGACTCGACGACGCCGAGCGCGAGGCTTCTCGGGCGGCGTCGTTCGATGTGGGCGAAGTCGTTCATGGAGGCGGTAAACAGGAGTCGCGGACTGTTGTACGACATCAGACGACTCAGCGCAAGATCGCTTTCGCCGATAGGCGCGAAGCCGGTGCGCGCCCAACATCGTGGCCCATGGCGACCTCTTCGTCCCCGACTCCGGCCGTGCCGGTGCCGCCCTTCGAGCGCCTGCTGCTGACAGGCGCCGCGGGCGGCCTCGGGCGCGTGCTGCGGCCGCGCCTGAAGCGCCTGTGCCGCGTCCTGCGCCTGAGCGACATCACGGCGATGGACCCGGCCGGCGCCGGCGAGGAAACCGTCGTCACGCCGTTGCAGGACGCCGCGGCCGTGGGTGCGCTGGTCGACGGCGTCACGGCGATCGTCCATCTCGGCGGCGTTTCGGTCGAGGGACCGTTCGAGCCGATCCTGCAGGCCAACATCGTCGGCGTCTGGAATCTCTACGAAGCGGCGCGGCGACACGCCGTCGAGCGCATCGTGTTCGCGAGCTCGAACCACGTCACCGGCTTCTATCGCCAGGACGAGGTCGTCTCGCCCGACGCGCCGGTGCGGCCCGACGGCCACTACGGCCTGTCGAAGGCCTTCGGCGAAAACCTGTCGCGCTTCTACTTCGACCGCTACGGCATCGAGACCGTCTGCCTGCGCATCGGCTCGTCGTTCCCCGAGCCGAAGGACCGGCGCATGCTCGCCACCTGGCTCAGCTACGACGACCTCGAGCGCCTGGTCGCCGCGGCACTGACTGCGCCGGTCGTCGGCCACAGCGTCGTCTACGGCATGTCCGACAACACCACGACGTGGTGGGACAACACCAGCGCCGCGCACGTCGGCTATCGGCCGCGCGACAGCTCCGAGCCTTTCCGCGCCGCCCTCGAGGCGCGCCAGCCGATGCTCGACCGGAGCGATCCGGCGACGCTGTTTCAGGGCGGCGGCTTCGTCGTCAAGGGACCTTACGAATGAACCCCCAGGAGACCAGAACCATGACGCTTCGCATCCGCAAGACCGCCGCCCTCGTCGCCGCCGCGATCCTCGTCCTCGCCGCGCCGGCGATGGCGCGCGACTTCCGCTCCGCCGACGTCCACGCCAAGGACTTCCCGACCAACATGGCCGTCAAGTTCATGGGCGAGCAGCTCTCGAAGGCGACCGGCGGCAAGGACAACATCAAGATCTTCGGCGACAGCTCGCTCGGCTCGGAGAAGGACACGGTCGAGCAGGTGAAGATCGGCGCGATCGACATGGTGCGCGTCAGCACCGCGACCTTTCACGGCATCGTGCCCGAGTCGATGATCCCGTCGCTGCCGTTCCTGTTCCGCGACCTCGACCATTTCAGGAAGGCCATGTATGGCCCCGAGGGCGACAAGATCCTCGCCGCCTTCGACAAGGCCGGCTTCGTCGGCCTGTGCCTCTACGAAAGCGGCGCGCGCTCGATCTACGCCAAGAAGCCGGTCAAGAGCGTCGCCGACATGAAGGGCCTGAAGGTCCGCGTGCAGCAGTCCGATCTGATGGTGAGCATGATCAGCGTCACCGGCGCATCACCGACGCCGATGCCCTTCGCAGAGGTCTACACGGGTCTGAAGACCGGCCTGCTCGACGCCGCCGAGAACAACATCCCGTCGTACGAGGAAGCCAAGCACTTCGAATCGGCCCCAGTCTTCTCCGAGACCGGCCACGTCATGACGCCCGAGGTGCTGGTGTTCTCGAAGAAGGTCTGGCTCACGCTGACGCCGCAAGAGCAGACCGCGATCAGGAAGGCCGCGAAGGAATCCGTGCCCTACTACGTCAAGCTCTGGGACGCGAAGGAAAAGGACGCCAAGGCGGCGGTGCTCAAGGGCGGCGCGAAGATCATTCCGGCGAGCGAGATCGACCGCAAGAGCTTCGTCGAGGTCGAGAAGGCCGTCTGGGAAAAGTTCGCGAACACGCCCGAGCTGAAGACGCTGCTGCAGGAGATCGTCAACACCAAGTAGGCGCGCCGGAACCCCGCGCACGAGCCGAACGCGCATGGACTGGCTGACGCTGCTGAGCTCCCGGCTGTCGCGCTGGGTGCTCCACCTCGCCTGCATCTGCCTGGCGGCGCTCGGCATCGTCGTGATCTACGGCGTGGTGCTGCGCTACGTGTTCAACGCGTCGCAGCCGTACGTCGAGCAGGTCGCGCTGCTGATGGTGATCTCGGTGGCGATGTTCGGCGCCGCGGCCGGTGCGCGCGAGAGCGGCCACATCGGCCTCGACTCGGTCGTCCAGCTGCTGCCCGCCAAGGGCCAGGCCATCGTCCACACGATCGTCGAAGTGCTGATCCTGGCGTTCGCCGTGCTGCTCTTCTACGGCAGCTGGCACATGGCGACGTCGACGTACCACGACACGATCCCGACGCTCGGCATCTCCGAGGCGTTCCGCTACCTGCCGCCGATCATGGCCGCCGTCCTCATCGGCATCTTCTCGATCGAGCACCTGGTGACGCAGTTCCTGAAGCCGCACGACAGCAAGGCCTGACCCGATGGAGCTCACCGTCCTCTGCGTCAGCTTCCTGCTCTTTCTCGTCCTCGGCGTGCCGGTCGCGTTCGCGATCGGCCTGAGCTGCCTCGCGACCTTCGCCGTCGAAGGCCTGCCGCTGGCGACGCCGATCCAGATGATGGTCTCGGGGATGAACGTGTTCTCGTTTCTCGCCATCCCGTTCTTCATCTTCTCGGGCGAGCTGATGCTGCACGGCGGCATCGCCGACAAGATTCTCGACTTCGCGCGCAGCATGGTCGGCCACATGAAGGGCGGCCTCGGCCTGGCCAACGTGATGGCGAGCACGCTCTTCGGTGGCGTCTCCGGCTCGCCCGTGGCCGACACCTCGGCGATGGGCGGCGTGATGATCCCGATCATGAAGCGCGAGGGCTACAGCGCGGACTACGCCGTCAACGTGACGACGCACGCCTCGCTCACCGGCGCGCTGATGCCGACGTCGCACAACATGATCATCTACGCCTTCGCGGCGCAGGCGGCGGTCGGCACGATCGACGGCCACGCGATCCGCGGCGTCTCGATCGGCGACCTGATGTTCGCGGGCCTGATCCCGGTGTTCTGGATCATGGTCTGCATGCTGATCGCGGCCTACTGGCAGGCCGTCCGCAACGGCTTCCCGCGGCGCGCCGACGGCAGCTCGATGCTCGAGGTCTTCCCCGGCTGGGGCGCGGTGCTGCGCACCTTCGTCGCAGCGATCCCGGGCCTGATGGTGATCGTCGTCATCCTGGCCTGCGTCATGGGCGGCGTGACGACGGCGACCGAGGCCGCAGCGATCGCCGTCGCCTATTCGCTTTGCCTCACCGCGTTCTTCTATCGCACGATGGACAGGAGCAAGCTGCTTCGCTCGCTCGCCAAGGCCTCGAAGACGACCGGCGTGATCCTGCTCCTGATCGGCGTCTCGAACATGCTGCGCTGGCAGATGGCCTATCTCGAGATCCCGGCGGCGATCGAGGCTGCGCTGCTGCACGCGACGCAGACGCCGTGGCTGATGCTGCTCTACATCAACATCATCCAGATCTTCCTCGGCATCTTCCTCGACATGGCGGCCCACATCCTGATCACGACGCCGCTCTTCCTGCCGCTCGCGATCCAGATGGGCGTCGGCCCTGTGCAATTCGGGATGATGCTGCTGCTCAATTGCGCGCTCGGCCTGGTCCATCCGCCGGTCGGCACGGTGCAGTTCGTCGGCTGCGCGATCGGCGGCATCTCGATCGGCCAGGCGACGCGCACGGCCTGGCCGTACTACCTCGCGATCTGGGTCGCGATCAACCTCGTCACCTACGTCACCGTGTTCTCGACCTGGCTGCCCTCGCTCATCACCGGCCACCCGGTGTATTGACGCAGGCGCGGCGACGACACGCCACCTCGCATCGAGGAAAGCGACATGAGCGACATCACCACCGCAAGACGGCTCGCCGTCGGCATCGCCCTCGCGGCCATCGCCGCGACCGGCCACGCGGCCACCTGGGTCGACGTCTCGAACGTGCGCTGGCTCGTCGCGTCGGGACAGGCTTCGCATGCGATCGCGGTGTACGCGATCGATCCGAGCAGCGGCGCGCTCGCCCCGCTGCAGCGCTACGCCGTCGGCAAGAATCCGAACTGGATCGAGATCGTCGATCTGCCCTGACCCTGCCGATGAACGTTTCCCCAGCGACCGGCGCGACGCCGCGCACCGTCGCCTACATCGCCAACGCCGACAGCCACGACATCACCGTGCTTGCGCTCGACGCCGCACGCGGCGCGCTGGTCGAGGTCGAGCGCTTTGCGGTCGGCGGGACGGTCATGCCGCTCGCCGTGAGCCCTGACAGGCGCGTGCTCTACGCGTCGATCCGCTCGGCGCCGTATCGCGTCCTGAGCCTGGCGATCGACGCCGCGAGCGGACGCCTCGCCGAGATCGGCAGCGCGCCGCTGCCGGCGAGCATGTGCTGGATCTCGGCCGATGGCAGCGGCCGCTTCCTGCTGTCGGCGTCGTACGGATCGAGCCTCGTCGCCGTCAGCCCGATCGGCGCCGACGGCGTCGCCGGCGCGGCGCAGCAGACCCTGGCCACCGAGGCCAACGCGCACTCGATCCGCACCGATCCGTCGAATCGCTTCGCGCTCGCCGCCTGCCTCGGCGGCGGCGTCGTGCGGCAGATGCGCTTCGATGCGGCCAGCGGCCGGCTCGAGGCCAACGAGCCGCCGAACTGGCCCGTCCGCGCCGGTGCCGGGCCGCGTCACTTCGTCTTCCATCCGACGCTCGCGCTCGTCTATCTGCTGTGCGAGCTCGACGCCTCGGTCGACGTGCTCGCCTTCGATCGCGAGCGCGGCGTCCTCGGCAGCGCCGGGCTGGCGAGCGCGAGTGCGTTGCCGGCCGGCTTCGACGCCGGCGCGCCGTGGGCGGCGGACCTGCACATCACGCCCGACGGCCGCTTCCTGTACGCGAGCGAGCGCCGCTCGAGCACGCTCGCCGCGTTCGCGGTCGATGCGGTCAACGGCGCGCTGACGCAGATCGGAACGCTCGCGACCGAAACCGAGCCGCGCGGCTTCGCGATCACGCCGGACGGGCGCTTCCTGATCGCCGTGGGCCAGATCTCGCACCGCCTCAGCCGCTACGCCATCGACCCCGCCACCGGCGCGCTGACCAAGCTCGGCGACCAGGCCGTCGGTACCAATCCGAACTGGGTCGAGATCGTCGAGCTGCCGCGGTGAGCGCCGTCAGGGTCGCCCTCGCGGGCCTGATCGCGCTTGCCGTCGCGATGGGCATCGGCCGCTTCGCGTTCACGCCGATCCTGCCGATGATGCTGCACGACGGCGTCGTCGATCTGCACGCCGCGAGCTGGCTCGCAAGCGCGAACTACCTCGGCTATCTGAGCGGCGCCGTGCTGTGCACGCTGCAGCCGCGGATCTGGGCCCGGCTGCCGGGCTTGCCGGCGGTCAATGCGCCATCGATGACCCGCATCGGCCTCGTCGCCACGACGGTGCTGACGCTGGCGATGGCGCTGCCCGCGCCGCTGGCCTGGCCGGTGCTGCGCTTCGCCGCCGGCATCGCGAGCGCGCTCGTCTTCGTCTATTCGTCGGGCTGGTGCCTGACGCAGATCGCCGCGCGCGGTGAAGCGGCGCTTGGCGGATTGATGTTCGCCGGGCCCGGCATCGGCATCGTCGCGAGCGGTCTGCTGGCGAGCGCGATGGTCACGTTGCAGTGGCGCGCCAGTGCGGCGTGGGTCGTCTTCGCGGGGCTGGCGCTGGTGCTATCGGCAGCGGTGTGGCGCGTGTTCCGGCCCGGCGCAATCGGAGTGCTGCCCGCCGCCGCGACGCCGGGCTCGGCCGCGCCGAGCCCGGCGCACGGGTCGGCGTCGACCATCGATGCCGCCGCGTCATCCGTGCCATCGCACTCACGCGCCGAAGTCGCGACCCTCGCGGTCGCCTACGGCCTGGCCGGTTTCGGCTACATCGTCACCGCGACGTTCTTGCCGGTCATCGCCCGCGGTGTCTTGCCGAATTCGGCATGGCTCGACCTGTTCTGGCCGATCTTCGGCGCCGGCGTGATCCTCGGTGCGCTGCTCGCGACGCGCGTCCGCGTGTCCGGCGACTTGCGGCTTGTGCTGGCCGCCGCCTACGTGATCCAGGCGATCGGCATCGGCATCGGCCTACTGGCGCCCACCACGGCCGGCTTCGCGATCGGCAGCTTCCTGCTCGGGCTGCCGTTCACCGCGATCACCTACTTCGCGATGCAGGAGGTCCGGCGCCTCAGGCCGACGCAGCTATCGAGCACCACGGGGCTGGTCACCGCGACCTGGAGTCTGGGCCAGACGCTCGGCCCGCCGGTGGTCGCCCTGCTGCTCGGGCGGATCGCCGACGTCGGCAGCGCGTTCACCTTGTCGCTCGTGGTCGCAGCGGCTGTGCTGATGGTCGGCGCGGTCGTCTTCTTCGCGGCGTCGCGCGTGTGGCCCAACCTCCGCCTGCCCGCCGGAGCGGGCTGAGCGCTCTCAATCGCGGCCGAGGCCGCCGTACTGGGTTTCGGCGAACTGCCACGCGTCTTCGCGTGACGCGAAGAGTTGCTCGCCCAGGCTCTTCGCCGAGCCGTTGCCGCGTCCACCGTCGCCGCTCAGCAGCACGCCTGCCTTCCAGCCGGAGTCGCCCCAGGGCTCGACGATCGGAGTCGCCTGGTAGCCCTCGTCGGGCGCAAACGAAAGATCAGACATGGGACGGTCCCTCGCCAGGCTGTTGGTATTCGAACGAAGCGAGCGCTAGCTCGACGGGAATGAGCTCCTCGGCGATCCGGTTGATCCGGGAACTGTCCCAGACCGGTTCCGCGTAGGCGGCGTCGAGCTCGGTGCGCAGGTGCTGGTACCTGCCGTTCAACTTATCCAGTTCCATTGTCGGGACTCCCAGACGGAAATTTGCTGTGGTGCAGCATGACGGCAACCGACGTGCCGATCAACCCCCTGAGTGCCGGGTGCGGCATCGTCCTACATGCTATCGAGAAGCTTCGCGGGGTGGTGCCGGCTGCCCAGACAGCCTGTCCGCCACAAGCCGGCCCAGCGGATACGGCCACAACGGCGCCTCGGGCGACGTGCCGCCCTCTGGCTGGGTGGGCTACAGCTTCTCCAACGAATCGGCCACCGGGTTCGACTTCAACGGCGTGCTGCGGGTGACCGACCTCGATCGGACCGGATTCAACCTGGGCCTTTCCGTCGACTGCAGGGACGCCACCTGCGGCTTCGAGCACACCGCCAGCATCGGCCTGGTGCTGCTCGAAGGCGTGAGCTACGCGTCCGACTCGGGCGTCTTCCTGACCGGCGTCACGGACGTCGCACCAGTGGCGGAGCCCGAGACCTGGGCGCTGATGCTGGCCGGTCTCGCGCCGAAGCCGGCGCCGTGGGTCGAGAATCGCGGCTCGACCCTCAGGCCACGCCATGACCGAACCCACGCCACTGCCCGCGCTGCCCGACCACCTCTCGATCGATCCGCGCAGCCCCCATCACGTCGCCGAAGTGTTCGAGCATGCGATCGGCATCCGCCTCAACGGCAAGGAGCGCTTCGACGTCGAGGAGTACTGCATCAGCGAAGGCTGGGTGAAGGTGCCCGCGGGCAAGACGCTCGACCGCAAGGGCCGGCCGCTCCTCATCACCCTGAAGGGCATCGTCGAGGCGTTCTATCGCCAGCCCGGCTGACGGCGACGCCCGGCACGTCGCGCGCAGCTACATCCCGACCGGCTCGACCTTCTCGACCTCGGTCGCCCGCAACAGGGCGTTGTACGAGGTCTCGGTGAACGGCGCCGTCATCTCGAAGAGCTCGAAGCCCTCGCGCGGCTTCTTTTTTCCGGCGGACGCGCCGGCGGCGGACGCGGGCGCCTTCGTGCCCGGCGCCACGCGAGACGGCACGGCCTCGTGCAGCTTCAGCTTCTCGCGCATGCGACTCAGTTCGCGTTCCCTGGTCGCGAGCTGTGCGGCGAGGGCCGTGTAGCGCTCGTACATCTCCTTCTTCACTTGATGCGAGGCCGCGTGGGCGGCGAGCTCGACCGTGCGCTTGTTGAAGCGGTTGAGGACGCAGTAGAGCGTCAGCGCAGTAGAGATGCAGCAGAAGATCGTGAAGAACATGAGCGGTCCTCGAGGCGCGAAGGCTTGCGGCCAGTGGAGAGCGGTGGTTGCCGGCGAAGGTAGCGCAAGTCATCGCGCCATGCCTGTCGATGCATGGGTCGGCCCGTGCGGTTTGCCACGCGCGTCGCGACCGGATGCGCGGCAGAAGGCGGCGCGCGCGACCGACGGTCGATGCGGCCCCGCGCGGCGTCTCAAACGCCGAGTCGTCGCGCCGCCTCCGCGGCGATGGCGAGGCTCGCCGTCAGCCCGGGCGATTCGATGCCGAAGAGATTCATCAGGGCCGGCACGCCGTGCGCCTCGGGTCCTTGCAGCACGAAGTCGCTTGCCGGTCGGCCAGGGCCCTGCAGCTTGGGGCGCACGCCGCTGTATGCCGGCGCGAGCGCGCCGTCCTTCAGGTCCGGCCAGTAGCGGCGGATGGCGGCGTAGAAGAGGGCGCCGCGCGCCGGGTCGACGGCGTACTCGATCGCCTCGGGCGACTGCGCGTCGAGCCACTCGACGTCTGGACCGAAGCGCGCCTGGCCGGCGAGATCGAGTGTGAGGTGCACGCCGAGGCCGCCCGGCTCAGGCACGGGATAGACGAGCCGCGTGAACGGCGAGCGGCCGGCGAGCGCGTAGTAGTTGCCCTTGGCGAACCAGGTCGGCGGCACGTGGCGTGCAGCGAGGCCCTCGATGCGGCGCGCGAGCGCAGGCGCATGCAGTCCGGCCGAGTTGACCAGCAGGCCGGTCTCGATCTCGAACGGCGACTCGCCCCCGATCCGCAGCACGAACCCGTCGCGAGCGACGGTCGCGCCCTCGAGCGGCGAGCGCAGCACGAGCGCGCCGCCCGCGCGTTCGAGATCGCCCTGGTACGCGAGCATCAGCGCGTGGCTGTCGATGATTCCGGTCGCGGTCGACAGGAGCGCGGCCTCGCCATGGAGGTCCGGCTCCAGCTCGCGCGCCTCCGCGCCGCTCAGCCAGCGCAAACCCTCGACGCTGTTGCCGAGCGCGCGTCGCTCGATCGAGCGCAGCGTCTCGACCTGCGCGGCCGTCGCCGCGACGATGAGCTTGCCGCAGCGCCGATGGCCGACGCCGTGCGCCTCGCAGTACGGATAGAGCAGGCGCCGCCCGGTGACGCACAGTCCCGCCTTCAGCGAGCCCTTCGCGTCGTAGATGCCGGCGTGGATGACCTCGCTGTTGCGCGAGCTGATGCCGTTGCCGACGCCCGACGTGGCCTCGAGCACGATGGTCTCCCGGCCGCGCAACGCCAGCTCGCGCGCGACCGCGAGGCCGACCGCGCCGGCGCCCACCACGACGGCATCGACGCGGTCCAAGCGACGCGGTGCGTGCTAGTCGACGAACTGCGGCGCGTGCGCGATCGTCGCGCTCTGCGCCGCGTCGTGGTTGATCCACAGCCGCGCGTGCTCGGACTCGACGATGCCGGCGATCTTGCCCATCGAGCGCAGCGACTGCGCCTGGTCGAAGTTGAATCCGGGCACGCGGCGCTGGTCGAAGTTCTCCTGGAAGTGCGCGACGTCGCCGCTCAGCACGACCGCGCCGGTCTTCGGCAGGCGCACGAGCAGCGACTGGTGGCCGGGCGTGTGGCCCGGTGTCGCGAGGATGCGCACCGAGCCGTCGCCGAAGAGGTCGGCGTCGCCTTCGAGCTGGACGATGCGGCCGTTGCGCAGCTGGTCGTAGGTCGCGGAAGCGAAGCCGAACTTCGCGGCGTCGGGGCCGAAGGCGGCGTCGTACTCGGCCTTCTGGATGTAGAGCGTCGCCGCCGTGAATAGATTGCCGTTGCCGACGTGGTCGCCGTGCGAGTGCGAGAACGCGAGGACGTTGATCTGGCTCGGCGCCACGCCGATCTCGGCGAGCTGCGACGCGAGCGTCTTCTTGCGGAGCGCGGTCGAGCGCGCGCCGACGATACCGTCGGGCTTGTCGGCGAGGGCGTCGGGGTAGCCCGTGTCCCACAGCATCCAGTCCTTGCCGTGCCGGATCAGGTAGCAGTTGTCGCTGAACACCGCCGCTTCGCCGACGTGAAAGCCCGGCGACCACGGCGAGAGATCGGGGATCCGCGCTTCACCGCAGTAGAGGACGTAGAGGCGCTGTACGCCGCCCTGCGGCGGCGCCGAGTTCAATTCGCTGCAGCCGGCGACGACTCCGGCGAGCGCTGCGAGCAGCAGTGCGGTGCCGCTTCGGCGCCAGCTTCGAATGCGGTCCATGACGTCGACCGCCCTAGTCGCGATAACCCGGCAGCTGGCGGTCGACGATGCGCATCATGGCTTCGAAGTACAGCCGCTCGCGCTCGGCGCGGGAATGGCGGTCGTCGGCGCTCGGCGTCTGCACGCGCTCGACGATTTCGTCCGACAGCACCTCGATCGGCCGGCCGGTCGAGAGCGCGAGGATCTGGTTGCGGCAGACGCGCTCGAGCCGATAAAGCCTCCGGTACGCCTGCGCGATCGTGTCGCCGGTGACGAGGACGCCGTGGTTCTTCATGAAGCAGATCGGCTTCGTGCCCATCGCCGCGGCGAGGCGCTCGCCCTCTTCGAGCGTGGCGGCCAGGCCGGTGTAGTTGTCGTCGTAGGCGATCTGCCCGTGGAAGAACGCGGCGGTCTGGCTCGCGGGAAGCAGCCGGTTGTCCTTCAGCATGTTGAGCGCGATCGTCCAGGTCTGGTGCGTGTGCATCACGACCTTCGCGCCGGTCATGCGGTGGATCGGCGCGTGGATGCACTGCGCCGAGAGCTCGAGCGAGCCGTGGCCCTCGAGCACATGGCCGGCCTCGTCGAAGACGATCATGTCGCTCGCCCGCGCCTCCGACCAGTGCCAACCGTACGGCAGGATCAGGTACCGGTCGTCGCGCCCCGGCACGGTCATCGTGAAGTGGTTGTCGATGCCCTCCTCGAGCTCGTGCAGCACCGCCATGCGGTGCGCCGCGGCGAGGTGGACACGGGCTTCGGCGACTGCATCGGCTTCGGCGATGCGCGGCGAGATCAGCGGACGGACGGACATGGACGGGCTCCGGGAAGGCGACGGAAGCAAAGCTTACGCCTCGCCCAGCGCGCCGGCGATCTTCGAGATGACCGTCGAGGCATGTGCCGGATCGAGCCAGCGCAGCACGATGACCGCATCGCGCTCGGGATCGATGCCGACGTAGTGGCCGCCCGCGCCGACCATGCACGCGGCCCGCTTCGAAAGGCCGGGAAAGGCGCGGCCGTTGCGGTTGAGCCAGAGCAGCCGGCCGTAGAACGGCGCGATCGCGCACGGTGTCGACATGCGCGCGATCCATTCGCGCGGCACGATCTGGTGGCCACCACCGACGCCACCGTCGAGCAGCAATTGGCCGATGCGCGCCTGGTCGCGCGCGCTGATCGACACGCCCGCGCCCCAATGCGTGCCGCCGGGCACCGACTGCACCCGGCCGATGCCCGGCAGCTCGACCCAGGCGTCGTCGTAGCCTTCCCAGGCGAAGCCGTCGCCGCCGCCGAGCGGTCGCAGCACGCGCTCGAGGAAGACCTCGGGCAGCGGCCGCTGGAACAGATGCAGCAAGGCCAGCGCGAGCTGGTTGATGCGCACGTCGTTGTATTCCCAATAGGTGCCGGGCGCCTGCAGCGGGCGCGCGCCGCCCTTGGGGCCGCCCGCAGGTCGCGGGTCCTGCGGGACCTTGCGCCAGCGGTCGACGGTGTCGGGCAGGCCGAAGCACGTGCCATCCCATTCGCTCGTCTGGGTCAGCAGATGGGTCCACGTGATGGTGCGGTTGTGGGCACCGTCGAAGCCGATGCCGGGCAGGCGTGCGGCGACCGGTGCGTTCTCGTCGGGCAGGAGCCCCTGGCCCTGAGCGACGCCGGCGAGCAGCGCGAGATAGGTCTTGGCGACGCTGAAGGTCAGGTCGGCACGCTCGGGCTCGCCCCAAGCGGCGACTTCTGCGCCACGCTTGCACACCACGCCCGACTGCGGCCCGCGCGCATGCACCGGGCCGCGCAGCCGGTTGAACGGCGGCGGGTCGTCGTGGTGGACGCCCCAAGGCATCTGGCCCGGAGCCGGCGCGGCCTCGGGATCGCGCGGCCACGGCGTCTCGTGCGCCTGCGCGAAGCGCGCCGCCTGCGCGAACGGCGACGACATCGGCATCGGCATCGGCATCGGTCGGGAAGCGTCGGCCCCGGCCGTCACTCCACCTTCGCGCCCGACGAGTTCACCACCTTCTCCCACTTCGCGGTCTCGGCCGCGATGGTCTTGCCGAAGTCGGCCGGCGTGCCCGGGATCGGCTTGCCGCCGAGCTCGGCGAGACGCTCCTTCATCTTCGGATCGGCGAGAGCGCGGTTCACCTCGGCGTTGACCTTGTCGATGATGTCCTTCGGCGTCCCCTTGGGCATGCCGATGCCGAACCACGCCGTCGCCTCGTAGCCGGGCACGGTCTCGCCGACGGTGGCCAGGTCGGGCATCGACGGCTCGCGCTCCTGCGAGGTGACGCCGAGGGCGCGGAGCTTGCCGCCCTTGATGTGGCCGACCGACGACGGCAGGTTGTCGAAGATGACGTCGACCTGGCCGCCCATCAGGTCGGTGAGCGCCGGCCCCGCGCCCTTGTACGGCACGTGGAGCATGCTGCAGCCGGTCATCGCCTTGAACAGCTCGCCCGACAGGTGCACCGAGGTGCCGCTGCCCGACGAGGCCATGTTGATCTTGCCCGGGTTGGCCTTGCAGTAGGCGATGAACTCGGCGACCGTCTTCACCGGCAGCTTCGGCGTCACCTCCATCACGTTGGGCGTGCGCACGATGCCCGCGACCGGCGCGATGTCGCGGATGAAGTTGAAGGTGAAGTTCTTGTAAAGCGTCGCGTTGATGCCGTTGGCCGGATTGACGAGCAGCATCGTGTAGCCGTCGGGCGCCGCGTTGGCGACGAACTCGGTGCCGAGGTTGTTACCCGCGCCCGGCTTGTTCTCGATGATGAACGACTGGCCCATGTGCTCGGTGAGCCACTGCGCGACGATGCGCGCGAGCACGTCGGTCGTGCCGGCGGGCGCATAGGGAACGACCCACTTCACCGGCCTGGTCGGATAGTCCGCAGCGTACGCACTTCCGCTCGCCGCGACGACGCAGATGAGAGGCAGGACGAGGAGTCTGGGCATCCGCAACATCGAGGTCTCCTGGCAGCGTGGCGTTGGCCGGCGATGCTAGGGCTTCGTTCCGTGCGGCGGTGCTGTGGCGGACCCTGATGCGGCGCGCGCGGCCGTGGCCTCAGCGCGTGTTGTGGACACCTTCGCGCAGACCCGACGGCACCGTGCCGGCCCAGCTGCGCTCCATCAGCTCGTACTCGTCGAAGTTGGTGTCCGAGACTTCGGGCATTTGCGGCACTTCCCACTTGGCTTCGAGCGCGTCGTGGGCCAGGCGCGTGGCGCGTGCCTCGGCCGCGATCCGGATCGCGCGCAGCGCGTCGATGATCGTCGCCAGCAGCTGCGAGGGCTCGTCGACGGCGAGGATCTCGGCTTCCGAGACGGCCCGGCCGATCACCGCCAGCGGCAAGGCCTCGACGGCAGTCCAGCCGCCGTTGCGCAGCTCGTCGTGGACGATGAAGAGATGGCGCACGACCTGCGTCGCCGGATCGTGGACAAGCAAGCGCGCGCCGAGCTCGGCCCGCTGCTGCATCACGAGCGAGAGCGGCGTGTCGGCCTGGGCATCTCCGGCCAGCTGCGTGGCCTGGCGCGGTTGCTCGAGCCGAAGCGACCGTCCGAGCACCTCGCGCACCCAACGCAGCGATCCTCGCGGTGCGGGTGAGGCGTTGCGCTGTGCCTCGGGGTCGGGGCGCTGCGGTGATCTGGCGAGCATGGGTGTCGGCTGCGATGCGGGGAAGCGTCATCGCTGTTTCGGCGCGCAGGCCCCGGCCTTGAGCGCGTATCCGGCACGACCCACCGCTGCCGGTGTGAGAACGTGAAAATTTGGCAAGTCGGGCCCGGGTGCAATTCGTCGGGCCGCGAATCGACGGATAGACCCCTTCAGTTCGTGGCCGACGGGTCGATAGCGATCCATCGTCGCCACTTTGTCGAGGGTCCATCCATGGATACCGCCTCCAGCTCTATCGTCTCCGCCGCCAGCGGCGCTGCTGCCGGCACGGTGCAGAGTGCCGCTGCGATCTCGGTCATGAAAAAGTCGATCGGCATGCAGGTCGCAGCGGTCGTGCAGCTGATCCAGGCCCTGCCGCAGCCGGTCGCAGCGCCCACGGGCGGCGTCGGCACGAAGGTCGACACCTTCGCCTGAGCCCGCGCCGCGACCGATCGTCGATCGGTCAGTCGATCGCGCCGTCCGCCGGCCAGAGCCAGGCCGCGCCGCGCACGCCCGACGAGTCGCCGTGCCGATGCTGCACGACCGGCGTCGTGCAGACATCCGAAAACACGTGTCCGGGCAAGAGCTTCGCGACCTCGCCGTACAACGCATCGATGTTCGAAAGCCCCCCGCCCAGCACGATCACGTCGGGATCAAGGACGTTGATCACCGCGCCGAGCGCGCGCGCGAGCCGATCGCAGTAACGCGCCATCGTCGCCTGCGCCGCCGTCTCGCTCGCAGCGGCCAGCGCCGCGACCCTGCGCCCATCGACGCCGCCCGCCGCGCCGTGGCGCGCGTGATCGGCCGCCAGCCCCGGTCCTGACAGATAGGTCTCGATGCAACGTCGCCGGCCGCAGTAGCAGCGCGTCTCGGCCAGGTCGGGCTCGGTGCGCGACGGCATCTCGTTGTGGCCCCATTCGCCCGCGATCGCGTTCGCGCCGATCCAGACCCGCCCGTCGACGACGAGTCCGCCGCCCACGCCGGTGCCGAGGATCACGCCGAACACGACCCGATGCCCTGCGCCGCTGCCGTCGGTCGCTTCCGAGAGCGCGAAGCAGTTGGCGTCGTTCTCGACCCGCACCTCGCGGCCGAGCGCATGCGCGAGGTCGCTCGGGAACGGCCGGCCGTTGAGCTCGGTCGAGTTCGCGTTCTTGATGAAGCCGGTGGCAGGCGAGACCGCGCCGGGCGTGCCGACGCCGACGCTGCCGCGCCGGCCGAGATCGGCTTCGAGCCCGACGACCAGCGCGCGCACGGTCTCGACGAGCGCGTCGTAGTCGCGCGCTGGCGACGGCACGCGCCGGCGCGCGAGCTCGCGGCCGGCGGCGTCGAGCGCGATCGCCTCGACCTTGGTGCCGCCGACGTCGACGCCGATGCGCATCGCGGCGGTCATGACCTTGCGTTCGTCATCCGCCAAGGCTACCGCGCCGGCACGCGCACGCGCGAGCTTGTTTATGCGCACACTCGCGCTCGCATGCAGCCGACACGCTTCGCCCTCGCCGTGGCCGCCGCGGCGCTCGCACTCTTCCTCTGCGCTTGTACGACGGTCGTGCCGAGCGCCGGCTGGGAGAGTCGTCTGCGCGGCGACGCCGTCGTCCTGCTCGGCGAGGTCCACGACAACGCCGAGCAGCATCGCCTGCGGCTCGCGGTGCTGCAGCGCGCGATCGACGCTGGCTGGCGACCGGCGATCGTCATGGAGCAGTTCGATCGCGAGCGTCAGATCGACATCGACCGCGCGCGCCGCGAGCGTCCTCTCGACGCCGGCCACGTCGTCGAGCGAGATCGGATAGTCGCCGGTGAAGCAGGCGTCGCAGAAGGCGGGCTGGTTGGGGTCGCGGCCGCCGGGCAGGCCCATGGCGCGATAAAGGCCGTTGATCGACACGAAGGCCAGGG
>Ga0123337_10003143_pt1 | contig 17955 bp, 15 predicted proteins | sample frozenSSSSmetaG_FD_89792 | JGI IMG/M metagenome (GOLD analysis project Ga0123337, IMG submission 89792) | Glacier valley bacterial and archeal communities from Borup Fiord, Nunavut, Canada, to study Microbial Dark Matter (Phase II) -... | ecosystem: Environmental > Aquatic > Freshwater > Ice >... | reverse complement strand
ATTTTCTGGATCAGATTCGCGGCATGTCGTTCTTCGACATGCACATCCATATGGTTTCCCGCACCACGGACGATTATCAGGCCATGGCCGACGCCGGCATTGTGGCCGTCATTGAACCGGCGTTCTGGATGGGGCAACCCCGCTCCGGTCCCGACTCCTTCCGCGATTATTTTGCTACGCTCGTGGGCTGGGAGCGATTCCGGGCGTCGCAGTTTGGCATCCGGCATTACTGCACCATCGGGCTGAACTCCAAAGAAGCCAATCAGGAAGCCCTGGCCAAGCAGGTGATGGAGATGCTGCCCCTGTTCATCTACAAAGAAGGCGTAGTGGGCATTGGCGAAATCGGCTTTGACGACCAGACCCCCGCCGAAGAAAAATACTACCGGGCGCAGCTTGACTTAGCCAGAGAAGCCGGTTTGCCGGTGCAGATTCACACCCCCCACCGCGACAAAAAGCAGGGTACCAGCCGCAGCATGGACATTGCGCTGGAACATGGTCTGGCCCCCAACATGGTCATTGTGGATCACAACAACGAAGAAACCGTGCGCGAGGTGCTGGACCGGGGCTTCTGGGCGGGTTTCACGATCTACCCGTTTACCAAGATGGGCAATGAGCGCATGGTGGAGGTGGTGAAGCAGTACGGCCCCGACCGGATCATGATCAACTCGGCTGCCGACTGGGGCATCAGCGATCCGCTGGCCGTACCTAAAACAGCCGCCCTGATGAAGCAGCAGGGTATTTCGGACGAAACCATCCGGCTCGTTACGTTCCAGAACGCCGTAACGGCCTTCGCCCAAAGCGGTCAGATCGACATAGAATCGCTCACCCAGCCCATTGCCATCGACCAGAGCGAACGCTTCAACGGCAGTTCGGTGCTGCGCGGTGGTCAGGCCCCCCGCATCGACAAAACCTCGACCATTATCCGGTAAGTTTCTGATAGCTGCTTGGGATGTTCCCTGGTAGCGGTATGCCGTATGGATTATGGCTTCGGATATGTCTCCTCCCTGATAGCAGTTTCAGGGCGGTTAGACTTATCTTTAGACCGCTAAAAAACCATCTAAAGCGCGAAAGTAAGTGATATGGCCGTAAAGAAATCTGAATTATATAGCTCACTCTGGGCAAGTTGTGATGAGTTGAGGGGCAGCATGGACCCCAGCCAGTACAAAAACTACGTGTTGGTTATGCTGTTTATGAAGTATGTGTCGGATGCAAAAGACCCACTGATTGAATTTCCGCCGGAATCTACTTTTCAGGATATGTTAAAGCATAGAGGAAAGCCAGATATTGGTGACAAAATCAACACAATCATTGGAGAGTTCGCCAAAGCGAATGGGTTAACAGGAATTATCGACACGAATGAGAACGATTTTGAAAATGATGAAAAACTCGGCAGTGGTAAAGACAAAGTTGACCGCCTGACCAACCTGCTCAATATCTTCAATAAGCCTGAACTGAATTTCGGCGGTAACCGGGCCGAAGGCGACGACCTGCTGGGCGATGCCTACGAGTACCTGATGCGCCACTTTGCCACTGAAAGCGGTAAGAGCAAAGGGCAGTTCTATACGCCGTCTGAAGTATCGCGCGTGATGGCCGAGGTGGTTGGTATTCGGCAGTCGAAAAGCCAGTCCGAAACGCTATATGATCCTACCTGCGGTTCGGGATCGCTCTTGCTGAAAGCGGCTGATCTGGCCCCGCAAGGCATCAGCATTTACGGTCAGGAAAACGACAATGCTACACGCGGTTTGGCCGTGATGAATATGTGGCTGCACAATTTCTCCGATGCCGACATTCGGCAGGGGAACACGATGGCAACGCCCCTGTTTACCGACGACACAACCGGCGAACTGAAAACTTTCAACTACGCCGTGGCGAATCCTCCGTTCAGCTACAAATCGTGGATGAACGGGCTCGATCCGCTGAACGATGTCTATAAACGGTTCGACATTTTGGCAACGGCACCACCCAAAAAGAACGGTGATTTTGCGTTCTTGCTGCACATTGTTAAATCGCTGAAATCGACGGGGAAGGCGTGTGTAGTGTTGCCGCTGGGCGTATTATTTCGGGGCAATGCCGAGGCTCATATTCGCAAAAAACTTATTCAGAAGGGCTACATCAAGGCTATTATTGGTATGCCGCCCAACCTGTTCTACGGCACAGGCATTGCCGCTTCGCTGATTATTATCGACAAAGAAAAGGCGACTGAGCGGAAGCATATTTTTATGATCGACGCCAGCCGGGGCTTCATCAAAGACGGCAACAAGAACCGGCTGCGGGAGCAGGACATCCACAAAATAGTGGACACCTTCAACAACCAGCTCGAAACGCCGAAGTACGCCCGCAACATCCAGATTACCGAAATTGCCGATCCTAAAAACGATTACAACCTCAATATTCCCCGCTACATCGACAGCCAGGAAGCCGAGGATATTCAGGACATTGAAGCCCACTTGCTCGGTGGCATTCCGAAGCGGGACATCGACGCGCTCGATGCTTACTGGACGGTTTACCCAAGCCTGAAACAACACCTGTTCCGGCCCGTTGCTGACCGCCCTAACTACTACCAGCTTAACATCGACAAGGCCGATAGTAAGAACAGTATTTACAACCACCCGGAGTTTACGGCTTTCGGCGACCTGATGAACACCGTGTTTGCCCAATGGCGAACCACCACGGCGGCCTACGCCAAAACGCTGGATAAGGGAAGGGCCTGCATCCGAAGCGAGAAATTCACCGGATATCGGAAACGTTGCTGAAACAATACGATAACCGGCCGCTGACCGACAAATACGCCATGTATCAGCACCTGATGGACTACTGGGCTGAGACCATGCAGGATGACTTTTATGAACTAGCCGCCGATGGCTGGGCAGCAGGCAACCAGGTGAAACGCCTGATGAAGAAGACCAAAAAGGGCGACAAGGAGATTGAAAAACAGATTCCTGGCCTTGATGGACTCGAAGGGCGACTGATTCCGCCCGCCCTGATGATTCAGCTTTATTTTGGGGCCAAACAAACCGCCATTGACAGGCTGGAAGCGCAGGCCGAAACCCTACTTGCCACGATGGACGAACTCCGCGAAGAACAGGGCGAAGAAGGCGGTTTACTGGAAGAAGTGATTGACGACAAAGGCAAAATAACCAAAGTGGTTATTCAGAAACGGGTAAAAGAATTGACCTCCCTGTTCAGCAACGACGACGATGCCGCCGACGAATTGGCGATGCTGAAACGCTACAAAAAGCTGATGGACGACGAAGCCGACACCAAAGCGGCCATCAAAAAAGCGTATGATGAGCTGGAGTATAAAGTCATTGCCCAATACCCCAAACTAACGGTTGACGAACTGAAAACCGCCGTGGTTGACGCGAAGTGGATGGCGGCTATGGAGCAACGCATCCGTACCGAAATGGACAACATTAGCCACCGCCTGACCCAGCGCATCAACGAACTGGCCGACCGCTATGAAACGCCACTGCCCCAACTGGAAATCGACGTTGACGCCCTGAACGCCAAGGTCGAAAACCATTTAAAACAAATGAATTTCGCATGGTAGCCGAACAGGAGAAAACAGCGTTTCATCAAACGGAAGTTGGCGAGATTCCAAGTGATTGGGAGGTAAAGTCTATTTCTGAAATAATTTCACTCATGACAAACGGCTTTGTTGGTACAGTGAAATCTCACTATACCGATTACGATGAAGGAGTATTGTACATTCAAGGCTATAATGTTGAAGAGAACTCATTCAATTTCAATGGCATTAAAAGAGTAACGGTAGAATTTCATAAACACCACGCAAAATCTTGTTTACAAGAGGGGGATTTATTAACGGTACAAACTGGAGATATTGGAGTTACAACGGTTGTTACAAAGGAATTAGAAGGCTCAAACTGCCATGCATTAATAATAACACGCTTTAGGGCAGGAAAAGCTGCCTCCAAGTTTTATAGCTACTATTTTAATTTTTATACTGGAAGAAGGCAGCTAAAAGAAATAGAAACGGGTTCTACAATGAAGCATATCAATATTGGTGATATGAAAGAATTGTTGATACCCTATCCCACGCTTGCCGAGCAAACAGCCATTGCCACCGCCTTAACCGATGCCGACGCGCTTATTACCCAATTATCAACACTCATTGCCAAGAAAAAGGCCATCAAGCAAGGGGCTATGCAGGAGTTGCTAACCCCGAAAGAGGGGTGGGAAGAGAAGAAGCTTGGAGAGATTGGTGATTGTATTATTGGCTTAACTTATAGTCCTTCCAATGTTAGAGCAACAGGTAAATTAGTTTTACGATCCTCTAATATTCAGGACAATAAGCTTGCTTATGAGAACAATGTATTTGTCAACATTGACGTAACAGAAAAAATAACCACTAGAAAGGGGGATATATTGATTTGTGTTAGAAACGGAAGTAGAAATCTAATTGGAAAATGTGCTTACATAGATGGACGAGCAGTTGGGGAAACATTTGGGGCTTTTATGTCAGTATTTCGCTCTCAATATAACGACTTTGTTTTTCATGTTTTACAGTCCAACCATATACAACGACAAATAGAAGAAACAATTGGTGCTACAATTAATCAGCTCACTAACAAGAACCTTAATTCTTTTGAAATTCCATTTCCTTCCAAAGAAGAACAAACCCGCATCGCTCAAATCTTGTCAGACATGGATGCGGAGATTGAGAAGTTGGAGCAGCAGTTAGCCTGTCCTCCTCCCCTAAGGCGTAACCAATTGATGTTGGAATCGCTCCCCTTCCTGATATACACTGTCGGGGGTACGATACTTCAAGGCTGAATGGGGCCTTTCAAAGTTATACTGATGCCACCATACATCCAATGACTCCTGAACGTGGGCAATCGTTTTAAAAACCTGCAAGTTCAAACACTCCCTTCGGATCGTGCCGTTCAACCGCTCAACCAACCCATTTTGCATGGGCTTTCCCGGTTGAGTATATCGAATTTCAATACCATGTTTGAGACCGAACTTGACCATCACAGCACTGATAAGTTCGGGGCCATTATCGCAACGAATGTACTGAGGTTTGCCATGATCAGCTACCATTTGCTCCAGATAAGCTACCAATTTTTTGGCTTTAAACGTACCTTGAGCCGCCACCAACAGACATTTGCGGCTATATTCATCAAGCACATTCAAAATACGAGTTTTCTTTTCGGCGATAACTTCATCACTTAAAAAATCCAACGACCAACCTTGGCCTACCTTGCTGGCGGCCAACGTATTAGGGTTGTCCCGCTTGACCGTTTTGCGTTTGATGGGTGCCCGTAAATTCAATTCCAGATTTGTATACACGCGATAAACCCGCTTATGATTCCAGGTATGACCTGCCAGACGCAGCCAACCAAACATCAAGGCAAATCCCCAGTTTAAGTACTTCATCGACAAGTCTTTAAGTTGTTGACCAATCAATTCATCATCGTTTTTACGCTTGGGTTTGGCATACACCGTGGCGCGTCGTTGCCCCACCACCCGGCAGACCCGCCGAAGCGAGGTCTTGCGCTGTTCAACAACCGTATGCACGGTCTGAATGAGTTGTCGAGCGGTGGGGCTTAAAGCTTTTTTAGCAGGTCATAGGCATCGTTTAAAATGTCATAATCGAGACTCTTGTCGGCCAAGAGTTTCTTCAGACGCGCATTTTCTGCTTGTAACGCCTTGAGTTTTCGGAGTTCTTCGGTGTCCATGCCCCCGTACTTCTGTCGCCAGTTATAAAAAGTGGCCGGAGAGATATTATGGAGCCGGCAAATCTCATCGATGGATTGGCCTTGGCTGGGGAGCCCTAAAATCTCGACAATTTTGGCTTCACTGAACTGACTCTTTTTCATAGTAAACCATTGATTAGGTGAAAAATACGAATTTTTCTACTTTTCAATGGTTACGCAGTTCGGGGGGAGGACACATGCTCTACGAGCGCACGGCCATCAGCAAAAAGCCCGAACTCACCATACAAAATGATCTGGCGTTACTGCGCGACGAGCAAAAGCTGAGTCCCGATCTGGTTTTCCGTGATCCTTATTTTCTGGATTTCCTTGGCTTGACAGATACTCACTCTGAAAAAGACCTGGAAACGGCCATCATTGTCGAACTACAACGTTTCCTCATCGAAATGGGCAGCGATTTCGCCTTCATGGCCCGTCAGAAACGCATCAGCATCGATAACCGCGATTACTACATCGACCTGCTTTTTTACCACCGTCGGCTAAAATGTCTGGTAGCTATTGATCTGAAAATCGGCGAGTTCGAGGCTGGGTACAAAGGCCAAATGGAGCTATATCTTCGGTATCTGGAAAAGTACGAGCAACTCGACGGCGAGAATACCCCCATTGGTTTGATTTTGTGTACAGGCAAAAACGAAGAACATATCGAACTGCTACAATTAGATAAAAGCAATATCCGCGTAGCCGATTATTTAACCGTGTTGCCTTCCCAACAACTCTTGCAGAAAAAACTGCACAGAGCCGTAGAAATTGCCCACCAACGAATGCAGAGAGATGAGTAATGGATTCGCTTATTTTGAAGATGTAGCCGCTACGGGTATGACCTGCCCACACGAAGATGCGTTCGAGCCTGATGGCGTGAAAGTTTACTACCGATATATAAAAGGCAATGCGGTTTCATCAGATAGTTTCTTACCTACGGCGTTGAACCCAGCTCTGCCGCCACCTGATGCCTGCATTCAAAAATCGGTTTCCGTTTACGATAGTTTGGATGGTTTGCAAAACGGCGTGTTCAAGTTGCCCCACAATAAAGGCAAAAAGAAACTGATTGGCTTGGTGAAGCTTAGCACGGCCGACGGTGTGCTAAAACGAACATTTGGCCCCGGTCATCATTCGTGGTGGCGGGCACGGGCCTTCGACGTGACCACGGTCATCATTCAGGAAATACAACTATGAGGCTCGACGTTGTCCGCTATCTCTATTACTACGAAGTGCCTACGGTCATTTTCTGTCAGGACGACCGGCAGCATAATTTCATATTCACCCTGTTTCGTGAGGAACCCTACGAATACATCGGCAAGAAAGTCGATGTTGAAGACCTGAGCCTATTTTTTGAAGGTCAGCTGGATTTAAAACCCATCTACGAAAACCAGGCAACTAATTTTTATCTCGGTAAGTATGACAGAGAAGAGTTTAGTGCTACGCTGTATCGGGGACCATACGGCGAAGACCTACTGCCCGACGATGGCCTGATGCTAATCTCTCTTGAAAAAGAATTAGCCACTTCGCTCAAGAAGGACATACTCAATCGTATGATAAACGGCTCCTCAAAGTCGACAGTAGGTCAATCAGAACGAGATACCCAAAAGCGGATAAAAGCACTGATGCAACTCGAATTAGGCTATCGTTATCTGGATAACTGGCAGAATCGGGACAACAACAGCAACGTAGAAGAGGAAATTCTGAAAGACTGGCTGCTGAAGCGCTACCCCAAAAATCTGGTCGATAAAGCTGTTTTTGCCTTCACTCAGATTACGGCCAAGCAAACCCAGAACCTGTATGATGTCAATAAAGAAGTGTATTCGCTGCTTCGGTATGGCATAACTGTTCAACCTGAAGTCGGGCAGAAAAAGGAAACCGTCTGGCTCATTGATTGGAAAAACCCGAGAGAAAACGACTTTGCTATAGCCGAAGAGGTTACGATTAAGGGTCTTCACAAAAAGCGCCCCGATATTGTGCTGTATGTCAATGGCATTGCCTTGGGTGTGTTGGAGTTAAAACGCAGTACGGTTTCTATATCTGAGGGTATCCACCAAAACCTTGACAACCAGAAGCACATCTTCATTAAGCCGTTTTTCAATACCATTCAGTTTGTCATGGCGGGCAACGACCATGAAGGACTTGCCTACGGAGCTATTGATACGAAGGAAAAATACTTTTTGAAATGGAAAGAGGTAAGTGAACAGAAAGATAAAGAGTACCCGCATTTGCTAAAAATCACAGAAGGCATTCGGGACAAAGCAGCCCAATACGACTACCGGCTCGATAAGCACATTATTCAGCTACTCAATAAAGAGCGTTTTCTTGAGCTGATTCACGACTTCATCGTGTTTGATGGCGGTCAGAAGAAATTTAGCCGTCCCAATCAATACTTCGGAGTCAAGTCGGCGCAGGATTTCATTCAGCGCGGAGAAGGCGGGATCATCTGGCATACGCAGGGCAGTGGCAAAAGTCTGACAATGGTTTGGCTCACCAAATGGATACGCGAATACAACCCCAACGCCCGCGTGCTTATCATCACCGACCGTGACGAACTGGACGAGCAGATTGAGAAGGTGTACAAGGGAGTTCAGGAAGATATTTACCGCACTACCAGCGGACAGGACTTACTGGCCAAACTCAACGATACGTCGCCATGGCTACTCTGTTCGCTCATTCATAAGTTTGGTGGGAAAGAGGAAGTGGACGATGCGGCTATTGATGCCTATGTGCAGCAACTGAAAAGCAGCATTCCCAGCGACTACAAAGCAAAAGGCGACATCTATGTGTTTGTCGATGAGTGCCACCGTACCCAATCGGGCAAGTTGCACGACGCCATGAAGGAATTTGTGCCCAACGCGCTGTTCATCGGTTTCACCGGTACACCGCTGTTGAAATCAGACAAGTCAACGAGCCTGGAAGTGTTTGGCCGTTACATTCACACCTATAAATTCGATGAAGCCGTTGCCGACAAAGTAGTACTGGACTTACGCTATGAAGCCCGTGACATTGAGCAAAAGCTAACGTCGAGCAGCCGGATAGACGAATGGTTTGACCTAAAAACCCGTGGCCTCACTGATTTTGCCAAAGCCGAGCTAAAGCAGAAATGGGGAACCATCAAAAAAGTGTTCAGCAGTAAATCGCGATTAGAGAAAATCGTGATGGACATCATGCTGGATATGGAGCGCAAAGAACGGTTGCAAAACGGCCGGGGAAACGCCATGCTGGTGTCAGACAGTATTTACAATGCCTGTCGCTATTACGAACTATTTCAGCAGGCAGGATTGACAAACTGTGCCATTGTCACGTCGTATATTCCCAATTACAACAAAATCAAAGGCGAAGAAACCGGGGAAGGCTACACCGAAAAACTACAGCAGTTCGGAATTTATCGAAAAATGCTGGCTGATTATTTCAACGAAGATCCTGAAACGGCCCAGCACAAAGTAGAGCAGTTCGAGACAGAAGTCAAGAAAAAATTTGTGGACGAGCCAGCCCAAATGAAGCTGTTGATTGTCGTAAGCAAACTGCTTACCGGGTTTGACGCTCCGTCTGCCACGTACCTGTACATTGACAAAAAGCTACGGGATCATAATCTGTTTCAGGCCGTTTGCCGCGTAAACCGGCTGGGCGGTGAAGATAAAGACTATGGGTACGTCATTGACTACATGGACCTGTTCAAAAGTCTGGAGCAGGCCTTTAACGATTATACCTCAGAAGCCTTCAGCGGCTATGAGAAAAAAGACATTGATGGGCTACTGAAAAACCGGCTCCAGAAAGGCAAAGAACGGCTGGATGATGCGCTGGAAACCGCGAAAGCGCTCATGAGTGAAGTCGATCCGCCACAGGACACGCTAGCCAATATCCGGTATTTTTGCGGCAAGGATACCGAAAACCCCGATGACCTTAAAGACGCGGAACCACGGCGGGTAGACTTATACAAGCATACGATCTCCCTCATTCGGGCCTACGCCAACATTGCCGACGAAATGAAGGAAGCCGGGTATACCGAGAAGGAAGCTGAAAAAATAAAAGCATACAGCAAACACCTCGAAACGGTACGAAAGGAAATACAACTGGCCAGTGGCGATTACATAGACCTAAAGCAGTTTGAACCTGCCATGCGGCATTTAATCGATAGCTACATTGGGGCAGAAGAGAGTCGTGTCCTGGCTAACTTTGATGATTTCAGCTTAGTTGACCTGCTGGTCAAAAACGGTAAAGCGGCCCTTGACGACTTACCCAAAAACATTAAAGAAAACCCGGATGCAATGGCCGAAGCCATTGAAAATAACCTGCGGAAAGTAATCATTGAGAAAAGCCCGGCTAACCCGGTCTATTACGAAAAAATGAGCGTCCTACTGGACGAGCTTATTAAAATGCGTAAAGAGATCACACTGGAATACGGGACGTACCTACAGAAAATCATCGACTTATCAGGCAAGGTCAAACAAGTTAATGCGGTAATAGAGTATCCAACCTCATTAACCACAGCGGCACAGCGGGATTTATATGACAATCTGGGCAAGAACGAAGTGCTTGCCAACGAATTGGACGATTCGATCATGCACACCAAAAAAGATGGGTGGCGGGATAACGCTCAGAAGTCAAAAGCCGTGAGACTCGCGCTGACCAATGTTATGGCTAAATACAGCATTACAGAGGAACAGGAAATTCATCGAATCTTTGACATCGTTAAAAACCAGCGAGAGTACTAATGGAGCAGATTACCATCAGCAATATTGCGATAGATGTCGTTCGGAAGAAAATTAAGAACATTCACCTGGCTGTATACCCGCCAACTGGCCGGGTACGTATCGCTGCGCCATTAGCTGTAAACGAAGATACCATCCGCTTGTTTGCTATCTCAAAACTTGCCTGGATCAAGCGCCACCAACGGACGTTTAAAGGCCAAGATCGAGTCTCGCCCAGAGTATATAAGCAACGCGAAAGCCACTATTTTCAGGGCCGACGCTATCTGCTGAACATAGTCGAGAAGGATGCCCCACCTAAAGTCGTGTTAAGAACAAAAACGTACATTGACCTGTACGTAAGACCTAATACCGCGACCGAGAAACGGCACGAAGTGATTACAGAGTGGTACCGGGATGAGTTGAAAAAACAAGTTCCCGCCATCATAGCCAAGTGGGAAACGATACTAAACGTAACCGTAGCTGACTGGCAGGTAAAGCAGATGAAGACCAAATGGGGGTCCTGCAACATTGAGCAGAAACGTATCTGGATAAACCTCGAACTGGCCAAAAAGCCCGAATCGTGCTTAGAATATATTGTCGTTCATGAGATGGTACACTTGCTGGAACGGCACCACAACGAGAAATTCCGCTACCATATGGACACCTATTTGCCGAACTGGAGCCAATTAAAATCAGAACTGAATAAGCTACCGGTAAGCCATGCCGATTGGGGGTACTGAATCCAATAGAGCCAGCAATTCAGAGTCCCCCATCCCTTTCCTCGCAACTTACTCAGTGCGAAATGGCAATGGTCCGACCAATTTGACAACGCCCTTTACAGCACCTGCCCCAGCCCGAACAGCACGACAAACAGCAGCGTGGTGAGGGCCAGTTGCCCCAGCCGGGGGTTTAGTTCTACCGCTTGCTTGTGCGTGGCAACGGCGCGGCCATTCAGGACGAAGAGCGGAAATGACAGCCCGTACAGGTAGCTGAGCAACGGCGCGTCGGTCAAGAACGAGTAGGCTACGGCGCAGGCCATACCCGCCAGCAGCAACCCCCAGTGGTACCGAACGGCCAGCCGGAGCCCCAGCCGCGCCGGAATGGATTTCTTGCCCGTCAGCGTGTCGGTCTCGATGTCGCGGATGTTGTTGATGTTCAGTACGCCCGTGGCAAACAAACCCACTGCGGTGGCGGGCAGCAGCAGCAGGGGCCGGAAGGTAAGCGTATGCAGGTAATACGTGCCGAGAACACCCACCCAGCCGAAGAAAATCAGGACCGCAATGTCGCCGAAACCCGCGTAGCCGTAGGGTCGTTTGCCGTTGGTGTAGCCCACCGCAGCCGCAATGCTCAGCAGCCCCAGCGCCAGCAACATATAAAAGGCCCGGTTGCCCGCCCCGTACAGCGATACCACCAGCAGCCACACGCCCGACACCAGCGACAGCCCCGCCGTGATAATAATGCCCCGCAGCATAGCTTCTTTGCTGATGTCGCCGGTGGCAACGGCCCGGCGCGGACCCACCCGTAGTTCGGTGTCCTTGCCCGACACCGCGTCGCCGTAGTCGTTGGCGAAGTTGGACAGGATTTGCAGGAAAATAGTGGTCAGGGCGGCTAGCCCGGCAATGTTCCAGCCGAAATGCCCAGCCGCCAGCGGGTCGTGGGACGCGGCCAGAAAACTACCCAGAATAATACTGGCCAACGCCAGCGGCAACGTACGCGGACGAGCCGCAGCAATCCAGGATTTCATGTTGAAGTTGTATAGTTGTAAAGTCATAGAGTTGGCTGAGGCAGGAATTTATGTCGCACCAGCCAACTCTATGACTTTATAACTTTATGACTTTATAACTCAAAGACCAACGGCCTTCTTAAACTCGGCATCGTCGGGTTTTACGCCCGATGCGAAGAAGTTGGTCAGTTTGCCGTTTTCGTTGACGACGTACTTGCAGAAATTCCAGGTGGGGGCTTTGTCGTTCCAGCCGTTCAGGGCGGGGGTCGAGAGCCACTTGTACAGCGGAGCCTGATCGGCACCCAGTACGGAAACCTTCTCGAACATGGGGAACGAGACGCCGTAGTTTTTCTGGCAGAACGTCGCAATCTCGCCGTTACTACCCGATTCCTGACTGGCGAAGTTGTTGGCCGGAAAACCCAGCACCACGAACTTGTCTTTGTGCGCTTTGTAGAACGCTTCCCAGTCGGCGTATTGGGGCGTGTAGCCGCACTTGGACGCTACGTTCAGAATCACGACTTTCTTGCCCCGGTAGGCGCTCAGGGCTACGGGCTTGCCGTCGATGGCGTTCATCGTGAAATCGTACAGTGTTTTGGTTGGAGCCGCTGCGTTGGCCGGAGCCGATGCCGAGGCTTTTTTGTCGCTGAAGAGACCTTTGACAAGCGTTGTAATGGACATAAAACTGGTGAGGGCCACGACCAGCGTGACGCCGAGTAAGGTGAAAATAAGGGACTTTTTCATGGTGGTAATTTACATTTGTTCGGGAACACTGATACCCAGTAACCCCATTGCCCGTTTGATGGTTTCCGCTACGGATTTGGCCAGTACGAGCCGGGTGCGGAGTTTTTTGGGGTCTTCTTCTTTAAGAATCGACAGTTTGTCGTAAAACTGGTTGAAGGTACGGGCCAGGTCGTAAGCGTACTGCGCTATGTATGACGGGGCCAAATCCTGCGCGGCTTCTGAAACGCGTAGCGGAAACTGACTCAGCCAGAAAATAAGCTGCTGCTCCACCTCGTCAAGCACCACCGTTGCCACCGGGCTATCGGGCAGGTTTGTCTCCTCGGCCTTCCGCAAAATGGACCGGATCCGGGCGTGAACGTACTGAATGTATGGCCCGGTATTGCCGTGCAGATCAACCGATTCGGCGGGGTTGAACTGCATCCGTTTCTGCGGATCGACTTTCAGCAGGTAGTATTTGAGCGCACCCATGCCGAGCAGGTGAAACAGTTCCGCTTTTTCGGTATCGCTGAACGCAGCGAGTTTGCCTTTGGCGGCTTCGTCGGCGGCAGTAGCGGCAGCGGCAACGGTTTCGGCAATCAGATCGTCGGCATCGACCACCGTTCCCTCGCGCGATTTCATCTTGCCCGTGGGCAGATCGACCATGCCGTAGCTGAGGTGATACAGTTCATTGGCGTAGGGCCGACCCAACCGGCGCAGAATGGCGAACAGTACTTTGAAGTGGTAATCCTGCTCGTTGCCGACCACCCAAATCTGCCGGTCGGTGTGGAAGTCGGCGGCTTTCATGTCGGTGGTGCCGAGGTCCTGCGTGATATAGACGGAGGTGCCATCGGCGCGGAGTACGAGTTTCTGGTCCAGACCTTCATCGGTCAGGTCGATCCAGACGGAGCTGTCTTCTTTGCGAAAGAAAACCCCTTTATCCAGTCCTTCTTCCACCACTTCTTTGCCGAGCAGGTAGGTATTGGATTCGTAATAGGTCTTGTCGAAACTGACGCCGATGCTTTGGTAGGTCCTGTCGAACCCGGCATAGACCCAGTTATTGAGTTTTTGCCAGAGCGCTACGGTGTCGGGATCGCCCTGTTCCCAGAGCCGGAGCATCTGCTGCACTTCCTGCATGAGCGGAGCCTTTTTTTCGGCACCTTCCTGGGTCGATCCTTCCACGACCATTTCAGCCACCTGCGCCTTATACGCTTTGTCGAACAGCACGTAATACTTCCCAATCAGGTGATCGCCCTTCAGCTCCGAAGACGCCGGCGTTTCGTTGTTTCCGAACATCCGGTAGGCCAGCATCGACTTGCAGATGTGTACGCCCCGGTCGTTGACGATGCACGTTTTGGTGACGTCGTAGCCGCTGAAATCCAGAATCCGGCTAACCGAATCGCCCAGAAAAATATTACGTAAGTGGCCAAGGTGCAGCGGCTTGTTCGTGTTCGGCGACGAAAACTCGACCATCACCGACTGACCGCGTTTATCTCCCGCGCCATAATCCGGCTGACCCGCCATCTCGCCGAGCAAACCGAGCCAGGCACTATCCGCAATGCTGAGGTTCAAAAATCCCTGCACCACGTTGAACGCGCTGACGAGGTCGCTGTTGTCCACCAGCCACGCGCCAATACGCTGACCAATCTGGGCCGGAGCCTGCCGCAGGGTTTTGGTCAGCGGAAACGTGACGAAGGTATAGGTGCCTTCAAACTCTTTCTTGGTGGGTTGCAGCGTCACCTCGCCCATATCCTGTTGGTACAGGTCGGCAATGGCCCGCTGAATGGCTTCACTAAGGTCTTCCTGAATATCCATGATACTGCAAAGGTAGCGCATAAGTAGGTTGGACACTCTTGTCCGACCAGCCCGGTACGGGCTAACGATACGAGTTGAAGCTAAGTATCTACCGTGTTAGCCCCGGTCGGGGCTTGGTCGGACGTGGGTCGCTCCGGCGCACCGGTCCAACCTACTGCTGTTGCTGACGCTGACTGGTCGGACAAGAGCCGCTCCGGCGTACCGGTCCAACCTACTGCTGACGCTGACTGGTCGGACAAGAGTGTCCAACCTACTGACTGCTCGTCCAAAGGCCGTGAAAATTTATTACGAGCGGCATCTGCCACATATTCTGCCGCCGGGCGAGACAGTATTCGTTACGTTCCGGCTACATGGCTCCTTGCCAGTTGAGGTAGTAGCCCGGTTGATGGAGGAAAAACAAACGGCCAACACCATAGCCGATCAGCAGTTTGGCCACGATGCCAGCGCACGGGCAAAAGCGTTTGCCGACAACAACAAACGCTATTTTGCCCGCTTCGATGATCTGCTGGATATGCGCCCGTTGGGGCCAGTATGGCTGAGACAGCCGGAGATTGCTAACGTCGTCAGTGATGCCATTCGGTACCATCACGAACGTGACTACATCCTGCGGGCGTACTGCATCATGGCTAATCACGTACATGTGCTGGTCACGATTCTTGATACGGGAAAGCCGTTTATGGCTGTGATGAAGTCGCTGAAAGGTGTCTCGTCGCGCCGGTGCAATACGCTCTTGCACCGAACCGGAATGCCGTTCTGGCAATCGGAAAGCTACGACCACGTGGTCTGGAATGATACTGAGTACAAAAACGTCGTTGCTTATATCCTGAATAACCCCGTCAAGGCTGGGCTGGTCGAAAATTGGGAAGACTGGCCCCACAGCTATTGGGAAGAGCGGTAGGTTGGTCACTCTTGACCGACCAGCCCGGTACGGGCTAACACCGTAGTTGACGCTTAGTTTGAGCTACATCATTAGTCACTTCGCGACTGGTCGGTCAAGAGTGACCAACCTACTCGATGCGCCGAAAGAATTCGTCGCGGTAGGTGTCGCCGATGGGGATGATGGCTTTGCCGATATAAATCCGGTTGCGCTCGATGGATTCGATCCGGTTCAGGGCTACGATATACGATTTGTGGACCCGCATGAACTGACTGTCGGGCAGTTTATCATCCAGCGATTTCATGGTTTGCAGCGTCAACAGGCGGGTGGGGTCGGTTTTGCCGGGGGCCGGGGGCGTGTAGAGCGAAACGTAATCTTTCAGTCCCTCGGCGTATAGAATATCGCTCAGGTCGATGCGCTGCAACCGGTATTCAGTTTTGACGAAGATAAAATCAGGTTCGTTGGTTGGCGCTTTGGCCATGCTGACGGGGCTGATTTCGGTGGGTACGTCGGCGGGCGGTGGGGTAGCTGAATGGGGCAGCAGTTTTTGGGCCGCCCGGTAAAATCGCTCGAACGAGACGGGTTTGAGCAGGTAATCCGTTACGTCGTGTTCGTAGCCGTCGAGGGCAAACTCGGCATAGGCCGTGGTCAGAATAACCCGGCAACGATTGCCCGCACCGCCGTGTCGCATCAGGTTCAGAAACTGAAGTCCGGTCAGTTCGGGCATCTGAATATCCAGAAATACCACATCAATATCGCCCGACTGGACCCGTTGCAGGGCTGCAATGGGCGAGGTTGTTGTACCGGCCAGCGTCAGAAACGGCACCTTGCTTACATAATCGGCCAGGATCGTAAGGGCCAGCGGCTCATCATCAACGAGTAGGGTTCGGAGGGGTGTCATTAATCTTGAGTTTCGTTGGTGGTGTAGCCCGTTTGACGTAGCCCGGACCTCCCGGTCCGGTAGCCGTAGGCTTACACTTCACCGGGCTACAGCGTCAGTTCCAGGCGGCATGAATACGTCAGGTTATCGTCGTCGATCCGTAGTACGTACTGGTTTGGGTACAGCAAATCTAAGCGTCGGCGCACATTGGGCAAGCCAACGCCCCCGACAGCGTCTTTTTGGTGGGTGTTTTTCTTGTTCACGACGTCGGCCAGTAGTTTTCCCTGCCGGATGCTCAGGTGAATGACCAGCGGATGGGCGGGGTCGGTGAGGGTACCGTGTTTGAAAGCGTTTTCTACGAACGAGATAAGCAGCAGCGGTTCAATCCGGTACAGGTCCGTGTTGCCCTCCACCGTAAACTCGACCTGCGCATTGGGTACGCGCAGGGTTTCGAGATCGACCAGATTCCGCAGATGCTGTACCTCTTTCGATAGACTCACTTTGTAGGATAGACCACTGCCAGACACTGGTGGAGTGTTGGAAACTGGTCCCGCGCTGTCGTAAAGCATATACCGCATCAACTCCGACAGTTTCAGAATAGCCCCCGGTGCCGCGTCTGACCTGGTGTAGGCCAGGGCGTAGATGTTGTTGAGCGTATTGAACAAAAAGTGTGGATTGATCTGCGATTTCAGGAAAGCCAGTTCGGCAGTAGTTTTTTCGCTCAGTAACGCCCGCCGTTCCTGCTGATGTCGAAACCAGTCCTCGACCAGCTTAAATACCAGTCCGCAGCCAATGGCCGTGAGGGCGTATGTTTGGTTGTCGGCCACGTAATACCCAACGGTCAGATCATCGGTAAAGTAGTTTGTTGCGCCAAAAAGCTGCTCGGTCAGGTACTGCTCCAGAATAAAACGGGCGGCTGGAAAAGCCAGAAACGCGCCCATCGTACCCAGCACCACGCCCACGTACTGCCGGCGATCCAGAAAGCGGTTCAGCACCAGGACGTGTTCAACCCAGGCCGCAAACAGAAACGCTATTTTGAACGTGACCCCAAACAGCGTAAGTGAACTGCCCCGTTCAGGGCTGACCAGACTAAACACGATAGGAATGAGCAGCAGCCCTACGTAAAAGCCGGTTCGGAGCAGGGCACGATTGGAAAGCAGGACGGGGCGTTTCATGGTGTCAGTGGCGATAAAATAGGGTGTAAACCTCTCCTTTTTCAGGTTAAATCGGCAAGAGCGTTCGACCAACGCCTTCTTTTTGCCGACCAACCAGCAATGTATCGAATAAGGGAATTGGCCGATAAAACTGGTCTGTTGGACGATTACAGGAAATGGGGGCGGCACGCGAACTACACCTTTGTGTCATCAATCACCCAAAAAAAACGCAAACCAATGAAAACGCTCCTAACTATCTCCCTGTTGCTCGTGTCGCTGTTCGTAACCGCCCAGAACCAACCCCTCGACGTTCTGATTATCGGTACTTCGTTTTTCAATGATAAAGCGCCCACCGAGAATTTTGCCGCGCTCATCAACAAAATT
>Ga0123337_10003142_pt1 | contig 17958 bp, 13 predicted proteins | sample frozenSSSSmetaG_FD_89792 | JGI IMG/M metagenome (GOLD analysis project Ga0123337, IMG submission 89792) | Glacier valley bacterial and archeal communities from Borup Fiord, Nunavut, Canada, to study Microbial Dark Matter (Phase II) -... | ecosystem: Environmental > Aquatic > Freshwater > Ice >... | reverse complement strand
TGCATGGCGGTCATCGCATCACGAACGGGGCCGACCGGCGCGAACGGCATGACGATCGCACGTGCGTTGCAAGCACGGGCGGACGCAATGAGCGCGAGCGCAGGAGCGTATGGATCACCCGCGTCGACGATCGAATCCGGTGCGCCATGCGGTGCGCGGCCGAGCGCATCGCGAATCGCGGCTTTTGCAAATGCGGTGACATCGGAGGAAACGGGCTGCGGCGAGCGGCCTTCAGCCGCGCAGAAGCCGGTCGAGCCGACGATATCCAAACCACCGAGATCGAGCGATTCCACGCCCACGTCGTCATCATGCAAAACCAAGAGTGCGGGCTCGTTCGAACGTACGTTCACGTTCAGATCGGGTAGCTTTCCCGGAGAGTAGGCGGGGCCATCGATGGCGTGCGCTTCCGTTGCGAGGCGCGAACCCGGATCGAGCCGTCCGTTCGTGTAGCGGCGAATGTTGCCGGGCGTTGCGAGATACGTTTTCCCCCGTGTTTGCAGTCCCGCGACCCAGCGCCACGAGAGCGTGTTCGCTGCCGGATCGCCGCACAAGAGATGACGCATGAAGAAATCCGCACCGATCTCCCACGGCAGCTGCAACGTAAAAATCCAAATGCTCGCAAACCACATACGGGCGTGATTGTGGAGATAGCCGGCTTCAACGAGTTCGTGTGCCCACGCATCGAACGCCGGAATGCCGGTTCGCCCCTCGACGGCCTCGGCGACCATGCGCGCACGATCGGGTTCGCGCGCCAGCCGCGCGAGCGCTGCGTCGAGGTCGCGCCGGTAGTGCGTCCACACGAGTGGCCGCGATTCCAGCCAGCCTTTCCAATACGTGCGCCAGAGAACTTCCTGAACGAACTTCTCGGCACCGGAGAGCGAATGGCGGGCAAGGACGGCGCGCAAAATCTCATCTTCGGTGATCAGCCGCGCGCGAACGTACGGCGCGAGCACGGACACATTCGTCCGATCGCGAGGGCCGCGATCTTCGTTGCGCGTGGCAGCGTACGTCCGCCCCGCGTGCGGTAAAAATGCGTCTAATCGATCGAGCGCCTCGGCGCGATTCGCGAGTATCACAAAAAAGCGAGAGCGCTAAAGGGCGAGATTAGTTCCCGTTCGCGCGTCCGATTATCGAAGTGTTGATCGTTGCGTAGACAGTGGGACAAACTCGGGGGTGCGATCGGGAATGTAACCGGCCGCACGTGCGCGCGAGAACAGGTCCTCGATTGCTTCGATTCCGACTGTGCCAAGATCGTCGCTATATTCGTTGACGTAAAGCCCAATGTGCTTGCGCATCACATCGTCATCAATTTCGAATGCGTGCTCGCGCACGTAGTCGATGATCTTCGATTCATCGCTGCGCGCGAGGGCGAGGCTCTCGCGAATCGCTTCGTTGACGGTTCGCGCGGCGGCGTCGTCGAGATCGCGGCGAGCCAGGATCGCGCCGAGCGGAATGGCATGCCCCGTCGTCTGTTCCCACCAGTCGCCGAGGTCGACGACCGAGACGAGACCGGTGCGCTGATACGTAAAGCGTGATTCGTGAATGATGAGTCCGGCCGCGACGTGGCCGCGCAGTACGGCGTCGACGATCGTATCGAAACGCATTTCGACGATCTTCGGTTCGCGGCCGAGCGCCAATCGTAAAAGCAGATATGCTGTCGTCATGCGCCCCGGAATCGCGAACACCGCATCCGGTCCGAATGAATCGATGGCAGGCGCCGTGCCGCCGGCGCTGGGTTTGGCGATGAGCAAGGGACCGCAGCTGCGGCCGAGCGCCCCGCCCGCGCGTAAGATGCGATAGCCGTCGAGCAGATAGGGAATGGCGCCGTAACTGACTTTGGTCAGCGCGTGCCGTCGTTCTCGCGCCGCGCGATTGAGCGCTTCGACGTCATCGAGAATGACGTTGACGTGCGGTGCATCCGGAAGTAGTCCGTTCGTGAGCGCGGCAAAAATGTACGTGTCGTTCGGACATGGCGAGTAGGCGAGATCGTAGGTCACTTAGGCAAATCCCAAATCGAGGTTGTCGAGGAAGGCGTCGACGGCGCGAACTGCGGCATCTCGTCCGGCGTTGAAGTCCCATTCGTTGGACGCCCGATTGCCGACGAGGTTCGAAATTCCGCGTAGTTCGATCGCCGGCACGCTCGCGCGCCGCGCCGCGCGCAGTACGGCAAAGCCTTCCATCGATTCGACCGACGGATTGAAGCGCTTTGCGAGATGCGCGGCACGTAGGTCGCTGGTCGTCACGGTCGCCGAGGTCACGCCGATCCCAAGGTGCGAGCCGAGCAAGCCTTCTTTGTACGGTGAGAGTAAACGCGGGTCGCTGATCACTTTCTCATCGAGCATCGCGCCGCTAGGAAGATCGAGTTCCAAACCGTCTTCGCGTCCGATCTCGACGTAGTATTCTTCGATGACCGCAACCGAGTCGCCGACCGACACGTGGTCGCGGAAGCCGCCCGCGATTCCGGCATTGATGACGAGCGTATACCGCGTCACGGCGAGCGCGCGTGCCGTTGCGATCGCCGCTTCAACCGGGCCGATGCCACTTTGAACGACCGTTGCATACGGTCGCTCGGCGAATCCGCTGAGTTCTTCACGCAGAGCGCAGACGATCAAGATCATCTAGCGGATCCCAATGAACTTGTGCGTTTGCAGCGAGAGTCGAAAACGCTTCGGCTGTGCTTGCGCCGCCGACATCGCAAGCGCCACGTTTGGCGCTTTGTTTCCCTCAGGTTGTAAGAATAGCGCAGTACCCGGACCGAATTGCGCGACCCATTCTTCGGGCACGCGCCCATCGACGATGAGCTTCGCCTCGTTCGCGCGTGCGGCCATCTGTGGATTCAATCGTTCTTTTGGTGAGACGCAGAGCCAGACGTCACGTGGCAAGTCGACTGCAATCGTACCGTTCGATTCGATATGCACGCGGCGCCCGTCAGCGCGCAGCGCATCGATCAGGGCGAGCGTCTCGCGTTGGGCGAGCGGTTCGCCGCCGGTGATCACGACCATCGGGCAATCCGCACCGAGGGCACGCACGCGCGCGACGACGCCGGCGACATCATCGAAAAATTTCACCGCGTAGTCCGTATCGCAAAACGAGCACGCAAGATTACAGCCGGCTAGGCGAACGAAAACCGCGGGCGTGCCCACGAACGTGCCTTCGCCTTGTACGGAATAGAATATTTCAGCGAGTTGCAGCATCGAGGTTCACCTGCGCGGTCGTGAGCGGATCACCGCGCTTGAGGACCGCACACGCGGACCGCGTTTCCCATAGCGTCAGTTCGGCGAGTCCCCCCAGTTGCGGCGCAAGGCGCTGCCAGATCCAAAGCACGATGCGCTCCGCCGTCGGGTTCTCGATGATCTCATTGAGCGAACGATGATCGAGCGGTTCGATGACCGCCTCGCTCACGACCGATTTGAGGGCGTCGAAATCCTCGATCATCCCGCGTGCCGGACCGACCTCTTGAAGCGGACCCTCGAGCGAAACGTCGAGGCGATACGAGTGCCCATGCAACCGCGCGCACTTGCCCGGATGGTACGGCAGCACGTGTGCGGCTTCAAATTTAAACTGCTTGCGAATGAGCACGAGCTTCCTTTACCGCGCGGGGAGCGGGCTGCCCTCGACGCGAACGGCGGGCCTCGATGACCAACACCAACCAGGACAAGCTCGTTGCAATGACGCTCGCGGGCGAAATCGCCCCACCCTCGATCCCCGGGGGCATCTACGAGATCACCCACGATGGCCGTCCACTGGTGATCCCAAGCGTCGGGGGCATCTGCCTCAACGTGCGGGTGGGCGATCCCGCCTTCGGCTGGGTTGGCGATCATATCGAGCCAGCCGTCTCTTCGCGCCATCCCGATGAGAAGACGAATATCGGTTATAACGTGATCGCGTGCGTCGGCAATCCGGTGACGGTGACCAGCGGCGAGGCCAAAGGCGAGACCGGCGTCGTGACGGGGAAGCACGGTGGGATCGAGCACGTGATGGTGGATTTCAAGCCCAAAGTGCTCGAAAAATTGCAGCTGGGCGACAAGCTTTCGATTCGCGCATTCGGCATCGGCTTCGCCCTTGCGGACGCGGGCGACATCAAACTTTTCAACATGGATCCGGACTTTTTCGAAAAATGGGGCGCAGCGCTCGAAGACGGCAAGCTGCACGTAAACGTGGCCAAAATCGTGCCTGCCGCGATCATGGGCTCCGGCCTTGGGCGCAATACCGTGCTGCGCGGTGACTACGATATTCAGTCATTCGACCCGGTGACGTTCGAGAAATATGGGCTGGGCGAGCTGCGCTTCGGCGATATCGTCGCGATCGAGGACGCCGACCATAGCTTCGGCCGCATCTACCGAACCGGTGCGATGAGTATCGGGATCGTCGCGCACGGCAATTCGCTCATCGCGGGTCACGGCCCGGGCGTGACGTCGCTTGCCACATCCACGAGCGGCGCGATCGTTCCCAAAGTTACGAAAAAGGCCAACATCGCGACGATCCTCGACCTACGCTAGTCGGTGCTCCATAATGAATGCAAAATTGCCAAGTTCGGTGCCGTCAGGTTGCAGCATTCGGCAATTTTACCGAGGATCGATGAGGACGGCGGTAGTGCGATGGTTGCTAGAACTGCAGCGATGACTTCTGCCAGATCACGCCGCACAGTCGGCGAAAGAGCGTAAGAGGCGAGCTATCTCCGTCATCGCGTCGCATTTGCAACGATCGGGATGCGGCGCGCGCGTCGCACGTAGACTTGCGCTGCCGGGTAGTTGAAGTACACGTCGTAGTTCTTGAGGAGATCGGCACCGAGAATGCCGTCGATGTCCTCACTCCCGAAATCATCGGACGATATTTCGACCGGCGTGTCGGTCAGCGCGACATTGGCGAATTCAAAATTGCGCAAGCGTGCCATTTCGCCATTGCCCATTCCACCGACCCCGCGAAATCGAGTCGTCGCCGCGATGCGTTCGCTCGAGAGATCGGCGCGATCGGCGAAGCCGGCAAAAACGAGCGTTCGATTCGCGCCGGTGTCGATCGTCAGTCGCGCGAGCGCGTTGCCGACGTGCGCTTTGACGGTCGGCGTTTTATCGTCGAGCGCCAGCGCGACCGTCGTCATGTTTTCCGGCGCGTGAAAGCCTGGCATATCGATCGCCTCGGCGATGCCGCGGTCGTAATCGACGTGGATGATCGCATCGGCAAAGAAATCGAATCCGAGCAGCCCGACGACGCGCGTTCGCTCGTCGATGCGGAAGGGAACCGGTACGACACGTGTGACCACGCGCTGCATTTTTAGCGCACCCACGCTCAGCGTAGTCACGATTGCCGTCGACTCTACGTACGATCCGATCGTCGCGCCGATCCGGTTACCGAATCGCTCGATTCCCGCTTGTTCGGCGATGCTCGGATCGATGACGATTCCCGCCGCGCCGGAGTCGAGCAAGAAATCGTACGGCTTACCGTTTATTCCGACGCGCACCACGAAGAGGCCGTTGACGAATCGGCCAGGCAAGCGAACCGTGTTGACGTTCGCGGGGAACTCGACGAAATCGCGGTGCTTCGTTGGTATTTCCACGTCGCGTAGATCCGGAGTCCAATCGTATGTGCGCGAGGTTAGTGTCTGCTCGCGCTCATTGCCGAACGAATCAATCGACTTGATTTTAGACGGCTCGGCGACACCATCATAGTATTTGTAGTCAACGTAGCTCGTACTGAAGCGGCGATGTTTTTCTAGTCGATCGCGGCGCGAGAGCAGACCCGTATGCTTGTCGATGTACATCCACTCGTGGCGACCGCCGGGCGGATTGACTTCGATTACGTAGGCGCTTTCTTGCACCGATTCGCCGATGAGTTTTTCATCGCGATCGCTGCGTAGCGGCCCCTCGAAAATACGATCGCTGATCGCGTCGCGCTCGTGAAATCCCGCGAACGCAAACGTGATGCCGTTGCGATTGGTCTGCCAGCGTACCCCGGCATGCATGCCGTTTTCGTAGGAGAGCGGGCCGAGGATCGTCGTTTCGCGATAGTCGCGTCCGAGACGATGCACCCGAAACGTTCCGTTCATCCCATCTTGGACCAAATGCCAATCCTCGATGACCTCCAGATGGCTCGAGCGCTCGCGGGCGTGAGTGCGCGCGTAGAGCGTGTGAACGCGGGAGAGCGTGGAACTCGTCGGAATGAGATCCCGCGGCTCGCTAAGCAAAGCGGCAGAAGCGCCGGATTGAATCCCGAGCGCTACGAGAGCGACGAGCATCGCTCCGAAAAAGCGCGACAAGGGTGCGCTAGAAAGCTGCAAAGGGTGCCGATCGGATCTTAAGCGGACGGTAAATGACGCGGGCGGCGAACGGAAGTTCACGCCGGAGCGCTTCGCCGCAAACAAAGTTGAAGCCTAGAGCCCGGTTCGTGGTAAGAATTTGCATTGACTCGAACCGTGCGCTGGCGGTTGAGGGGCGTTCGCTCAAAGTGGTAGAGTGTGGCTCTCATGGCCGTCTGCGCCTGCCGTTGTTCGTGTCTCATGTGTCTTCCGCTCCGTGAAAGGCGACATGTCCCGTTGCAATAGGGGCTCCCGCCCAACGTGCAGTCTTTTGTCTCATTTGGCAGCAACCTAGGTGAAGTTCTTACGCAAGCTCAGCGTCTAAACGCTCAAAGCAAAAAACCGCGGCCTCCGCGGTACGATTTCCGAAGATCTTGCGGCGAGTGGTGCGACGTTCGATGAAGCGAAACGACGCTGTTGAAATAGCACGGCGCTTATGAGGAAGCCATGCACGAGTTTGCGGACGACCCTCGATGCACGAACGTGTCGAGTCGATCGGATCGCAATCGGACCGTAACGTTTCTACGTCGTTTGTGCAAAGACGGCCCACCCGCGAATCATCGCGTTTGTTCGACCTGACCGATAGTCGCCGAGGAAACCCGCGCCTCGATGCGCGTTGGTCGTTTAGCTTAGGCTATTCAAACATCGACGATCGGCCGCCGCTGATCGCGATCATGAGCAAGTCGACCACGACCCGAGCGGCTTTAGAGCGAGCCGCCGATGGTCATCGATTCCAGACGCTTGCGGATATCGTTGAGGAAACCGCTCGCGACAAAGCCGTCCACCACACGGTGGTCGAGTGAGAGGCAGATGTTCATCATCGAACGGATCGCAAACGAGTCGTCGGCCGTCACGACCGGCCGTTTTACGATCGTTTCCATCGTGATGATGCCCGCTTGGCCGCCGTTGATGATCGGGGCCGACATGAGCGAACCGTTGGCCCCGGTGTTGTTCACGGTGAACGTGCCGGCACTCAAATCGTCGGCGCCGAGTTTTCCACGACGTGCCTTTTCGATCAGCGCACCGGCGGCAAGCGCGATGCCTTTGATCGAGAGCGTATCGGCGTGGCGGATGACCGGCACGATCAGATTCGTTTCGAGTCCGATCGCGATGCCGACGTTCACGTCTTTGTTGACGAGGATTCCCTCATCGGTGAACCGTGAATTCATGAGCGGGAATTTGCCGAGCGATTCGACGACCGCGCGAATGAAGAAGGGCAAGAGCGTGAGCTTCACGCCGTAGTCGCGTTCGAAAGCGTCTTTTTCTTTCGCGCGCCATTTCCACACGTTCGTGACGTCGCACTCGATCATCGTCCACGCGTGGGGTGCGGTGTGTTTGGATTCGACCATCCGCTGCGCGATGATCTTACGCGCTTGCGTGAGCGGAATCGTTTCGCCCAGAATCGGGTTCGCGTAGCTTGCTTTCCCGCTCGGCGCCGGACGCGGCGCGCTTGCCGGCGTTTGGGGCGCCGATTGGCGTGCGACATACTCGGCGTTGTCGCTGGAAATCGCAACGGCGGCCGCAGCACTCGGTCCAGCGGTCGATGCCGCCACGATGTCGTTTGCCGTAACGCGGCCGTTGTTGCCCGTTCCGCGTACGCGCGTGACGTCGATATTGTGTTCGCGGGCGAGCCGTCGCACAGCGGGCGATACACCACGCGGAATCGTTACCGCAGCCCCGTTGCCGTTTGCATAGGCGCCGTTGGACGGCGAACCGTTGCTGGAGGCTGGCGGTACGCCGACGTTGCCACCCGGAACCGGCTCGCTCGCACCTTGGCGAATCGCTTCCATCGAGCCGCCCGCACCGTAGCTCGATGGCACCGCACGCGCGTGATCGGCGACTTGCTCCGAGGGCGAGGGCGTGTGCGCGGGAGCGGCAACCGACGCCGCGCCGATCTCATCGATGATCGCAATCGGGGCGCCGGTCGGAACCGTCTCACCTTCTTTAACGATAAATTCGCGAATCGTTCCGCTGACGGGTGAGGGCACTTCGGCGTTGACTTTGTCGGTTGAGACTTCGACGAACGGTTCGTATTTCTCGACCGTGTCGCCGACCTTCTTGAGCCACTGCGCGACCGTCCCCTCGGTAACCGTTTCGCCGAGCTGCGGCATCGTAATCGTCGTTGGCATTTAAAACTCCGCGAGTTCGCGCATCGCACGCATCATGCGATCGGTCGAGATCATGAATTCTTCTTCGAGCGGCAGCGCGTAGCCCATCGCGGGCACGTCCGGACCGCAGAGACGCCGGATCGGCGCATCCAAATCGAAGAACGCTTCCTCGGCAACCATCGCGGAAATCTCCGCGCCGACGCCGCCGAACTTGTTGTCTTCGTGAATGATGAGCAGCTTGCGCGTTTTGCCGACGCTTGCAAGAATCGTCGTCTTGTCCATCGGGCGAATCGAACGCAGGTCGATCACCTCGATCGAGTAGCCATCTTTTTCGAGACGCTGTGCGGCATCGAGCGCTTGATGCACGTTATAGCCGTACGAGACGACGGTCGCGTGCGTGCCCGGTTTCTTGATGTCTGCTTTGCCGATCGGAATCGTGTAGTGGCCCTCGGGCACCTCACCTTTGACCGAGCGATACGTTTTCTTATGTTCGAGGAAGAGCACGGGATCGGGATCCTCGATCGCCGCCGTCAGGAGGCCTTTGATGTCCGCCGGAGTCGAGGGCGCAAGAATCTTCAGACCCGGTACGTGATAGAAGAGCGCTTCGATCGAAACCGAGTGCGAGAGGGCACCGCGCACGCCGCCGCCGTACGGCGTGCGAATCACGAGCGGACACGTGTAGTCGCCGTTGGAGCGATAGCGCGTCTTCGCCGCTTCACCGACGATCTGATTGAACGCAGGATAGATGAAGTCGGCAAACTGGATCTCGGCGATCGGGCGCAGGCCTTCCATCGCCATGCCGATCGCAACGCCGACGATCGAGGCTTCGGCAAGCGGCGTATCGATGATGCGTTCGGGCCCGAATTCTTCGAGAAACCCTTTGGTGATCAAGAAGACGTTGCCGCGGGCGCCGACATCTTCGCCCATGATCAGCGTGCGGTCATCGTTTACCAGCGCGTCGTGCAGCGTTTCGCGAACGGCATCGACGTTGTTCATCACTGCCACGGTTCAAAGGCTCCTTCGTACACATTTTTGTAGAGATCGGCGGCTTGCGGAAGCGGGAACGCCTCGGCCGTGTCGGTTGCTTCGTTCGTTTCGCGCAAGACGTCGGCTTTGAGCGCCTTCACGCGCGCCTCATCGACTACGCCCGCATCGAGCAGGCGGCGCTCGAACATCGGCACCGGATCGTTCTTGCGCGCTTCTTCGATTGCGACGCGGTCGCGATACGTGCGATCGTCATCGTCGGTCGAGTGCGAGAGATAGCGGTACACCATCGCCTCGACGAGCGTCGGTCCGCCGCCGCTCCGGGCGCGATCCATCGCCTCCTTCATTGCGGCGTACGTCGCGATCGGATCGAACCCATCGACCAGGGCACCGGGCATTCCGTAGCCTGAGGCTTTGTCGCTCACGTGCTCGACGTTCATCTGCATCGTCGAGGGCGTGGAGATCGCATAGTTGTTGTTCTCAACGAAGAACACGACCGGCAACTTGTGGACTGCGGCGAAATTGAGCGACTCATGCCACTCGCCTTCGCTCGTCGCACCTTCGCCCGTGCAGCAGAGCACCGCGCGGCCAGCTTCCTTACGGTATTTAAATGCGTAGGCAACGCCGACGGCATGCGGACAGTGTGCGGCGATGATGGAGCTGATCGAGAGCAGCCCCATCTCTTTATTGGTGTAGTGATTCGGAAATTGGCGGCCGCCCGAGCGATCCGTGGCACGAGCGAACATCGAGTTGAGCATCTCGAGCGGTGTGAAGCCGCAGCCGAGCACGAGGCCAAGGTCCCGGTAGTACGGCGCGAGCACGTCTTTGCCGCGCACGAATGCCATAGCGGCGCCCGCTTGCGCCGCTTCGTGGCCTTCGCTACCGAGCGCAAAGGGGATCTTGCCTTGGCGATTGAGCTGAAATCCGCGGTTGTCGAGCTGACGCTGCAGCAACATATTGCGCAGCATCGCGACGAGTTGTTCGTCGGTCAGTCCGCGCCGATCCAACTTCCCCGCTTGCGCCATCGCCTTAGCCATATAAAGAGTCCTCCGAAATCACAGCCCGCAGAAATCACCTTCGCGACTTGCGGTCTCCTCTAATGAGAACGCAAAACGAGCGTCGGGAGAAATCGCTCCGTCGTCGAAGGGGCCGCGATGATTCTCGAACAGACCATTCTCGACGATCTCATCCGCGTCCGGCGCCACCTCCACGAGCGTCCGGAACTCTCGCTCGTCGAGTTCGAGACGGCCGCGTTCATCGAAGCCGAACTCCGTACGTTGCCGTTCGATGACATCCGCACCAAAATCGGCAAGACGGGGATTCTGGCAACGCTCGAAGGCGGAAAACCAGGCCCGGTCACGCTCTTGCGCGCCGATATGGACGCGTTGCCGATCACGGAGACGGGCGATGCGTCGTACAAATCGCAAAATGCGGGTGCGATGCATGCTTGTGGTCATGACGGCCACGTCGCGATCTTACTTGCCGCAGCGAAAACGCTCTGCGCGAGACGCGCCGAAATCGCGGGCACGCTGGTCTTTTGCTTCCAACCGGGCGAAGAAGGCTACGCTGGCAATCGGTTGATGATCGAGGATGGGGCGCTCGAGAATCCGCACGTCGATCGCACGTTCGCGCTGCATCTCTACAGTGGACTCGATGTGGGCAAGATCGGCGTGCGCGACGGCGCGTTCTTCGCCTCGGCAGACGAATTCGATCTCACGATTCGCGGCAAAGGCGGCCACGGTGCGATGCCGCAGAATTCGATCGACCCGATCGCTGCGGGCGCATACTTCATCACGATGCTGCAGACGATCGTCAGCCGCGAGATCGCCCCCAAAGATGCCGCGGTCTTTACCGTCGGCCAGTTTACGTCCGGCACGACGTTCAACGTGATTCCGGATGAAGCGCATATGAAAGGAACGGTGCGTTCGTTCGATCCGGAAATTCGCAAGAGCATGCCCGTTCGCATGGAGCGCATCATCAAAGGCCTTGCCGATGCGATGCGCGTCGAATACGACTTGCACTATCACTGGTCGTACCCGCCGACGGTGAACGAAAAATCGATGAACGATCTGGTGCGCGAGGTCGGTCGCGCGACGATCGGTGCGGAGAACGTGATCGAACACGACATCGTCATGTGGGCGGAAGACATGTCGTTTATGATGGAGCAGCGGCCCGGCTCGTACTTCATCGTCGGCTCGCGCGGCGGGCCCACCACCGGCATTCCGCACCACAATGCGAAATTCGACCTCGACGAACGCTCCCTCGAGACGGGCTATGCGATGATGGTCGCACTTGGGTTGCACGGCTAGGCCCGACCCGGTTCGCCAATTGGATAATGACGGATAGCCTGAGATGGCCTACAGTATTAGGCCAATGGTCGAACGCGAACACGATGCCTGCGGGATCGGCTTCCTTGCCGATCTTGCCAACAAAGCCTCACACGATGTGGTCCGCTTGGCACTCGATGCCGTCGGCGCCATGGTACACCGCGGTGCGCGCGCGGCCGACGGCCGCACGGGCGACGGCGCCGGCATGCTCGTCGAGACGCCGCGTGCGCTCCTCATTCGAGAGCTTGCCGCATCGAACATTCGCGTACCCGAACGCCATCTCGCCGCAATCGCACTCTTTCTTCCACGCGACGACGAAGATGCGGGGTATCTGCGCGCGCAGATCGAGGCGGCGGTTCGCTTGGCGGAAGTGGCTCCGCTTCGCTGGCGCAATCCCGGTTTCGAGCCGGCGGTGCTCGGCGAGCACGCTCGCCGAACCGTTCCGCAAACGCAGCAGTTGCTCGTCGATATGGGCCCGGGAAACGTGCGCGAGCGCATGCGTGCCGTGCGCCGCTCGATCGCGCGCGTGTTACGTGAAAACGGTGATACGGGAACGCTCGTCTCGGCCTCGCCGACGACGGTCGTCTACAAGGCGCTGCTAAGTTCGAACGAACTCGGTGCGTTTTACACGGATTTGCGCGATCCGCTCTTCACCTCGCGCTTTGCGGTCTTCCATCAACGGTTCTCCACCAACACCTCGCCGTCGTGGCGTTTGGTTCAACCGTTCAATTACGTCGCGCATAACGGCGAGATCAACACGATTACCGGTAACCGCGCTTGGATGCGCGCGCGCGGCATCATCGGCCATCGCGGCGCGAGCGACTCGCTCGATTTCGATACCGCCGTGGATGCGATGATCGGCGCGGGATATCGGATCGACGATGCGGTCGACCTCATGCTCTCGCCCGCAATCGATGCGCGCGACGAACGACTCAAGGCCTACTATGACGCGCACGTACCCACGGTCGAACCGTGGGACGGACCCGCCGCGATGATTTTCGCCGAGGGCGATATCCTCGGCGCCGCGCTCGATCGCAGCGGTTTCCGACCGCTGCGCTGGTGCCGTACCGCGGGCAACAAAGTGCTCGTCGCCTCCGAAGCGGGCGTGGTCGATTTCGGTGCGGATCCCATCGTCAGGCGCGGACGCCTCGGTCCGGGCGAACGCATCGTCGTGCGGTTTGCCTCGGGCGAACTCGTCGAACCCGAAGCGTTCCGCAGCGAACGACGCGAGCGCGCCGATTTCCGGCCCGTCGTCAAAACCTGGGGCTTCGAGATGATCGCGCAAGCAAGTGCCCCGCAATCAGGCGATCTCGATACGAATCTCGCGCGCTTCGGCTTCAGCAAAGATGAAGTGAAAGACGTCATCGGCGTGCTCGCCGCGGGTAACGGCGAACCGGTGCTCTCGATGGGCGATGATGCCGCGCTGCCGTTCCTCGAACGCCGCATGCCGATCGCCGCATTTCTCCGTCAGCGATTCGCGCAAGTGACCAATCCGCCGATCGACCCGCTACGCGAAGGGCTCGTCTTCGACATGCGCGCGTTCGTCGGTTCGGGCGCAACCAACGGCGACGTGCCGGCCCCCGACTCGATCGTCATGCTCGAGAGTGCGATCCTCGATGAGGTGTCGTTCGATTCGCTGCGGTTCGATCATCGCATGTTGCAACACGCGATCTCCCTCGGTCTTGGTGGCGCCACGCTCGCCGCGCGGTTACATGCCATTTGTGATGAGGCCGAAAACGCCGTCAAAGCGGGCAGCACGTTCATCGTGCTCGACGATCGCCTTTTCGATGCATCGGTCCCCGCCGTACTCGCCGCCGGTGCCGTCCATCAACGGCTGACGACGGCGGGCTTACGTATGCAAGCCTCGATTGCGGCAGCCGATGGGTCCGCGCGCGACGCCCATGCGATCGCAACCGTGATCGCGGCGGGTGCGAACGTCGTGACGCCGTGGCTCTCGCTGCGACTCGCCGCCGCAAACGGAACGGCGCAAGCGTATCTTGGGACGGTACGAACCGGGCTGATCAAGATTCTTGCCAAGCTCGGCATTTGCACGCTGCGTTCCTACGTCGGCGCGCAGACGTTCGAGTCGCTTGGACTCGCGCGCGAAGTCGTCGAGCGCTGCTTCCCGGGTATGAAGGCACACGTTCCGGCGCTCGGCTTTCTCGATATCGAATCGGATGTACGCGCTTGGTTTGCGGCAGCGAAAGCGGGCGAGTCGATCGCGGATCGCGGGCTCTTCCGCTATCGTCGCGAGGGCATTCGCCATACGTTCGATCCGCAGGTGATCAAGCATCTGCGCGCGAGCGCGATGAACGGCGATTACGAGGCGTTCGAAAAACTCTCCGATGCGATGGAAGCGCGCGCGCCGATCACGCTGCGCGACCTGATCGAAGCCGTGCCGCTGCGCGAGCCGATCCCGCTCGAAGAGGTCGAGCCGATCTCCGCGATCGTCGCGCGCTTCGTCACCGCGGCGATGTCGCTCGGCGCGCTCGCACCCGAAGTTCACAAGACGATTGCCCTTGCGACCAATCGCATCGGCGCGAAGAGCAATTCGGGCGAAGGTGGCGAGCATCGCGAACGCTATGCGCGCACGCCCGAGAGCGGACGCAGCACGATCAAGCAAGTCGCATCGGCCCGGTTTGGCGTTGGTGCGACCTACCTTGCCAGCGCCGATGAAATCGAAATCAAAATGGCGCAAGGCTCGAAGCCCGGCGAAGGCGGTCAAATTCCCGGCTTCAAGGTGAGTGCGGAGATCGCCGAGCTGCGCGGCGCGACCGTCGGACAACCGTTGATCTCGCCCCCGCCGCACCACGACATTTATTCGATCGAGGATCTCGCCGAACTGATTTACGACTTGCGTCGCGCGGGTCCGCAAGCCCGCATCGCCGTGAAGCTCGTGAGCCAGTCGGGCATCGGTCACGTCGCAAGCGGCGTTGCAAAAGCACGTGCGGACGTCATTCACATCAGCGGACACGACGGTGGCACCGGTGCCTCGCCGCTCGCATCGATCAAGAGCGTCGGCTTGCCCTGGGAGCTTGGCCTCGTCGAAACGCATCATACGCTCGTTGCAAACGGCTTACGTTCGCGCGTGAAATTGCGGGCGGACGGCGGATTCAAAACCGGTCGCGACGTCGTGCTCGCCGCGATGTTGGGTGCCGATGAATACGGTTGCGGGAGCGCTTTGCTCGTCGCGCTCGGCTGCATCTACGCGCGCCAGTGCCATAAGAACACGTGCCCCGTCGGCATCGCGACGCAAGATCCGGTCCTGCGCGCGAAATTCGCCGGCACGCCGGAAGAAGCGATCGCGTATCTCGAATTCGTCGCGCGCGACGTTCGCCGTCGCCTCGCCACACTCGGCGCGCGATCGCTTGCGGAGATCCACGGCCGGAGCGACCTCGTTCGTCCGCGCGGCGGCCTCGACGATCGCTATCGCAGCGTCGATCTGAGCGAAATTTTGCGCTTACCCGAGCGCAGCACGCTGGTCGATACACCGGACGAGCGCGAGCCGCATCTCGATGATTTCCCCGTCAACGCGCGGCTGGTTCCGATCGGCCCGGCCGATCGCGCCGTCGGTGCGCGGCTCGCCCACGATGTGGTGCTGCAACGCGAAGCGGGTGAATCGGTCGCCGACTCCACGCGTCGCTACGTCGGAACCGCCGGTCAGAGCTTCGGTGCGTTCCTCACGGGCGGGCTCACGCTCGAACTCGACGGCGATGCCAACGACTACGTCGGCAAGAGCATGGAAGGCGGCACGATCGTCGTGCGCGCGCCCGGTGCCCCCGGCGAACCCGCGATCGGCAATGCCTGTTTCTACGGCGCACGCGGCGGCTACGGCTACATCTCCGGCGCTGCGGGTGAGCGGCTCGCGGTGCGCAACAGCGGCGCCTCGATCGTCGTCGAAGGCGCGGGCGATCATGCCTGCGAGTATATGACTGCGGGCCGCGTCGCCATCATCGGAACGCTCGGCCGCAATATCGCAAGCGGCATGACGGGTGGCGAGCTCTTCGTCCTCTCCGATGGCCTTTGGCAAGAACGCTTGGGCCCGACCGACCTGCGCTTCCGCCCGCTCGAAGAAGAAGAACCCGCGGCGAGTACACTCCGCGGGCTCCTGGAACGACACGCTCGGGCGACGGGTTCCGAGCGCGTGAGCGCCTTACTCGCCGATTGGCCCGCAGCGCTTGCTGCGTTCCGGTATTGCGCCCCGATGCGCAGCGAGACGCTCGCTACGCCTAGTGCAGATCTTCGGGTTTCTTCCCCATAGCGGCGGTTGCCGATTCGATGGTCTTCCGGGACTGTTCGAGTAGCGCTTGGGCCTGCTTTTGAGCGACTTCGGTCGATGATTTCATCGCCTCGCCGCCGATGCGCATGAATTCTTGCAGATGACCCATGGCGCTCTGCGTCTGCGCCTGCGCGACGGTGCCGGCTTCGGCGGCGTGTTTGCCGAGGGTTTCCTGTAAGTCTTTCGCGTTTTTGAGCGATTCCTCGAGCATGGGCTTCATGTTGGTGTTCGCCTGGTCGACGGCGGCAGCAACGGTTTTTTGCATCTCGCGGGCCTGGTGAAGGGCGCGTTCGACGATGTCATTGGGGTTCATACTGTGGCCTTTCTTGCGGCTCAGCCGCGTTCGGAAACCGTGAGCACCCAGCGAACAGCACGGGCGTATTGATCGAGTTCGCGGGCAGTTCGCTTGAGCCACAGGTACGCGGGATCCGTTCGGACCGTACTACGCGGCTCCCCGTCGATCCGTTTCACGAAAGCGAGGATTGCCTCGACTTCGGCTTCGATCGTGTCCCAAGCGGCGCGCAACGCTTGCTCTGAGGCATCGGGAAGACGAGTCAAGGTGGGCGGAACGCGATGGTCGGGCTGATTGATCGCGAACTCCAGACGCGCCAGCGTATAGTCGCTCGTGCCGCCGATGAACGAGGCGGCTAACCGAACGAGACGCTGTCGCATGACCACTGCAGAGGGCTTCGATCGTACCACCGGGTGCGCGGAGCCGCTATCATCAGTCGAACCATTCGCACCATTCCTCACGGGAGCTCTTTTGCACGATCAGCGACGGTATGTCATCATCGGAAACGGATTTGCGGGAACCACCTGCGCGGAGGGTTTGCGCAAGCTGGACGCATCGTGTTCGATCGCGCTGTTCACCGATGAGGCATATCCGCTCTACAATCGCATCGCCCTGCCTCCGCTGCTGCGTAAACAAGTGACCGAGCAGAAGGTCATCATTCGCGATCAGGCCTGGCACGACAAGCACGTGATCGACCTGCACCTGCGCACGCGCGTCGACAAGATCGTCCCGGAAGAGAAGATCGTGATCGCAGACGGCGTCTCGTATCCGTATGACGCGTTGCTGGTCGCCACCGGCGGTCGCCCAAACGGCACCGACGTTGCGGGCGCAGCGGGGGCGCACAACGTGTATAACTTTCAGTACATGGACGACACCATTGCGATCTCGCAGCAGTTGGAAACGGCGAAGAGCGCGGTCGCGATCGGCGGCTCGTTCATCGCCTACGAACTCGCCGAAGCGTTCGTCGCGCGCAAAGTCGAAACGCATTGGATTCAGCGCGGACCGCGTTTTTTGCGCCGTATGCTCGATGAGATTTCGGGCGAGTATGTCGATGAGGCGGCCCGCAAAGACGGCGCACATCTCTACTACAATGAAGAGATCGCGGAGTTCGTGCGCTCGAACGGCGCGGTCACCAAAGTCATCACGAAGAGCGGCATTTCGATCGATACGGATTTGGTCGGTATCGGGCTCGGGCTAACGATCAATACCGAACTCGTCGCGGGGACCGGGATCGGCGTAAAGACCGGCATCGAGTGCGACGATCGGTTGGAAACCGCGATCAAAGGCATCTACGCGGGAGGCGATGCGGCCGAATTCTACGACCCGATCGCCGAGATGCACTACCGCATGGGCACCTGGAACAACGCCGGCGCGCATGGCAAAGTCGCGGCGATCAACATGGCCGGCGGCGACGAGCGCTATCACGACATCCCGGAGTATTCATCCAAGCTGTTCACCGACCAAACGATCACGCAGTTCGGACTCTCGCCCGAATATCGGAACGATCTCGAAATGGTGCGCAGCTTCGATCACGAGCTCAAGCACTATCGCGCGCTCTTCTTTCGGGAAGACCGGCTCGTGGGCGGGTTGCTCCTGGGCAAAGGCAACCGGGCCGGCAAACGCAAGTATCTCGAGGCCATCAAGACCAAGATGCGCTTTCCGAAAACCGAGCGTGA
>Ga0123337_10003140_pt1 | contig 17963 bp, 14 predicted proteins | sample frozenSSSSmetaG_FD_89792 | JGI IMG/M metagenome (GOLD analysis project Ga0123337, IMG submission 89792) | Glacier valley bacterial and archeal communities from Borup Fiord, Nunavut, Canada, to study Microbial Dark Matter (Phase II) -... | ecosystem: Environmental > Aquatic > Freshwater > Ice >... | reverse complement strand
TATCGCTTACCGACGACATCACATTCGAGCAAATGGGTGTATTGTATTTTATTTCTCGGAGCAACAATAAAGAAATGATTCAGCAGGATATCGCTGCGGTGATGGACAAAACAAAATCGGCCATATTAAGGTCAATTGACCTGCTGGAAGAGAAGGGATTTGTAAGGCGTTTGCCGGTTGCGGGAGACAGGCGCAAAAATCTGATAGAACTAACTGATAGTGGTAAGGCAATCATTGAGCGAATGCACAATGTATTTATGGAAGAGGACCAGATTTTAAAACAGGGAATTGCGCAGGAAGATCTGGATACCTGTATGTGCGTATTGTCGAAAATTCAACAGAAATGTAAGTAATTTTACCGACTGGCTTTTTTTTCAATAAAAAAGCAGTTTACCAAATAAAAAATTTCTATTTTTCAATAGAAACAAGCTTAAGGAAACACTTAAAACAACGCGATGAGTAATAAAACACTGATTGACAAGGTAAGCGCCTTTAAAACCGCAGATAAACTAAAAGAAGCGGACATCTATCCTTTTTTTCGTCCGCTACAGTCGGACCAGGACACAGAAGTAATTATCGGAGGTAAACGGGTATTGATGTTCGGCTCCAACAGCTATCTTAGTCTCACCAATCACCCGAGTGTAAAAGATGCGGCAAAAAAAGCCATTGATAAATATGGTAGTGGCTGTGCCGGTTCAAGATTTTTAAACGGAACACTTGATTTACACATTGAACTGGAAGAAGCACTTGCCCAGTTTGTAGGTAAAGAAGCCGCACTGGTTTTTAGCACAGGCTACCAGGTAAATGTGGGTGTAATATCTGCCCTTGGTGGCAGAAATGATTTTCTTTTTTCGGATGAACTGAACCATGCCTGTATTATTGATGGAGCCCGTTTATCTTTTTCCAAGTTATATAAATACGGTCATGGTGATATGGCTCACCTCGAAAAATTATTGGCAGGTGTTCCATTGGAAGCTTTTAAAATTATAGCAACAGATGGTATTTTCAGTATGGAAGGTGATATCACCAAACTGAATGAAATTACAGCCCTTGCAAAAAAATACAATGCCGCAGTTTTTGTGGATGATGCACACTCATTGGGAGTTCTGGGTCCACAAGGTCAGGGCACTGCAGCTCATTTTAATATTTCTCACAAAGTAGATTTAATAATGGGCACTTTTAGTAAATCACTGGCTTCTATTGGTGGTTTTATTGCAGCCGACAAAACAGTGATTGAATATTTAAAGCACCATGCACGCTCTCTCATTTTTAGCGCAAGTATTTCGCCGGCAGCAGCAGCAGCAGCATTGGCATCATTGAATGTGTTAAAAGAAGAACCCCAGCGTATAGAAAAACTCTGGAACAATACACACTATGCACTCGATGCATTTGCCAAGGCTGGTTTTGATATCGGACTGACCGAATCTCCAATTATCCCAATTTTTGTAAGAGACAACGAAAAGACATTTTTGATGGCTAAAATGCTGATGGATGAAGGCATTTTTGTGAATCCGGTTGTATCGCCTGCCGTTAGCAGCGATTCGTCAATGATTCGTTTTTCGCTGATGGCTACCCATACTTTCAAACAGATTGATTACGCTGTAGAAAAAATTAAAAAAATTGCGTTCAAATTAAAAGTGCCGCAAATAAACATCGAAAGAGCATGATTACCATAAAGGCGGTAGAAACAAAAGCAGAGCTGGCATCTTTTATTGATTTTCCACACAAACTTTTTGAAGGAAATAAAAATTATGTACCCGAATTACACATCGCACAAAGGGATGTATTAACTCCAGGCAAACATCCATTTCACAACCACTCTGAGATGCAGTTGTTTTTGGCCTATGATGGAAATGTGATTAAAGGGCGCATTGCGGCCATTCTTAATAATAACCACAATGCCTTTAAAAATGTGACGGAAGGTTTTTTTGGCTTTTATGATTTATATAATGATGCTGAGGTGTCAAAAAAATTATTAGACGAAGCTGAGAAATGGTTGCTGACAAAAGGTGCCACCAAAATGATTGGCCCGGTTAACCCATCTACCAACGAAACAGCAGGTTTATTGATTGAAGGTTTTGATTCGCCCCCGGTAGCAATGATGACCTACAATAATCCGTATTACCTGGATTTATTAACAACGTCCGGATTTGAAAAAAGTGTAGATCTGCTAGCATATAATTTACCTACAAACGTCGTAAATAAAAGATCGCTGGCTTTAAAAGATACCTTACGCAAAAGACTATCTGAAAGAAACATTACCATCAGAAATATTAACCTGAAGGATTATAAAAATGAGGTAGAAAAAATTCTTTCGGTATACAATGATGCATGGATTGAGAATACAGGTTTTATCCCGATGACCGATGAAGAATTTAAATACCTGGCCAAAGATCTTAAAATGATTTTGGATAAAGATTTTGCAATGGTAGCCGAACACGAAGGAAAAACCATCGGTTTTGCACTAGCCATCCCTGATATTAACCAGACGTTGATAAAAATAAAAAGAGGGCGCTTATTACCAACAGGTATTTTCAAATTATTGCTGGGTAAAAAGAAAATTAATTACGTAAGGGTAATCGCACTGGGTGTAAACAAAGAACACAGAAAAGCAGGTATTGAAGCCTATTTCTATGCTGAAATAATTCAGCAGGCCATCAATAAAAAATTAACGGGTGGTGAAGCATCCTGGATTTTGGAAAACAACGAAATGATGAACAATGGGCTGATAAAGATGAATGCAACAGTTTATAAACGGTACCGGATTCTTGAAAAATCAATATGAGTCAAAAGGTATTAATAACAGGAGCCAGTGGTTTTTTAGGATACCATATCATTCAATCAGCAATTGAAAATGGATTGGAGGTTTACGCAGCTGTGAGGAAGAATAGTGATATTAAGCATTTGGAAGGATTACCGGTTCTATATCTTTTTCTCAATTACGAAGATGAAGAAGATATCGCCCAACAAATAGTTGCCCATCAAATTGATTTCATCATTCATGCGGCGGGTGTTACTAAAGCTATCCGGCAGGATATTTATAACAAAGTAAACGCCGGCTACACACTCAACCTTGCAAGGGCGGCAAAAAAATCGGGTAGGAACTTTAAAAAAATGGTCTTCATCAGTAGCCTTGCTGCGATAGGCCCATTACCCGAACATCATCATAAAATCGTTGAAGACAGTTTTCCAAACCCTGTTACAGCATATGGACGCAGCAAACTGCTGGCAGAAAAAGGCCTGGCTGATATTGATTTACCAGTCGTCATATTGCGGCCAACTGCAGTATATGGTCCGAGGGATAAAGACATCTTCATCATGTTGAAAACATTGAACAGTGGCTTTGATCCTTATATAGGAAATTTTATTCAGGAGCTAAGTTTTGTGCATGCAAGGGATGTGGCAGATATAGCAGTAAAATCGCTCTTATTAAATGAAGCTACCGGTATTTATAATATTACCGATGGCAACAGTTATAACCGATACCAGCTATCAGATATCACTAAAAGAATTTTAAAAAAGAAAGCACTCCGGTTTCACCTGCCAATGCCGATGGTACGTTCACTGGCTTTCGTGTTGGAAACTACCAATGGCTGGCTTAAAAAACCATCCGTTCTCAGCAGGGAAAAGCTACATGAACTGGCAGCAAAAAACTGGATCTGTGATATTAGTAAAGCAAAAAGGGAACTTGATTTTTTACCAAAATTTGATTTGCAAACAGGTCTGGAAGATTCAATCGCCTGGTACACAAAAAATAACTGGTTAAAATAAAACAGAAAGCATTTAATCACTAAAATACAACGTATGAAACAAGACATCATTCCGGCCGATGGAAGACTTGGCATCCTTATCCCAGGCTTAGGTGCAGTAGCTACCACTTTTATTGCAGGTGTGGAAGCAGTAAAAAAAGGCATTGCAAAACCAATTGGATCGCTTACACAAATGGGCAATATCCGTTTAGGTAAAAGAACAGAAAACAGGTTTCCAAGGATCAACGAATTTGTGCCACTGGCACCTTTAACTGATATCGCATTTGGTGGATGGGATATTTATGAAGACAATGTATTCGAAGCAGCTGTAAATGCGAAAGTATTGGATCTTCCTTTATTGCAGTCTATACAAAAAGAACTGGAAGCGATAAAGCCAATGAAGGCTGTTTTTGACAGGAGTTATGTTCAGAACCTGGATGGAAAAAATGTAAAGACAGGCGCTACTAAATATGATCTTGCCATGCAGGTGATAGATGATATTGAAAATTTTAAGATTGCCAATAACTGTAACCGGGTGGTGATTGTATGGTGCGGTAGTACAGAAAAATACATTGAATCAACAGACATTCACAGCACGATTGAGAAATTTGAAGCGGCATTAAAAAACAACGAAAGCCTGATAGCTCCAAGTATGATTTATGCTTATGCAGCCATTAAAACCGGTGTACCGTTTGCCAACGGAGCTCCTAATTTAACCTGCGATATACCAGCCTTGATTGAACTGGCCAAACAAACACAAACGCCGATCGGTGGTAAAGATTTCAAAACAGGGCAAACCTTAATGAAAACAATTCTGGCGCCGGGATTACATGCAAGAGCATTGGGTGTAAGCGGTTGGTTCTCTACCAATATCCTTGGTAACAGAGACGGTTATGTGCTGGATCATCCGGATAATTTTAAGACTAAAGAGGTTTCAAAACTAAGTGTGTTGGATGAAATCTTCAGACCAGAACTGAACCCGGAATTATATGGTGAAATGTACCATAAAGTACGAATCAACTATTATCCGCCAAGAGGCGATAACAAAGAGAGCTGGGATAATATTGACATCTTTGGCTGGCTCGGTTATTCCATGCAGATCAAAATAAATTTCCTTTGCAGGGATTCTATTTTAGCAGCACCCATTGTACTGGATCTTGCCTTGTTGATGGACCTTGCAAAACGTGCTGAAATGAGCGGTATCCAGGAATGGTTATCCTTCTACTTTAAATCACCACAAACACTGGAAGGGTTAAGTCCTGAGCATGACATTTTCAAACAGTTGATGAAAATGCAAAACACTTTGCGTCACATGATGGGTGAAGATTTAATTACGCATCTTGGATTGGATTACTACCAGGAACTTGTAGAAACGTTATGATAAAAATTCATGCACTCATTGCATCCGTGCTGGGCATTGGCTACGTAGGTAAAGGTGGAGGTACGATAGCTGCAGTGGTGTTTTGTATAATTTGGTTTTTATTGCCTGCCGGTTACGATCAAGGTAACTGGCAGGTTTTAATCACCTTGCTCATTGTAATCATTGGAACATGGAGTTCATGTATGGTAGATCCCATTTGGGGTAAGGATAGCAGTAAAGTTGTAATTGATGAAATTGCCGGAATGGCAATCGCACTTTTATTTGTGCCGCATCAGATTGTGTTTGTAATGATCAGTTTGATCGCATTTAGATTTTTTGACATTGTGAAACCACTAGGGGTTAAAAAGCTGGAAACATTACCAACCGGCTGGGGCGTAATGGCCGATGATTTACTGGCAGGATTTTATGCACTCGCTGCAACTCAATCATTGATATGGATAGCGAATAAATCAGGCCTGAATGAAAACATTTTTTAAAGCAAACGTAGCCTCTCTTGCCGCAAGTTTATGCGACTACCTCGTTACCATCATTTTTAAGGAATTTTTATTAATCAATGCGGTTCGTTCCAGCATAATAGGAACCATCTTTGGAGGAGTCATCAATTTTTTGATTGGAAAACATTGGGTTTTTCAATCAAAAAATTCACCTTCTTTTCTCCAGGCTAAACGATATTTTATTGCCTGGACCGGAAACCTGCTTTTGAATGCTTCCGGAGTTTATTTATTAACAGAGCTAATGGGCATTCATTATATCATTGCCAAATTAGCGACGTCACTGACAGTTGCAGTTGCTTATAACTACCCAATTCAAAAGAACTATGTGTTTAAAAAAATTGATATTGATGAGAAGGATTGAAATAATAAAAACGGCAACGCTTTTCTGTATACTGTTATGTCTTGGAATTTCATCAAATGCACAAACGGTGGTAAAAGGCTTTGTAAAGGATGCGGCCACCATGAAGCCCATTCAATTTGTAAGCATTTACTTTGAAGGCGGAAAAGGTGTTACCACCGGCGAAGACGGTAGTTACTCCATTGTAACCAATCGTAATAATCTCAAAATACTCAACTTCTCATTTACCGGGTATAAAAACCTTGCTAAAAAGATAATTGTTGGAAAAGAACAAACTATCAATATAGAACTTGAATTAAATCAATCATTGCAGGAAGTAGTGGTAAGAACAAAGAAAAGAGGGAAATATAAAAACAAGGACAACCCTGCGGTAGAATTGATTGACCTGGTGATAGCCAATAAAAGTAAGAACCAAATAAAGGCGTATGATTTTATTCAATACCAGCAGTACGAAAAATTATCCCTTTCCTTGACCAATAAACCTGAGAAGCTGATCAAAAACAGGCTTTTCAAAAATTACAAATTTATTCTTGAAAACATCGATAGCACTACCATAGAAGGAAAATCATTGTTGCCCATCTTTCTGGAAGAGAAACTTTCTGATATCTACTATAAAAAAAATCCTGAAAAAAATAAGACACGGTTGCTGGGTGAGAAAAGAGTAAACCTTGCAGATTTTTTAGATGATAAAGGTATCAGCCAGTATGTGAACAGGCTTTATGCAGACCTGGATATTTACAAAAACAATTTACTGGTTCTCAACACACAGTTTTTAAGTCCGATTGCAGAAATGGGCCCATCCTTTTACCGGTATTATATCAGAGACACGGTAGAGCTTGAAGGCATAAAACTGGTGAAATTATATTTTACCCCACGCAATACCAACGACCTCCTTTTCAGAGGCACTATGTTTATTACATTGGATGGCAATTATGCTGTTCAAAAAATCAGCATGACGGTTAGTAAAAATGCCAATTTAAACTGGGCAAGAGAACTAAGGATCAACCAGGATTTTGAGAAGGCTGCAGACGGACGCTTTCATGTAATAAAAAGCAGCATGCTGGCTGAGTTTGCACTTACAAAAAATGCATCGGGTGGCGTATTGGGAGAGAGAACGGTATCCTTTAAAAAATACCTGACCGATGTACCTGCACCTGACAGCATCTACGATGCCAGGGATATTGTTGACCGCATTAATCCTGCGGCTGCACCGGATAGTTTTTGGGTAGCCAACAGGCATAGCCCTTTGTCATCTGTAGAAACCAAATCGTATTACAACATCGACAGCATGAAAAACATGCGGTCATTTAAACGATTCGGTGAAATTGTATCATTGCTTTTTTCCGGATACTATTCATTCGGGCCATGGGAGCTAGGCAATACCAACACCTTTTATTACTACAATCCGGTAGAGGGATTTACGCTAAAACTGGGTGGAAGAACAACTCCGAAATTTAGCAATTTCATTTATTTTGATAATTATGCTGCCTATGGTTTCAACGACAAAAAATTGAAATACCTGTCTGCAGTAAGTTATTCGTTTAATCATAAATCCATTTATGCTTTTCCGCTCAATTATATAAAAGTGAGCTATCAGTACGACACCAATATTCCGGGACAGGAATTGATGTTTGTAAGGGAAGATAACTTCCTGCTGTCGTTTAAGAGAGGCAACAATAATAAATGGCTGTACAACAATTACCTGAAGGCACAGTATGTAAGGGAGTTTGGGAAAAACCTGCGTTATACCATTGGTTTTAAAAACTGGAAGCAAACGCCGGCCGGAGACATTACCTACCAAAAGGTATCTGATAATACTTTGCTAAAAGACCTTACTACTTCTGAAATATCGGGTGAATTCCGGTGGGCACCCAATGAGCAGTTTTACCAGGGAAGAAATTACAGGATTCCTATCATCAACAAATACCCTGTTTTTAATTTACGGGTTATTGCAGGTGTAAAAGGGTTATTGAATGGAGAATATAATTACAAAAATGTAAGTCTCCGCATGGACAAGCGTGTTTATTTGTCGCAATTAGGATATACGGATTTTTCAATGGAGGGTGGTTATATATTTGGACAAGTCCCCTTCCCTTTGCAAACCATCCATCGGGCCAACCAAACGTATGCATACCAGGTAGACTCTTATAACCTGATGAATTTTATGGAGTTTGTAAGTGACCGTTATGCAGCCGCCAATCTGGACTTTTATTTCAATGGATTTTTCTTTAATAAAATACCGCTGATCAAAAAGTTGAAGTTAAGAGAGGTGGGGAGTTTTAAAATATTATACGGCGGAATCAGAGATGAAAATAATCCAGGTAAAACGGATGGCCTCTTAAAATTTCCTACAGATGTAATCACCGGGCAACAAACTACCTTTGCGCTCAACAAAACACCCTATATTGAAATGAGTGTGGGCATTGCAAATATTTTTAAATTGATAAGGGTAGATGTGGTAAAAAGACTCACCTACGTTGACAATCCGGGTATCACTACCTGGGGCCTTCGCACGAAAGTGAAATTTGATTTTTAATCAACAAATAATTACAACATGGCAAACGAATTAGTAAGAGACCGGCTTCAAAAAATGATTTATACCGTGATCAATCCGCTGGTAAAAGGATTGATCAAACTTGGCTTTACACCAAATATAGTAACCATCACAGGATTGATTCTCAACATAGGCGTATCTATCATTTTTATAATGGGCGCCGAAGAAGGCAACCGTGGCGATTTATCTTATGTAGGATGGGCCGGTGCCCTGATACTATTTGCCGGACTTTTTGATATGCTGGATGGACAGGTAGCCAGGTTAGGCAATATGAGTTCTACCTTTGGAGCTTTGTTCGATTCTGTATTGGACCGATACAGTGAATTGATCATGTTCCTCGGAATCTGTTATTACCTCGTAGCACATCATTATTTCTTTAGTTCTCTATTTGCCTTTATTGCATTGATTGGTTCCATGATGGTTAGTTACACCAGGGCCAGAAGTGAAGGATTGGGTGTGGAAAATAAAGGGGGGCTGATGCAGCGACCAGAAAGGGTAGTATTAACGGGTGTTGCAGCATTGGCAGCAGGTATTTTGGGAAACTTTATTGGCGGCGAGTATAAATATTTTATTCCTGGTACCAACGTGCAACTTTTTGAAACAATCTCTGTATTTACCATGCCGCTTACCATCATGGCGGTGCTAACCAATATTACCGCATTTAAAAGACTGGCTTCTGCAAAAAAAGCTTTAGACGAAAAAGATAAAAGACAATAACGTTAGTATGCACACAAAAAAAACAAGTTTATTCATTATCAGCCTCATCAGTTTAGCGTTACAAGGTGTTGCACAGGTAGAAAAATTCCCTGTGCCGGTGCCCGATAGCAAGCAGTTATTTTACCTGCAGCGCACTTCCAATACCAATACCATTGTGTATGAATTAAATCTGCAAAACGGAACGATAGACAAGGAAAATCCGGTGAAAGAATATTGGATCCGCTACCAGGAAAAAGGACAACGGGAAGATTTAAATTATATCCAGCGTAAATTTGCATATGGTATTAAATCGAAAAAGATTGCAGAAAACCAGTATGAATTAAGTTTTGTATCTTATAAAAAATACAAGATGATTTTGAAACTGGCTGCGGATAATAAGTTTTATGTTTATACCAATATCAACCAGAAACCAGTTATCCTGAACCGGATTTTTATAAAAATAAATGGCGGTTCATTTTGGTCGCCCAATGTGGAGTATGTTGAAATTTCGGGGACTGACCCCAGTACTCATTCGATGGTGAAAGAAAGATTAAAAATTTAATGAACCTGCATTAAAATTTAGTACGATGAAAAAAAATTATGTTTCCAATTCAGAAGAGTCGATCAGGCTATTTAAGAACGGGCTTTTTGACAGCCTTTCAAAAGTACACTTTTCGGTACCGCTTTATATTTTCATACCCATCATTGGCTTTTTCTGCTACCTGGCATTTAGCAACGGAATAGGCGCAGGCAACTTTGCACTTTACTTTTTAGGCGGGTTACTAATATGGACCGTCACAGAATATTTTTTGCACCGCTTCATTTTTCATTACCATCCTACTTCTGATTTTGGCAAACAGCTTCATTTTATTTTTCACGGTGTACACCACGATTACCCGAGAGATAAAAAAAGACTGGTAATGCCGCCATCAGCCAGTATTCCATTGGCCACAGCATTTTATTTCTTATTTTCTTTAGTGCTGCAGTCCTCTTTTTTATTTTCATTTTTTGCAGGATTCTTATTGGGCTATCTGGTTTATGATATGATGCATTATGCCATGCACCATCACAATTTTAAAAACCCGGTTTTAAAGAAGATCAAACAGCACCACATGTTGCATCACTACCAGGATTCTACGAAAGGATATGGAGTAAGTTCTTCTTTATGGGACATCATTCTAAAATCGGGTTTTCCGGGGCAAACGAACAAAAATTAATGAACAAAAAAAAAGTGAATTTATTTTCCCGCAATAGTATTTTAATTGCGTTACTGTTATCAATCGCTTACCTGCTGCTCTCCTATTTTTTAATCCCCTTTAGAACAGATCAGCTTATATTGATCGCAGTCTTTAACACCTGCTTTTTTTTATCGCCTGTAGCCCGCAAATTCATCATTGGGTTTTCAATATTTATCGTGTATTGGATATTGTTTGATTACATGAAGGCGTTTCCGAATTACAATTTCAACAGCGTTCACATACAGGATCTTTACAATGCTGAAAAAACATTTTTTGGCAGCCTTCATCAAGGTGCTATTTTAACGCCCAACGAATATTGGTTGCAAAACGGCAGCACCACACTCGATATACTTTCAGGTATTTTTTATTTGTGCTGGATACCGGTGCCGCTTGCATTTGCAGCTTTCCTTTTTTTTAAACACAAAGACCTGTTTTTACATTTTTCCTTCACGTTTGTGTTGGTTAACATGATTGGCTTTGTGATTTACTACGTTTACCCTGCTGCTCCGCCCTGGTATTATCAATTGCATGGCAACAACTTCATATCCGGCACATTGGGTAATACAGCAGGTCTGCATAAATTCGACGACTATTTTAATTCCGGAATATTTCACAGTATTTACGAAAAGAGTTCCAACGTATTTGCAGCCATGCCGTCGCTTCACTCCTCCTACCCTGTCATTGTTCTTTACTATGGTATTAAACAAAAAGTTGGCTGGGTGATGAACCTCGTATTTGCAATCGTTGCCATCGGAATTTGGTTTGCAGCCATTTATACCAGTCACCATTATGTGCTGGATGTATTGGCAGGGATTGCCAGTGCGATTACAGGGATATTTATTTTTGAAAAAATACTCCTGTCCAATAAAGGATTTAATAAATTTTTGAATTTCTACAAAGTAAATATCTAGCAGAACCCAGGCGGATAGGATAGTTTTCTAAACATCAATAAAGCTTGCGAGTGATCCCACCTAAACGGGGAAGACGCTGATCTACATTAGGTTCTTCATGCTGAAAAGGCCTAAGCTAATTGACAAAAATCTTTAGTACCCAAACCGATGCCATTCAAATAGCGCTGGAGATGAAGCTACCAGGCAGTTTAAGCTGATAATCACCCCACCAAATACATTGAAGCCTCGAATCCATTACACCTTTCTGGAAATCTGGCCGTGGGCGAATCCACTCACATAAATATTTCGTATTTCAATTTTCTGTTGATAAATAATCGGCCGACAATGCCTTCCATTGTTCCTAAACAAAAACTGCAATTAATGCCATCGTTCAATCTTAATGGCTATAACAGATAAAATAGTAACCAGTTTAAAAGAAACTTATGAGGCAAGCTAAATTACTACTGTTGCTGGCAGCGATCTCTTTCAATTGCTTTGCACAGAAGCGTACGCCAATTCTTACAATGCAAAACGATTCGATCCTGCACGAACTTTCTCTGCTAAAAGAGCCACGACTACTGCTAAATATACATGGCGGATACGCCATGGGGCTGGGCTCAACTTTTAAATTCTACCCCGATGATGTCAGTGCAATTTCAGTGATAAAAGCAGGCAATGGTATCCCGCAAAAATCAATTAGCTATTCAAATCCATCCAAAGGGCTCGGAGATGGATTCAGAATTGGAGGCGGGCTATCCTATATTCTAAACGACTTTATAAATTTAGGTATCGACCTGGATTATTTTAAAAGCACGATTTATAAAACAAGGGATTCCAGCTACCGGTTTACGAATCCTACGCCTGCTATGGGCGAACCTGATGAATCTTCCTACACCAGCCGCAAAACGATTTCTTACAATGCTACATTAATCAGCCTCACACCCAATATCACCTTTAAAGCAATCGCAAAACCAAAATGGTTTATCTACAAAAAGCTGGGATTGGTGCTGACATTTAGGCCCAACAGCTTGCAGGAGGATATAAATGATATTAATTTCCGGCAGGCATGGCAAGGTTTTATTAAAGATTCCGCATCCAGGGAAGTGAATAAATACGAATGGGGAATAAAAAATCCGGCACTAGGTTTTATGGGATCCATAGGAATGCAGATTAAAGTAGCACCCCGAATAAGAGCTTTCGGCGAATTGCAATTTTCGCACATCGTTTTTATCGTTAAAAAAAGATCATTGACAGAGTTTTCTGTGAATGGCACAGACCTAAAAAATACATTACCAGTAAGTGACCGGGAACTGGAATTTGTTAAATCATATACCACCAATTTTTTAAACCGCAATCCTGATCAGCCCTCTCTGGCACTCGTTCAAAGAATTCCGATTACCTATGTTGGGGCACAGATGGGCTTAGCCTTCCAGTTAAAATAAATCCGCATTGACCATTTGCTTTTAAAAACTTACTGTTAATGATTTGGTGAAGCGTACATTTTAAACATTAAATTAATAACAATGCATTCATCTGACAAACGAAGAAACCTGCTGATAGGATTAATAACAGGTACACTCCTTTTAGTTGGCGCTGGAATTATCTGGATCATCAGTTATTCAGCCAAAGATCCTTTGCTAACAGTTGACCATGAAATTGTACCGGCAAGCAATGATATAGCCGATAAAAATCTTCAATTGATAGCACAGGATAAATTGATGCAGGCGCATTTAAACGATTTGTATAAACTGGACGAAACATATATTTCTTTACTGGAAGACACCACACGTAAAAAAGAGCTGACGGAGCTCAATACCAGGATTGAAGCTAAGGAAGCATTATTTACAAAAAGCATTGACAGTATTGCCCGACAGGAATTGGCTTTTTCAAACGCCGATGATGAAATTATTTTTCTCGATATGATTGGTTCTTTTAAACAGGCATATCAAAACCGGCGTTCAATGGAAGCGCTGAGAAACACCGTTGAGAATAACCATTCATTTTTAACCCCTGAAACAGCATCATTTCTAAAATTAAAGAATGAATTAAATATAAAAGACAGCAGGATTGAAAAATTGGAATACGAACTGGCAATGATGTCGAAACGTGCCAGTGATCGATTGGTTAACAGTGCTGGCCCAACCACGGGAATTGTAAATGCTTCAAAAGAAAATAGCAATGAACAGGAAAATAAAATTGCAGGATTAATGGCGGTAAACAATGCGCTTCAAAAGAAATATGATCGCTTGGCAAAACTATCCGGGGAAGAGGAGGCGGATAATCGTGAAGACTGGAATAAGAAAAAAATCAGCCTTGAAAATAAAATTGAAGAGCTGACTGTGGAGCTAAGTCTCGCAAAAGTAGATTGTAATTTAACCCGGACGGATGCAGGTCAGATTATTTCAAATTCGAAACAGCGAAGACTCTTGCTGGCAGAAGCATTGAATATTTTGAATAATCTGTCCAATTCAGATAATGTTGTGATTCAAAAGAAAATTCAGGAAAAAATCACCCGCTTAAACCAGGTGGCAAAAAACTATCGGGATTAATAAGAGACAAAATTATTTTGAATTTTAATAGCCAATAAGCCCCGGCGTTGATTGGATTTAGCATTCTAATATTGACTTAAAAGGTCTTGCTATCAAAAGATATCTTTATAGCATATTCCTTTTTGCAGATCAATTATTTTTCTTCAAAATCTTCTATATAAAAAACCCGGTCACAAAAGTGAACCGGGTAATTTTACGATTGCTTGCCAGCTATTTGATGCTTCTACCGCTACTTTAAAAAGTAGCAATAGAAGCCGTAAGATTTAATTATCTCAGGAATAACATTTCCCTGTATTTAGGCAAAGTCCAGTATGCATCATCCACCAGTAATTCCAATTTGTCTACGTGGTAACGGATATCATCAAAATGCTTTCCTTTGATATCATCACAATAGGCAATTGCTTTTTCCCTGGTATCTGCAATTTTATTTGCTTTCTTTCTTGCTTCAATCATTTCTCTTACGCCAGTACTCATAGAGTTGATATGATTGCTGATTTCTTCTAAAATACTCATTTGGTTGGTGTAAGATTCCGGCTTCAAACCAGCAGTTTTTAAACCATTGATGTTTTCAATCAGAACATTCTGGTATTTTACTGCAGATGGTAAAATGACAGATGTTGCCAACTCTCCCATTGTTCTTGCTTCAATCTGTACCTTTTTGATGTAAGCTTCCAACATGATTTCATGGCGGGCTTCAAGTTCAGCATGTGTATAGATATCGTTGCTTTCAAACAACTTTTTTGCAAGATCAGTTACATAAGCATCTAAAGCCAATGGAGTTGTTTTCACATTTGGAAGCCCTCTTCTTTCAGCTTCATTTGCCCATTCTTCGCTGTAACCATCACCTTCAAATAAAACAGTTTTGCTTTCTACGATGTACTTCTGAATTACATGCATGATAGCAATTTCTTTCTTATCCCCTTTTTCAATAAATCCATCCACATCTTTTTTGAACTGCTTCAAAGTCTGAGCAACAATTGTGTTCAATACAGTCATGTTGATGGCACAATTGGCCGCCGAACCTACAGCACGGAACTCAAATTTGTTACCGGTGAAAGCAAATGGAGAAGTCCGGTTTCTGTCGGTGTTGTCCAACATTAGTTCCGGAATGGTTTTATGAATATCCAGTTTCAACATCGCTTCGTCCTGCTCATCAAACTTACCACCTACACGGGTTTCAACCTGATTCAACACTTCGGTAAGGTATTTACCAATAAAGATTGAAATAATTGCCGGAGGAGCTTCGTTTGCACCCAAACGGTGATCGTTACCAGCACTTGCGATGGACGCTCTTAATAAACCTGCATAATCATGAACAGCTTTTATGGTGTTCACAAAGAAGGTTAAAAACATCAGGTTGGTTTTTGGAGTTTTACCTGGGGCTAATAAGTTTACGCCGGTATCAGTTGCAATACTCCAGTTGTTGTGCTTACCACTACCGTTAATGCCGGCAAATGGTTTTTCGTGCAACAATACGATCAGGCCGTGACGCTTGGCTACCCTTGTCATCACATCCATCAATAATGTATTGTGATCAACAGCAAGATTTGCTTCTTCAAATATTGGTGCATTTTCAAATTGTGAAGGTGCAACCTCATTGTGACGTGTACGTAAAGGAATACCTAGTTTATAAGCTTCCGCCTCGTAATCTCTCATGAAAGCATAGATCCTTTCTGGAATTGCTCCAAAATAATGATCTTCCAATTGTTGTCCTTTTGCAGGTGCATGACCAAAAACGGTACGACCTGTCATAATAATATCCGGACGGGCATTTGCCATCGCCGCATCAATTACAAAATATTCCTGCTCCCATCCAAGGGTTGCAGTTACCTTGGTAACATTTTTATCAAAATACTGTGCTACATCAACAGCAGCTTTATCTAACGCAACCAATGCTTTGATCAATGGTGTTTTTGCATCCAGTGATTCGCCGGTGTAAGAAACGAAGATGGTAGGTACACAAAGTGTTTTACCATTTCCGATTTCCATGATAAATGCGGGAGAAGAAGGATCCCATGCAGTGTAACCACGAGCTTCAAAAGTTGCTCTTAATCCACCTGAAGGAAAAGAAGAAGCGTCCGGCTCTTGCTGGATTAAAGCGCCACCTTCAAATTCTTCGATTGGAGTACCATCACCTTTCAAAGTAAAGAATGAATCATGCTTTTCGGCAGATTGATCAGTCAGCGGTTGAAACCAGTGTGTAAAATGGGTAACGCCTTTGCTTTCAGCCCAGGCTCTTAAACCATTCGCAATCTGGTTGCCCATGTTGCGGTCTATTTTTTTACCACCCCTGATAGAGGATACTAAACTTTTGTAAGCCTCATCACTTAAAAACTGGCGGGCAGTTTTAAGGGTAAACACATTTTCACCAAAAATTCCTGTAATTTTTACAGAGGCTTTAACATTAACTTCCGGATTGGACCGCAAGTTTTCAATTGCTTTGAAACGTAATGATTGCATTGCTTTTTGTGTTTTAGAGGCACAAAATACGATAAAATTTTTCATTAGATCATGTTTTAATAAAATTATTTCTATTTTTTAAGGCAATTCATTGAATATTCTAAATATTACACTTTTATTTAACCCATTGCAAAACATTTTTATTTTATTTGATAGATATGTGTTTTCCAACTAAAATCTGCTAAACTTCAAGCCCTTGTTAGTAGCAAAAATTACTTCATTAATAAAAAATGAATACGGTAAGGATGAAGCTTTGCTGCTGAAAATGAAATCTTCTCCTGGGTGATCAATATTTTTGGGCGAGGAATCAACGTGGGTTGCAACGGATAGGATGTATTCCGTAATTGATTGAAAACAAGGTTAATCAAAATAATAAATATTGAGATGGACTTAAAAAAGAAATACAGGTTGTACTTTCGCACTTTGTTATATAATTATGGAAATAACCGTTACAACTGCAGAACAACTTCGGCTTACGGCTGAAGAATTTGAATTAATACAGCAAAAGATCGGGCGCACCCCCAACTTTACTGAACTATGTTGCTTTAGTGCCATGTGGAGTGAGCACTGTAGTTACAAGAACTCTATCAAGTGGCTGAAAACTTTGCCAAGAGATGGACAGAAAATGCTTGTAAAAGCTGGTGAAGAAAATGCCGGCCTGATGGATATTGGTGACGGTTACGGTGTAGTATTTAAAATTGAAAGTCATAATCACCCCAGTGCCATTGAACCATTCCAGGGATCTGCGACTGGCGTTGGTGGCATTCACCGTGATATTTTTACCATGGGCGCAAGACCCATTGCCTCTTTAAATTCACTACGTTTTGGTAATTTAACCGAAGCCAAAACTCAGCATTTATTAGCTGGTGTGGTACATGGCATTGGTCATTACGGCAACTGTTTTGGTGTGCCTACTGTGGGTGGCGAAATTTACTTTGAAAGTTGCTATCATACCAATCCATTGGTAAATGCCATGAGTGTGGGTATTTTAAAAAATGGTGATACAATCTCTGCAACAGCAGAAGGAGCAGGCAATCCTGTTTTTTTTGTGGGCAGTGCTACAGGCAAAGATGGCATTGGTGGTGCTTCATTTGCATCCGCCAATATCACTGCGGATAGCGCAGAAGACTTACCGGCAGTGCAAGTGGGAGATCCGTTCCAGGAAAAGAAATTACTGGAAGCCTGCCTTGAAGTTATAAAAACTGGTGCCATTGTTGGTATGCAGGATATGGGTGCAGCGGGCATTATTTGTTCTACTGCAGAGATGAGTGCCAAAGGAAAATCTGGAATGAGGATTGATCTTGATAAAGTGCCGATGCGTCAACAAAATATGAAGGCATGGGAATTATTGTTGAGCGAAAGCCAGGAAAGAATGTTGATGGTGGTAGAAAAAGGAAGAGAAGCAGATGTGATAAAAGTATTTGAAAAATGGGATTTGCCCTGTAGTGAAATTGGTGTGGTTACAGAAGGTGGTGCTTTGGAATTTTATATGAACGGAATATTGGAAGCAACCTTACCGGCAGAAGAATTGGTATTGGGTGGAGGTGCTCCACAATATACAAGAGAATATACAAGACCAACTTATCTTGATCAG
>Ga0123337_10003138_pt1 | contig 17964 bp, 9 predicted proteins | sample frozenSSSSmetaG_FD_89792 | JGI IMG/M metagenome (GOLD analysis project Ga0123337, IMG submission 89792) | Glacier valley bacterial and archeal communities from Borup Fiord, Nunavut, Canada, to study Microbial Dark Matter (Phase II) -... | ecosystem: Environmental > Aquatic > Freshwater > Ice >... | reverse complement strand
TTTTTTAAACGGGAATATGCAGATGCCATTGACCGGGAACACGATGAAGAAAAAATAAAGGCCCTGCAAAAGCTGACAGCTCCATTTATACTGCGTCGTACAAAGGAACAGGTGGCAACCGACTTACCTGAAAAAATAGAAAGCACTTTATGGTGCGAAATGGGCAACGATCAAAAAATGGCGTATGATTCCATTAAAGAGAAAGTTAGAAACAGTATTTTCCTGGACATCAAAGAAAAAGGACTTAACGGAGGCAAACTTGGTGTAATTGTTGGAATGCTTAAACTAAGACAGGCTTGCAATTCGGGTGAGCTGGTGAAGGATGAAGAACTGTTCTGTTACGATTCAATTAAAACCGATATACTGGTAGAAGAACTGAAGAATATCATTCCTAATCACAAGGCATTGGTGTTCTCACAATTTACCGGCATGTTAGATTTGCTGGAAATTAGTTTTAAGAAAAACAATATTCCTTTTTGCCGGTTGGATGGCACCACGCCTATCACAAAAAGACAGGAATTGGTAAACAGTTTCCAGAAGGAAGATTCCGTTGAAAAAGTATTTCTGATCAGTTTAAAAGCGGGGAATGCCGGTCTGAATTTGACGGCTGCCGATTATGTATTTTTATTTGATCCCTGGTGGAACACCGCCGTGCAGCAGCAGGCCATTGACCGTACCCACCGCATCGGACAAACGAAGAATGTGTTTGCCTACAAAATGATTTGTAAAGGCACCATTGAAGAGAAGATCATGCAGTTGCAGCAGCGCAAAAAGAAGCTGGCAGAAGATTTAATTGGCGAGGAAGAAGGCTTTGTAAAAGCACTGACAGAAAATGATATTGAGTTTCTGTTTAGTTAGTATTTAGCAAACAAAAAACGGTTGCGATTACTAAAGACAATTTCAACCAGCAAGCCACTGTTGCCATGAAAACCCACTGTTGAACGGTGCGACGCCAATGTGGTTGCATTGAGATCTGCTGCCGGCTAAAAAACAATTTTCCTCTTTGCTGATATACGCAAAACCCATGTCATATTTTGTGACGTACGGCACATCGCCACATGATTCAAATCAATAGCAATCTCCTATTGCCAAATGGTTTATTAATTAAATTTGTACAGCTATTTTTAATACACTACAGGCCATGTTGCTTTCCTATACTACTTCGCTAAACGTCCTCATTTTAAATACTTCAAAACATTCTTATGAAACGCCTTTATTTAACCGGCCTCCTGCTGTTTTCAATTGCTGCGCCAACATTTGCAAGTGAAGCTGATTTAAAAATCCCCGATGCCATTAAAGACGAAGGCATTCTCTACGCAGGCTTTGCGATAACACTACTGGGTATGCTTTTCGGCTTACTTCAATACTTAAAAATCAGAAAACTTCCGGCGCACCGATCGATGCTGGAAATTGCCGATGTGATCTTCAAAACCTGTTCAGCTTATTTGAAACTACAGGGAAAATTTTTAGCCATCCTGTTTATTTTTATTGGTGCTGCCGTTGCAGGCTATTTTGGTTTGCTGGCCAAAGATCATGATGGAAATGCGCTATTTGGCCCCGGTGGCGTTCTGCTCATTCTTACATGGACGGTGTTGGGCATTATTGGCTCTTATGCAGTTGCAGCATTTGGTATCCGGATGAATACATTGGCCAATGCCCGAATGGCCTTTGCATCGCTGGAGCGAAAGCCTTTAAAGCTATTAAATATTCCTTTAACCACGGGTATGAGCATTGGTGTGTTGCTGATTAGTGTGGAGCTGATGATGATGCTGATTATATTATTGCTGATGCCCGGCGACCTGGCAGGTGCCTGCTTTATCGGCTTTGCCATTGGTGAATCATTGGGTGCTTCTGCGCTGCGGATTGCCGGTGGTATTTTTACAAAAATTGCAGATGTTGGATCTGACCTGATGAAGGTATTTTTTAAAATTGAAGAAGACGATCCACGCAACCCCGGCGTAATTGCAGATTGCACCGGCGATAATGCAGGTGACTCTGTTGGGCCAACTGCTGATGGTTTTGAAACATACGGCGTTACAGGCGTAGCCCTGATCTCATTTATTTTACTTGCAGTGGGCGGCAAGGCCCTGGGCATGGATGTTGACCTCACGGCCATGCTACAGGTTGAATTGCTGGTATGGATTTTTGCAATGCGTATCCTGATGGTAATTACTTCGGTGATTGCTTACCTGATCAATGCAGCCATTTCGGATCTGTTATATAAAAATGTGGATGAACTCGACTTTGAAGTTCCATTAACACGCCTGGTTTGGATCACTTCTATCCTATCGATCATTGTTACATTTATTGCCAGCTTCTTTCTCATTCCGGATATCAACGGCAATACGGATATGTGGTGGATCCTGTCGATCATCATCAGTTGCGGAACCATCGGTGCGGCATTGATACCGGAGTTTACAAAAATATTTACCTCCACCAAATCTACCCATGTAAAAGAGATTGTGCAGGCCTCCAAAGAAGGTGGCGCATCGCTTACCATTCTGTCGGGTTTGGTATCGGGCAATTTCAGTGCTTTCTGGACAGGTCTTGTATTTTTTGTACTGATGTTCATCGCCTATTTTGCCAGCACATTTGGCCTGAGTGAATTTATGTTGTACCCTTCCATCTTTGCTTTTGGGCTGGTGGCATTTGGTATGTTGGGAATGGGACCGGTTACCATCGCAGTTGATAGCTATGGTCCGGTTACAGACAATGCGCAATCTATTTATGAGCTTTCGCTGATTGAAAACATTCACAATATAGATGAAGAAATTGAAAAAGATTTTGGCTTTAAACCCGACTGGGAAAAATCGAAGTATTACCTGGAAGCCAATGACAGTGCAGGCAATACCTTTAAAGCTTCTGCTAAACCTGTTCTAATTGGAACGGCGGTGGTAGGTGCTACAACGATGATCTTCTCACTAATACTAATGATAAAATCTACATTGGGCATTGAACCGGAAACTGTGTTGAATTTACTAAATCCATACACCATTTTAGGATTCATACTCGGGGGATCAGTGATCTATTGGTTTACGGGGGCGTCCATACAGGCAGTGTCAACCGGGGCTTATCGGGCAGTAGAGTACATCAAAAAAAATATCAACCTCGACCCCTATGCGCCAAAGAAAGCCGATGTGGCTAAGTCTGTGGAAGTAGTAAAAATCTGCACCCGCTATGCCCAAAAAGGAATGTTCAATATTTTTATTGCTGTATTCTTTTTTGCTTTGGCTTTTGCCTGCTTCTCTTCACCATCGTCAATTGGGGGTAATAATGCCGTGGCATTGTTTGTAAGTTATTTGATTTCGATTGCAGTGTTCGGCTTATTCCAGGCAATCTTTATGGCCAATGCCGGCGGTGCCTGGGACAATGCAAAAAAACTGGTAGAATCTAATCACAAACAAAAGGGAACACCTTTGCACGATGCGGTGGTTATTGGCGATACCGTGGGAGATCCATTTAAAGACACTTCTTCTGTTGCACTGAACCCAATCATAAAATTTACTACCCTGTTTGGGTTATTGGCCATGGAAATTGCAATATCAGAAAGCTTTAGAGATATAGCCCCGTATGTCGGACTCGCCTTCCTGGCAGTAGCGCTGGTATTTGTTTACCGTTCCTTCTTTGCAATGCGCATTGATAAAAAAGACTAGCTATAGCTGCCAAACGCTTTGGAAGATCCGGACACTGTTCCGGATTTTTTTTAGAGCAAAATACTCATACGTTGCCGCCCCCCAAACTGAACAGCTGCTGCATTAAGGAGGCAGGCTGATTATTATAAACACCGTCTATAGTTAAACGTAGTACCCATGCCGCCGGGAACGCACAGCAGCGTAAATTGAAACCAAGAAAATTTAAAATCCCCGCAGTGTGACTTGTAAATAAATTTATCGATTTAAAAGTCACACTGCTTAAGGGATTAGAATCCGTTTGAACCAGTAACCAGCTCAATTACAATTTTGTTACGCTGTTTTCAGTTACATTGATTGTTTCAACAACACTTGTATTGGCAGCAAATGATTTTGAAAAAGCTTTTTTCCCAACAATCATTTTGAAATCCAATACCTGGTTGTTGTTTGTTTTTTCAATTTTAACTGTCTTTGTAGCTGTACTTCCGGCATAGTAAGAAGAATACAATTCCCCTTCGCTTTTGTCGTAGATAGAAAATACTGCATTGGAAGTTTTTGGCACATCCAATGTTACTTCGAAAACAAGGTATTCACCTTCATCACCAATGTATTTTACTTTAAATGCATCATTTGCATTTACGGTATAACTGGCTTTCAATGTTTGTGCATGAGTAATATTTGAAAATATTACCAGCGAAGCAGCTGCTACTGCGAGGTTTTTTAAAGTTGTCATTTTTTTAAGTTTTAATTGTTTTGAAATTGTCTTCAGTTTACCACGTGTTTGGTAAACAGGGTGCATTTTTATGGATGGATGAATAATTACAAACTGCTCACCTGGTTTAAAAAGGGGTGACTTCCTGTTGAATCCAATGTTTGCCTGCTCAGCAAATTAAACGAAACCATTCCGGAAGTTTATAATACATTGATGCGATACAAACCGTCCATGAGATGTCGCTGCCCGGGTTTTACCGGCGATCGTATCATACATTACAAAATCGATGGCTCTTACGCCGTTTGATTTGTATTTACACTGAAACCAGACGAACAGAACTGAAGATGGATGAATCAACATAACCGATGGTTTGCTAACAATGGGGTGGAATGAAATGCTTTCCTTTTACTGTGTTGTACACAAATGGAAAATCCTTTGCAGTTATGTGATACAGCCGGGCTGCACACTGTGGTTAAACCATTTCAGCGGTTGCTGAACTGGTAGTTTTTTACAAAAGGATATAGCTTGTATTACTTCACTCCTTCCATTCTTTTTGTCTTCAGCATACTATTTTAAAGCTATGCTATTGGTCTGTTAAACGCCTGAACATTAGTGTAAACCTGGTCTGTTTAGCTGCGATCTTTATCGCAGCTGTATCGATTCTGTTTTTCCGCATGGTGTAGTTCAATCCTTGTTGGCAAAGACTAAATAGCTACCTGATTCAAAATACTTTCATACGATTGGCATCAGATTGAATGTACCAACCTTTGCATACTACAATACAGTGATATCGCTTTCTGAAACGGTAGTTGTTTCAACCTTGTTGGTGTTTACTGAAAAAGATTTTGTGTAAGTAGTTCTACCTACTACCAGTTTGAAATTCAACACCTGGCCTTCTCTTTTTTCAATCTTAACTGTTTTTACATTGAAATCAGCAGCAAGGTTGGCGGCATACAATTCGCCTTCATTCCGGTCTTCGATTTCAAATACTGCATTACGGGTAACTGCTGGTTTTACGCTCACCTGGAAGGTAAGATACTCGCCATCACTTCCAATGTATTTTACGGCCATTGGCTCTTCATAGTTTACCGAATAACTTGCTTTTACTGCTTGTGCGTTGGTAATATTGGTGAATATTACGATCGACGCTACTGCTACTGCGATGTTTTTTAAAGTTGACATTTTTTCTAATTTTTGTTGTTAATAAATGGTTGTTTTCTATTGGCTGTTTTTTTTACAGCTAACAGGGTAAAATCTTTGTCAGATAGCGATCTTAATTAAGAGAGCAAACGTTGAGGTGAAATTCCTTCAATATGGCTGGCGACGTTAAAAACTCTTTGAAGAGTTTTGCTGTAACAAGATGTAAAACTTTCGTAAGATTTTACATTTTAAAAACTTGTACAAAGTATTTAGTACGAATTCGAACAACAGTTTTTTTCTGTTGATGGTGTAAAGGTAGATCGAACTTTTATTGATTATAAACTAATATACAAAGGCTTTACTTATTCTAAAAACCGGGTTCAAAATATGAAACCCTTGCCAGCAAAGCGTTTTAACAATTTTTTGCAATGATGCCCAACGCTTTTTTTAGCAGGTTGTTTACAATTTGTTTACGTAAGAACCTGAATATAAATAGTAATAATACTAGCGAGTAGCAATAATTGTAATAGAAGAGCTTGTGAATAGGCGGCTGAACAATGAGGTATAAAATGATCCTTTCCTTTTGAGAGAAATTACAGTTAAGGGGTCAACATAGGAACATCTGATTTCAATGTCAATTGTATGTTTGTTTGAGCAGTTACCTTCTAAATAACAATTAAAAAAAAGGCATCTCAGTTTTAACAGAGTTCAGTATTTTTTCATCTACTGAAGTTCATAAATTAAACTGAAATACCTTTTAGCAGAATAGCTTTATATCAAAATAAATTTAAAATTTATTTCGTTTTCAAATCTTCCAAAATCGGGGTTGCAATGGGCTGTATCAGTGTCTGCTTCACATCATTTAACTGTTCAAAAACAACGATCTCATTCACGCCCTTTTTCAGCCATACACCCGGTAAATATAAAGTTTGTTGTGGCCCTACACTCCAATAACGGCCGAGGTGATGGCCGTTTACATATACAATGCCTTTACCCCATTTGCGCATGTCCAAAAATGTGTCGCCCGTTTTTGTAAGGGTAAATATTCCCTGGTAAAATGTGGGCCTGCCGATTGTATTCTTATTTGCCAAACCTGTCAATACAGGTTTGGTTTCCATTGGTAGTTGATACATGTTCCAGTTGCCGGTTATTTCGTGATCATCAATCATTACCGGGCTGATGATTCCCTTTAGGTTATTGATAATTTCTGATCCGTAATTGATGCGCCCCATATTCTCCACCAAAATTTCCAGCGTTGCATTAAACGGAATATCAATGTCCATTGAATAGTTCTTGTAGTAGCGGTTTAGCACACCTACCCTTTCGCCATTTAAATACACCGTTGCATAATCCCTCAGCCCTTTAATATTTAATTTGCCACTGATTGGTTGGGTAAATTTTCTGCTGTATAACACATAGCCGTTGCCTTGGTTCAACTCTTCAAATGTAAGTGGCTTGTCGGCAGTTACCGGTTTTATGCCTGCTGTAATTGCAGCCAGGTCGCATACTTTATTCATTTTAACTACCGGAAAAGTTATCACCGGAATAGCAGCCGGAATTTCAGGAACAGTATAGGTTACATGCTTTTTCAATTCTTCCCGGATGGCTTTGTATTTTGGGGTTGCCCAGCCTGCTTCGCTGATGGGCGCATCATAATCATAGCTGGTCATGTCGGGCTGAATGTCATGATTTTTATCGTAGTTGGCACCGGTGGTAAAACCAAAATTGGTACCACCATGCACCATATAAAAATTAAACGCCACATCCGCATCCAGGTATTTTTTCATTTGCTTTACAACCGTCTCAGTAGACACTTTTGGAAAAGGCTCTGCCCAATGATCGAGCCAGCCGGGATAAAATTCGGCCACCATATACGGGCCTTTATTGCCATTGTATTGATTGACTACTTTTTTCAAATTGGCAACATCATCTTCGCCATTGGCAGTAGGTGTTGCTCCTTCAATAGTGCCGCCCTCAAACAACCAGCTACCATCGGAAGTAAACAATGGCACCGTTACACCGGCTTTTAATAACTGGTTCTTAATGGCATGACTATAGGCCTTGTGTTCGCTCAGCGGAATATCTTTTCGCTGAGCCACGTAAGAGCCAAATTCATTCTCTGCCTGTATCATAATCACCGGACCGCCATTGGTTATCTGCAGGTCTTTCACTTCGGTAATTAAATGACTGATATAAGTATTGCAGGAATCCAGAAATGGCTTGTTGTTGGTTCTGATGACAAGGTCTTTATTCTTTTGTAACCACCATGGGTAGCCGCCAAATTCCCACTCGGCACAGGCATAAGGGCCGGGACGTAAGATCACCATCAACCCTTCTGCGGCAGCAGCTTTTATAAACTCCCGCAGGTTGCGGTTACCGGTTTTAAAATCCCATACACCCGGAGCCGTTTCGTGGTAGTTCCAAAAGATATAAGTGGCTACTGTATTCAGTCCCATCGCTTTTACCATTTGCAACCGCTGCTTCCAGTATTCTCTTGGCACCCTCGCATAATGCATCTCACCACTGTAAATTTTAGTGGGTTTGCCATCATATAAAAAATGACCGTCTTTTATTTCGAAACTGTGTTTTTGCTGCGCAAAAGAAGCTGTACCAAAAGCAGTCAGCAGCATTGTCATTACTATTATTTTCTTCATTGTGGATGTATGTAAATGATTGCCAAAGTTAACAGGCTATCCTTTAACAGCGGGTGAATGCTCAAAATAATACGCAAACGATTGCGGGAGAAGGTGGAAGGTAGAAGGTAGAATGTGGGAGGTTGATGGTTGAAGGTGGAGAGTTATCTACATCACGATTATGAAAGCCCCTTTTCATTAACCCTTCAACTGTTTTCAATCTTTATCATCCGGCAACTAAAATACCTCTACTATTCAGAACGCTGTTGCGTCTCCCGACCAACAACCGAAGGGCATGAATTGAATGTTGTATGATTACTGACGGTTGTTGCGTTCAAACCTTATTGCGGCTTATAACCTAAGTAGAAAACCGGACCATCATGCACCGACCTTATTACCTTATTGGTTATAGGGTACTTAAATGAATGGTCGTAGATTGATTGAATAAGGTAATAAGGTTGCCCGTATTTAACTGGATTGCTACTAAGGTTTAAATGCAACTTTTTTGTTCACAATGGTTGATAACATCTGCTGCCCCGGGAAAGTTCTTCTCCGCTTATGGCAACGCATTAAAATCAATCACCGGCGGAATACCTGTTGCAGGTTTTGTAAATAAAGTTTGAGGCGCAACACCATTGCTAAAGAAACCGCCATTCTTCAAAAAGAACTGCCCGTTTTCAACGCCTCCGGTACAATCCAGTCTTTGCTTATTGGCGGCTGTAGCATCCACTGTAAACTTAAATTCAGTTACTTCACTCCAGCTTCCGCTTGCCAGGCGCACCCATTGATTGCTCCAGGCGGCCTTTCTTGAAAGATATCCCTGTGATGGATCAAAGTTTTCGAGGAAGCCATGAAACCCGGTCAGGTACTTGCTGATATTGGGCCGGGTCCAGGAAGAAATCAGTCGCCAGCTTCCTTGTTCCGGCGCAAAAAACCAGGAAGTATAAACGGTGCTGCCTGCGCCATCAGGCTTTGCTTTTGTTAAAAATTTGTAGGTAGCTCCGGCTTTCCAGTTGTACTTCAAATAACTTTGTCCACCGGTTCCTTCACCACCAAATCTGCCCGCAGTTACGTCGGGGCCTTTTTTAAGTAAGGTAGTTTGTCCCTGTCCATCGGCAGGATCCCAAACCGAAAATAAAATCCTTCTTTCTGTTGCTGAGTTAACCTGTATTCCAAAATATCCTTCACCAAAACCATTGGCCATAAAGTAGGATGCAATTTCATCTTCGCCCACAGGCACCGTTAGTTCGCTGTAAAAATATTCCTTATCTGCCGCAGGCGTTGTATAATTCAAATGACAGGACGGCCCTCTTCTTGACCAGTAAAAATTAGCCGGATCATTGGCAAAAACGAGGTTGCTTGTGGTAGCGGTTCCACCAATCATTACATCAGAAACATCTCCAAAATAATTACCTGTTTTGCTGACCCCTTTCAATTCTACTTTTACATAACCGGCTGTTGCAATATTTACCGTGCCGGCAAAATAGGTTTTGTTATCGCTGCCCGCCATGTTGATGGTAAATGCAGTACCGTTGATGGTTACACTTATAACGCTGCTGCCCGTCGGCCCAAGTTTTGCTTTAATGGCAACATTTAACGTGCCTGGTTGCCCGAGGCTAAAATATGTGCTGGTAATGGTTTCCTTGTTGGTCCAGTTGCTTAAACCCTTGTCGGTAATTTCTTCTGTGGCACCTGCTGGCAATTGTGTAATGTATGCATTGCCTGCCAATGGCACGGCAATGCTTGTTGTTGGCGGTATCTCCCCGGGAGGTATGGCAGTATTTCCCTTTTTGCAGGAGAGTATCAGCATGCAAAATATCGCTACGCTGATGGCTGAAAAAACTTTGTTGGTTATCATTTTGAATAGTTCTTTTATAATTTCATTTTGATGGGGTAAATATAAGTGCCTTTGTCTTTTACAGGTTGTTCTTCTTTCATTTGGGTGCATTTTGTTTTGACTGCTTAAAATCTAATTGCAATCAGATCAGATCAATTTAAATTAGCAAATCTTTACCAACGCAATCCGCTTTTTTAATTTTTTTCTTTTCCTGTTTTAAAACAACAATTGGTGATTTTGCAATCACCAATTGTTGTTTTTTGATTAACCTAAAACTATTTTAACTCCACATTACCGATGAGTGGTATTTAATATTTTAACGTACATATAGTATGCCCCAGACACCTGTATACGCATGGGGATCCTGATTGCATAATCAAACTTACCCAGTGTGTACACGCCTTTATAACGGCTGTCTGCAGTGCCTTTGTAAAAGTTACCGGCTGTATTGCTCGACCAGGCTAAGGTGCTATCGATGCTTACATATTGCGATGGGATGCGATAATACATATTGTAACCATTACCCAGAGATGCGATCGGGAAGGGCACCAGCGGATACTTCAATGAAATAGCGGTATCGGTCGCAGTAAAGGTATCCGGCGCATAGTCCTGCAGGTTTTGCAAAAAAGGCGGGTTGGGGTTTAATCCTGAGTTGGGACGCTTGGTAAACTCGCCAGATTTTGGATTAAAGGCTACGCCATTTTTATCCACTACTTTCAGTATAAAAACATTGGGCGTATCGGCATACCGCACCACGCTGTATTCTACATAAGGATTGTTATTGCCATTAAACAGGGTGCCATTATTTGGTCCACCTGCGGCGCCAACGCCGGATGCAGTGCCCGCAAATAACAAGGAGTTACTAAAAGCACCCGTCTCCGGTGAGGTCTCCAGTGTTTTACCATCTTTAATAATAATCTTCATGATCTTATTTAGTATTTGTGTGCCGGCACTATTCGATACTTCCAGATCCATTGTATAAGTACCGATCGGCAAAAACAACGTACCGCTATTTGCTTCAATGGTGCCATTGCTTTCATTTACTACCAGCGGTACCATTTCTATAGCCGAACGTTTAGCAGATATGGACGCAAAGGTTTTATCAGTAAGCGGATTGTAGGCTGCTGTCCAAATGGGCACGGTATATTTTTTTCTAAACAGACTATCTACGATAGCGCCAGACTCGTTGTATATATGCACCCATTTTACAGTCATCGGCACGCTGGATCCGTCTGTTATCAAGGAGTATGATTTGGCGATCCGGCCTCTTATTATGGAGAATTCGTTGACTGCATATTGTACGGTTGGACTTAAAAATCCATCCCCGTATTTAGTACAGGAAATAAAAGCGCCGGAGCTTACCAGCAATAGCAGCATGGAAGCGATTAATAATTTTTGATATTTTTTCATTGTAAAATGGTTTTATCTTTTTGTTCCGTAAAAGAATAAAGTATGAGAATTTCCCAGGCCGTGTATTACGCCATTTTGTGTAAGAATGCCAGACGTTATTACCAGTGTGCGTACGCCAACTGTATTGGGTATATCACCAGCCGGATTTGCGGGACTAAGATCGTAAGGACGCCAAAGATGCGTATAAAACACTACCTGCGGCACGTTCGACACGATACTGTTATAACCAAGATTCGAAGCCCGGGTGTATTCATACGATACAATGGCATTGTCACCAGCCAGCTCTGTTGCATACAAGGTGCCTACATCGGTTAACACATCGTAGGTTAATGGCTTTTTGATGAGGTACATCAGTAAAGAATCTTTGGTGCCCCTTATATTATTTTTTACATAGTAGATCAGTGAATCCAACGCAAATTTTGAATTTTGATTAATGGTAGCCTGCACCAGCAACGTGCGACTCAACAGATAACTATAGATTGAATAATCAGAAGGCGCAAAAAACGTGTTACCAGCTTCGTTGATTTTATCCTTCAGGCCGGCGTTGTCTATTACCTGCACCAATGTATCGTACAAAGGATTTGCTTTCAACACATCATAGGTGCTGGTATTTTTATACTTGTTGATGTCTTCCGCAACACCTCCAATAATATAGTCTTTTTTACAGGCCGTTAAAAGCAATGCCATTGTGCAGAGCCATGCAAACGGGTTGATCAATATTTTTTTCATACACTTTTTTTATGAGTTAAGGTTGCGGCTATTTGTTAACAGCCCACCATGGATTTTGTGTTAATAAATTATTGTAGGGAAATAACTTACCCATGTCGAGCGGCCAGTAATAACCTTTGTTTGCTTTACTTAACCTTCCGTTGGATGGGTAGCCAACTGCTTCCAGCCAACCCTGTGCTTCCTGTGTTCTGATAAGATCATAATACCATTGACCTTCGCCAAACAATTCCCTTCCTCTTTCCATTACAATTTCATCCAGCATATCATAGGTATTGTTGGGAGCTACGTAGGTAGCAACCCCTGCCCTGTCTTCGGTAATGGCCAATGCCTTTCTTGCACCTTCCAGATCGCCGGTGGAAGCCAGCGCTTCTGCGTCCAGCAACACAATATCGCTGAGGCGAAACAATACCAGGTTGTTATTGATATAAGGCAATGTTTTGGTATCAGGTTTCTGGTATTGAAAGCTGGTGTACTTCAGCAACATATAACCAGACGGATCACCACCTGAAGCGGGCACATGCGTCCACACTGTTTTATAACGCTCATCATCAGCATCAAAAAACCAATCTACCATGCCATTGTCTGGCGATATCCAACAGTTGTTTTTTCTATTATCTACAATATCACCTTTTACAAAAGTGGCAAAGAAATCAAACTGCGCTTCGGCCCAGCTACCCTGGTTAGTAAATTGCTGATCATTGGAATTGTATTGCATCGGCAATTCAAAAATGCTTTCGTTGGATGTTTGCCCTTTCCATATATCGCCATAAGAAGCCATTGGCTCAATATCATAACCGCCATTGTTAATCACTTCCTGACAATATTTATGTGCATTCGGATAATCATGTTTCCAGGCATAAATATGTGCCATCAAAGCAGATACGGTTCCTTTATTTGCCCGAATGGTTTTTGTAAGATCCCCACCGGCAAAACTTAAATACCCTGCTGCTGTTTTTAAATCATTGATGCAACTGTCCATCACAATTTCTTCTTTCGTACGGGCAATGGGTGGAATGTTTCCATAATCCACATCATCATACGATTTGGTAACATATACCGGATCGCCCCAAATACGGGTCATGTAGAAATAGGTGTAAGCCCTTACAAACAAGGCCTCGGCGATATAACTATTTTTCACGCCTTCATCCTTGAACATACTAACCGGTATTTTTGGAACATTCAGCAAAATCACATTGGCCTGGGCAATTACCCGGTAAAACCTCGACCAATCCTGCAGGTCACCCTCCAAATAAGGCACATAAGAAAAATTAAAGGGAGGATTATTAGCTGCTTTTATGGTGGCATAGTTCCATTGATCGCTTCCCGGCACAAAAGTGCCGGAAGCGAGGTCGCCGTTGATAAAGAAAGAACCACCGCTTCTGAGCGATGCACGCAACTGTCCGTACATAGCGTTAGCGGCTTGCTCTACTGCTGATTGAGACGTCCAGAAGGAAGCGCCATACGTGGAGGTAATGGGCGCTTCGTATAAATATTTTTTACACGAGGTACCGGTTAGCACGATTGCTACTAACAACGGCAGTATAATTTTTAAAAAAGAAATTTGCTTATGCATAGTATTTTTTTTAACATTTAAAATTGTATGTCAACACCCATTGTAAACCTGGTTGGTGTAGCGTATAAACCGCCGGTATATTGCCCTAACTGATCTACCAGTTCCGGATTGGGCATGGTAGAATTTTTGAAGGTAGCTACGTTGTCTACAATGCAATACAACCTTGCTCTGTTCAATTTAATCCGTTTGGTAACTGCCGCCGGCACCTGGTAACTCAATACCACATTCTTCACCTTAAAATAACTGCCATCTTCGTTGAACATACTAGAGATGGGGATGAACTGGTAATAGCTGGAACCAAATGGATTAATGGATGGAAAACTAGCCTGGTAATTCGGATCTTTTGCATTATCAGGTGTCCAGTAATTAAGGTTGCTCAAATCGGGTAAGCGATTGCTTGCAAACGAATTGATGCTGCTGGAATAGCCGCCAACAATGCTGCTGATCTGGCCCTGAAAACTGGTATTGATTACATCTCTTTTATAAGTAAAAATACTCAGCACACTTAAAGAGAAATTTTTGTAGGTAAAATCATTTACAAATCCACCGGTAAATTTCGGGTTAGGGTCGCCGGTAGGCATCCGATCGCCGTATTGACTTCCATTATCTTCATCTGGCCACACATCTCCACTATTGTTCAAATCGAACCAGATAGGATCGCCGGGTACTACTTTGTGGTTTCCTTTAAAATAAGTGAGCTGATTTCCGGTTTGGGGATTAAAAGGAATTTGGTCGAAGGAGTTGTACACGCCCAGGTATTTCATCTGAAACATTTGGTAAATGGGTTGTCCTACCGCAAAAATCCTTCCGGTACCGTAGGCATCGTCAATAACAAAAGTGCGGTTGCTGTTCGGCAATTTTGCGATGGCGTTTTTATTGTACGAAAGTGTGATCTGCGAATTCCATTGCAATTTGCTTTTGCTGGAAAGGTTCTTGGTAGTGATGCTTAAATCCAGCCCCCGGTTGCTTACCCACAAATCTTTTGCATTGAACTCTACGCTTTGATAGCCGGTATAAAATGGCAGTTGAAAATTGTAATAATCATCTTTTGAAATTTTATCATACAAATCAGCAGTAATTCCAAGCCTGCCATTAAATAACTGTGCATCTACCCCGATATTCTTTTGCAGGGTTTTGGTCCAGGTTAAATTATTTTTAGTTAACCCGTTGGTATAGCTTGGCTGGATAGCAGTGCTGCCATTGTAGGTACCCGGTATATCATAGGAGTTGTAAGGCGCATACAAATCCTGCGATTGTGTACCGGAAGCACCATAACTTCCCCTGATCTTTAAGAAACTTACAACGCCTTTTGTATTGTCCATAAACTTCTCTTCGCTCACCACCCATCCGGCACCTACTGCCGGAAAGTAACCCCACTTGGTATTGTCGCCAAAGCGGGATGAACCATCACCACGGTAAGAGCCATACAACAAATAGCGGCCTTCATAATCATACTGCACCTGTCCCAATAAAGACATCATCGCATCTGCACCATACCCGGAAGAGCCATATAAGTTTGCCTGTGGCACACCACTCACCACCTGTATATTGTTGCTCGGCACATTGTAGCCTGCTACGAAATTGCTGTTGCTGATATTTCTATTAAACTGTTGTGATACGGTAGCAGCAACATTGTGAACCCGGTTATTTTTAGTGGTTAACTTTTTAATATAGTTTAAACTGTTGGTAATAAAATAAGTAGAGTAAGTTCCCTTGTTACTTTCTGCATAAGAAGCCTGTCCGCTGCCGTTGGCAGCAGATACCTGGTCGATATCAGATGGCTGAAAATAATCACGGTTGTTGGAAGAAATATTTGCAGCACCCTGAAAGGTATATTTCAGCGTAGGTAAAATTGTATAATTTAAGGTAAGCGAGGCCGTATAAAAATCATTCACATTTTTGTTTCTTAGCTTACCGGATAAGCCATTGAAATTGGAAGAATCAAAACCGGTTAACCTGTATAAAGAGGAAGGCTGGGCACTACCGCTTACGGGTGTATTTTCATCACTGTTGCTGTACTTGCGTCCACGTTGGCGATCTGCTTTTGAAAGCGCCACAATAAACTGGCTGTTTAATTTACTATTGATTTTAAAATCAAAATTGCCCCGCAGGCTGTAGCGATTGAATCCAAAATTTTCGATGATGCCTTTTTCATCAAAGTAATTCATACTGATGCGGTAGTTTACAATATTGCTGGCAGCAGAGATAGTGGCATCCACATTTTTTACAGAACCCTGTTTGTAAAAAGGACCCTGCCAGTCGGTAGCATTGTTAAAGTAGGGATTGTTGTAATCGGTTAAGATTTGTGGCAGATTTTGAAGGTTGGCAGGCGATGCATACATGTTGATGATATCCATCTTCTGCTTTCTTTCTTCTGCACCGGTCAGGGTATTTAACAGTGTCGGCTGCGCCGTAATACCACCATATACATTCACCCTGAATTCTGGTGTAAGGGAACGGCCTCTTTTTGTTTTTATATAAATCACCCCATTGGCACCTCTTGATCCCCAGGCAGCGGTTGCGGCAGCATCTTTCTGCACATCTACTGATTCAATATCATTGATGTTGATACCCGCCAGGTAGTTGGTACCGGTGGCATCAATGCTGTTACCAATATCTTCCGGGTTGGTAGGAATGCCATCTATCACATAAAGCGGACCGCTTAAAGCCCTTGCCTGTGATACATTTGCATCACCAATATTGGTGTTTACCCTTGTGTTGCCTCTTACCACTACGGTAGGTGCCACACCCGGTTCGCCGGAACCGATCTGCACATTCAATCCTGCCACCCTGCCCTGCAATAACTGGTCGATGCTGGGCGAAGGAAGATTCTCAATGTCTTTACTAAGTACAGAAGCTACCGCCATGGTAGCCCTTCTTTTAGACTGGGTTTGTACACCCACCACTACTACTTCATCCAACTTGCGGGAGCTGGATTCATTTAGCTTTACCTCTACGGTGGTTTGATCTTCAGCAATTGAAACGATGGTTGCTTCGTAACCCACAAATGAAACAGCAAGTGAAACTTTGCCAACTGGAACAGTCAATTGAAATTTACCATCAGCCCCGGTAACCGTACTGGTTTTCGTTTTTCTAAGAGCAACAGTAGCTCCCTCTAAAGGCGATTTTTTTTCATCCTGAACATAACCGGAAATCCGGCGTGTTTGCGCCATCCCAATGACTGTAATGATGAGGAAAAGCATGGTCCCGAAGACTCTTTTGAGCAGCACATTTTTTTTCATTCGGTAGTTTTTTGTTTTGATAATGATTTGTTAATCCTAACCCTAAGATGAAGCAAATTTTTAATAAATAAAAAGCGCCCGAAGCCTAAAACACCGATAAAAAAATGCGCAAACGTTTGATTAGAGCAGAACAATCGTTTGCGTGAATTTTAAAAAGTGGGAAAATAGTTTTTGGTAATGGTGGAAGAATGCCGCATTTGATTTTAAGAATGGGACTGTACTGGTAGTTATTGTGAATTAGAAATACAATAACCCTTGATTATACAGGGCTGGCAGAGAAAAATGCGACTGCCAAATTTTAACTGCAACCTGCAACGGATTAAATAAATTTAAATAAAATGATATGGAAAGAAACCTACATTGCATCTGTAGTTCCATTAACCCGGCTGTTAACAATTCCCCATTCAAACATGCACGATGACAACGATTCGATTAATCCTATTTTCAATGTTGCTTGTCTCCTTTCTTTCAGCCAAACCAGCTGATACAGTAACGCCAACAACCTTTACTGCAAACACTTCCTTTTTTAAAGAAACCAATACACCTGAAATACATTATTACGACCTATTGGGTATTGCCCAATTTAGTAAAACCCTGCGCCTAAATGAAACGGCTTCTATCTTCATCAACAATCCAACGTTGGTTCAGTGTATAAACGTGAGTTATATCGTATATCCTGGCGATCATATTCAAATTAGCATAGATAAAAATGCTGACCTTGTTTTTGTTGCAGCAGGCAACCCGGCAAGAACAAGGGAATTGTATTTTCAGAATATGTTTAGAAAACTGGATCAGAAAATTGCACCAGGATTTCCGGAAATCATCCGCAATTGTGCGCTTGATAGCGTTCTACTCATTGAGCAAAACCTGAAAGCAGCTATGCCAGCCTACCTTTCAAAATCCCGGGCCTTGTTCGATTCCCTGTCCACAGCCTATGCAATCAGTGAGCCATTTAAACAACTGGTCAGTTTCATCTGGCAGCTACATTCTTATGCTACATTAGACTGGACATACCATGTTTACAAAGACACTTTAAAGGCAAATAATTTGTATGTTGAA
>Ga0123337_10003136_pt1 | contig 17968 bp, 13 predicted proteins | sample frozenSSSSmetaG_FD_89792 | JGI IMG/M metagenome (GOLD analysis project Ga0123337, IMG submission 89792) | Glacier valley bacterial and archeal communities from Borup Fiord, Nunavut, Canada, to study Microbial Dark Matter (Phase II) -... | ecosystem: Environmental > Aquatic > Freshwater > Ice >... | reverse complement strand
GCTTCGACGCGGATCAAGCTCGGTCGGACGCGGTTCACCGACCGGAAGAACAGGTCGGCATCGGCGTCGCGTAGCTGCTCCGGGAAACTTGCCTGCAATGGCGCGAAATGAACATCCCAGAACTCGCGCGAGCGCCCGATCTGGTTCTCCCACATGCGCGATTGCGACTCGTGCGCGCCGTAGCTCGTCCCGCCGACTGCATATTGTCCCAGAAAATCGGTGGTCAGCGCTGACCGTGTGAGCGCCGGATCGATGCCTTGTTCGTAGAGCGCGTGTCCGGTCTCGTGCAGCGTCCCGAAGAACGCCATCGGGAAGTAATTCAGGTTGTAGCGCGTCGTGATCCGGACATCGTTGCGCGTGAACGACACCTCGAAAGGATGCGGCGCAATGTCCAGCCGTCCCCGGTTCAGATCATATCCGAATTCCTGCGCGCACTTGAGGCCGAATGCCTTCTGTTTATCCAGCGGATATTCCGTTTGCCAGAGGTCACGCGGCAGCGGTTTGTCTGCCGCGTCCACGATGCGCGCGAGCAGTGGCAGCAGCCCGGCTTTGAGCTGCCCGAAAAGCGTTTGCAGGCGCGCGGCGGTCATGCTCGGCTCATATTCATAGACCAGCGCATCGAAAGGATGCTCCGCGTAACCAATCGCGTCCGCCTGCCGCCGCACCAGATCGAGCATCTTCTCAAGGTAGGGCGCGAAGCTGGCAAAGTCATTGTTCTTCTTCGCATCCGCCCATACGTTTTCACTCGTCGGGGAGAGCGCAGCCTTTTCGCTGATGATGTCAAGCGGGATACGGCGCGTCAATTCGTAATAATGGCGCGTCTGCCGCACCGCACGGACCCGGTAGCTGTCATCCGGTTCGTGCGCAACTTCGGCTTCGGCGGCATCGAGCAGGCGCGCGGTCTTTTCGCTGCTGAACATTTCCTGTGCGATGAGCGAGACCGTCGCGAGTTGGTGACCGCGCGTCTCCGAACCGCCGTGTGGCATTTGCGTCCGCGCGTCCCACTTCAAAATATTGAGCGTATTCAACAGATCATTGACCTGCGCGATGTGCGCGCTGAATTGTTCGTAAGCAGTCGCCATAGATAGCTTCCTTCCAATGAAAAATGCGATCCGGTGTAGGGTCGGGCGTGACCGACCCGCATCCAACGTCGATATAAAAAACTCGCCCAGGCAGCAATGACCGGGCGAGTACAATTCAACACAGCGAACCAGTCCGTAACAGCACGGCGGCTTCAGCCCCGCGCTACATTGACCGCGTTCCCTAGCCCTAGTCCTTCTTCGGCGGCGCGTTGCGACGACGCACGACCGTCACGGGCTTGTTTGGGTCACGCGGCGCAGGTCCGGTAACAGGTGCGCCTGTGTCTCCCTGCGATTCGGGAGCAGTCGGCGCGGTGCTGACTGCCTTTTCCGAAGGGACACGCGGCTCGTCTGGCTGCGCGGCGAGCGCGGCAGTCTGTGGTGCAGGCGCAGCAACCGGGGCAGCGACGACAGGCGCGGCAGGCGCGGCTTCTGCTGCTGGAGTGGTCAGTGTTGCGGCTTGCGTACTTGCAGCAGCACCGGCTCCACGACGCCGGACAATGGGCTTGCCATCAGCGGTATGTGTACCCCCTGCGGCAGCAGTCTGAGCAGGCGTGGATTGCAGCTTATCGGCGGCGGCAACCTGAGCAGCCGCAGGCGCGGTCGCGGCGGCAGCGACTTCCGGTTGGATACCGGATGGCGACGGAGCCATACCCGGCGCGGGCGCAGTAGCTGGCACATCCTTCGGCTTGTCGCTCACCGGACCCGGACGGCTCTTGACCATCCCGGCCTTGCCACGCAGCTTCTGCACGTCCTTGTGATCGTAGCCGCCGCGTTCGGCCTCTTCCTGTACGGAAATGGTCGGCGCGATGGTCTGCCAGTAGCGCATCTCTTTGGAGAGTTTTGGCTTATCGTAGATGTGGTTTGAGGTGCGGTCATAAGCTGCCAGTTCGTAATCGTGATCCATCTTGATCGCGTCGAACGGGCAGTATTCCGCGCAGTAGCCGCAGTTCATGCACACATCGATGTCGATGTAGAACGCTTCCGGCTCCGGCTTGGGACGTCCGGTCGTGGGGTCCTTCGTCTGCACAATCCAGATGCACTGTGGCGGGCAGACCTTCGCGCAGATGCCGCACGAGGTACACCAGTCCTTGCCGGGATATTCCGGGTCGTCGTTGTTGTAGGTGACGAGGAACGGCAGGAAGCGGAAGCGCTCCGCCGGGGCAAGCTTTTCTTCCGGGTACTGAACGGTGAACATGCCCTTGCCCTTCAAGCCCTGCTTGACCTGGAAGGACTCGATCCCGTTGCGCCGCCCGAACCATTTGAGATCATCCGCGAATGTTGCGAAAAAGTGCTTGAGCGTGACGCTCAAACCTTTGAGAATGCCTGTTCCGTACATGAAAGCTCCTTCGGAGAGGTATAAGGTGCTTTGACGCCCATCAGGGTTTGTCCCTGCATGAGTTTACACCCTATACCCTGACCCTGCTGCTTAGACCTTGCTCATCGATCCGTCTCACCCAACACAATATCAATGCTGCCCAGCACGACGACCACATCCGCGACCTTGTGACCCTTCGACATTTCGCCGAGCGGGGTCAGGTTGATGAAGCTGGGGGCGCGCACATGATAGCGGAATGGGTTGCCGCCGCCCGTCGAGACGGTATAGAAACCGAGTTCGCCTTTCGGGTTCTCGACGTGGCCGTAGCTCTCGCCTGCCGGAACCTTGATCGAGTAGCCGCTCTTGCCGCCGAAGATGCTCTGATTCTTGGTCTGTTCGAGACGCGGCAGAAGCTGCTCAAGGATGCGCAGGCTCTGGCGCATCTCGTCCATGCGGATCAGGAAGCGGTCATAGATGTCCCCGTTCTGGCGCGTGCAAACATCGAATTCGAGTTCCGGGTAGATGCTGTACGGCTGCGCGCGGCGCACATCATACGGCACGCCGGACGCCCGCAGGAGCGGACCCGACACGCTATAGGCAATCGCCATTTCCGGCGGGAGCAGGCCGACGCCGATAGTGCGCGTCTTGATGATCTCGCTATCGGAGAGGAAGCGCTCAAGTTCATCGATGGCACGCGGTAGCTTCTCGCGAATCAATTCGCGCAGATAATCCATCGTGTTTTCATCTTTGACTTTTTCGTTCTGCAAGAGCGCAATCGTCGTCATGCGTTCCGGCAAATCGGCGTGAACCCCACCAAAGCGGAAATAGTTGCACATCAGGCGCGCACCCGCGGTCGCCTCGAACACGTCAAGGATGTATTCGCGTGTTTCGACCGCGTAGAGCATCGGCGTGAAGAGCGCACCCAGATCGTTCAGCAGGAAGCCGACCGCCCATAGATGGTTGACGATGCGCGTCAGCTCGGCCATCAGCACGCGGATTACTTCCGCACGGTAGGGGACGCTGACCGCGTTGCCGAGAAGCTGTTCGACCGCCAGCGCATAGCCAAAGTTGTTGCCCATGCTGTTGATGTAATCGAGGCGGTCCGTGAAGGGCATGTTGCCGAACCAAGTATTGCGCTCGCCAATCTTCTCATGGTTGCGGTGCAGGTAGCCCATCACGGGTTCGAGGTCCTCAATCGTCTCGCCGTTGAGCTGGACGATCATGCGGAAGACGCCGTGCGTGCTGGGGTGGTGCGGTCCGAGGTTGACCGTCAGGCGGTCGGTCATCATGCTCGCGTCGCCTTCAATATCGACGCCGAGATTTGAACCGTCGTAAAGATGCTGGTCGAGCGGGGTATAGCTCGACGGATCGAAACCCGCCGGATATTTCAGGTTGTGGCCGTAGGGGTTGTGTTCTTCGGTGCGATAGACATTGCCACTCGGCCAGCGCGACTCGAACGGCTTGACCTCTTCCTCGTAATAAGGCTCTTTCCAATCCTTGCGCATCGGGTGGCCGTAGAAGCCTTCCCACAACAAAATACGCTTGAGGTTCGGGTGGCCGGGGAAGCGGATACCATACAGGTCCCACGCTTCGCGCTCCTGAAAATCCGCGCCGGGGTAGACGCGAATCAGGCTGGGGATGCTTGGCTCGTCGCGCTCGGTCTGCGCCTTGAAGACGAGCGCCGGACCGCCATCCGGGACGCGGAAAGCGTGGTAGACCATCTCCATGTGGTCGCCCTGTCCGAGGTAATCCACCGCCGTCGCGCTGGAGAGATAATTGTAGCCGAGGCCATCACGGATGTACGTCGCGACCTCGACCAGCTTGTTCGCATCGACGATGACGCCGCCGTAGCCCTTGCGGTCGTCGTTCTTGATTGCATCCGGGAAACGCGCCTTGAGGTCGGTCACGGCGTCCTCAAGCGTCGCCGGGGGAGTTAGCACCAAATCAGTCATGCTCGATAAATCCTTTTGCTACGCCTTCACGTCTGCAATCGCGGCCACATGGACAGCCATCATCGCATCCGCGACGGTCGGCGTCTCACGGTTGAGCCGGGCTTCCTTCTTGAAGAGCTCGAGTTGGCGCGGGTCGATCACATCGGGTCCCAGGATCGGTACGGGGATCGGCTCGTTCGGACCGTTGCCATACCAGGGCGTCGAGGCGGAGACGGCCAGTGATTGACCCTGAATCTTCTTGTGCAGCGCAATCAGACCGTTGAGCAGCGCTTGCGGGGTCGGCGGGCAGCCGGGGACGTACACATCGGTTGGCAGATATTTATCGATGCCGGAGACGACGTTGTAGCCTTCCTTGAATGGACCGCCGCCGGACGCGCACGCACCCATTGCGAGGACGTATTTCGGCTCCGGCATCTGGTTGTAGAGCCGCACAATCGGGACGATCATCTTCTTGGTGACGGTCCCGGAGACGATGATCAAATCGGATTGGCGTGGGCTGGCGCGCTGAATATCCATGCCGAAGCGCGCCATATCGAAGCGGCTCGACGCGGTGGCAATCATTTCAATCGCGCAGCAGGCCAGCCCGAAAAGCAGCGGCCATACCGACATACTGCGCGACCACCCATACAATTTGCTGATGCTCGTGATCGCAACATTCGACTGCATTTCTTCCGGCACGGGAATATCCGGGTTTTGCAGTTCCTTGAGGTTGATTTCAGCCATTTTGTGTTTCCTCGTACCACTCCCTCAAAATACCGAGCAGGATGGATTCATTGGCGAGCGCCGGATCATCCGCGAAATTGGGGAGCGCGATGATTGCCTCGTAGAGCTGATCCAGCCCGACGCTCTCAATCTCCACCTCCGGGAACAGTTCCATCAGCGCCAGCACGATCTCGAAGGATGAGTCCCAATACAGCGTGTTTAACTCGTCCATAGCTCGAATTATAACTGATTGATCTGGACTTCACAATCAACTGAGAGGACTTTTTGAAACCGGATTGAACGGTGTTTTCTGCCGTCGCATATTCCGTATCGGGATGATTTTAGCCGCAAATTGCGGTTTTGTGTCGGACCTGCTTGCGTATACTGAAAACCGGATGTTTTTGGGTTAAGCGTGGGTTTTCTGTCCATGCTCACAATGCGTCTTAACAAAAAGTGCTTGACACGCCCAAAAAGCATTTCTATACTGCGATTTGACAACCTGATAAATACAACTAAGTTACTATATGACAACTATCTACTCAATTACAGATGTGGCACTGCTGAGATCATTGTGGCGGGGAAGGTATCGATACCGCACATCGCGATCCCGCGCGCTCAATAATTCATGAACAGCAACGGAATATACACCTCGTCCGGCGTCAACCCGCCGTGTATTCCGCGCTTATCTTCGGCCTTGCCCTCATGTAGCCACCACACACCATCCGCGCCGCGTGGCAGCAGGACCAGATTGCCGACGCGCTCCCAGAACTTCTGTGTGGGCGGCAGCGCGCCGAAAAACCCGTCTTCGACCAGCGCTGTCGTGCGCCTGACGAGCATCCGCTCCCCAAAACACGCCGTGAACCACGCTTCGGCCTCGTCCAGGCATTCCGGGCGAATGTAGAGAAACACATCGTGCTTCGACCCGGCAGGCTTGAGCAGGTCGCCCGCGCGGTTCGTTCGCATCCAGCCGCCAATCGTCGCCAGTTCGTGATCGAGATAGGCAGTCCGCGCCGGGTCGGTCTCGATTTGGCCGTGATCCGCGAACGCGAGCAGCGCCACGTTGTGCGCTTCCCTCGCGAGCCGCGCGTGTAAAAAGCGCTCAAGCTGATACAACACGGCTTCCGCTTCCGCTGCGACGACGTGCGAGCCGGGTCCGTACCTGTGGCCGAGTGCGTCTATCGTGTCGATATACAGCAGGTGATAGGTCTTCGCGCCCGGCTTCTGCGCCGCGATGCTATCCGCGAGCAGCGTCAACCCCTGTGCAATGGTTTTGAATCCGACCGTCTGCGCGCCGCGCTGCATATGCTGGCTGTACGTCGAATAGGCGTACTCTCCGCTCTGGTAGACGAACGACTGGATGCGGTCTTCCGATTTCGATTTGAGCCACAGCGCGGTTGTCTGCGGCGGGAAGATGCTCGCAGGGTCGAGCTGATCATCACGCTTAAGCGTCTCGCGTTCGAGCGTCCCGGCGCGGCTGAACGGCAGCGGCGTAATGATTTTATCGACGGCGGGTTCATAGTAGAACCACTCGTGTACCCCGGTCTGGCTGGGCAGCGCACCGGAATAGAGCAGCGAAGTATGCGCCGCCGTTGTGGAAGGGAACATCGACGTGCCTTTCGAGACGACGCCATGCTCCGCGAAGCGCCGCAGGAAGGGCGACCCGTCCCCGAAGCGCTCCCAGTGCGTCCACCCGAAGCCATCGATGAACAGTAAAATCACATGATCATACGGACCCACTTCACCGCCGAACGTCGCTGCCGGGAGCGGCGCGTTGGCCTCACCGCCAAGCAGGTGCAGGACCGTTTCCGGCAGTTGCGAGAAGCAGTAACCGCCATACAGTGGCTTGACGTAATGTTCTGCGTAGCGCGCCGCATCCGCGCTCGCGATAGACTCTGCGTTGATCATACAGGCTTGTGAACCCGCCCAAACAGCCGGAACCACGCGACTCGCCCATCCGCGCCATGCAGGATTTCGCCACCCGTACCTTTGAGCGGTCCATCCATCACTTTGAAATGCGACTCGTCGTAAAAGCGGAACTCCATCGGCGGGTACTGTTCAGCGGAGGGCGGCGAGTCCTTTTTCGGGAAGCCGCCGCGATCCACGACGAGCATAATCAAGCGTTCGCCCTCGCGCGTGACCTGGATCACCGTCGAGGCCATCGCGTAGGAGCCGAGCAGCATCCCCGCTTCCGCTTCGGGGAGCGTCCGGTAAGTCAATTCGGGCGTGGGCAAACCGAGGACGAACGTGAACGCTTTACCTTCCATCTCGCGGTTGAGCGCCGAACCGTAATCGCCATTGGTGAGCAGGATGAACGCGAACCCGTCTTCATTGCAGATCGTCATCTGCGCCTTCTGGCCGCGCGTCGCGCCGCCGTGTCCATACAGATGCTTGCCGCCACGCACAGCACTATACATCGTCAGCCCGACATAGCGATCTTGCTCGTCGGTGGCGGTCGTCAGGCCGCGCAGCGCACCCATCGACTCGACCGAAAGCAGCCGGGTTCCATCCGCCGCAAGGCCGTCGCTCAGGTGGAAGCGCGCATAGATCAGCATATCCTCGATGCACGAGACGACGCTCCCAACCGGACCCGCGTTGCGCGCAATATACCAGGGACGCGCGACCGTCGCCGCCTCACGAATGACCTCATGCCCGACGACGAAGCGGTGCGTCATGATCTCCCATGGGAAGTAATAGGTGTGCGTCATGCCCAGCGGCGTAAGGACCCGCTCCTGCATCGTCGCCTCGAACGTCTGCCCGCTTATTCTCTCGATCACGCGCCCTGCGATATAGAACCCGGCGTTGTTGTAGCTCCAGATTTCACCGAGCGGCGCGACCTGCGGCACATCGGCCAGCGCCGCGACCATCCGCGCCAATGCGTCGTCGCCCCACCCGGTATCATCGAAAATATCTCCGACCCAGCCGCCCGTGTGGTTGAGCAGGTGGCGCATCGTCACCCGCGCGGCGACCGTTTCATCGCTCAGGCGCAGTTCGGGTAAATAGGTACGGACCGGCGCATCGAGGTCCAGACTGCCCGCCTCGACGAGCATCGACGCGAGGACGCCCGTAAACGTCTTGCTGATCGACCCGACCTGAAAGAGCGTTCGCGGCGTGACGGGCTGCGGATTCTCGATGCTCGTCACCCCAAAACCCGCTGCGTGCGCTTCGCCGTTCTCGATCAACCCGAATCCCACGCCGGGGATGAACAGGCGCGGCAGCGCGTCCTGTATATCCGCGCAAAGCTGCTGAAAGTGTGCGCTGCTCATGCTGTTGGCCTACGTCCCTTCGAGGTCTTTGTGCTTGGTCGCGGCGCGGGTCGCTTCCAGTTCGCGGCGGTTGGTCAACACCCGAAACGCAATGCGGAACGTATCCGTCTCACCGGGCGGCAGCATCCGCAAACGGCCTTCCTTGCGCGCCGTGACGCGGCCTTCCGGCAGGCAGTTCCCCGGCTCGACCCCGACCGTGTAATCGCCAAAGCCCATCTGCTTCCATTCGGTCAGATGGTTGAGCGTACTTGTATCGAAAATAACCTCGACGCCGAGATTCAGCGGCGGATTCACAATCGACGCGCTCACCGTCTGGTTTTCCGGCAGTTCGTGGAAGAAAACCTGTTCGGCATACCCCGGCGTCGGCGCATCGAAGCGGTTCCAGCGCGCGACGCCCGGTTCGGCGGTGGCATCGCGCGGCGTGACGCGCCCGGCGGGGGTCAGCATCTCGCTATCCGGTGAGACAATCGGCCAGCCAATATTGCAGTGATAGAGGACCATCAGCGGCGCGGGTTCGCCGCCGAAGTTGCGCACGCGGTCCGTAATTTCGATCAGCGGTTCGCCGGGCGTGATCTCGATAGTGCGTTCGAGCCGCAATTTGGCATGAAAGAGCGTCACCTCATCGATGACGCCATGCAGCCGCAGCCGCCACTCGTCGTTATTCCAGACGCGCTCGACGCGCACATCATAGGCGGGCGTTGTCCCGATGCGCCCATGCAGGCCAAGCGGCTCGCCATTCTCCGGGTCCACACCGTCACCGTATGCGCCCGCCTGCGTCAGACCGCACAGCGCGAGCAGCCCGCCGTGAAAGGTACGCAGCCAGCCACGCCCTTCCGCTTCGTAGCGGTTGGGGTTGGCCGCGCCCGTGCCGCTCTGCCACGCCAACGGGATGCCGTTGTAGCTCGCGCTCCCAATATCCATCGCGCGGTCGAGCAGCACCGTGAAATCGAAGCCGCTCCCGGTCCGCACCTGCGCCACCCGCACCCCGCGCTCCTGCCCGTCTTCAATCGTCACGATTTTTATATCAGCGATCTGGCGCAAATCGCTCGTGTAGCCTTCCAGATCGCGCCGCGTAAATTCACGTCCCCAAAGTTTCATAAAAATTCTGCAACCTTTCAGGTATGCGCAAATGACCGCTCACAATTGTATCCAATCCTTGACCCGAACGGCATTTTAGCTGTCCTTTTAGCTGTCCTTGCAAAACGTGCTGTCCGCATAATATCTATTCTGGTAGCATTAGTTTAGCGCCATGCGCGTATAATACGGAAAGTATGAACGGTTGGGCGGATGCCTATCTATGTCGCAACACATTTCCGCGCAAAATTTATCGCGGCTGCCAAATGACTCCGCTCCCGCTATCGAGCGTATGATCACGCGCGCCGAATTGGAACAGGAACGCCAGCGCTATTTCGACTTATTTGAATTCGCCCCGGATGCCTACATCGTCACCGATCTGAACGGTAAAATCTTCGAGGCCAACCAGACCGCCGCAAAGCTTCTGAACCTTTCCACTGGATTTCTGATCGGCAAACCGCTCACGGTGTTTATCAAACTCCCAGAGCGCAGCATATTTCGTCTCAATCTGGCGCGCCTGCGCACTGAGCGTGGCAAGTGGGATTGGGTGACGATCCTCACCCCGCGCAAGCGCACCACTTTCACTGCGCACATGCACGCCGCGCCTGTGTCTGACACCGCGCGCGAAATCACGGCGATTCGCTGGTCGATCCGCGACGTGACCGCGCAAAAAAATCTTGAGGACAAGCTGCGCATCCAGAGCGCCCGCCTGCAAGCGCTCTCCCGTCACCTCGTCGAAGCGCAGGAAATCGAACGCCGCCAACTCGCGCGTGACCTGCACGACGAGATCGGCCAGCTTCTGACCGGGCTGAAACTGACGCTCGAAGCGAGCCAGCATCAGCCCGAAGCCACGCCCCGCCACATCGCCAACGCGCTCGGCCTGATCGACGGCCTGATGACGCAGGTGCGCCGCCTCTCGCTCGATCTGCGCCCGCCGATGCTCGATGATCTGGGGCTGCTCGCCTCGCTGCACTGGTCCTTCGAGCGCTACACGACGCAAACTGGAATTGCGGTCAGCTTCACACACAGCGGCATGGATCGGCGCTTCCTTCCCGCCATTGAAATCAGCGCCTACCGCATTCTACAGGAAGCGCTCACCAATGTCGCGCGCCATGCCGGGGTCCGCGACGTGGCCGTGCGCGTGCTCGTCGCCGACAACGCGATCTATCTGCATATCGAGGATTGCGGGCGCGGTTTCGATATGCAAGCCTTGCTCCAAAACCCCGTGAGCAGTGGTCTGACCGGGCTGTATGAACGCGCCACACTCATCGGCGGCAGCCTGCACATCGAATCGAAATCCGGCAAGGGGACCCGCCTCAGCGCGGAACTCCCACTCGGCAAAATATAATGTAATATAGTGAAGGCAGAGAGAGGCGTCGATGTTAAGCCGAGCGAGTGTCATCACGATTGCGCTGGCCGATGATCACCCAGTTGTGCGGCAGGGCTTACGGGCGCTCCTCGACGCGGAGCCGCAATTCTCGATTATTGGTGAAGCAACGGATGGCATCGAGGCGATCCGCCTTGCCGACCAAATCCACCCGGATGTTTTCATCGTGGATATGGCAATGCCGACTCTCAACGGTATCGAAGTCGCCCGGCAGGTGACGCAGCGCACCCCGCAAACGCGCATCTTGATCCTCTCCATGCACAGCGCGGAAGCCTACGTCGCGCAATCGCTGAAAGCGGGCGCGCTGGGCTACGTTCTGAAACAAGCCAGCAGCGCCGATTTGATAGCCGCCATCCACGCAGTTCACGCCGGGCGGCGTTACCTCAGCGCGCCGCTTTCCGAGCAAGCTATCAATAACTATCTGCTGCATGAGAAGGAACAAGCCTTCGACCCCTACGATACGCTGACCACCCGCGAGCGCGAGGTTTTTCAACTCGCCGCTTCAGGTCATCACAGCCAGCAGATCGCGGACCTGCTCGTGATCAGCCCGCGCACCGTCGAGATTCACCGCCGAAACATGATGCACAAACTCAAGCTGAAATCCCAAACGGAACTCGTGCGCTTTGCGGTCAAACGCGGCGTGTTCCCAGCCTGATTCCTAAGTCCGCGATAACACATCCTGACGCTGCGAATGACCGCCCAATCATCAATCGACCGGGCTGCTACGGTCCGACCTACCCACCCTCGAACCAACCAGACCGTAATAGCGCGGGGATTTATTCCCGCGCGACCCGATCCGCGACCCAATCTCCTCACACGACCCACCCCCGCGCGACCCGATCCGCGACGCAATCTCCCCACGCTGATTGCACAAACACGCTACGACACCCAATCATCAATCGACCGGACTGCTACGGTCCGACCTACCCACCATCAAACGAACCAGACCGTAATAGCGCGGGGATTTATTCCCGCGCCCCTGCCCCTCGCGCTGCTTGACCAACCCACCCTAATCCCCTACCGTATTCTCGCGCTCTGCCGTCTCTTCGACCTCTTCCATCAGCAAGATCACACCGCGCACGGCTTGATCCGCGCTCTTCAATGTGCTGCACGTCACGCGGCACTGGATATGCTTGCCGCGTCGGTTCGTCGCCTCCAACACGAGTTCTTCCTGCGCGTTCTCCTGCGCCAGACTCATCCGAATCGATTGCTTGAGCGCCTCGACAGGCAGCCCAATATCCAGATTCAGGAAATTGCGGTTCTGCGCCTCCTCCGCGCGCAACCCCCACAGGTCCGTTGCGCGGTGGCTCCAAATCTGCACTTGCAGGTTGCGATCCAGCACGACCACGCCGACGCGCAGGCTTGCGAGGATCGATTCGAGGAAGCCATTCACCAGGTTCAACTCATCGGTGCGGCGGCGCAGTTCCTCGTTGGTCGTCTGCTGCTCCTCGTTGGTCGATTGCAATTCCTCGTTCATCGTCTCCAACTCTTCGTTGGTCGATTGCAATTCCTCGTTGGTCGTCTCCAGCTCCTCGACGGTCGATTGCAATTCCTCGTTGGTCGTCTCCAACTCCTCGTTGGTCGATTGCAATTCCTCGTAAGCCGTCTCCAATTCCTGGCTGGCGTGTTCCAGTTCGATCTGGAGTTTGTTGTAGCGTGTCATATCCGAGAAGCTGAGGCTGACGCCTATCCCGTCGCTCATCACGGCGATCTGTACTTCCAGGTCATGCACTTCCCCGGAACTCGTCGTCCACTGCACATCCTTGATCGTGATCGGACGCCGATCACGGTAGGCGTCATCGATGCGCGTCCGTAATTCCATAATGCGATGGTATAGCTCCAAATCCTGGAAGACGCGCCCGATGTCTTTTGGAGCCAGATTGAAGAATGAGCGCGCCTGTTCATTGACCAGCGCAACCAATCCATTCACATCGACGGCGATTTGCGGCGTCGGATTGGCGTCGAAAGCCGCTTCGCGGAAGCGCGAATGCTCGGATTGATTGCTCATAATTTCCTCGTTGTCGGTCTGGACATTCATCAGGTTCCGGTCGCGTCGTTTCATCCTTGCCGATTTCGAGAAAATGCGCCGTTTCAGATCGATGGGTATAAACAGGCTTGAATTCGCAAGCAGCATTTCGGCCTTGCCGAGAAACAAATACCCGTCGTTCATCAACGCGAAGTGAAAGCGCGAGCGGATTTTACTCTGCGCTTCCGCATTGAAGTACATCAGGGTATTGCGACAGGTCAGCAGATCGACGCGCGAGATCGGCGCATCTTGCAACAGGTCGTTCCGCCCGAAGATGATCGAACGGCGCAAGTCCTTACGGAAGACATAGCGCTGTCCCACCTGCTCGAAATATTTTGTGCATAGTTCTGGCGGTATAAAGCTAATCTCGCGCTGGCTATAATTCGCCTGCCGCGCATAATTCAACGCTTCTTCATCGATGTCCGTCGCATAGATTTTGACGCGCTCGCGGAACGCCTCCGCGCCGAGTGCCTCTGCCAGCAGCATCGCGATGGTATACGGCTCCTCACCCGTCGCGCACCCGGCACTCCATACCCGGATCGGCTCATCTGGCTGCCGATGCACGATGATCTGTGGGATGATCTCGGTGCGGATGTACTCCCACACTGTCGGGTCACGAAAAAAGCTGGAGACGTTGATCAGGAGCGTATTGAAAAGCAGCGCAAATTCATCCGGGTGGACTTCCAGATAATCCATATAATCGCTAAAACTTTCGATGCTGAGCGCCTGCATCCGTCTCTGGAAGCGCCGCATCAGGCTTACACGCTTGTACCCACCGAAATCGAATTCGCGCGTGCGTTTCAAATAATCGAGCAGCGCCGCGAAGCCAACCTCATCGGCCTGTATCTTTGGAGTCATACGGGGACTTCACCTGTATTGCTATGCGCGGAGATGCTGTGTCCCTTGCCCTCGCCTGCATCCTCGCTCACGACCGTGCTGAACATGCTCACCAATACATCGCGGATCACGCCCGCGCGCTGCTTTGCGTCGCTTGCTTCCTCTTCATAGCGGGTCGCGGTCAGCGTGCGCCCGTTTTCGTGGCCGCGATCTGCCATCCGAGTCGAGAGCGCCGCACGTTCTTCGAGCGCTCGCAGCGCCACCCAGAGCGCATCCTCCAGTGCTTCGCCCTGTTCCGCGAGGAGCGTTTCGGCGGAATACGCATGTCCGACGCGGCAGCGGAAGCGGATTAGATCGCCCTCGTTGATCTCGAAAAGCGATCCGCCACATTCCGGGCAGCCAAAGCCAGCGGGCTTGCCGGGGCGGTTTAATTCGGTTAATGCCTGTGTATCCATATCTGCCATTGCAGCCTCCATATCCATCTCGTCCGGCGCGGGGGGTTGGTGATCCTCGACCGGCTCATAAGCCAGTTCGACGATCCGTTTTGCGAGTTCTGCGACGGTCAATACGGCATCGACCTTTACGTTCTCGATGGCGCTGCGCGGCATCCCTGTATAGAGCGCCTCGTCGGGCGATTGGACCAGAGCAGTCCCGCCCCGGATTTTGATGCCGATGAGTCCCGCCGTGCCGTCATCGAGTGCGCCCGAAAGCACCACCCCGACGACCTGGTTTCCATAGCTGCGCGCGGCGCTGCGGAACAGCGGGTCGATAGCCGGGCGGTGTCCGTTTTCGCGCGGACCTGCCGAAAGATGGATTTCGCCATTCACGATCAGCAGGTGCAAATCGGGCGGTGCAACATAAATCATCCCGCGCTCGATTGGCTGGCGGTCATGCGGGTGAACGGCGCGTAATTTGCCGCTGCGTGTCAGGATTTGCGGAAGCGCGCTGGAGCTGTGCGTCGGCAGGTGCAGCACGATGAACAGCGCGGCGGGCAAATCGGCGGGTAAGCGGCTGACGAGCTGGGTCAGCGTTTCGACACCGCCCGCCGATGCGCCGATCACAATGATGTCGCGTTGTGCCACGTACTTTCGAGCCTTAAATGTTATTAACAGCCTGATAGTACCACCGAATAGCCGATTGCAGTGTTAAAGCTGCGCTATGTTGAATATTGGTGCAATATTCACCCTTGACAAGCAAGAACACATGGTCTAAAATGGCATTATCGAGCGCAAACTGAATAGTCCTCCCCACGTCTGCTGTACTGATCATACACTCGGCGAGACCCGCGGAGCGCCCCCGCGTAACAAAGAGCCTACCGTCGCGCTTTTCGCTTCTATTCTGGTCCAATTTAAGACCAAAACTCGTATCCTCGGTATATATGTATGGCGTAAGGGAGATCGCGAAGTGCGCGACCCGGTATTCTGCCATACACCTCGAATGCTGCGCGTCCCGGATGCTCTCGCGTCGTCTTCAACCACGCTTGTATGGGAAACGATCTGATAAGAACAGCGCACACCCGCTGCCGGACCCACTCGTTCCCGTCGCCATCCGCGTCGAACTCGCCCGCGTTCTGCATCCCTCTATCGTTCGTCAACCCGTAATAGCGCGGGGGTTTATTCCCGCGCGGCTCTGCTATTCTTGGGAATTCACCCACGACAGCTTGTCAACATCGAAAAACTAAGGAGAATCGACTCACATCCGCTCAACTTCTAGAACCCGATCTGAAATGCAATTCGCCATGCGACAATATGCAGCTCTACTGCAACCCGGTGCGGCGTGACATCCCCCGAAGCGCTCCCCGCCTGGATGCAACCGCGCCGCCGTGAGATCGACTGGCGGCTGTTGCTCGTCGCTGTGCTGTGCATTCCCGCCCTGTGGGGCTTCCTGACCACGCCGGGGCTGCCCGCTGACAACGACTCGCCGCTGTACATCGCGCGTGCGCTGCAAACCGCCGATCTGCTGCGCAGTGGCACGCTTTACAGCCGCCTCGCGCCGGAGTTCTATCGCGGCCTCGGTTCGCCACTGTTCAGCTACCTCGCGCCGCTGCCACACGCTCTTTCCGGGCTGCACATCCTCGTCACGGATGTGTCCGCAACGGATAGCATCCGGCTGGTTTTCTGCGCGGCGCTGCTGCTGGCCGCGCTCGGCATGTATGGCTTCGCGCGCGGTCGGCTCGGCGCGGATTGCGGCGTACTTGCGGCGCTGCTCTACCTCTATAGCGCACCGCTCCTCGATGACCTGCCGCACCGTCTCGGCGACTTGGCCGCGCTGCTCTCGTTCGGGCTACTGCCCTGTGCGGCATGGGCGCTCGACCGCGCGGCGGGGGCTGCACGGCGGCGCGATCATACGCTCGCAGTGCTGATCGTCGCCGCATGGCTGCTCGCAGATATGCGCTACTGGCTGGGCGGCCTCGCGCTGCTGTGTATCGTCATCAGTACATCGAAGCGTCCGCGTCTGCTTACGCTGCTGTGTGTTCAAAGCGTGCTGCTCTGCGCGTTCTTCTGGCTCCCGGCCTTCGTGGAGCGAAGCCTCGTGCAATGGGTCCCCGCCACTCTGGAAGGGACGCTGTTTCCATCGTTCGCGCCGGATCGCGTCCTGCCCGTGATCGTACTGTTCGGCGCAGCGCTCGCAGGGAGCGCAGTCCTCATCCGTGTTCGCAAATTTTCGCAAAATCAGCAGCGTGCCGCGCTCGCGTTCGCGTGTGGACTGGTCCTCCTGATCGCGTTGCCGACCGCGCTACGCCCACACTCACCCGGCCCGAACGCCCCGGATACGCTCGATGAAACCCGCCTCGGCACATATGCCACGCTGCGCGGCGGCTATCTGCTCCCTGCTTCCGCGACCGAACCCGGCTTCCTGAATATCCAGCCAAGCCAGCCAGCGCGCGCCAGTGCTTTCGGGCAGTTCGGCGTAACACTGGTCGAACGTGAGCCACTTTCCTCGCACTACACAGTCAATCTCGGCAGCGCGCAGGTTTTCCGCTTCGACCGCTATGCGTGGCCGGGCTGGAGCATCACTATCGACGGCGAATCGCACGAGGGCAGCACGGACACGCATGGCTTGCTCACCTGCGAGGTCCCACCGACCGCGCGCGAGGTCGTGATCAGCTATGGGACGACGCCCGACCGTGTGCTTGGCTGGCTGCTTTCACTGTTGGGCGCGGGGCTGTTCCTCGTGCGGCGCATCAGCCCTGCCGCCGCGTGATTGCTTGCCCTACCGCTTCAAGCAGCCGCTTTGGGACGAATGGCTTAAGGAAGTAGGCGTCGATCTCCGAGTTCTGCGCTTCCTGTACCCAGCGTGCCTGCGGACCCGACGCGGTGATGATGATGACCGCCGTATGGCGCGTTTCCGGGTTCGCGCGCAGCCGCCGCAGAATTTCCAGACCGTCTATATCGGGCATCATCAAATCGAGAAGCAACACATCCGGCTCGAATTCGACGATTTTCGCCAGACCTTCGATACCGTTTCGTGCGCCCGCGAAGTCGTAGCCGCCACGCCGGATAAGCAGCTCGACCAGCTTGAGCGCGTCCTCGTTGTCTTCGATGTATAGGACCCTTCGCACGGACATGGAATTCATCTCGTAATGTAGTGGGGTTACTGAGCCACGGTGGATTGTAGCAGATCATTTGGCGTCAACATCGCATCCCAACCCGGCTTTTGCTGGATATACGCGGCGTGCCACAGTTGGTAAATCAGTAGCGGCCAGAGCGTCCAGACCTCGTAACCGCCCCGGTTCATATGCGAATCGATTGCTCGTGCGACGTATTCCGCGTTGAACACGCCACTGCGCTCCAGTGCGGCGGGTGCGAGATGCTCATCGACCAGCGGACGGAAGACGGAGCGCAGCCATTGCGAGGTCGGCGGCGCGAAGCCCCACTTCGGGCGCTTGAGAATCGGTGCGGGAATCAATTCGCGCACGGCGTCCTTGAAGACGCGCTTCACATCGCCCTGTCGTTGCTTGTAATCGAATGGAATTCCGAAAGCGAGGTTGACCAGTAGGTGATCTTCGAGAGGCGCGCGGGACTCAACCGACATCGCCATCGAGAGCTTGTCCACGCGCATGTTGCTGTCTTCAGGCAGCCACAGCCCCAGACTCGTATACGCAATCCGATCCGCGAAAACACTTGTGCGTGGCGCGGCGAGCAACGGCGCGGTGGTCTGCGCGATGCGCGTCAGCGCGGACTCGCCAAGCGCCTCGTCGCGCAGCAAACCGGGCAGCCGCGCCGGGTCGATCATCCGCATCCAGTTCAGATAGCGCGCGGTCGGGTCCGTGACGCCCGCCTTCTCGACCAGTTTGCGCCCGCGCGCGGAACGTTCTAGCAGCGGGTCG
>Ga0123337_10003131_pt1 | contig 17977 bp, 27 predicted proteins | sample frozenSSSSmetaG_FD_89792 | JGI IMG/M metagenome (GOLD analysis project Ga0123337, IMG submission 89792) | Glacier valley bacterial and archeal communities from Borup Fiord, Nunavut, Canada, to study Microbial Dark Matter (Phase II) -... | ecosystem: Environmental > Aquatic > Freshwater > Ice >... | reverse complement strand
ATTACAGGCTGAGGTTCAGTGGGGAGTCCCCCCAAAACGCAGCTGTCAAATCCCTGAGATCCAAGCCTGGCGCGGGTTTGCGGGCGATCTTACTCATTTACGAACGAATCCTTACGCCTACCCAGAGCATAAAGCAAACGCCTGAACTGATGTTGGACAACTGGCAATGTTTTGAACTGCAGCTGCCCGGACTTCCTGGCAAGACACGGCATCTCGCGGGAAGTAATGCACGGCACTGGCATGGTCAAGTTAGCAGCGCCATCGTCGCGATGGACCCGGCTACACGCAGATGTACGACAAGTTCAGGCCGGGTATACGAACTCGACGAATGCAATGGGCTAGCCGGTAATGGCGAGTACACCTGGCACCAATGGCTGCGCATCAACCATGCGACTGACATCGTTGACGTCACGGATGAAATCAAAAAAATCCTGATGGGGCATCCATGAGGGGCAGGGGAGAGTTGGTGCTGTATCTCGACTACGACGGTGTGCTTCACCATGAAAACGTCCTGTGGCACCCAAAAATCGGAGCGTATCTGTCGGCGCCAGACGGTTATGTCCTGTTCCAACACGCAGAGCTGCTAGAGCGGATGCTCGCACCGTACCCGCAGGTGCAAATCGTGTTGTCGACCAGCTGGGTGCGCCGCTACGGTTGCGCCAGGTCTGCCAAGCAACTTCGACCATCCCTGCGTAGCCGTGTGATTGGCGCGACCTTTCACTCAAGAATGAACGAACTCGAATTCGGCGAGATGCCTCGTGGATTGCAGGTATGGGAAGACGTGCTCAAGCGCCAACCGCGTGCTTGGCTAGCGTTGGACGACGACTGGGTGGACTGGCCGGAGTGGTGCTTGGAAAATTATGTCAAAACGCATCCGAGGGAGGGCTTGAGCGACCTGGCGGTGCTGGAGGAGTTCGCCCACAAACTACGGGAGATGTGCAAATGACAAGGCTGCAAATTGCCGAGAATTTTCTCCACGATGCGGTCCATCACGAGATGTCACCACGGTCTCGCGAGGACTGTGCGTTCAACTCGGGCTACCTGTTTGCGCTGGAAGCCGTCCCCGCCAGTTTCACCGAGAAACAGCAGCATCCCTGTCCTAGGGTCATAAAAGCAGCTGCTCGCTGTCTCGGCCTCGACATTGCAGTCATGGAGCCCGCTTTGACATTCATCCGGGAGCAGTACTCACTCGAGCGTGACGGCATTGAGGTCGAAGCGCTTCTGGCCTGGGCGCTGCTCATGAAAAAGGCGGTCATCAAATGAGCGACAAGGATAAAAGCCCTGAAGACCCAGCGGTTCGCAATGAGCGAGTTCCGCAGGCATTCGCCAAAATTTCCGACCCCAGCAATGCGCAACTGTTCACAGCCGACGCTGCGCGCAAGGCGTTTGAGAAGGTTGAGTTGCCAAGTCAAGACGAAGAAGAGGAACTTGCCCAAGTCCGGAAACAACTCGACGCCTCGATTCGTGTCATGCAACAACGCGAAAAACGGCGGTCCAAGATGGTCCGGGGGTTGGCGCTTGGAGGCTTGATTGCATTTGTCCTTGTCGTGCTGGCCATTGTTTTCATGCGTTGACGGCGCAGCCTTCAGTCTGCTCAAAAACATGTTTTTGGCCTCCATGACAACGGCCTTAGCCACTGCCAGACTGATTGCACACCACTGCCAGCATCCGTTGCCTGAATCGGAAGCTTTGACTACATTGGGTTCATGATTTTTGAAAACAAAACTGATGGCTGGTCATGGACGGTTAAGCCTGTTCACGCGTGCCGGGAGAAAGCGCCGACTTTGTGCGAGGTGACATGACGCGCATCGCAAAAGAGTTGGACGCTTGGCCAGAGTCGACGGGGGAGATGCTCTTGCTCATCGAGAGTTTTGATAGATTGCAGAAAAAGCATGTTCGGGAGTACGTACTGAAGCTGTATGTTTTTGGCCTACCGACGACGCAAGCGGAAATCGACGCAGTGCTCAAAGCCGGGGACAAGCTCGCAGAAGCTGCTGCGTTGCATGCCCGAAAACTTGATTTCTGGAGTTGACAGTGACCAACCCTTCTGAGCGCACTCGCATCAACCTTGTGCGCAGATTTTCTCAGGACGACTGGTTTATGCGAAGTCGCCTGGGCGCTGTGATTGTCCGGATATTGAGCCGCATCGTTCCGTTGGAAAACGAGTCCGGCAAGTTCGGTAGCAAAACTGAAGAAACCAAAATACCGGCAAACGCTGGCGGCATCAGCCTCAAGGACCAGTACATGTTCAAGCACAGGCATTTGAACCTTGGCCAGGACAGGGCGGCGGCCTCATGGAAGCAGGCCAGGCCTTCTGAAAATGTCGAGGTCGTCAATACGGAGCAGCTCGAAATTTTGCCGCCGATGAGCCGTGAGGATGTTAGTGCAAGCAACTACTCAGGCCGGGTTACGCAATTGCCTGAAGACTTGGATGCCACTCTTACGAAACGCAAGAGTTGCCCTTGCGCCAGGCATTCCGGTTCAGGAGCACAAGCGGGGCAAAAAGCGCAGGAGGCGCGCCGCCTCAAAAGCCGTATCACCCCGTCCGCCATCGTGGCAATGCTGCTCTGCATCGTCGTTGCGGTCGTCATCACAAAAAAAGGAAAGTCTTATCCATGAACCGCTTCATCACGGCCCTGCTCCAGGATGAAGAGCGCTCCAAAACGGTTGTGGCTGCCGTAGCTGCCATCGCCGGACTTTTGGCTATGGCACTGGCCGCAGCCTTGAGGATAGGGTTTCTTTCGATATGAAAACAAAACGGCAATTCGACTTCACGTTGCGGTTCAAGCTCTCTGGACAGGACGGCGACACTTGGCAGGTGGTGGAAAGACTTGGCGAAGGCGGGTGCAGGGATGCGCTTGTCGGGACCGGCGTGCCGCGACAAATTGCCATGGTTTTTACCCGTTGTGCCGGCACGGAGCTTGAAGCCATTCAAAGCGCTATCAATGACGTCCTGAAGGCCCTTCCAAGCGCTGTGCTGTTGCCCAACGATGGCGCAATCGTTTGCAGCAGCCCTTCAAAACCTCACCAAGGAAAGCCATGACCCTTCCCGCTAAGCGCACGCGCGCAATCATCTACACGAAGCTTTTTCTCGAGCAGCTCCTTGTCCCTAGGCTTACACCTGACGTGCCTGAATCAGTTCGAGCAGCAGCCTTGGGCTGCTGCGCCACTATCCTGGAATTGGCGACCTTGAAATCGCGCACCGTGTGCTGCCGGACTGGTTCGGTCCTGCGAGAAAAATGAAGGACTGACATGAAGCCAATCACGACACCCGATGAGTCCGAACGCGCCTTCATGACGGCCCGCTACGAAGTGAGCAATGAAGAACTCGCAAAGCGCACGACTGCCGCGTCCGACATGGGCGGCTCGCTGCTGGCTGGGCTCAATGCATTCATGGAGCAGAAAATGACCGCAAAAGGTACGACGTCCTGGCGCGAACTGGGCGACATTCATCTGCAAGACGCCCGACAGCCGGAACTGTCGGGGCGCAGCCGAACTGATGCTGCGTTTGATGCGTGCTATATATATACCCGGTGCATCGTTGGCAAAAAATCGGGGCTGTACGACCACCCCAATGCTTCAGTATTCGTCCTTGCCGCCGCAGAACTGGGCTGGCTGGATAGCGTGCTGCGCCCCGCGCGCCAGCATGTCCACGAGCGTGATAACCCCCTGCGTGACGCAAGCCAATTCGATGCGCTGCTGGCGCTGGCGTTGCGATTAAAGGGTGCCCTGGATGCCAGCGGTGTCTCCGCCGAAGGGCCACCATGAAACTGCAAATTGCCAGCGACCTGCACCTCGAGTATTTCCAGCGGCTGTTCCCGGGGGAGCGATTGATATCGCCTGCGCACGGCGCAGACTTGCTAGTCCTAGCCGGTGACATTGCCAACGGCGTCGAGGCCATCGAGCTGTTCAGGGACTGGCCCGTCCCGGTGCTGTACCTAGCCGGCAACCATGAGTTTTATGGTCATGCAATTGAACAGGTGCGCATCGACTTGCGCAAGGCTGCCGCCGGAACAAGCGTTACCTTCATGGACAACGATGTCGTGGATTTTGGTGGAGTGCGTTTCCTCGGTACGACGCTATGGACCGACTACCGGCTCGAACTCAATAGGACGCAGCGCCAGCTGATGGAAAACGCGGAGCTTCGCATAAATGACCATTTCCGTATCCGCAGTAGCGACGGAAAGTTCACAGCAGAAAGGGCGCTTGCCGAGCACGAGCTTGCGCGTGCCTGGCTGACCCAAGAGCTCAACAAACCTTATGACGGCAATACCGTGGTCGTCAGCCATCACGGCCCGCATCCACTTTCCGTGCATCCGCGTTACATCGGTCAAGCCCTGAACGCGGCTTTTGTCAGCAACCTGACCGAACTGTTGCCCAAGGCCGACCTCTGGATTCATGGCCATGTGCACGACAATTTTGACTACCGTGTTGCCGGGTGTCGAGTGATGGCCAATCCACGCGGCTACGCGCTAAACAGGAATGCGGTCGAGACGGCCAAAGAACTGGTTTTTGAGAACAACGCTTTCGAGTGGGCGTGCGTGGTGGATGTTTGAGGACCACCTCACGTTTCGGCATCAGGCAACAGACCATTGAAAAACAGAAATGACCGTCACAGAGCTCATCGAAATCTTGAAAACATATGACCAAAACGCGGTCGTCGTGCTGGCTGATTCCGCTGGCGAACAAAGAAGACCTGGCGTGGTGCAACTGCGGGCCGACGAGATTCAGCCGGTGGAGCTGTACCAGGTTGAGCACAAGGGTGTGTCTTTGTACGAGTTTGGCGATGGTGACGAAGCACCTGCAGCTGGCGAGCGGACGACGGTTTTCGATACAAAAGTCAAGGCCGTTTTGCTGGGCGGGCTTTGACTTTTTCGGACGATGCTCACAAGGTGGGCAGGCGGTCAAAGCGGTTGAAGCGAGGGGAGGGCGGAGGCACTTCGGACATTTTAAGCTTGTCAACATGTGCGGCGGGGATGCCGTGGCGAAGCCAACTGCACATGTCCGTCAGCAGCCCTTTGAAGCCCTGCAGCATCAACTCGACGGAACCGTCGATGCGATTGCGCACCCAGCCGGTGATGCCCTGCGCCCGTGCGTGGCGCATGCAAGCATCCCGGTAACCAACGCCTTGCACGCGGCCATGCACTTGCACCAACCAAGTTTCAAGCGTTTCATCATCCTTGTTGACGGAATTCATGAAGGAAAACCCTTCTCTTGACTGTAGACGGCCATTGTTCAGAAGTTGCACGGACTCTGATTTTGGGTGAATTTCAGTCGTTTCAAGGTTATTTGCTTTTCCAATATTGAGCGTTGAAAATTGATAGAAAAAAAGCTTGAAATGACTTTTCAACAGACTGTATAGTGACGAGAGTCGAAGGAAAAGCGCCTGTATTTCCCATACACGACAGTACACGAATGACGGCTTTCTGCTCAGCTTCTCATGTACAAAAACGCTTCCCAATGGGCACGTATTCGTCGCCGCATATTGGTCCATGGTGACTCAAGGCGCCAGGTCAGCAAAGACGAGGGGATGAGCCTGGGGACCGTCAAAAAAGTCCTTCGTTACACATCACCCCCCGGATATTCCGATAGGCTGCGAAAAGCATCCACGAAGAACCAAGCGCCTGCAGCCTTACCTCAGCCGAATCCTTTGAAAGCTAGAAGCCTGGCGTCCACTGCAACTTGGAATGCGTGGCTTGCAATGGTTGAGCGTGGCGAGACAGCATCAAAATGCGACCCCAAACTGGCTTCTGAGTTGAATGCGTTGTTGATGCCAGAACCTCGGCAGCAGCGAAAAAAGGCACTCGTCATCCTTGCGAGAGAACAAGGCTTCAGTGTTCGGCAGATTTCCATACATGCGGGAATCAGCAAAACAACCGTTACGCAATACCTCGTCGAATTTCGTGAAGGAGGGGTCGCTAAACTTTTAGAACGCAAGCGTTCTCCGATGAAATGCGACAACCTTGACCTTCAAAAAGCAATCTTTGCGTTGCTTCACGAGCCTCCAAGCCTTAGCGGAATCAACCGAACGATTTGGAGGATGCTAGACCTGCGCACGGCATTGGCCGCCAAAGGATTTTGCGTCGGTGCCGACGTAGTTCGCCAAGTTGTCAAAAATGCTGGGTACCGGTGGAGGTCTGCGAAAGTCGTTTTGACCAGCACAGACCCCGAATACCGGGAAAAACTCGCCCATGTGCAGTCCATTCTGGGAGGGCTGAAGGCCACTGAAAGATTTTTCTCGGTTGACGAATACGGCCCATTTGCCATAACGATGAAGGCGGGTCGCACACTCGTAGGACCCCACGAAATTCCGACTGTTCCGCAGTGGCAGAAATCAAAGGGATGGCTCATCCTTACGGCAGCCCTCGAGCTGTCATCCAACCGCGTCACCCACTTTTACTCAGCGTCAAAGAACACCAAGGAAATGATTCGAATGATTAAGGTACTTGTCGAGGAGTATCGCGACGCCACGAAGCTTTATATTTCCTGGGATGCCGCTTCCTGGCACCTCTCCAAAGCGTTGGTCAGCCATATTGAAGAGCATAACTTGACCGCCTCCAGCATTGGGAGCCCCTTGCTTGAACTTGCGCCCTTACCGGCCTCAGCACAATTTCTAAACGTCATCGAGTCGGTATTCAGCGGGATGGCGCGTTCAATCATCCATGGCAGCAACTACGAGTCCAAAGATGCTGCAATGCGCGCTATCAGCCAATATTTTGCAGAGCGCAACGAATATTTTCTAAACAATCCTCGTCGGGCAGGCAACAAGATTTGGGGAAAAGAGCGAAGCACAAGCATGTTTTCCGAGAGTCAAAACTGCAAGGACCCTGCATACCGGTGACCATGCCAACTTGCGTGTTTTGGATGCGGCAACGGCCTGGTCACCAGCCACGTTGGTTTGTCCGCGCCGTAGGGAAGCTTCCCCGTACTGACAAAGGAAGAGTTGCCACTGTAGTTAAACAATAATTCATCTGCCGTAGCGTCACCGGACCAGGGCCTTTTTGCCGGAAATACAGCAGAATGCCGCTCGCGTTGGTGCTTGGGTATCCGGCCACGCTGCAATCATGACGCCAGAGAATTTGCTTTCAATGGCACGCGCCTACCTTATTCAATGCGCAACGCGCGCAACAACAGACATCCATGTCCACCACCGTAAAACCGGCCTTGAAGGAAATCTTTGACGCGCGCCAGTTCCGTCACATCGCCGAGGAAGCGGCGGCGGTCTGCCCGGCGTTTGACGCCGAGCGCTTTCTTGGCCTGGCGCTTCAGGGCCTTGACGAGTTGTCCCTCATGCAGCGCCTGCGCCGCACCGCCCAGAGCCTGCACGCGGCGCTGCCCCTTAGCTACCGGGAGGCTGTCAGCGTGCTGCGCCTGCTGGCCCCGCGCATGCAGTCGAAGTTCGCCACGCTCGCGCTGCCCGACTTCGTGGCTTTGTATGGCCTGGATGATTTCGATTTTTCGATGGAGGCGCTGCGGTTTTTCACCGTTTTTGGTTCCTCCGAGTTTGCCGTGCGCTGCTTCTTGCGCAAAGACCTGCACCGGGCTTTGGCCACCATGCAGCTCTGGTCGCTCGACGGGGACGCGCAGGTGCGGCGCTTGGCTAGCGAAGGCTCTCGGCCGCGCCTGCCCTGGTCGTTCAGGCTGGAGGCCCTCATGCGCGACCCGTCCTTGAGCGCAGCGATACTGAACAATTTAATGGCCGACCCGAGCCTGTATGTGCGCAAGTCGGTGGCCAATCACCTCAACGACGTCAGCAAGGACCAGCCCGACTGGCTGCTCGTCCAGGCACAGAGCTGGCCGCTGGACAATCCGCGAACGGCCTGGATTGCCAGGCATGCCCTGCGTAGCTTGATAAAGAAGGGCGACCCGCGCGCGCTGGCTGTGGTCGGCGCGGCAGCGGAACCGAAAGTGCTGGTCACGGACTTTGTGGTCGCGCCGGACCGCTTGACGCTTGGCGAGCGGCTCAATCTGAGCTTCACCTTGACATCAGAAATTCAAGTGCCCCAGCGCCTGGTGGTCGACTACATCCTTCACTACGTGAAGAAGTCAGGGGTGGCGCTTCCGAAGGTGTTCAAGCTCAAGGAGTTCACGCTACAGCCCGGTGCCTCGGTATGCATCGCGCGAAGCCAGACCGTCCGGAACTTCACGACGCGTGTGCATTATTCGGGCGTGCATGGGGTCGAGCTGGTGGTCAATGGCCGGACATTGGCGAGCGCATCGTTTCATCTTGACGTGACGAACCCTTGAGCTTGCCTTGCCTTTAACCGAATGCAATCAAGCCAGGCGTTGTTTCGGTATGCCTGACCCAGGAGGGCTACTCTGTGGGTCGGGACTATCGATGGTTTAGCCGACAGCCGAGATAGCGGCGTGTTCCGAGTCGGTCCTTCTTGGATACCTCCGTTGGAGGTTTGTAATTTGTAAAGCATTATGGACAAATGATTAATAATTGTCTGTAATGTCTTACATATGCCAGCCGCATCTCATGTCAACTCCGTTTTGGACCAGCAGTTCCTCCTGCAGCTGGGGGCACGGCTTAGGCGTGCGCGTATAAACCAGGGCCTGACCGCCACTCAGCTGGCGAAACAGGCGCGCATCTCGCGCATGACACTCAGCGCAGTCGAAGCCGGCGCGCCGGCGCCAACAATGGGCACCTATCTTCGTGTCATGGGTGTGCTCGGAGTGTCCCAAGACTTGGCGCTGGTGGCGAGCGATACGCTCCAAAGGACTGTTGCACCGCGCATAGACAAGCAGGTCTCCTCCAACACCGTGGTCGTGCCGGTGACCCCCGGTGATACCCAGCACGAGCTGCAGGACCTTCAAAGTTTGATGCTGCATGAAGAAGCTGTCCTCTTGTTGAAAAAGAAGCCTGAGCTGATTCAACAGGCCCTCGACACATTGGAGCGGTGGCGCTGCGCGGGCGACCCGCACAGCCGGTTTTTGTGGGATGAGTGGTCTGTCATCCTGCATCGCCGGGCTTGGCGCAGAGCGCTCTCGCTCACGCGGCGTTCAAAGGAGCTTCGTCAAGCTTCGCCGTTGGCCACCATTTTGCCGGTCGATGTTCGGCAGCGAGTGCTTGAGCAGGTGCAGCAGGCTGGCCAACGCGCAGCTACGCGCTGAACGCCGGCAACCGGTGGCCGAATAAATCGTTCACTATTTGAAGAAGTCAGGGCTGTGCTTGCCGAGGTGTTCAAGCTCAAGGAGTTCACGCTGCCGGCCGGCGCCGCAGTCTGCAGCGCGCGAATCCAGACCGTGCGGGACTTCACGACGCGTGTGCATTACCCGGGCGTTCATGGGGTTTAGCTGGTGGTCAATGGCCGGATATTGGTGAGCGATTCGTTTCAACTGCTGACGTGAAAAGCCCTTGACCTTGCCTTTGACCGAATGCCATCAGGCCAGGCGCTGTTTCGGCATGCCTAGGCCGGGAGAAGTCCAGGGGGTCTTTATCTGGGCTTGCGCTTGGAGTCGTACTTGCGCCAGTACTGGAATTCATCTTCATGAACCTCGATGTCGAGCTCCGAGATTCGCGACTGAAGACGCTCCTGCACGTCGGCAACCGCCTTGTTGTAGACCAGGGGGCCAAGCTCCTCCAGAAAAAAGCCGAGCAGTGCGCCAGCGGCAATGTTTCCAATCTTCTCTTCCATGTTCACCAGGAAATACCGTTCAATCGATGTGACGGCTTCGCTGCGGGCCTGCTTGGAAATTTCAATCGTCATGGGTAACAGCTCTTGGCTGAAAGGTTGAGTTGAGGAAAGGCCTCAGCGGGATGTGTTCAAAGACAGAGGCAGGCACGGATTGAAAGTTCTACGGCCTGTTCGGAGTCGAATCCCCCGCCGGGTATTTGCTGACGTTCTTGACCATCTTCTGGGCGACTGCCTCGTTCAGGTCAACGCCTAGCACCGAGGACAGACGGACCAGGTAAAGCAACACGTCGGCGAGTTCATCCCGTACGGCCTCGGCAGTTGCCTCGTCCTTTGCGACCAACTTTGACTGTTCCTCGGTTTGCCACTGGAATATCTCTACGAGTTCGCCTACCTCCGCAGACAGCGCCATGGCCAGGTTCTTGGGCGAGTGGTATTGCTGCCAGTCGCGCTCGTCGGCAAACTTTTGCAGCGCGGCTTCCAGGCAGGACACGTCAATAAGGGGCGCGTTGGCCATGCGGTTGACTCCACTCGGTTGTTGGGAAGAATTGATGCACAACGCCGTAGGCAGGTCTGCGCTTGGCGGATAAGTGATGACTACTGTCTGCCAACCCGTGTACCGATGGCACACAGCGGTAAATGCATGGACTGTTGTTTCGCCTAAAAAGCATCTGTCGCAGCTGCCTGCATGAACTCCGACGAACCCATGCAAAGCGCGGATTTTTCGGCTTTAATGACGCCATGCCTCTAGCCGGCTTCACCGTGCTCGTCATTTTATCGCTCGGCGTTGCGGGCTACGCCGTCGGTATGTACGGCTTTTTGCCTCTGGGGGTGGCCATCCACCCGGACATGCGAGCCGCGTTCGAGGCGCATCGCACGGGGGTCTACGCCCACGTCTTTGCTTCCGCAGTCGCGCTCGCCCTGGGGCCTGTCCAGTTCTCTGCCCGGTTCCGTGCCGCACGGCCGGGCCTGCACCGCTGGCTGGGTCGTCTCTACCTGGGCGCTGGCGTCCTGGTTGGAGGGGTGGCAGGCTTGTTCATGGCTTTTCACGCTTTCGGCGGGCTGGCCGCGCGCCTTGGTTTTGGATGCCTGGCTGCCTTGTGGCTCTACACTGGCTTTCGCGCCTACCGGGCCATCCGTGCCCGGGACATAGCAGCCCACCGCCGCTGGATGGTGCGCAACTTTGCGCTCACGTTCGCCGCCGTCACGCTCAGGCTCTGGATGCCGGCATCCATGGTCTTGGGTATCCCCTTTGAAAATGCCTATCCGGTCATCGCGTGGCTGTGCTGGATACCCAACCTTGTGTTGGCTGAACTCGCCTTCAATCAGGCACGAAACCGTGCGACCCGGCCGACAATGGCCACCGAGCCGGGGTCCGCGGCGCATGAACGTTAGGCCACCAATGCACCTCCGTCGATTTTCATCTCGTCTCATTGCCTATGCTTGGGCCGCGCCCAACACGCTGCTGGGCCTGGCTGCCGGCCTGGCCATGCTCTGCCTGGGCGGCCGGCTTCGTTTCGTGGCGGGCGTGGCCGAGTTTCACGGAGGCTGGCTTGGCCGCATCGTCGCCAGACTGCCAGAGCAAGTAGGCTTTGGCGCCATGACGCTGGGCCATGCGATTGTGGGAATCGACCAGGCAACGCTGTGCGCGCTGCGAGCGCACGAGCATGCGCACGTCCGGCAGTACGAGCAGTGGGGACTGTTCTTTTTGCCGGCCTACACGTTGTCGAGCTTGTGGCAAGTCGTCAATGGCCGCAGCGCCCACGGTAGCAATTTCTTCGAGAAACAAGCCCGTGCAGTTGCTCTGGTTCGCCAGCAAGTTGCCACGTCTCCTGCCGCGGTTTCCGGCTTCCCTGGATGACAGGCGAGTAGCAACGACTGGCAATGATTCGAGGTTGCTTTTGAGCAACCGGTAACGCTTGCTTGGGTGAGCGCTTGGAGGTCCGGCCTGACGGTTCACTTGCCTGAGGATTTTTGCGCCTTGCGCAGAGCGACCGGCCGCTTCAATTGCCCAGTTGCACTTTGTCGCGGCAGCAGGGTACTGAGAACCCGCCCTCGGCTCTTTGGTGCAGCCTGTGCAATAACCGCATGCTGCCTAGCAGTGAGTGGCTCGAAATTTTCCATTTTTTTGGATTCCTTTGCGGCAAATGCTTCGTTCTGTAGTCTAGCTGGCGCAGGAGGGCGTTGACGCAAGAAGTTAAACGGCTGTCGGCTTGTCAAAGCCGGCGGCAGCAAGGCGACATACTGCTTCTGAGAGTGACACGTGAGCGACCGCACAGCGGGTTATTGTGATTTGAGCGGTTTGCGCCAGCGCACCTCGCCGTTCCCGACCGACCATCCGGTGTCGATGACGCCGTGCGTAGCAAGGAGCTTCAATGCCACGCGCAAGCGGTTGCCAAATGCTTTTTCCCCGGCATCCGAGCCGCACAGCTTGCAGAGCGTGGTCAGCTGCATGGGGATGAGCCGGGTCTGGGCGTAGACATAGGCGTACAACCAAGTGGCCAGTCCGTCGGGCAGTGCCAATCGGCCACGAAGCGCAATCCATGTCGCTGGCGAATGGCGAAAAATTTCAATGATTTTTTTGTCAAGTGCCACGGTCCAGCAGCCGGTCTTGGGGTAATCAAAGCGCAGGCACATCTGCACACTGAACGTCTCGAATACCAGCAAACCTTGCTGCAGGCGCTGGATATGCTCGCGCAGCTGGTGCCGGGAGTTTCCATCGTATCGGCCGAACAAAGCCATACAGACCTCCTTGGGCTGCAGGGTGACTGCCGTGCCGACCTGCACGTCCCTGAGCATGTGCACCAGGGTCAGAAAAACCAGGCCGTCCGATTGCCTCAGTTCCGGGCCCATGTACTGAATCGCCGATTTTCCGTGTGTTGTCGGCAGTTCCAGTTCAACATGCTTTTTACGCAACTGTGTCCTGCTGCGCACCCCGAACAGAGGGGAGACAAAAAAAACGCGTGGACTCAGGAATTGTTCCGGTCCATGCTGGGGTAAAAAGTGCCTCTCCAGATGGTCTTCAAGTTCCTCGGCCTTTGTGGCATACCACCGGATTTCCTTGTACAAAGCGTTTCTCTCGTTGCCGTCGCCCAGGCCACGGGTCTCCTTAAATGCCTGTGCTCGCTGAGCTTCCATCCACCGTTTAGATTCCAGCACTCCCTGCCGCGTGAGGGTGACCTCACCGGGGTCGGTGTTCACGAGCGACACCTGGGGCAATAGGAGTAAAGGTTCTTCGGCGGTCGGAAGTTCACCGCGCGCGGTGCAGTCTGCGGGTCGTGCCCGCCTTGCCAGTACTTTGAGCGGCAGTAAGCCTGCGCTGGTTTCGGCCGGTCCGCCAGCGTTGAGGAGAACAGTTTGAAGGATAGATACAGAGCCGGCAGTTTGCATTTTGCAGGGAGTCGCGACGCCCGGGGTGTGAGGATGTGTGGTTTTTGGCATATACGGTTTCACTTTGGAGTTGCTGTGTCGTTCGGATGAACGGCATCAACCACGTGAAGCACCGCTTTTTAGCCATGCAGCCTGGGCCATGCCCGTTTCCGGCTGGTTGCGACATGGTCGCTCTGGTTGGTCGCCTGAGGTTCGATTGGGTTCTCTTAAGGGTCAGAGGGCCGTTAGGCCGTCATGTCGTTTGAGATGCTGGCCATGTCGTTTGAGGTGCAACGAGCTTTCAAGCCGTAAAAAAGCGTCGGATTTTCAGAATCCAACACTCCGGTGGCGCGAAAAAATGTTGTTTGAGAGGATTAAAAAGTCCCGCAAGCCGCGCCAGTATTGGGTTTGCGGCCCTCCGTCTCTTTACTACTATAAGAGCACGCATTTGACGAATCTGCCTGCGCCCTTGTCAGCTTGAATATGGAAAAAGCTTTCTCGAAGGTCGCTTGGAGAGCACCTCTAACAACATGAAATTTGGCCGATTCCGATGCAACCCAAAGTAGGCTGGGTGAGTGAAGGGCGCAAAACCACTGGGTTTAAAAAATAAATACCGCTGCAAAAAACCGGCAAAGGACTGTGCAAAAGCATTCCGGGCCATAAACCGTTTCATCTGCATCGTGGCCGAACCGGACAGCGACAAGGCCGGCGTAGCAGGCGTGTCTCCCCATTCACGAAACCGCAGCGCCATCAGGCTGTTCCTCTGATGCACATGCCGGTTCCCGGCCAGTTCCTTTGCATGCCTGGCTGAGATGCCCGTGCCTGAGGGCCAATACCTGCTCAATGGTCCCCCATTAAATTTAACGTTTCACAAATCGTTTCAATGTAAAGTCGTGATTGATATAGTCCACTTCCTAAACGCATCAATTTATTCCTTTTAAAAATCGTTTCATGAGCATCTCCGAAGACCTGCTGCGAACGCTGCGAACCTGGCACAAGCTGCCCGCCGGGCAACTGCTTGAGCGCCTTGGTATCAGCCGCGCCACGCTCATGCGCGCGGTTCGCGAGCTGGGTTCACAGGTGGTGAGCCGTGGGAAGGCGCGCAGAACCGCCTATGCGGCCCGCCGCCCTGTACGGGGCAGCCTGCAGGCGCTGGCGCTGTACCGCATCGACCGGGACGGCCAAGCTCACGACGCAGCGATGCTGTATCCACTGCACCCGGCAGGATGCGCATTGGACGGCGCCGAGCCGCTGGAGTGGCCGCTAGACGATGACATGCGCGATGGCTGGTTCGAAGGGCTGCCGTACTTTCTGGATGACATGCGCCCGCAAGGTTTCCTTGGGCGGCACTTTGCCCGGCGTCACGCCGACTTGCTTCAGGTCAGTACAGACCCCAAGGACTGGTCCGAGGACGACACACTCCATGCGCTGGCATTGCTGGGCACCGACGCGCCGGGCCACTACATCCTGGGCGAGCCTGCCTTGCGCCAGTGGCTGCTTTATTCCCAGCAGGAGTTGCTGCCCCTGCAAGACCGTCAGGTGGCGTCCGCCTACCTGCTCAATGCTGAGGAGGCGATGGCGCACGGCACGGCGGGCTCCTCGGCAGGCGGCGAGTTCCCGAAGTTCACGGCATTTCGCGAGGTGGCGGGCCGGCCGGTCCACGTCATTGTCAAGTTTTCAGGCTCCGACGGGGCGCCAGGCACGGTGCGCTGGTCAGACCTGCTGGTGTGCGAACACCTGGCCCTGCTCGCCGTGGCCGAACATTTGGACCTGGAGGCTGCGGTCAGCCGCATCCATCAGGCCGGTGGCAGGACGTTTCTGGAAGTCGAGCGTTTTGACCGCCACGACAGGCTCGGGCGTTCGCCGGTGTGCTCCTGGGCAGCTCTGAACGCAGCGCTCGTTGGTCTGGCCGGCAAGCCCTGGCCGCAAGGCGGTGCGGCGCTCCTCGAGCTGGGGCTCATTGACGCCGAATGCATGGCTGCCTTGCAGCGGCTCTGGCTGTTCGGGCAACTAATTGCCAACACCGACATGCACGACGGCAACCTGGCGTTCAGGCCCGGGCTGGAACTGGCCCCGGTCTATGACATGCTGCCCATGGGGTATGCCCCGGTGCGCGGCGTGGAGTTGCCGGTCAAGGATTTTGTGCCTCCGCTGCCCGTGCCTGCAGAGAAGGATGCCTGGCTCGCGGCGGCCCGCGCGGCAGGGCATTTCTGGGCGGCCGCCAGCCAGGATGCACGCATCAGCCCGGACTTCCGGGCGGTTTGCGCACAAAACGCGGACAAGGTTCGCAGGGCCCTGCTCAAGGCCGAGGCGTGGTCGTGAGGGTTATTTCCAAGGAAGCAGGAGCCGCTTAAGTTACGGTATAAACATTGAGAATGAAACATCAAGAACGCCCCTCCAATTCCTGCTACAAATGTGGCGCCACCAGCTATCGGGCGGTGATAGGCCGCGACGGGCGCGGAGCCATGCAGCCGACGGGACGGTATTGCTGCACGGGATGCAACCTGGAGTTTGGAGTGCTTGACGAATGGCGTCATGGCCGAAGCGACAAGGCCAGTCATGAGATGCATGAGTTCTCACTGTCTTGAGCGAGAAAAATATGGGTATTCGAATTTTCTGATTTAAAGCACTGGTTCTAAATACCGGGCTTACGTTGATTCCATTTCCCGGGTGGCTTCATCTAGAACTGATTGCGCAACGCCATGCTTTCTCAGTGCCTCAAGCAGCCGTGCTTGCGCGCCGAAAGCAAACTGCGCCTCATGCGCCTCATCACGGCGCAACCCTTCGCTGAGGTACGCTTTTAGCAGCGACTGGTATCCGGAAAAACCGCGCTTGGGTGCAATGTTTTTCATGGACTCCACCACATCAACCGGGATTCGCAGTGTGATGGAGGTCATCAAGCGGTCTTTCACTAACCGTGATTTCAAAGTACCAGGAATGTTCATGCTCTCACCTTTTATCTTTACTGGGCCTTAAGCTCGGTAATCTGCGCCTGGGCATTCTGCACGGCTGCGTCAAGCAGCAAGGCGCGCTGCACGACCAGGTACGCAGCATCGGGCTGGCGTGCAAACGTGCTGGCAATCATCGCCTGCGCTTCTTCATCCTTGGCCCCTGCCTGCACCTGGGCAAGTTGCTGCAGGAAAGTCGTCAATTGCTCGCGTTCTTGCAAGTTCATGGAGGGCTCCGGGTTTGAAATTAAGACAATATTTCAAATGAAGCTTCGCCGCCAATAGTTCAAGGAGGCCTTGTCGCTATACGTGGAAATCATCCGCGCTTTCCTGGATTGCCTCGAAATTCCAGCAGCCCAATTTGACTTTTTCACACCTGGCCCTAGACAAAAAACCGCAATGCCCACTCCACATCCGAAAAACAGACTTTTCCCCTTGACCGTCGAGGACAAGACCCGGCTTCAAAAGCTTGCCCCGTTGTTCGATATTCATTTCTGCAAGCTCGACGAACAAACGTGCGTCTTGCAAACAACTTCAGCAGCAGGGGCGGGTGCGTCGGAGGTCAAGCTTCCAGTGTCGCTGGCCTATCGCAGGCTGCTGTCAGAACTCTGCGAAAAAACTGTCCCATGGATTCATTTCCATTTTGATGAGTCCTGCCGGGACTCGCTGCTGGGCAGGAGCGACGCAAACCTGGCGCGCGTAGCGGTGCTTTACGCCCGGGACAGGAAAGCTGCTTGTGCTCATCCCGCCAAAGAATAAGGCTTTTCTCGTTTTGGCAGGGCGCCCCTTACAAGCAATTTTGTATTACAGACCCAATGTCAGGCCTTGTCTGCAGGCAGGCAGCGCTGCCCGCCAAAATATAAATAGATTTTTTCAGAAAGGCTAAAACCAGGGCATATACCTCTTGTGGACATGTGAAAGCGACAACCGAGTGCTTTTAAGTCCCAGGTGTGTACTGAAAAAATCCAAGGAACGGAAAAGTTATGACGATGACCGCAGCTGAGATGAGCCAATTGATGAGCAACTTTGATGGAGGTAGCCCAGACCGATTCAGCCATGACTGGCAACCCCGGTTCGTCTTTACAGAAGGCGTCATGGCGGTGGTGCAACAGGGCCGGGCAAGCTGGTTTTTGGATTTGCTGGCTTTTGAGTTTGCGCCCGTCATCAAGAGGTCCTTTCTGAAGGATGGGACGACGATGGTGCAGGTTAAGTTGAGTGTTGCGGCCGACCAGAGAAGCGCCCGGGTGTCCATCCTTGTGGCCGGCACCAATCAAGTGTTGCGCACTGACACCATAGGCTCCACCACCTTCCCGCAGGGGGACTGGTATTTCTACATTTACCCTTGCCAGGAAGGCAGTATTTTTTACTGCGAAATGATATTGCTTGATGAGTACTGAAAAGACCTGCAACCCGGTTCGTTGAAAGAAACCTTCGTGCGTTGTCTTTACCCGGCAGTAAGCTGCAATCCCTAATGCCCCCCCAACTTCGGTGATGAATTCACCATTCAGTGCATTTGTAGTGAATAATTGCTGCACTGCAACATTTTTAAAAGGCCACCACATGCCCGCCAAAACTCAAATTGACGACATTGCCTTCACCATGAAGGAAAATGCCGCGAATCTCAACCCGGCTGCTTCACAGGAAGCGTTCAAGCCCATGATGGATAACCTCAAGGCCTGGGTCGACCTGGCTCAGCAGCAAGCCCAGGCGGCGCAGGCCGCCATGACTGAAACAGTCGAGTCGTTCAAAAGCATCAAGGAACCGACTGACGCTTTTGAAGTCATGAAGGCTTCGGCAGAGCAGGGGGTTGAATTGGCATCGCAGAATCTGAAAGATGTCATGGCCTTAAGCTTTGAGCAGTTTCACTCCGGCGTCGATGCGCTGCAAACAGCCCATCCTGCACCTGAAGCTTTTGCCCCTATGGCAAAAGGCCTGAAGAATGCAGCTTCCGTCATGCAAAACGTCCTGGAATCAATCATGAAAAATGGCGCTGCTGCTATCAAGACGGCGCGCTCCTAAGCT
>Ga0123337_10003130_pt1 | contig 17979 bp, 14 predicted proteins | sample frozenSSSSmetaG_FD_89792 | JGI IMG/M metagenome (GOLD analysis project Ga0123337, IMG submission 89792) | Glacier valley bacterial and archeal communities from Borup Fiord, Nunavut, Canada, to study Microbial Dark Matter (Phase II) -... | ecosystem: Environmental > Aquatic > Freshwater > Ice >... | reverse complement strand
TGCACATCTATTTTAATATTAAAGGGGGTATTGAATCCTAAAGTAACAAACGGAGGTTGTAAATTGTAATTAAACGGTTGCGGAGTACGTTTATCACTCTTTTCAAATTTAGCTACTTCATCCTTGCAACAGTCATCTTCAGGGTTTTCCTGAAGATTGCTAACTTGATTATTGTGATCGCCCTGTTTCTGGTGATGATCTGCCGGATGCTCGTGATGGCTTACAGGCTCCTGATGATGATCAGCGTTAAAGGTCATATCTAATCCTACAGAACAAGCCAATCCTACAATCGTACTCAGAGAGAATACGATTAGCAAAAAAGCTGCTTTAAACTGTACGGATGAAATTTTCATTGAAACACAATAAATCGCTAAAGATGTACTTAGTTAACAAAGATACCTGTCAAATAGCTGATATTATTACATAATTAATTGGAAAGTTTATATAATTAAACTAAGTCAGAGTTACATTTTCAAAAAATTTAATACGCTAATTGAAAACCAACCCTTTTCTCGCGGATCTCAGGTTGCTATGTTCTGTTCTATTTTGTCCTTTGTAACAGCTATTTTTCTTGTTTTCATTCTTAAATTGTGTAACCAATTGATAATTAAATTTGTGTTTATATTTATCGGCTGTAACTAACCGATTGCTTTCAGGATAAAATTTACAAAACGTCAGTTTTGTTGTGGGTATTTTTCTCAAAATTATTTATGGCAGCGAAATGAACCAACAGATCATCGAATTTATTCATGATCGAAAGAAATTTTGTTACATACTTGAACGAAATAATGAACTCCGCTTCAAAGCAGAATCAATTTAGAAATTGAATAGCAAATAATTTATTTGAAGAAAATAACATGAAAAGAATTCTGTTTTGCCTTTTTCTTGCTTCACCCTTAGCCCTATTTGCTCAGGATCTTGGGAGCCTCAGCGTAGAAAAGATCATGCGCGATCCAAAATGGATGGGTGTTTCCCCTTCCAATTTCAAATGGGATGAGAACAGCAAAAACATCTATTTTAACTGGAACCCAGAAAAGATTGAGGAAGATCCAATGTATCAGATATCTTTTGATAAGCGCAAACCCCTTAAAGTATCTGATGAAATAAAAAAAACCCTGGATAAGGGAACAGTTATTTATACAAAAGACCGGACAAAAGTACTTTTTGAGCATAAGGGAGACCTTTTTATCAAAACGATTAGCACCAGAGAAGAACATGCTATTACAAATACCCTTGAACGGGAAGCTAATCCCATCTTTGACAAAAGTGAAAGTAAAGTGCTTTTCCAGCGCGGAGATAACCTCTTCAGCATCTCAATAAGCGGAGGTAAACTGGTACAGCTTAGTAATTTTACCCGCACTAAAAAGCGTGCTGAAAGGCCAATTATCCAAACAGGATCAATGGCTCAGACAGGACCAGATCAATGAATTTGAGATCATAAAAAAGAGGGAAGCTGATAGAAAAGAGCAGGAGGCAAAAAATAAAGCAAATGAGCCAAAAGGTCCGAAAGAATTCTTCCTCGATGAGCGCAGTATCCTGAATAGTTTACGATTAAGTCCGGATGAAAAGTTTATCGCTTTCAGGGTTTTGAAGCGCGCAGAGGGAAATAAAACACCATTGTTCCAAACTATATCAACACAACTGGATACACTGAAGATATCAGCGGACGTACGAAGGTAGGTAACACTTTACCGGGCTATGAAAGTTATCTCTATGATATACAGAGGGATACGATTTATGCAATTTCTACAAAAGAGATTCCGGGTATCAAGGACCTGCCGGATTATGTAAAAGAATATCCAAAACAGCTGGAATAAAGAACAAAGAAAAATGAAGACCGTAAAGTCTCGATCAATGGCCCCTTCTGGAATTCTGATGGCACATTGGCAGTGGTGACTGTTTCGGCACTCGACAATAAAGACCGCTGGATCATGAAACTGGATCCACAGAGCGGTAAATTATCACCGCTAGACCGGCACCGGGACGAAGCCTGGATCGGTGGCCCGGGTGTTGGTGGTTTCTTCGGCGGGAGCAATATCGGATGGATAGATAACAGTACGATCTATTTCCAGAGTGAAGCTACCGGATACTCTCATATTTATGTTCAGAATGTAAATAGCGGGGATAAAAAACAAATCACTGCCGGAAATTATGAAGTCCAGACACTTCAGTTATCCAACGATAAGAAAAGCTTTTATCTCACTGCAAATATGGAGCATCCCGGTATCACACATTTTTATCGGATCCCCGTTACTGGAGGAAGCTTTGTTAAACTCACATCCCTGAAAGTAGGCAATGAAGTGAGTCTGTCTCCTGATGAAAAATGGTTAGCATTCCGCCCTTCCACTTCAAACAGGCCATGGGAACTATATTTGCAGGAGAACAAAGCCGGCGCAAAAGCAGAAAGGATCACCAGCTCCAGCACTGCTGAATTCGATTCTTATAAATGGCGCGAACCTGAGGTACTGAGTTTTAAAAACCGTCACGGTTCAGATGTATATGCCAGGGTTTACAAACCAGAAAATCCTGCGCCATCAAAACCATCTGTCGTATTTGTTCATGGTGCAGGTTATTTGCAAAATGTTCATTATTGGTGGAGCCAGTACTTCAGGGAATACATGTTTAATAACCTCCTTGCTGATTTGGGATACACGGTAATAGATATCGATTATACCGCCAGTTCTGGCTATGGACGGGATCATCGTACCGGAATTTATCGCCATATGGGCGGAAAAGACCTGAACGACCATGTTGATGGGGTTAAGTTACTCATTGAAAAATATGATGTAAATCCTAAAAATGTCGGTATTTATGGAGGATCCTATGGCGGCTTTATGGCATTGATGGCCTTATTTAATGAACCGGATGTATTTAAATCGGGTGCTGCGCTGCGCTCTGTTACCGACTGGGCACATTACAATCATGCTTATACTGCAAATATCCTGAATGAACCCGCCAATGATGAAATTGCTTACAAAAGAAGTTCTCCGATATATTTTGCCGAAGGTTTAAAAGGTAATTTGCTGATGGCTCATGGAATAGTAGATATGAATGTTCAGTTTCAGGATATCATACGCTTATCACAAAGGTTGATTGAACTTAAAAAGGAGAACTGGGAACTTGCAGTTTATCCGGTTGAAGACCACGCATTTTTGGAGCCATCTAGCTTGACTGATGAGTATAAACGAATCCTAAAATTATTTGAAAAAACACTCAAATAATCTGTACAGATACTTAAAAGCCTGTAAATGAATGATTTTCGCAATTTTTAATTAGAAAAAATGTTGAAAACTTATTTTATAAAAATAATGAAAAAGTGTAATTTTATAAAATAAAGGTTAATCAACCTTATAGCTATTTGTCTTACGAAAGTAAAAACGCATTTCAGACATGCAGTGATTGTACTCTGAGAGGTGGTGAATAGCTTTAAGGATCTACAAGTTTTTAATTGTAATTTTTGGGGAAACGGTCAGATATTCTATATCTGACCGTTTTTTTCATTTATACTCTTTCCTTGCAATTGGTTAAGGCCAGTTTAATCAATTGCAAGGGGGTTCAGGCCAATCTCCATACTCCTAAAAACACTTGTCATTCTCGCGAAGGCGAGAACTCCCGGCAACATATCTTACTATGCCCGATCAGCGAAACACTGGAATCTCCACAATCCCCAAAAATGTGTGTCATTCAAGGAAAGCCGTATTCCCAATAGAATCTTATCCTTTTAAAGGTAAATTTTTTGTGTCATCGCATGCAGGCATAGTTTTTTCCATATTTTCGGGTATTATGGATCATAAACTATGAACTTTCGTCATTTAGGGTTAAGCCTACTTCTTTTTCTTCCACTTTTTGTAGCCGGGCAAACCTCCATCCAACTCAATTCATCAGAAATTAAGCTTGGACTCAAAAAATTAAATACCCTGGGTTCTGCATTATATATTGCTGCCCATCCTGATGATGAAAATACCCGCTTACTAGCCTTTCTTGCGAAGGAAAAGAAATTCAGAACTGGTTACTTATCCCTGACCAGAGGTGATGGAGGACAAAACCTGATCGGCAATGAACAATCAGAATTATTAGGACTCATTCGTACCCAGGAATTACTTGCAGCCAGACGCACCGATGGTGCTGAACAATTCTTTTCAAGGGCTATTGATTTTGGTTTCTCAAAAAACTCGGATGAAACCTTTCGAATATGGGATAAAGAACAAATCCTGGCCGATGCGGTTTGGGTAATCAGAAAGTTCAAACCGGATGTCATTATCACCCGCTTCCCTGAAGATGAACGTGCAGGACATGGACAGCATGCCGCATCAGCAATCATTGCACGGGAAGCATTTATCGCTGCAGCCGATCCAAAACGTTTCCCTGAACAACTTAAATATGCAGATGTCTGGCAGGCCAGACGAATAGTTTGGAATACCTACAATTTCGGATCAATGAATACAACTGCCGAAGATCAGTTAAAACTGGATGTTGGTGCCTTTAATCCTTTGCTGGGTAAAGGATATGGCGAAATCGCCGCCGAAAGCCGTACCCATCATAAAAGTCAGGGTTTTGGAAGTGCCAGACAGCGCGGACAGGCAGTCGAATATTTTATACATACAGCAGGTTTATTATCAAAAAACGACCTCTTTGAAGGGATAAACCCAACATGGAACCGCATCCCGGGAGGAGAAGAAATCGGCAGGATGATAAATACAGCAGATCTGAATTTTAAAACTGATGAACCTTCGGCTTCTGTGCCAGCATTGATCAATATCCTCAAAGCAATGGACAGATTACCTCAAGGATACTGGAAGGAACAAAAAACCAAAGAATTAAATGATCTGATTGCATCAGCCGCAGGACTTTGGTTCGAGTCCTATACTTTACAGCCTGTTCAGACATTGGGCGACAGTATCAGACTTCGTTCTGATATCGTACTTCAATCCAAAATCCCGGTCAAATTGCTTAGAGTAAACGGACAAAAACTGGATTTTGATCTGAAAGAAGGAGTATCAAAAAGTATTCAAGGCAGTGTATTCGCAAATGAGATCACCGAACCATACTGGTTGTTTGAAAATCATCCGGTGGGTATGTTCAAAATCGATGATCAGCAATTAATTGGCTATCCTGAGAAACCTGGTTCAGCCACAATTGACTTCAGTTTCAGGATTTCAGATCAGGAAATTTCATATCAGCGTCCGGCGGTTTTTAAATATACCGATCAGGTAAGGGGAGAGGTATATCAGCCGTTGATTGTTGCCCCTGCAGTCACAGCCAGTATTGCGGATAAAGCTTATGTTTTTTCCGGAAATACCGCAAAAACGATACAGGTATTACTGAAAAGCTTTCGGGATAAAACTGAAGGCAGCCTAAGTCCGCAAGTACCTTCCGGATGGAAAATTGAACCGCAGCGAATTGAGTTTAATCTGCCGAAAAAAGGAGAAGAGAAAACAGTTCAGTTTACAATAAGCCCGGGTGGACAGGCTGAATCCGGAAAACTAACATTAAGTATTCAGTCGGGTGGACAGACTTATAATCGGGCTCACCGTATCATCAATTATGATCATATTCCAATTCAAAATCTTTTTCCGCTCGCCGAAGCAAAAATCGAGCGGGTTGAACTTAAAACCGGAGGTAAAAAGATAGGATATATTGCAGGAGCCGGGGATCTGATCCCTGAGTCATTACAACAAATTGGTTATCAGGTTAGTACATTGTCTGAATCCGAAATAATGAATACCGATCTTTCACAATACGATGCAATAATTACCGGAGTGCGGGCTTATAATGTGAATGAAAGATTAGCCATCATGCAGCCAAAGCTGATGGATTATGTCAGTAATGGCGGAACTTTATTGATTCAATACAATGTTAATAATCCATTGCTGGTACAGAATATTGGCCCATATCCATTTAAAATCACCCGCGACAGGGTAACCGATGAGAATACAAGCGTAAGGTTTCTTGAAAAAGATCATCCGGTATTGAACTATCCAAATAAGATCACAGCTAAAGATTTTGAAGGATGGATTCAGGAAAGAGGTCTGTATTTCCTTTCGGATACAGATCCAAAATACAGCCGTATATTGAGCATGAACGATCCAGGAGAAACACCAAAAGACGGATCACTGCTGGTAGCCGATTATGGGAAAGGAAGATTTGTATATACCTCCCTGGTTTTTTTCAGGGAATTGCCTGCCGGAATACCCGGTGCATACAGATTATTTGTAAATTTGATCACAAAACCAAAGAATAATTAAGATGAAAACTGAAAACTCTGCAAAAACCAATAGTGTTTATTACATCGTTCCGGCTGTATTATGTGGTATTCTTACTGCCTGTGTGGTTACAGGATCTTTCGGCTACATGGTGTTAGGAGCAATATTGGGTCTTCTTACAGCAGGCTTCTGGGCCAATGTAGTTCAGCATGGAGAAGAAGCCTGATCAGGATCTTCCACCATTTGTAAAGACATGGAACCAGTTTTACTTTCTTCTGATCGTATGGCTTATACTCCTTATTGTCTTGTTTTATCTGTTCACTAAAACGTACGAATGAGCGGGATTGACTGGATAGTACTATTTACTACCCTACTTATAATTGTCGTTTATGGCATTTACAAGAGTCGGGGGACAGAAAATATTGAAGGCTATCTGCTTGGAAATCACGCTCTTCCCTGGTATGGTGTAACCCTTTCGGTTATGGCCACTCAGGCCAGTGCAATCACATTTCTTTCGGCTCCCGGACTTGCATTTTCGTCGGGGATGGCGTTTGTTCAATTCTACTTCGGCCTTCCGCTGGCCATGATCGTACTCTGTATTACTTTTGTGCCCATTTTTCATAAACTCAAAGTTTATACGGCCTACGAATTCCTGGAAAATCGCTTTGACCTAAAAACCAGGGCATTAACTGCCTTTTTATTTCTGATTCAGCGTGGACTCTCAACCGGAATTACCATTTATGCGCCATCAATAATTCTATCTACAATTCTTAATATTGATACCACCATTACTACGCTGTTTATCGGCGGACTTGTAATCAGCTATACGGTTTACGGAGGTACCAAAGCCGTTTCCTATACCCAAATGCTGCAAATGGCTGTCATATTTTCAGGGATATTGATCGCAGGGATTCTGGTCGTGAAAATGCTTCCTGATACTGTAGGATTTGGGAAAGCATTACAAATAGCCGGTAAAATGGGGCGTACAAATGCGATAGATTTCTCCTTCGACTGGAATAATCAATATACCGTTTGGTCTGGATTGATTGGAGGGTTTTTTCTGCAATTATCCTATTTTGGAACTGATCAGAGCCAGGTGGGTCGTTATCTTACCGGTTCATCGGTTGGACAAAGCAGGCTTGGATTATTGATGAATGGACTTCTAAAAATCCCAATGCAGTTTTTGATTCTTTTGATCGGAGTCCTTGTTTTTACGTTTTACCAGTATCATCAGCCACCGATTTTTTTTAATAGCTATGAACTCGGTAAGCTGGAACAGAGTCCCTATAATAAGGAACTGGATCAGATAAAAACAGATTATTCGAATGCCTTTACCGAGAAACAGGCAGAAATCAATCGCCTGGAACAGGCAATGGATGCAGAGGATGAGGCCACTATCAATACTCAGCGTACGATTCTGGAGAATGCCGATAAAAAAACCAAAGCAATCCGGCAGCAGGCTGTTGACCTGATGAAAAAAAATGATCCAGACGCTGAAACGAATGATAATAATTATGTCTTCCTTAGTTTTGTCACCAAATATCTTCCTCAGGGACTAATAGGCTTATTGATCGCGATCATTTTCCTTGCTTCGATGGGATCCACTTCAAGTGCATTAAATTCCCTGGCTTCAACAACTGTTATTGATATTTATAAGCGATTGGTTAACCCGAATGCTTCGGATGAAAAATACCTTTCGGTATCCAGATGGACAACCATAATCTGGGGCATATTTTGTATCCTGATGGCATTATATGCAAGTAAAATGGGCAATCTGATTGAGGCGGTTAATATTCTGGGATCCTTATTCTATGGAACGATTCTCGGAATTTTCATCGTTGCCTTTTATTTTAAAAAGATCGGTGGGGCAGCAACCTTCACTGCGGCTATCATTACTGAAATTATAGTATTTAGCTGCTGGATGATGGATCTTATGGCTTTCTTATGGCTGAATGTAGTTGGATGTGTCCTGGTTGTAATGATGGCACTTATTCTGCAAACGATGATGAAGAATGATCCGGAGGGCTTGCCCAGGAGATAATCGAATAAATTCTCTATAATATCCTTTACTTTTAAGATCCCCTTTATGTATGGAAAAGACTATCTTTCCCATTCTTTTTGCTCTTGATATTGCTCAAAAGCGAATTCTGTCTGAGCATTGAAATACGGCACTCAATTTATACCCAGAAGAAAACTAATTTTTTGATGCAGCACAACCGGATCAAAGGGTTTACTGAGTATATCATTAACACCTGCATCCCAGGCGGCCTGCTGCTCTTCTTCTAACACAGCAGCAGACAATGAGATGATAGGAATATTTTTTTGTGGTTCATCAAAATCAGTACGTATCCGCCTTATAGCCTCAAAGCCGTTCATGGTTGGCATGTGCGTGTCCATAAGTATCAGATCATAATGTGCGTCTTTTATCTTGTCAAGAACCTTGCTGCCATCATCAACTACATCAACACGAATGTTCCAGTTTGTGAGAATTTTACTTATCATGAATTGATTGATAGAATTATCCTCAGCAAGCAGAATGCTTACATTATCAAACTTTGGAAGATCAGCAACCGATACTTTCTTATCCATACCGGACTTACCTTTAATCACTTCATACTTATTTGTAAAAGTAAATGTGCTTCCCAAACCCGGTGTACTGCTAACAGAAAGTTCCCCGCCTTTTAAATCGGCAAGCTTTTTAACGATGGATAAGCCTAAACCAGTACCACCATACTTTTGAGCCGTTGAATCTTCTGCCTGTTCAAATGAATTGAAAACTTTGGCAAGTCCTGCTTCGGAAATACCAATTCCGGTATCAATAATGGAAAATTGCAGTTGAGCTGAATTACCCTTCTGATCAAGGTTTCTAACCCTTAGCGTTACAGAGCCCTTATCAGTAAATTTTATAGCATTTCCCATCAGATTCATTAAAATCTGGTTTAACCTTAATGAATCTGCTATTATATAATCCGGAACCTTATCATCCATTTCTAATAGCAGCTTAACATTCTTTTCATCTGCTTTAAATTTCATGAGATCGACAACAGATTGTACCAGATTTCTGATATTGGTTTCGGCCTTAACTATTTTAAATTTACCGGCTTCGATCTTGGATATATCCAGAATATCATTTATTACCCCTAATAATGATTGAGATGATACTTCCAGGAGTTTGACAAATTCTGCCTGATCATCGTTAAGCTCTGTATTCTTTAATAAATGTGCCAGGCCAATTATCCCATTTATAGGTGTGCGGATTTCATGGCTCATATTGGCTAGAAAGCTTTCCTTGACTTTTTTTGACGCCTCGGCTTGCTCTTTCGCTTTTACAAGTTCTTTTTGAAAGTTCTCTAATTCTATATTTTTTTGTTTAAGTTCCTGCTGACTTCTTACAAGACTAATAAAAGCATCCACTTTTGCTGTCGTAATATAGGGGTCAAGAGGTTTATATAAATAATCCACCGCGCCCGATTCCAGTCCTTTTACTACGTATTTTGTTTCTTTAGAGATTGCTGTAACAAATATGACCACCATCTCACGGGTTCGTGGATTGCTTTTCAGGATCTGTACTAACTCAAATCCATCCATTTCAGGCATTTGAACATCTATAAGGGCAATTGCAATGTCCCGGTCCCAACAAATGCGTAAGGCCTCGTTTGGAGATGTGGTAGTAATCAGGTTAATATCATCCCGCTGAATGAGAGCTTCCAAAGCGATAATATTTTCCACTCTGTCATCAACAATAAGGATATTGACAAGCTGTAATTGTGTTGTGACCATTATAAATGATTAAAATTAGCAGCTGTAACTTTTATACGGTAAATTTCATCAAACAGATTAAATAATTCCTCGTTTTTCAAAATCAGATCTACCTTGGTCAGTTTAATTGCCGATAGAGGCATAGTGTCAACTTCGGCATCTTCAGGATCCTGCACTACTGTCAGCCCACCATTATCTCCGATATATTTAATTCCAATTGCCCCATCCTCGTTAGCTCCAGATAATAGTACTCCTATTACCTTACTTCCCAACACATCAGAAACACTCTGAAAAGTTACATCTATAGAGGGTCGGCAAAAATGAACAGGCTCTGAAAAGTCAAGTGTAAAGCAACCGTCAGGTTCTAATAAGAGGTGATAGTCGGCAGGAGCAAAATATACCTTGCCCCTTTCCATTAATTGTTTATCGCCTGCTTTTTCCACTGGGATTTCCCCTTTATCAGTAAGATCTTTTTCTAACCTCGACTCATATTTCCGACTTCTATGAATAACAACTATAACTGCAAGCGGGTAATTTTTAGATAATTGCAGAATAAGATTATGCAGTAATGAAAATCCTCCTGCAGAACAGCCGATCATTAAAACTTCGGCCTGTTTTATTTTATCTTCTATATGGGAACTTATTCTAATCAATTTTCTGATATATATTAGACTTCTTATCGATCAATTTAAAACACCTGGCAATAGCTTCATTTCTCAAAGATTCTTTTGAACCCAGACACAAAAATCCCAGGGGCTGCAGGCTGTCATATAATAGCTGTATCACTTTTTCCTGAAGGCTAACTGTGAAATAGATTAGTACATTTCGACAGGAGATCAACTGAAATTGATTGAACACTCCATCTGAAACGAGGTTATGAATAGAAAATGATGTTTTATCTCTTAAATTTTGGTTGATAACCGCAGCATCATACATCGCTGTGTAATATTCGGACAGCGAGTGCCTGGTCCCGCTTTCCCTGTAATTCTCAGAATATAATTTCATATTCTTTAGATCATAAATTCCTTTTTTAGCATGATCTATTACATCAGAATTAACATCTGTGCCGTATAATAAAGAGCGCCCCAATAATCCCTGCTCTTGAAGTAAGATAGCGAGAGAATACAACTCCTCACCTGTTGAACAGCCAGCAGTCCAGATATTGATTTGCTGATAAGATGAAAGGTAAGGCAAAACCTTTTCTCTCAGAATATTAAAAAAATCAGGATCACGAAACATTTCTGTCACGTTTACTGTAATTTCCTTCAAAAAGTATTCAAAAAAATCATTGTCATTTACAAGACGGTTATTCAGCTCGAAAAGGCTTAATTTTCTGAGACCCATTACACGGCTCACTCTTCTTTTTAAAGAGGCCCTGGAATATTCATTAAAATCATACCCATGAACTTTATTAACCAGATGTATTACATCTTCAAGTTCTTCAAAGCTAATAAACTCCGCGGATGTGGTCATACAAAGCAAGTTCCTAACTTAACCATACACGAATAAGAGACAATAACTTATCAACGTCAACCGGTTTCGATACATAATCATTTGCCCCGGATGAAATGCACTTATCACGGTCATTTTTCATGGCTTTTGCTGTCAGAGCAATAATAGGCAGGTTTTTAAACCTGCTCTGCTTTCTGATCTCCGTCATAGCCTCATAACCATCCATTTCCGGCATCATAATATCCATTAATACCAGGTTTATATCAGGTTTCAAATCCAGTTTAGTTAACGCTTCCTTACCATTGTGGGCAACTTCGATAGTCAGGTCATAAGATTGCAATGCGCTGGACAGCGCGAATATATTCCTCATATCATCGTCAACAATTAATATGGTCTTATCTTTTAATACTTTTTCAAGTGTACTGAAGTTTTCGGTAGATGGCAAAGGTGAAGAATGAACCGGGCCTGTTGATTTAACCTTATTCATAAACAGGTTAACTTCATCAAGCAACCTTTCGTTGGATTTATTATTTTTTAAAACCATAGCATCAGTATGCTCCATTACTCTCGCCAAACTGTTCTTATCTAATTCCATTGCCGTATTAATAATCACGGGGATATCTTTTAGATCTACATTGGACCTTATCTCGTCCAAAAGGTCCAATCCTGAAATATCAGGCAGGTTTATATCTAATATCAGGCAATCAAAATCATGTTCGTACTGTAATATTTTCCGGGCTTCATTTCCATTAAATGCCTGGACAATCTGAATGTTATGTTCAACAAATTTTCGCTTAATATCTTCGCTCTGGATTTCATGGTCCTCTACAATAAGTACTTTAGCGAGCTTTAAATCGCTGTTTTTAATTAGCATATCAAATGCTTCATCCAGTTTCTCTTTCACTACAGGTTTTTTAAGAAATCCAACAGCTCCTTCACGCTCTGCCTTTTTCTTTGTTTCATCGCCTGCCGACATCATGTGCACAGGAATATTTTTAGTAGCGGGATCGGATTTTAAATGCTTTAAAACCGTCCATCCATCCATAACGGGCAGCATGATATCAAGGATAATAGCTTGTGGACTGTGTTTTTTCGCAAGTTCCAGACCTGTATCTCCACTATAGGCAAGGATTGGTTTAAATCCTCTTTCTATTGCATAATCCTTCAGTATTTCTGCAAAATTTTTATCATCTTCAATAATAAGTACAGTGCTTTCCCCTGTTACATGAAGCTTTTCCAAAACAGGCGAAGGCTCTAATACATGTTTATCATTGGAAAGTTTATGCTTTTCAACAGGTTCTTCAGCCAAAAAGTGGAGAGCAAGCGGCAGGAATAATGTAAAGGTACTCCCCCCGCCTGCTGAACTTATAACACTAATTTCTCCTCCTAATACTACCGCCAGTTCCCGGCTAATGGAAAGCCCCAGGCCAGTGCCGCCGTACTTTCTGCTGGTGGAGCCATCGGCTTGCTGGAAAGCTTCAAATATCAGCCGCTGTTTTTCTTCAGGAATACCTATGCCGGTATCAGTTACAGCCAGTGAAATAATATCTTTTGAATCAAGTGATTTTAATACACTGCTTGTAAAAACCTGGCCCTTTGCATCTGATTTAATAACTACCGTTACCAATCCGTTTTCAGGAGTAAATTTGAACGCATTGGATAACAAATTCCTGATAACCTGCTCAACCCTTACCCGGTCAGAAACAATGGAAGCCGGTAAATCCTTTTCTAATTGTACACTAAAATTAATCTTTTTATTACCGGCAACTTCATTGAAAAGCAATTCGAGGTCACGCTTTATATCAACCATATATACCTCTTCAATAGTCAGATCCATTTTGCCTGACTCCACCTTTGAAAGATCCAGAATATCATTTATAAGTGTTAAAAGATCGCTGCCGGCATTATGAATTACACTGGCATACTTTAGCTGTTCTTCATTCAGATTTGCATGTTTATTATCGCCTAATATCTTTGCAAGTATTAAAATACTGTTTAACGGTGTGCGCAGTTCGTGGCTCATGTTAGCCAGAAATTCCGATTTGTACTTACCCGTCTGCTCGAGTTCTCCGGCTTTAATACTGATAGCCTCACGGGCCTCATTTATTAACTTATTACGTTCTTCAAGCAACTGGGCCTGCTCTTCCAGCTCGGCATTGATCTGTCTGAGTTCTTCCTGCTGAACTCTGAGCTCCTCCTCTGATGCCTGAAGCTGCTCGGTTTTAATAATAAGCTCTTCATTTGACGTACGCAACTCTTCCTGCTTCGACTCAAGTTCTTCAGTCTGCGACTGCGAGCGTTCATAGAGAATCTGCATTTCAACTCTGGCCTGAACTTCATTAATACCTACAGCAATACTATTACTAACTTTTTCAAAAAATTCCATTGCATTAGGTGGAATGCCTCTCATAAAGCCAAGCTCAATGATCCCCTTTAACTGGCTTTGGAATATAAAAGGATAAATTAATACTCCAACAGGTGAAGCATTTCCCAATGCTGATTTTACTTTGATATAATCGGAAGATATATCGGTAAAAGCGACCCCTTTTCTCTCTAAAGCTGCTTGTCCTATCAAACCCTCTCCGAGTCTGAATGTAGTTACAGACTGTTCGGGTTGAAATGCATACGTTCCTGCAAGCTTCAACATATCCCCCATTTCATCAGCAATATAAATTGCGCCAAGATCGGCCTTTATATAATTTGCTATATCACTAACTATCCTTTGGGCCCGAACATCTAATGTTTGCGACCCCCGCATGGCCTCATCTACAACAACAGTCCCTTCAAGAAGCCAGTTCTGACGCTTATTTTCTGCGGATACCTTATTCAGCTCCCTGTTTGTTTCTAAAATACTTGCTTCAATACGCTTCTGTTTGCTGAATGTCCTCCGTATAAATCCTAATAACACTAGTACCATTAGTAGAATCAGCAAACATCCTAAAATAATAACTACTATTGCATTGTGAACATTGCGATCAGAATTTGTTTTCTGCACTGCTAACAACCTCATTTCTTCCCGCCTTATATCAGAAATAACCCGGCGAGCATCATTCATGTGCTTTTTGCCACGGTTGGTGAGTACCTCTTGTCTAGCAGCTTCAAATGTAGATTGTTCAAGTATATTAGAAACCTTTTGTAACGCCTGGAGCCTTGCCATGCAGTAATAACCCAACGAGTCGGCACGGGTTAACTGTTCCGGATTATCTCTGACCAATACCTTCAGATCAGCGATTAAAATAGGGATATTTGTAGCATTGATCGTGTATTGGTCTAAATAAGAAGTCTCCTCGGTTATTAGAAATCCACGCTGGCTCGTTTCAGCGCTAATAAGCTGGAACTCAATTTCCCTGGTTTTTACTAGTACTTCTTGCGAATGAACAACCCAGGCGAGAGACGTTTGCAGCCTGCCAAGACTTAAATAAGAGCTTATAGCAACAATTAAAACAAAGGCAAGCGTTAAGATAAACCCAGATATTACCACCGTTTGAAAAGAAAACTTTCGCATAATTTACTGTACAGATATATAAATTTAAAACCCGGGAAACATTACATCAATATGGAAATTGCTGCCGAGGTAATAATATACTCATATCCAAGATATTGCTTTTGAATAATAAATTTTGGATCTCTTAAAGGTAAACTTTTGATTTTTAATTTATAAGTCAATCAGACTCTTAATTGAGAAGAATGCGTACCAATTCTGGTAGTAAATATAAGCAGTATCTGATTTCTTAGGTATAAACTTCCATAAATAAGTAATTCCGGTCTCACAGGTAGGTTTCTGAATAGACCTCCCTGATTTATTTAAATGAAACCCCCGCTATTTGCGCGGGCTCCAACCTAAACCTTATCACAATTGAACCGAAAAAACAGTTATTAAAGACAACCATCCTGAACTGAAAAAGTACTGAAAAATAATTTATATATTTTTTGAACGGATACGCTTTCTCAGAAACCCATCAAACAGGTACAAACCGGCAATAATATCCGCAAAGAAAAAAATATTAATTAAAGTGGTATTTAAATATTTAGCAATATCAATTTCAGGTATTTGGTAATTCTGAATACCGGAAGAAACATACTGAGACCAGTTAATCTGGTAAAACAAGAACCCCAGTAAACCTGTGATCGTAATCAGAAAAAATGCTGCAATTCCATAAATAATCCTTTTATCGATCAATGATTTAAGTGAAGTGGGAACAGGTTCCAGATTGATTCTCTCCATCACATTTCTGGTAAAACCCATCGAGGGCTCGTCCTGATCAAATGCAGAAACCAGGCTATTGAATGATTTGCATTCTTCATATACCTGTTGATAAACCGGGTCGCTTTTGATCAGCTGCTCTGTTAATTCTCTTTCCTGAAGAGTACCTGTTCCATCCAGATAATCCCAGATTCTTTGTTCTATAAGGTTCATAATACTTCCCTCACTTCATGGTGTAAAATATTCTCAATTTTTTCTTTAAGACGATGCCTTGCCCGATGAAGCTTTACTTTAACGGTATTTGTTTCCATCCCTAAAGCCTGCCCGATCTCTTCCAGCGATTGCTCTCCCTGATAGAAAAGTGTAATTATAGCCGCATCATCAGGTAATAGCTGATCAATAGCCCGGTTCACGAAGACCATTTTCGATTTATGTTCCACTTCATCAGAGCTCAGATCTGAAACATGATTTTCGACCTTCAGCAATACACCCTCAGCATCAAGGGATTCAATATCCAGCTTCTTTTTTCTTAAAAAGGTCATGGCTGTAGTATATACGATACTATAAAGCCATGTGCTGAACTTAGAAGTATTTCTAAATGTATTTAAAGAACGGTAAGCCTTAATAAAACAGTCCTGAGCAATTTCTTCTGCATCCTCCCTATTTTTTGCAAATCTTAATGCCAGCGTAACACAAAGCGTTGGTGGCGCTTCATAAGATCAGCATAGGCCGCCTTGTCGCCCCCAAGCACCTTGTTAATCAGTTCTGTATCTGAATACTTGTTCTGCATCAATTAAGCATGTGACGCCTGAATATTTAGAAAGGTTACAGCTAATAATCAGTAATATTTACTAAAGTAAACGAAAAGTTAAGTTGAAAACAAAAAGCCAATTTTATGATTATAATTGGTCAGATAAGGTATCAAAGACACAATAATTTGATTTTGGAAAGCAATACCTGTGTATTATAGGCTAGTTCAGCCCTTTCCTCCGGGGTAGTTCCGGCAAGAAATCGCATTAATATTCAAATACTATTTGCCGGAAGCTACCTCCTCCGGCAAGGTTTATTTTACCCGGAGCTGTTTTTCATTGGGACGGGCAGCCTGAGGCTGCTGGTGCGCGCGTGCCGCGCGTTCCAGGAATTAAATAAATGAAGCACACGCGACACGCGTGCGCTAGCACAACCGAAGAGGCACAGACCCTGCTTTCTAAAACAAAAGAAATAATTCCATTTAAAAATTACCCAAGCAAAATTTTATATCAGAATAACGTTAAAATAGGAAAAAATCCACCAGAGTGTAACCTGAATTGAAAAGCTGTTGTCATAGTTTTCAGATCAGGTGATCAGGAAAGAAATTATTTATTATTAACCATTAAAATAAATATCATGGGAATTTTAGTACCAATTTTACTAGGCCTTGGCCTATTTGCTGCACTATTCGGAATCCGTTATCTGCAGAACAAAGAGAATATGTTAATGATTCAGAATGGTATGGATCCCGGAATACGGAGGCCAAAAGGTAAGTCATATATCAACCTTACCTGGGGCTTGTTATTAATGGGAGCCGGTATCGGACTGTTTTTAGCTTACCTGCTGGATAATACTGTCCTTAACTTTAATCATCCAAACAGGGATGAGGATGCAAATGTGGCGATCTATTTCTCACTGATAGCCATATTTGGCGGATTAGGTCTTTTGATTTCTCATATCATTGAGAAAAAGGAATCAAAAGAAGAGAATAAGGCTTAATTTAAATGGGCTCTGTATCCCGCAGAACCCATTTAATGTTTATGTTTTAGGAATTATCGCCACAGTCAGCCTGCTGATACAATTCATTTTCCCCCTATCATCATACAACCTGATATCCCAGACATGGGTTTTACCTCCGATATGGATCGGTTTACAAATTCCGGTTACGAAGCCCGATTTAACCGGACGAAGATGATTGGCATTCACCTCCAGTCCTACGCCGATATATCTATCAGAATCAATGATCATATTTGAAGCAACGCTTCCCAGCGACTCGGCCAGAACAACTGAAGCTCCTCCATGCAGTATCCCTTGAGGCTGATGGGTTTTTTCATTGACCGGCATCCGGGCAGAAATAGAATCCTCAGTTATTTGGGTAAATTCAATTCCAATCAATTCACCGATATGTCCCTTAGGCCTGCCATTGAGTTCTTCTACAGTATAAACCCTTGACCAGATCATAAATATCTCTCTTTAAGAATCCGCATATGATGATTCAGATGACCGGCAATAATAAAAATCAGGGCTTTAACAGAAATAGGTTTCTCATTTGATATTCCAACGCGACTAAGTTCAGTCTCGTTTAAACTGTTGATCAGAAAGAGATTAGCT
>Ga0123337_10003129_pt1 | contig 17981 bp, 17 predicted proteins | sample frozenSSSSmetaG_FD_89792 | JGI IMG/M metagenome (GOLD analysis project Ga0123337, IMG submission 89792) | Glacier valley bacterial and archeal communities from Borup Fiord, Nunavut, Canada, to study Microbial Dark Matter (Phase II) -... | ecosystem: Environmental > Aquatic > Freshwater > Ice >... | reverse complement strand
GGGACTTTTTTCCGCACTCACTTTTTTATGAAAAAAAGTAAGCAAAAATCTCGCGCAGCACCCGCTGTTTGGCAAAGCCATGCCGGCAGGCTATAAAACCTACCCATCTGTGCCGATTATAAATAATGGCACGATGGGTCCCAGGTTTTATGCACCTGCCGTCACCACACCGTGTGAATGCGCCCCTTAAATCCAACTTATATCCATTGGAGCCCTCCTCATATCTGTTTGTGAGTTTGTTTTATTTTATACATGTTTACAGTTACTGTTCTCTTGGGGAACAACAAAGTTTCTTAATAAACTAAACCATGGCTGAGGCGGAACGCCACATTAAATGATTTGAGTAGCAAAACAAGGTTTTAAAATGCGTCGAGGCCTGCAGGAAGCAGGTGTTGTTTTTGCCATAAGAGATTGCAAACAATTGGCAAAAACATTCAGCTGAGCGGTATTTTAAAGCTGTAGTTTTCAAACAAATCATTTTGGGTGGCTAGCGTTTTTGTTACTTTTTCCGCGATGCGAAAAAGTAAGAAAGAAAAGTTGCGGTACGTAAACTGGTCGAGTCTATTCAAAACTTCATGCGACAAACGTATCCAAAAGTTAGCGTAAGAATTTAATTCCGCTTTTAAGAGAGTGGGGTAATGATTAACATCTCACTGTAAAGGTCTATTGAGACTAAGTATTCCTTTTTTGTAAAGCCCTTGCATGGGAATCAAAAAAAAGTGTAAAATTATTTTTTTATTCCAAAAATTGATCTCATTTTAGATCTAACATTAGATTTCATGGATACTTCATTCGAAAGATCGGAAAACACCAAGACAGAATGGTTAACCCCTCCGGAAATGGTTAAAAAATTAGGGGAATTTGATCTCGATCCATGCAGTCCTATCAATCCACCTTTTACGCATGCAATAACAAATTATACAATTGAGGATAATGGGCTAGTAAAGGATTGGTTTGGTCGTGTTTTTTGTAATCCTCCTTATGGAAATGATATGCATTTATGGTTGTCTAAACTCGAAAAACATGGAAATGGAATAGCATTGGTGTTTGCAAGAACAGAAACTAGATTGTTTTTCGAACATATTTGGGACAAGGCTGATGGAATATTGTTTGTAAAAGGTAGAATTAGGTTTTATCATGTGTCGGGTGAGCAAGGAGGTACCCCTGGAGCTCCAAGTGTTTTTGTAGCATACGGGAAAGAAAATGCAAAAATATTGAAGAATTGCAATATACCGGGGCGTTATCTTGACTTAAGATGAAAGGATTTCATAAGCGATAAATTCGCCAACATTAAATCCTGAATCCCATATCCATGCATTTTCTTGTAGCAGTTTTTTGAGGGCCTGATTTTCGTTTTCCACCTCGTCTATAATGCCAATAACCTGCATGTTATTCACTTCAGTCTTTTCATTAGGAGCCTGCGTAGACCCTTCCTTGGATAAAAATATGTATGTTTTCATTCTGAAATCTTTCTATAAACTCCTTTTGATTTAAATTCAATAATGCCTTTGTCCCTCAAAATTTGTACTTGCTGTCTAATCTTGTCTTTGATAAAATGATTGTTTGGATATTTTGCTTGCAATGTTTTTTCAAATTCGTAGATGTCCTCTAGTTTAAACTCAGGTTCTTTGGTTCTGTCTATACACCGTAAGATTTCAAGCGTCCATCCTTTTGCCTCAATAGGTTTGTTTTTTAGAAATAAGGTTTTGCTCCAGTTTGCAAGAACGTTACCCTGTTTTATTATTGAAGCGTTTTTGATGAGGTAGATTTTCCCCAGTTCAGGTATTTTGAGTAAATCTATGTTGCAACCAATCCATCCCGCCCTTTTCGCAGAAACAGCAAGTGGTTTTCTCTCTTGAATTATTTCCTTTACAAAAAAATGTTTAGGAATGATGATGAAATTATTTACCGACCAGTTAGATTTGTTATATGTAAGAAAGAAAAAGTTGGGGTTTTTATCTGACGCTATTCGATCTATCATGGTATGATAAGCACCATCAACAATTTTGTTGGACAAAATTCCGTTTTTGCTTTTTAATTCAAAATCTTCCATACAAAGTTTACAAAAAAAATCAGCAACGGGCTTATTATTCTTGTATACATCCAAGTTAATAGCTCCGCACTGAGGGCAATAAGTATTGTTTTTTACCCAATCTTCAGTCAGAACCCTAGCAATTTGTGAATTACTTACATACCCGTCTGCAAGTTTTGTGTTCAATTGTAAGTTCATGAAAAATCCACTTAATACATATTCAGCAACAAGTTTAGATCCTTGTATTTCATGCCGAACTTAAGAGCTAAAGAATCATTGACCAGGTGCCCTTTATAAATATAAACGCCGTTGCGGAAACCTTTCGCAATTTTTACTAAATCGTGAAAACCGCCGTAATTGGACATGTCATTTAACAAAGGTGTAAAAATATTGCTTAAAGCGTAACTCGCAGAACGTGATACCCTTGCGGTAATATTCGGTACACAATAATGTATCACATCGTGTTTTTTGAAAATCGGGTTTTTATGGTTGGTGATTTCAGAGGTTTCAAACACGCCTCCCTGATCAATGCTCACATCAATAATGATACTGTTAGGTTTCATCTGCATCACCATCTTGTCGGTCACTACTACCGGACTGCGGCCCTGTTCACCCCTTAATGCGCCAATGGCAACATCACAATGCCTTAAGGCTTCAGCCAATATATTTGGTTGTATGGTAGAGGTGTATATTTTGCCACCTAGATTATCTTGTAAACGTCTGAGTCGATAAAGTTCATTGTCAAACACCTTCACATTAGCACCTAATCCTACAGCTGCTTTACACGCATATTCACCTACAGCACCGGCGCCAATGACTACTATTTGGGTAGGAGGAATACCAGTAAATCCACCTAATAATTCACCCTTGCCAATATTGGCATTGTTCAGGTATTCTGAGGCCAGCAAAATGGATGCATGTCCCGCCATTTCACTCATAGCTCTGATAATCGGATATGAACCCGAATCATCCTGAAGGAATTCAAAAGCAATGGCATTCACGCGTTTTAATAAAAGTTTATTGAGTGTAACAGGGTTGATTTGATCCAGTTGTAAAGCAGAAATCAATAACTGGTCCGGTCGCATCAATTCTATTTCTGCATCTGTAGGCGGTTCTATCTTTAGTATGATATCAGCCTTAAAAATCTCTTCATGGCTGCGTGCGATAATGGCACCCGCTTCGCTGAATCTTTCATCGCTGAAATTACTGGCCGCACCTGCCTTTGATTCTATCATGATTTCATGGCCGTTGTGCACTAGAAATTCGATGGCAGAAGGGGAGAGCGGAACCCTGTTTTCCTGTGAAGTCGTTTCCCGAGGTATGCCGATAAAGAGACTGGTGTTGTTTCGCTTCAATGGGGCGGCCATTTCCATTGGCTGCATGGCAAAAGCCTCTTTCGCAATATCATTGAAGGTGATGAGTCCTTTTTTGTTATCTGACATATCAATTGTATTGTTTACTGTTCAGTTTCCACAAAATTAATGATAAAAATGTATAAATCAACACAATTTTAAGAATAAAATCGTGGTTTTTTGCGTTGTATGGTTTAGCTTTGCGGGATATACATTACACAAATTGACCATGAAAAAAATCGCTTCTTTTGTTTTTGTGATTTTTGCCCTCAGCATGGCAAATGCGCAACTTAATTCGGTTCAGAGAATTGATAGTCTGACACATCTGTTCATGGAACAGACCGTGGGCAAACCGCTGATACAATTATCTACCGAAGAAGTGTTGAATCTGACAGAAGACAGGTTCAACCAATTGGTCAGTTTGATGGGGACGGTTGTTCCGTTTAAGTTCGACCCGACTGTTAAGACGCAGATTGGTTACATGAAAAATCCTAACAGCTCTTTTTTATTTAAAGCCTGCAACCGTAAAAACTTGTATTTCAGGGTGTTTGAAGAGGTGTTGGACAAGAAAAAGATGCCCGATGAAATCAAGTATCTTTCCATTGTAGAATCTTTATTGAGTACCAATGCCGTCAGTTGGTGCGGTGCGACGGGTTTGTGGCAGTTTATGCCGGCTACCGGCCGGATGATGGACTTAGCCATCGATGCGGATATTGACGAACGCAAGGATATTTATAAAAGTACCGAAAAAGCTTGTGATTACCTGTTGAGTATGTATAAGACCTATGGTGATTGGCTTTTGGCTTTGTCTGCCTATAACGGTGGTCCCGGCAATGTGAATAAGGCCATACGCAATTCGGGTGGCAAAAGGACTTTCTGGGAAATCAGACAATACCTGCCAAAGGAAACCCAGAACTATGTGCCAAAATTTCTGGCTACAGCTTTTCTTATGACTTTTTCCCCTCCGGTTGATGAAAGTATCAATACCCTACAGGCCCACGAAACACTGGTACCCGTGTATCTGTGTTGTCCTGTGGATATGAAGTATGTCTGTGCTCTGGTGAATGTCAGTCAGTCTGAACAGCTGGAGTGGAACAGCGTCTATAAAAATGGTTTTATACCCGGAAATATTGAAGATAAAAAAGTAGTGCTTCCTTATAAAAAGGCTATGCAATTAGCTGAATGGCAGGATAGTGTTTACCTGATAAGTTCCAATGCGTTTAACCCCGCAGATTATGTCAAATATGAAACGGTGTTGACCTATCATACAGTAACGAAAGGACAATCTCTGTTGCAGATAGCCAATATGTACAATGTGAGTGTAACCAGTCTCAGGAAATGGAATAATCTGAAATCCAATAAGGTAAAAGCCGGTAGAAAGATAAGAGTATTTAAAACCAAAGAAGTGGTGCTGCCCTTGAGCAAATCGCCCAGCAATGGTTTCTTTTATTATATTACGGATTATGAATCACAGACCCTCGCCGATATATGCTCAAGGTTTTCGGAATTTGATCTGGATAAAACCTGTTTGCTGAATGGTATATCCAGTCCGCAAACGCCAATTGGCAAAGGCAAACTTATCAAACTTTATACGTCATCCAACTAAATGTTTAAAACCCATCAAACCCTATTTGTTTTTTCTTTTTTACTCCTGACCTTTTCATGCACCAAATCATCAAAACAATTACCCGACTCGACGGGTAAACTGGGTACTTTGGTGATAGTTGCCGCAGCGGATATACATCAGGCCCTCAAACCTGTTTATGATTCGGTTTTTTTGCAAACAATGCCTCACACCACGGCGGGTGTACCTTTTCTGGAAATACTGCGACCTGATGTACAGGATTTTCAGCATTTTTATTTTAATCAGCGCAGTATACTGGTCATGGTTTCCGAAAGCAGTTTGGAATCGATGGAAGAATTGTTGGAGCCCTTTTCAAAAGAAACGATTACACAATGTATACAGGATAAAAAACCAATTTTAAAAACAGAAAAGAACATGTTTGCCAAGCCGCAACATCTGGTTTTTTTGTTTGGAAAAGATGCAAAAGATCTTGAAACTAAATTGATGTTGTGCCGCGAAGAATTGTCGAGGTCTATGTCCGGTTTGGAATTACAGGCAGAAGCTGAAGTGCTGTATAAGGATTCTTCACCTAATGACAGATATTTTGCAGAAATAAAATCCGCATTTGGACTCGGAGTAAAAATACCGGCTATGTTTAACCTGAAAAAACAAGGAAAGGATATGTATCTGTTTCAAGCTGATGTAAAGGAAGGACAAACGCCCAAAACCATAGGACTTATTATACATACCTACCCGTATAAGGACACGAGTGATTTTTCATATGTGTCAATCAGGACCATGAGGGATACCGTGTGTAAATATCTGGTGGCGGGGGAAATAAAAGGTACCTATATGGGCACCACCGAAAGTAATTATTACCCACCTGTCTGGCAAGAAAACAGCGTATTAAATGGCAATCAATGTAAAAAAATACGGGGCTGGTGGACCATTCGCGGTGTGAGTATGGCCGGTCCTTATCTGAGATATGTGGTACAGGTGCCATCAAAAAAGATGATATTTGTATTTGAAGGATTTGTTTACAGACCGAATCTGGACTTGAAAGAACGCGACCTCAGACTGATCGAATCTATCGCTTTAACAATTCAATAATGATGGAAAACAGAGTGAAACGTATCGTTATATTTGCTTCGGGCAGTGGCAGTAATGCCCTCAACCTGATTCAGTATTTTAATGCAGGGGATAAGGCTAAGGTTGTGGCCGTTTTTAGCAATAAAAAAGAGGCCGGTGTGGTGCAAAAAGCAAAAGACAATAAGGTTGACGTGCGTTGTTTTGACCGCATGGACTTTTATCATTCCAGCCATGTTATTGACTGGGTCGATGCTTATGAACCTGATATGATTGTGCTGGCCGGATTTTTATGGCTGGTGCCGCAAGACTTTATTCGTGCATTCGACGGCAGGATTATCAATCTGCATCCTTCTTTGTTGCCTAAATACGGTGGCAAGGGTATGTATGGTCACCACGTGCACAATGCTGTGCTGGAAGCCGGGGAAAAGGAGACTGGTATCACCATTCACCTGGTAGATAAGGAATATGACAAAGGAGATATTCTGTGTCAGAAAAAATTTGCCATTTTACCAGAAGATAACCTCAATAGTATTGAAACAAAAATCCACATGCTGGAGCATGAGTTTCTGCCCTTAACTGTGCAACAGTTTTTAATGGTATGAGGTATTTAGCGCTCATTTGTTGTTTGCTCATGTATACCTCCGTTTTTTCATGGGGCTTTTACGGACATAAAAAAATTAATGAAACGGCCGTTTATACCTTACCCAAACCTTTGTTTGGATTTTATAAGTTGCATGTGGCTTATCTCACCAAACACGCTACAGATGCAGATAACAGGCGATATGTAGTACCCGAAGAAGCTTGCCGCCATTTTCTGGATGGCGATCATTATGAGCGTCATGTGCCCTTGGATACTATTCCTCGTTTTTATAAAGATGCCTGCCTTCAATATACAGAAGATTCTGTGTTGGCCCATGGTATTGTGCCTTGGCATATTCAAACCATGATGTACCGTCTGACTGAAGCTTTTAAGGCTAAAGATATTCAAAAAATATTAAAGTATAGCGCCGATCTCGGTCATTATATCGGTGATTGTCATGTGCCTCTTCACGCCACCTCTAATTACAACGGGCAAAAAACAAATCAATATGGCATACATGCCCTGTGGGAAAGCAGGCTGCCCGAGCTTTTTAATGCAGATTATAACCTGTTCACTGGACTGGCTCTGTATCAGGAGCATCCGGTAACGGCTACCTGGCATGCCTTTGAACAAAGTTTTGCTTTGGTGGACAGTGTATTAAAAACCGAACGTATAGTCTCGGGTAAATTTACAGATGATTTAAAATATGCCTTTGAAGTGAAAGGCAACACAACGGTGAAAGTTTATGCAAAGGATTTTTGTACGGCTTATCACGAGGCCTTAGGCAATATGGTTGAGGAGCGAATGCGTGCATCTATCGTTATGCTTGGCAGTTTTTGGTATACTTGCTGGGTAAATGCCGGTCAACCGGATTTGCCGGACATGCCTTTGGAAGAACAACCTGACCCCGAGCAGAAAAAGGCCGATGAGCTGATGGAGAAAGGCAAGATGCTTGGACGGGAGGAGTGAGGGGAACGGTTATTAGTTAATGGGTTGGTAATGAGGGGACAGGGTTTAGGGGATAGGGTATAGTGGGAACCGGTTATCAGTTAAAGGTTAAAGAAGAAATTAAGTAATATGGAAAAAAAATATATGATAGTTTTTGTAATTTCCATGTTTTCAATTCTTTGTTTCTCAAGAAAAAGTATAAAGCAAACGGATAAAAAGGATGAAGTATTCGCAACATCTATTAAGAATATTGAATCAATATCAATTATTGATACAATAATTAATGATGTAAAAATCAATGTTAAATATTCCTCTGCTTTTGTTGCTTATTATATTAATTTTAACAATCAAATTTATGATACTTGTTTCGTTTCTCCAGGAGGAGAGTCATACATTAAGGCTCAACCTTTTTTAATTAATGATGCAATAGAGACAAATTTTATTTATGATTATCCTTTCTTTATCATGGCAATGCCATTAAGGCATGTAAATACATATACAACAATAACATCAGTAATAGATTTAAAAAACAATACGTTTACCTATTGTCATGCTTTGGATTTCTATGACATCTTAAGATATAGTGATAAATCTCAATACATCATGTATAAATATTTCACCGATTATGACGATAAAGGTCATTTAATATCTAAAGAAGAAAAAATTAAATTAAAGAATATTTGTAAATAGTGGGGTGTTAGGGTAGGAATCTGTTGATATTTGTCAGTCTACACTTAAGAATCGACACAACCCAAAACTGGCGTAAGCCTGAAGGTCTCCTAACCATGTAATGGCTCAATATGCGTAACCGGACAAAGTCCGGAGCCCTAAAAACATTGTAAACAAAAGTTGAGTCACACAAAAGACTGAACCTGCTTTTTCCAACTATACCCTATCCCCTAGCTACTATACCCTTTTCCCCCCTAGAACCATTTTTTCCTGCGGAAATAAATCATCATACCCAAAAAGATAATGATCACCAACACCCAAAAACCATAATAGGCATAAGGATGGTCCATATAAGGGAAGTATTTGAAATTCATGCCGAACACGCCTGTGATAAAACTCAATGGCATAAATATCGTACTGATAATGGTCAGCACTTTCATCACCTGATTCAGTTTATTACTCATGGTAGTGAAATAAATATTCATCAGGTCTGTCAATAAACTTCGGTGGTTTTCAATGGTGTCGTAGGCCTGATAGGTATGGTCGTAGACATCTCTGAAATAATTGATGTTTTTGTGTTCAATCAGCTCTGTGCTGCCTGACTCTATCTTGTTTAAGGCCTCTCGCATGGGGAGAATATGTTTGTTTAATACCAGCAGGTCCTTTTTAACCTGTTGTATTTTAAAGGTTGTTTTGCTATTGGGATAATACATCGTCTCCTCTTCTATATCTTCCACCATATCACCGATTTTATCAATCAGCACAAAATATTGGTCAACCGAGGTGTCTAATATTTTATAGAGCAGGTAATCCGCTTTTTTCTCTCTGATGGTACCTTTCGAAGTATGGATACGCTGTATGATGTCGGTAAAAAGAGAGCTTTCAGTTTCCTGAAAAGACAAAAGGAAATTATGACCCAGTATAACACTGATTTGTTCTGTCTCTATCGTTTTTGAATGCTCAGAATAAAACAAATTCTTAAAAGTGACAAACAGATATTGCCCAAATTCTTCAATCTTTGTCCTTTGTTGGGTGTTGAGTATGTCCTCCTGAATTAATGGATGGATATGGAATATGTTACATATTTTTTCGACTTTCTCTGACTCATGTATACCGGTGACAGAAATCCAGGTGACGGAATCTTTCTTTTTATAATACTCGCAAATTTCGAGGTCCTGTATGTCTAATTCCTCAATATTATTTTCATTGTAGTCAATCACTTTTACCACCATTTTTTCGGCGCGATCCTGTCCCACATATACCATGCTTTCAGGAGGTAGTCCGGATTTGGCGGAGAGTTTGTTTTTGTTTCTCGGTCTGGTATGGTTCTTTGCGCGTGCCATGATATTGCAAATTTACGCGGAACAACGGACTTATTGCACGCTTCAAAAAGAAAAAGCCCTCAATTTCTTGAAGGCTTTTGCTTGTAAATATTTTGAAACGCTTATTTAATAGTGGCTGCAGCTTTTAATGCTTTGTCGGCATTGACGATACCGGCACTGGTGCTGATTTTTTTATATTTGGTTTTTTTTCTTTTGGTCCCCGGTTTCTTCACCTTTCTGGTCGGTTTGTCTACGCTGGATTCAATCACCTGTTTTACTTGTATGGCTGTCAGATTCGGGTAATATGCCCTGATAAGCGCAGCTAAACCTGCAACAACAGGGCTGGCCATGCTCGTGCCATCGATGGCTTTGTATTTGTTGTCGGGGAAAGTGCTGTAGATTTTCACGCCGGGTGCAAATACATTGACCGTTGTTTTTCCGTAATTAGAAAAGTCGGCAGGTGTTTGATCGCGGTCGCTGGCACCTACTTCAATCCATGTTTTGCAAACAGTTCCGTCTTCGTAACGCGGATTAGGGTAGTTGTTTGCTTTATCGTTGTTCTGACCATCATTGCCTGCCGCATGAATCATCAACACGTCTTTACTTTCGGCATATTTAATCGCATCATCAACAATCTTTTTGTTAAATGAATAGGCTTTTCCAAAACTCATATTGATCACTTTTGCACCATTGTCTGCCGCATATCTGATGGCGTTTGCAACATCTTTGTCGCGCTCGTCACCATCAGGCACTACACGTAAAATCATAAGTTTTACCATGGGCGCAATGCCTTGAGCTGACAAGTTATTGTCGCGCACAGCGCCGATAATTCCGGCTACGTGTGTTCCGTGTTCGCCTTCAGGACCGTGCACATCATTATTGCCATAATTATGGTCATTGTTGTTCAGATAATCATCGCCAATCTTTTCTCTTGGATCAAATTCAAGACTTAGCTGATAGTTGACACTGGCATAATAATGTTTATAAGCTTCCATGATTTCATCAAAATAAGCTTTAGGGGTGATACTTCTTTTTTTGCATTCCGCAACGGTAATAGACTGACCGTATTGCGCATTCGGTTTGTTTGCTTTAAACGCTTCAAGATTTTTAAGAGAAATGTTTTCACTGTCAAGTTCTTCAATCAGTGCATCATTCATCTTTTTCAGGTATACAATGTATTTGAAAATGTTGTTAGCTTCATTTAATTCTTTGTTAAATTCGGCTTCCAGTTTTTTGTATTTCTTAAAATCGGCCTGATCGGCTTTGGCGATGTCTTTGCTGGTTTTGCCATCAAATCTTTTTTTGTAATCTCTTAGCAAACGGGTCATTTCCAGGTTGTCATATTCAATATCTTCACCTGCATTTCCAAGATAATCCCAACCATTGATATCATCAACATATCCATTATGGTCATCATCCACAGAATTACCCGGGATTTCTTTTTCGTTAATCCAGATATTTCTTGACAGGTCCAGGTGTTTGATGTCTGTGCCATTGTCAATCACTGCAACAATGACTGGCTTGGCGTTGGCCGGAACGGGATTGTTTTTAATGGCGTTTTCGAGATCAATGCCAAGAGAAGTGTCTTTGGCAGAATAATTGAGATGCCAGTTTTTGGGGTAAGTTTGTGCGCATAATGCAATGCCACTTACCAATAATAAGGATAAGAGTAATTTTTTCATATAAGTCATCGAAGATATTTAATGCGCAAATTTATTGAATTTGCAGCTCATAAGGAAGTCTCATTTGAAATCCCTGAACTTTTAATCCTGATTGCAGTGCCTGATAATAAGAATAAAAGATACCCAACTCGGAAGATATCCTGTTATTCATCATTTCATTAGATGATTCATTAAAGAAACGTGTGAATGGGTCTTCAATTTTTGGATATTCAACAATGCTGTATGTTTTAAGTTTAGCCATGTGAGCTGCAATTTTGATGGCGTCGTTGATACCACCGAAACCATCAATCAGCTGATGTTTTTGAGCCTGAGTAGCGGTCCATACTCTTCCCTGAGCAATAGATTCTACCGTTGAACTGTCCAGATGCCTGCCTCTTTCTACAACGCCTGTGAAGTCGTCATAAATGCGGTTAACCATGTTTTGCAGATACATTCTGTCTGTTTCACTCAAGGGCTGGTCAACTCGTGCAAAATCAGAATATTTGCCTGTCTTGACACTTTCGAAGGTCAGTCCCATTTTATTGGTTAAGAGTTCGTGCATATTGGGGAAAAGTCCGAATACACCGATAGAACCGGTAATGGTATTTGGAAGAGCAATAATCGTGTCGGCCTGAGCACTGATGTAATAACCTCCGCTGGCAGCTACATCACCCATTGAAACAATGACTGGCTTTTTGCCCTTGCAAAGACCTATTTCACGGGCAATGACGTCACTGGCCAATGAACTTCCACCCGGAGAATTCACCCTGAGTACAATTGCTTTTACATTTTTATCTTCTCTAGCTTTAGCAATAGCCTTAGACATAGAGATAGAACCGATGGTGGATTGATTGCCTTCTCCGTCAATAATTTCTCCCACAGCGTATACAATGGCAATTTTATCTTTTTGATTTTCATCCACGGTTTCTTCCGCCTGAATAGAATACATGGAAGCTTTTACCATATGAAGGTCCCCATCCGCTTTTATTTTTAATCTTTTTTTAATGCTGGATAACACATCGTCTGTATAAGTCAGGCGATCGATAAGACCGAAATTACGGGCCTGTTCAGGTGTTTGCAAACTGAATTCGTCGAAGGCTTTGTAAATGGAGGCTGTATCGATATGGCGGCTTTCGCTGATAGCGCTTACCACAGTAGAATAAATGCCGGTGATGTATTCTTTAATCTGCTCGCGGTTCTCGGCGCTGAGATCGGTACGTGTAAAAGACTCTATCGCACCTTTGTAAGCACCTACTTTGACGTATTGCATTTCTATACCGATTTTTTCCAGTGCGCCTTTAAAAAACATCATGTTCGCCGTAAGGCCATTCAATAAGACACTACCTGATTTTTCAATAAAAACAGAATCGGCCACACAGGCCAGGTAATAATTTTTTTCGTCGTAATAAGGTGCTATCGTGTAAATAAATTTACCTGATTTTTTAAAGTCAAGCAAGGCATTTCTTATTTCAAGGATGGTAGCGTAACCAGTGCCGTTGATATTGGTTTTCATGAAAATACCTTTGATTTTTTTGTCGTTTTTAGCCTCTTCAATCAAAGCGAGAATATGGTCAAGTCCCAGTGAGCTATTGTCGCCTTCCTGATTAAACATAGATGAAAAATCCATATGTGATCTTTCCTGGATATCGTAATCAAAATTGAGTTCAAGTATAGAATTTTCCTTAACCTTAACTGTTTTTTTTCCGGCTGAACTCACCAGTCCCATGACAGTGAAAAATAATAATGCCCCCAAAAAAATGAAGGTGATAAAAAGCCCTACGACAGTGGCCAATGTGTATTTTAAAAATTCTTTCATGCTGATTTGTATATCTGAATAACATACAAAGAAAATATCATCCGCGTTATGGCTAACACTATTTTCGATAAACGCCCCAATACAGGGATGAAACTGAATTCTAGGGAGATATTGCCTCCCCGCGAAGCTGATTTCAAAAGACTGATGATAAATTGTGCTTTCCTTGTCGGGGGAAAGTGATAATTTTGCCACTATGTTATTGAATGAACTCACAGCTATTAGCCCGGTTGATGGTCGTTATAGAGGGAAAACCCAAAATCTTGCGCCGTTTTTTTCTGAATTTGGCCTCATCAAATACCGTGTACAGGTAGAAATTGAATACCTGATAGTTCTGAATAGTCTGAAATTAAATGGTTTTGCAGAATTGCTTTCATCTGCACAAATTGAAGCCCTGAGGCAAATATATCTGCAATTTACGGAGGCTGATGCCATGGAGATAAAGACCATAGAAAAAACCACTAACCATGATGTCAAGGCAGTTGAATATTTTATCAAGAAAAAACTGGATGGTATTGAACTAAATGCCATTAAAGAATGGGTGCATTTTGGTCTTACAAGTCAGGATATTAATAATACGGCGATTCCACTGAGTTTAAAAGAAGCTTTACAAAAAGCTGTATTGCCTGAGCTGCAAGCCATTATACAAAAACTGGAAGGCCTGTCGATTGAATACCGCGATATTCCCATGCTGGCCAGAACACATGGTCAGGCTGCAAGTCCTACAAAACTGGGCAAAGAAATTATGGTTTACGTGTCGCGCCTTAAGGTGCAATATGCACAAATGCTGACTATCCCTTTTTCTGCCAAATTCGGCGGGGCCACAGGTAATTTTAATGCGCATGTGGTAGCTTATCCTGAGCAGGATTGGCAGGGTTTTGGCAATGATTTTGTCAATAAAATACTGGGATTAAGTCGCAGTTTTCCTACCACTCAAATCGAACACTACGATAATCTTGCAGCTTTGTTTGATGTGTTTAAACGCATCAATACCATATTGATTGACCTGAGCAGAGATGTATGGCAATATATCTCAATGGATTATTTTAAGCAGAAGTTAAAAGAAGGAGAAATTGGCAGCAGCGCCATGCCTCATAAAGTCAACCCGATTGACTTTGAAAATGCTGAGGGAAATCTCGGAATCGCCAATGCCATTTTTGATCATTTGTCAGCAAAACTTCCTATTTCAAGATTGCAAAGAGACCTCACGGATTCAACTGTATTGCGCAATATTGGTGTGCCTTACGCACATTGTCTGATAGCTTACAGCAGTTTGTTAAAAGGTTTGGATAAATTGATTCTGAACAATGAAGCCATAGCCAGAGATTTGGATAATAACTGGGCGGTGGTAGCAGAAGCCATTCAGACTGTTTTGAGAAGTATTGCCTACCCGAATCCATACGAAGCGCTTAAAAATCTGACCAGAACCAATACCCATATCGGAGAAAAAGAAATCAAGGAATTTATCCATTCTCTGAACGTTGCAGACGACATCAAAGCCAGATTGGATAATATCTCACCGTCGAATTATACGGGGCTGTGATAGAGGTTATTTGTTAAAGGTTAAAAGTTATTGGGAAGTATCTTGGTAAGCAGCAATTTTAATCCTAATAAGCTATCACCATTAAAACTTAACCTTGGTTCCGAACTATTGTACACTCAAGACCTTAAACACCGTACGCCTGTTTTTGGCGCGACCTGTATCTGTTGTGTTTTCTGCAATAGGTTTGCTGTCACCATAACCTACCGCATTTAATCTGGTGCCATCTATACCGGCATTCACCAAATAATCTTTCACGGCCTTGGCCCTGTTTTGGGAAAGTGTTTTATTCTTGGCTTTATCACCGGTGTTATCTGTATGACCTCCAATTTCAATTTTCATGAATGGGAATTTCTTTAAAAGAAATACAAGCTTATCTAACTCGTATTTGGATTCAGGTTTTAGCTCATACCTGTCTACATCAAAAAATACATTGTTCAGCGTCACATCAGTGCCATTAGCTTCCGGTTTTCTAAGTGGGACGTCGAGTTTATAAGGTTCCAGATTGCTGTGTTCTTTTAATGCAAAATTTGCGGAATAAAAGAGGTAGTTGGTCTGGTCGATGGTAAGCATATAATTCTGATTGGACTTTAACACGATGAAAAAATTACCGGTGCCTTTTTGACTTTCGATATTGGCAATCACTTTTCCTGTGCTGAGGTTGGTAAGTTCAATCTTGGCCACAATTTTTTCCAAGGTAGTCGCGTCAAATACAGTGCCTTGTACATAACTTACAGCCTCCGGTTTTAGATTTCCCGGCAACTCGAATTTATAAATATCCAGACCGCCATAACCACCGTCGCGTTCTGAACTCAAGTATCCAAATCTTCCTAACCTGTCAACAATCAATCCCAACTCATCTTTTTCTGTATTGATAGGATAACCAAGATTTTCCGGGTTTTTAAATTTCCCGTCTTCACCTTTTTTAGCCACAAAAATATCGAGACTGCCAATACCCGGTAATCCATTAGAACTGAAATACAAAGTCTGGTTGTCATAGTGAATAAAAGGAGATTGTTCTTCTCCTGCGGTATTGATTTCCGGTCCGAGGTTGACAGGGGGCTGGAATCTACCATCTTTAAAAGTTGATACCCAGATATCTGCACCACCAAAACCTCCCGGTCTGTCACTGGCGAAATAAAGGTTCAAACCATCAGGGCTAATGGAAGGCTGCGCGTCCCATGAAGGTGAATTGACAGGTTGGCCAAGATTATTGGGTTTAGACCACTGTCCCATGTTATAGGCAGAAAAATAAATATCAAAACCACCAATACCAATTGGCATGCCTTGGGCATTCAGACGGTCTTTAGCCGAAAAAAAGATGTTTTTTCCGTCGGCTGTAATAGATATAGTGCCTTCATTGTTGTCGCTGTTCACAGGTTCAGGCAATTTGACTGAAGCCAGATAATTGGAGTCAACAATTTCTGAACGGTAAAAATCTTCAAATGGGTGGTTGTTTTTAAACGCCATTCTTGTAAAATAAAAATATTTGCCATCCAGAGTCAGTCCCGGCCAATATTCGCCATTTGCCGAGTTGATATTGGGTCCCAGGTTCTGTGGTTTAAATTCCACCATATTGGTGTAAAGTGATTTTGTGACGTCAATGTTCTTTAATATTTTCCGGGCATCATCTTCGTAATTTTTACTGCGTTTAATGGGTGCATCCAGATATTTATTCAAAGAAGCTTTAGACTCATCAAACTGCATCAGCATGCGTTGACACTTTCCCAGAAAATAATAATTAGACATATTGTCCGGCTCAAGCGAAATGAGTTTGTTATAAGATTGAAGCGAAGCTTTGTAATCTCCCATATCAAATTCAATTGCTGCTTTATACTGCCAGACTTTACCGAATGTACTGTCTTTTTTTATGCCTTTATTACAAAGGTCCAATGCTTTTTGTTTGTTGCCGTCCGGTTTCATCAATTCGATGTATGCCTCTTCAGCATATTTGTCTGCAGGGCTGGCTTCACCTGATTTTTTCTTTGGTTGGGCCGAGGCACAAGCGATGAGAGAAAAGCTAAGTACCAGTATGAATATTTTTTGTATCATGAAATTCGATTTATATAATAACATCGCAAATGCAAATTTATTGTAATTCGGGCAAAATCCCTGCCGTTCTTTTTCCAAGCTCTATGACCGCTACATTTTTGACCGCTGCATCTTCAATATCAAAGGTCAGCATGGTGCGCATCACATGAAAACCATGTCTACCTGCTGCCCCCGGATTCATAAATAACATATTGTTGAGGGTTTTGTCGCGCATCACCCTTAAAATATGGCTATGACCGCAGATAAATAGGTCAGGCGTATCTTTGCGCAATTCCCCAATAATGCCCGGATGATATTTGCCGGGATATCCTCCTATATGTGTCATCCATACCTTCACGCCTTCACAATGAAAGAGATTGTTGAGAGGATAGATGGTTCTGATGTCCTGTCCATCTACATTGCCCCATACGGCTCTTACAGGTTTTCCCGTTTGTTCAAATAATTCACTTAAGGCGGCATTTCCCCAATCTCCGGCATGCCAGATTTCGTCTGCTGCACCGGTATGTTTTAATATATCAGCTTCTACGCAACTATGTGTATCACTTAACAATAATATCTTTTTCACCTTTGGCAAATTAATTCGTTATTTGCAATATAAAAAAATTTAAATGAATCCAGACTTTTTTAATGTGTCAAATATCATGATATTGGTCACTGCCCTTATCTCTTATTACGCGCTCAACAACCACAGCTTCTTTGAAAAAGCCACTTTTCGCCCATACCTTATCAATCACAGCAGGGAATGGTGGAGGTGGATTACCAATGGTTTTGTCCATATTGATTATTCGCATTTGTTTGTGAATATGCTCTCACTTTATTTTTTTGGCACTAACCTTTTGTATTATTTACAAAGTCTGGCTGGAGATTTTTCTCCAATTCTGTTTCTTCTGTTTTACATCAGTGCTATTGCGGTGAGTGGTTCATATTCGTATGTGCGTCACAAAAATGACTTCTCATACTCAGCTGTTGGTGCTTCAGGAGCTGTTTCAGCGGTTGTTTTTAGCTGTATATTGTTTGATCCTTTCTCCAAGATTTACCTTTATTTTGCTATAGGTATTCCATCGTGGATTTTTGGATTGTTATATCTGTATTATGAATATTATATGGGTAAAAGGCAAATGGATAATATTGGTCATGATGCACACTTTGCGGGGGCTATCTACGGACTCTTATTTACTCTAATGATTTATCCCCAATCCGTGATGAATTTTATCGCTCATTTCACCTCTTGAATTTAACCATTAATCAGTAAATTTGCTCAAATCAATAACATGCCATCAATAGACGATTTAAAAAACATAGTAGATCATTCATTCAAGTTTTCAGGGCAGTCAATTGTGCTGGGAACAGCCAGGCTCG
>Ga0123337_10003128_pt1 | contig 17982 bp, 15 predicted proteins | sample frozenSSSSmetaG_FD_89792 | JGI IMG/M metagenome (GOLD analysis project Ga0123337, IMG submission 89792) | Glacier valley bacterial and archeal communities from Borup Fiord, Nunavut, Canada, to study Microbial Dark Matter (Phase II) -... | ecosystem: Environmental > Aquatic > Freshwater > Ice >... | reverse complement strand
TGTGTGTTTTGGGTTGGTTTTTTCATTTGTTTTTGTTTGTGGGGGTTGATGAGTGGGGCCGCCCCCCGGTGAGGTACAAACGGCGCCCCCCCCCCCCCCCCCCCCCCCCGCGGCGCGCGGGCGCCGCGAGGACTCTAATATCGCTTTCGTGGTCCTCCAGTCCATAGCTCCAGTCCTCCATGCCCCTCCACCTCGGGCTCTCGCCCGAAAGCCGGAATGGATTTTGGCTCCTTGTACCATCCCACCATCCCCTCCTTCGAAGGCTTCATATATGGACCCCTCACCCCCCAGTGCTGTTTCAGTACGAACCCTTCACACCACCATCCTCGCCGCCCAAAATGTTCAAAGCTTTCACAGCCTCGCGCTGGACCGGCGGCAAGGATGTCGCGCCCATGGTCCCCGAGCCAATCGTCGACAACGAGGCCGCCTTGTCTGAGAAGGAGAGGGAGACGGGCGCCGCGGGTGACGAGCATGACGCTGACTCTAACACCGACGACGAGCCGTCAAAGGATGCACCCGAGGGCGTGCAGAAGATCGAGGCCATGGCGATCGTGTGGACGAAGAAGGAGCTTTACGTCGCCTACACCTGGTAACCCCGCTCTCTCTCAGAACCAACCCCAGACCAGCATCCGCTGACCCGGCCCAGCATCTTCCTTGTCTTCTTCGTCAACTCTCTGCAGCAGCAGATCACCGGCAACCTGTCCTCCTATGTCCTCTCCGACTTCGCGTCGCACTCGCTCGTCCCCGTCGCCAGCATCGTGTCGGGGATCCTCGGCGGCGTCCTCAAGCTGCCCACCGCGCAGCTCATGAACATCTGGGGCCGCGCCGAGGGCCTCGTCGTCATGACGGCCTGCTGCACCATCGGGCTGATCCTGATGGCGACGTGCAACAACGTCGAGACGTATGCGGCCGCACAGGTACGTCGCCGGCCACCCCACCTCTCCCCCTGCCTCCCAGCCCCATAACTCCCCGGCTGACGACAAAAAGTGCTTCTACTGGGTTGGCTACAACGGGATGTCCTACGTCCTCGACGTCTTCATCGCGGACACGTCTAACCTGCGCAACCGAGCGCTGGCCTTCGCCTTCAGCACGACGCCCTACATCGCGACAACGTGGGCCGGCCCCGCCGCCGCGCAGGCCTTCTACGAGCACTCCACATGGCGCTGGGCCTTCGGGTGCTTCTGCATCGTTACCCCCGTCATCACCCTGCCCATCCTGTGGATCCTCTACTCCAACCAGCGCAAGGCCAGCAAGCTCGGCGTCTTCAAGACCGAGGCCAGCGGCCGCACAGTCGCGCAGAGCGTCAAGCATTACGCCGTCGAGTTCGATGGTGCGCCCCCCGCCCCCAGTCCCTCGTTCTCACTTCCCCTCCCAAGTCTTCAGATCCCAAGCTAACGCGGCCAGTCATCGGTATCATCCTCATCTGCGCCGGCTTCGTGCTCTTCCTCCTCCCCTTCTCCCTGGCCGGCTACCAGACATCTAAGTGGTCCTCGGCATCCATCATCGTCATGCTTGTGCTCGGCGTCTTCTTCCTGGCCTGCTTCGCCGCCTACGAGCGATTCCTCTCCCCCCGCTCCTTCATCCCCTTCCATCTCCTGACGAACCGCACCATCGTCGGCGCCTGCGTGCTCTCCGCCGTCCTCTTCGTCTCCTTCTACCTCTGGGATGGCTACTACTACTCCTACCTGCAGGTCGTGCACGGCATGTCGATCACGCACACGGGGTACATCTACAACATCTACAGCATCGGCAGCTGCTTCTGGGCCGTCGTCGTGTCCGTCGCCATCAAGTACACGGGCCGCTTCAAGTGGCTGGCGCTGTACTTCGGCGCGCCGCTGATGCTGCTGGGCGTCGGCCTGATGATCCACTTCCGGCAGCCCGAGCACAACATCGGCTACGTGATCATGTGCCAGATCCTCATCGCGTTCGCGGGCGGCACGCTCGTGATCTGCGAGGAGATGGCGGCCATGGCGTCGGTGGCGCACGGCGACATGGCCGCCATCCTCGCCGTGCTGGGCCTGTTCTCGTCCGTCGGCGGCGCCATCGGCTCCTCCATGTCCGGCGCGATCTGGACGAACACGCTGCCGGGCGCGCTGGCGGACAAGCTGCCCGAGGCGTCGAAGCACCTGGCCGCCGAGATCTACGGCAGTCTCGTGGTGCAGCTGAGCTATCCGATGGGGGACCCGGTGAGGACGGCGATCATCGAGGCATATGCGGTCGCGCAGGAGAGGATGACGATTGCGGCGACGGCGGTGCTGGTGTTGGGGTGGGTGGCAATCGCATTTTGGAGGGATATCAGGATCGATGAGATTAAGAACGTCAAGGGACGCGTGCTGTAGAGGCGTCCTTAGAGGGGAAGCAACGACGTGTTCGCGTGCGGCCTTGCTAACTTCGACTGCGGATCTTAGAGTAAGACTTTAGGGTAAAGAAATATATTTATTCTATAAGATATTACTATAAAGTTTTAAAAATTAGATGCCTTCTTATTAGAGATTGGTCTCATATTTATATAAGAAAATACTACTATATAAATTATTAAAGGTATTAGTGCTAGGTTTAGGATTATTATATAAGCTATTTTTTAACCCCTTCTAGAAAGATTCAACATACTTACGCTCGCCTTACATGTTGAGTAAAGAGGGTTTGATGCCCGTAGGCGTCTAGGCATTCTTAGTTTGAAGAATGCATGAGAATCTTCGCCTCCGTGCATAGAAGTTTGCATGCATCAAACACTAGCCTTTGAGCCTTTATTTCTAGCTCTCTATATTATGAGAGCCCTATTCTAGATTAGATAGATTTACAATCAAGCACCTTTTGCATCTCACATTTCTACACTTGTCACTAGTGTTGACAATCAGCCCCAGGCTGTTGGTACCTCTTCAAGTGGCGAGGAAGGCCGATTGATTGAGACTTGAGTGGATCTTGTTGGGGATTCAAGTTGGAGTGCGGGGCATGAGGTGCCATGTTTTAATAACTGCTATCAGGTACGGAGTACATGTAAAGATGGCAATTCTCCACTGTGTGTAGGTCTTGGAGTTGGATTAATGTAGGCTCAAAAGATGCGGGAAATACTTCTTGGGATCGTTTTCACTCCTTTATTAAAGGCCGTCAAAGCAACAAATACAATCTATCCCAGCTTCTCTGTCCATGCCGGCTTGATCGTGCCTTCAGGATCATACGCAAAGCTGCAGTACAGGCAGGCGACGACTAGGTTCGCCAGGGCAAAAGTGACGAGATCAGTCCTTAGTTTCCACCCTTGCAAGAACGAAACCCTTCCACAAATCCATGCTACTACCTTCATACATAAAACCAAACATCCAATACCAATGGCAAGGAGTCCACCTCCCTGTGCAAGCACGTTTGAAAACCGGTAGAGGACCAGATGCTCAGGATCCACCACCCAACCGTAAGTCACATACAAGAAACAACCTCCGAAAGCCATCTGAAGAAAGATCCCAACAAAGCGAATCTGTCGAACTGTTGTATCAGTCTCTAGAGACGCAAACGGTAATAGAATACCGCCAGATAGTACCATCATAATAGAAACAAGTAGCAGTATCATGATTAAACACAGAAACACAGCGTGGAGAAGGACCGTCATGACATAGTACAGGACAGCAGTGAGTCCATGTATGTCAGATGGCCCAGTGCTCAGGACCGCTTCCATATGAATGACCTGAAACATGGCCCAGCAACACACAAGTCCGTGGATGCCTACAGCAATAATGCCAAAGACCGTCACAATCTGCGCGAAGGGATTGTGTTTGCGATGTGTTGGCACGTACTTGTTCCGCAAATCCCGTGAAGCCAGAGAAACGCCCGCAAGGACAATGTACGAAGACACATATATGGCTGCTGCTGCTTTTGCCCAGAAGACTCCCTGAAAACTGAAGATCTTTACGGCTTGACACAGTGTACCGAGGAATAAGACAACAGATGCTTTAGGATGCTTCTCGATTGTCGTCTCTTTGAGAATGTTGTCTCTTGAATCCCTTCGATCGGGCACTCGCCGCCAATTCACTTCCAGCGCCGCTTCTCGTATAACTACACCACTCAATAATAAACGAGCAAGCTCGCAAAAAACGACCAGAGTGTCGGCAACGCAAACAAATGGCGAACTGCGCGCCGGAAACAGCAAGCTCGACTGCGGAAAGCTCACGTCGAGGTATGAAGGCTGTGTCATGGCGTTGAGTGCAAGTGCAAATAGACCCCAGAAGATGCTCTGCCATCCAACGACATTAGGCTGCGAGGATGTAGGATCTGGATGCATCCCGTGAGTGAGGTCTCGGTATCGTTGTGCTTTGGGTAAAGTCATACCGGAATTGGGAGGGAGAGTTGCTGCCACCACGGTAACAGCTAGTGCGGGGATCCATAGCGGGATAGTTGGCATTTTTGATATGTTTTTGACTTGTTTAAGGAGAGACGAAGTGTTCGGTGGAGAGAGTGCGGGAGTCGTTAGAATCTTTGGGAAGGACAACCAAGGAGCTCAAGTACTTTTCGCAATTGCTGAGAAGTATTAAGCTGGGAGCCGAGAATCCTCTGAAGTGCCTCTCAAGGGTCGCTCTGGACAACTTTCTTGATTGGTGGTGTTCGGTGTCTGAGTTGCCGCCGAGGCCTCAGCCCATGTTGATCTATTCTTTCAACCCACAATCATGGAATGACTATCAAACTACTTCAAAAATAATAAACTTTTCGTGTGTTTTCTTTGCTTAGCTTTAATGCGTAAGATCAAGACGTCTCAAACCTTTAAAGCGTTGCGGAAAAGCTTTTGTTGTGAAATCAAAAATCATCTCGCATCCCACGACGAATATCTGTGACCACAAGTTGCTGTGATAAATGAATGTCGCCTCGCGCGATCAGCTAAAAACAGATTGCCACGTAGACCTACCGGCGCATCCAAAACTTCTCCGATGAACTAGTGCTCAGGAACGCGCCTCCTACAATTAGGATTTCGAAATAACCAGATGTTCTCACCAGGTATCTCCCTTTCAATGTGGAGAGATTACAAGATTATCTATTCTTAGAAACCAGTTCATGAGTCGCATTACGCGCTTCGAGCCTATCGAGTCTACGGCCATTCACAAATCATTGGCTCGCCAAAAGGTTATTGCTGACACTCTTCCCTCTTCCTCAAGCCACTTCCAACAACACCTCAACTCTCAAGCGTCGACTCGTTCAGCTTAGGTGGAGCAGAATGTAGCTGGGGTCATGGTTCAATCCGTGGTATATCACAGAAGCAAACCTTCTACCCCCAACTTCTCTTCATCCTCGCGCTTCTCCTCCTCCGGTACTTCTCTATCTCGTTCCCGGGACAGAGCCATATACACAGGGCTGTCTCCCAGCTTTCGACTCTAATATACCGCATCGCAACGCCCTCTTAGACATCGAAAACGGAGGGGCTGGCCTTAACCGTTCTGCTGGATTGATTTGTTTGTCTCTAGTCACACGTCCACGGTGAGCATTCTGCACTTTGGGTTGACACGAGGCTGATTCCCGAGATAGCCATGAGCGACGGTCACCAGGGACGAAGACGACGGCATACAGCCACGAAAATGGAGGGGTCAGCTAATGATATGAAATTTTCGCGGTTTTGGGTGCGGTACTATTGCCAGATGGGTCCTGGATAGTTGTGCTCAAGGCATTTCTCACAGCATCCGTGGGATATTTCGGCAAGAGAGTCCGTGGTTCTCATATCGATGTGGCCTATAATCAATCCATTTGAACCTGCAACGGATGAGCTGCTACGTAGGTAGCGGAGAGACATCCGTCTCATCTCCCTCCTCTCGTATTAAAATTACTAAACCCGCTCCCCCAGCGCAGGGTAGGCTATCCTATAATCTCCTCCCTTCCTTTCGAACGAGTAGGCGGGCATCATGCACTATGAATGCCGCTCTTCTCGTCCCATCGCTAAAACAACGTTCACTCTTTTTATGTCCACCTTTGAGAATCCCAGATCCCAATCCGTCCGTTGTCGCTGATGAAAAATACCCAAGATGTGGTCAGAACTTTTCCCCCATGGCCTGTCGTTCGATACCCTTCGATTTGATTTTGTTTTGTTTCGCCAAATCCCATAAATCGCCAATGCAGACCCAGAACCGGAAAACACAAGGCGAGAGCTCACCTCCACCTCACCACAACCCCCTGCACCCTCGGCCCCAGCCTCCTCACCCTCCTCCTCTTCCTCTCCTCACACGCCTTATCATCCCCGATGCCCCCGCCGCAATGCGCACAGAAGTCGCTCCACGCACACATCGGCGCCTCCCACTCGAACCTGCGCTGCACAGCTCCCGTAACGCCCCGCCCGCTGCCGCGCAGCGTCAGCATCCAGCCCAGGATGGCCGCGACCTGCGCATCGAGCTCGTCGGCCTTGACGTACGGCGCCTCGAGGGAGAGGCGCACGGCCTTGAGGCTCTCGAGCTGCGCGATCGCCGCCGCGAGCGCCGCGCGCACGTCGGCGTGGCGCGGCTGCGGCTGCGGCGGCGGCGCGGCGAAGGCGTCGGCGGGGGGCGCGGGCGTCGCGAACTCGAGCTCCTGCTGGGCGGGGTCCTGTAGGGGCGGCGCGGGCACGTCGTCGTCGTCGTCGTCGGCGGCGGCGGCGGTGCTAGGACGCGCGGCGTCGAGGCTCAGCGGCTCGTTCTTCTGCCAGCCGGGCCAGTCGCACCAGCGGACGACGACGTTGAGGAGCTCGACGCGGCGCATGGCGTCGTGGGCGCAGAGGGCGTCGAGGCCGCCGTCGAGGATCCAGGGGACGCCGGCGAAGACGCGGACCTGGCGCACGAGGGGGCGCTGCTGCGGCGTCATGCGGCGGAAGTAGGCGGCGGGGTCGAGGACGTCGGCGGGGCCCGAGGCGGCGGGCGCGTGGAAGTTGTGCGCCGCGAGCGCGACGGGCAGGTGCGCCGTCTCGAGGTAGGCGCGCCGGCAGGCGCGCAGCAGGGCCGTCGGGTGGTGCACCTTGGCGCGCTGGCCGGGGCGCGAGTACGTCGTGTTCGTGTCGTAGGGCGTGCGCGAGGGGTTCCAGGGGTTCGGCCTCGGGGGTTTCGGGGCGGAGGTGCTCGGGTAGAGGGAGGAGACGCGCGGGGGCGGGGGAGGGGCGGCGGGGGTGTAGGGGGTGCATGCGTAGGCGAAGATCTGGTCGCGGATCTCTTGCGGGAGGAGGGAGTAGAGCGGGGACTGTTGTTGGAGGTCGATGGGGCGGGAGAGGAGTTGTGTGGAGAGGGGGGTGGTGATGGACGCCATGGTGGGTTTTGTCATGTGAGAACCACGTGATATAAAGTAAACCACGTGATATGAAGTATCAACCACGTATAAGATATCGACCACGTGATGTGATTGTCAGTCACGTGCTATGAAGCTAGAAGGCTTCAGATGGAATGCCGTGACGTAGGGTGATCGTGAAGGGGATCTGTGTATAGATGGCGGACGGTCGGATTGAGGGATTGAGGGGATGATATGAGATGGAAGTGTAGCGGGATTGTGTAAAGGAGGCTGAAAGGAGGCTGAAAGAAGGCTTTGTTTCCGTCTTCCGTCTTCCTCTGTTCTCTCGATGGCGATGTGATGTGATGATGGCATGGTGTCCAATGCCTATATACATAGCTATGTGTAGATATATAATATGACGCAAAACATTGCTCATCAACACACACGCACACGCACTACCCCGCATGTGGACTTTGGACTTTGCACGCTATTACCCCATCTCATCTCCTCAAAGCCCTACACATGATCACCGCACGCTGAATCCAGCCAAGTGATCCCCGTGCTGCCCTCTTCCTGCCCTCACGCTGAGCATTCCTGCGCATTCCTCTCAAGACTCGTCGCTCAGTGGCCATCGATTATGTAAAAAGGGGGTAATAAGCGAGGCGGGCGAGGTCACGGGAGTCGGTCAGTCCTCGAGTCTGCAAGGGAGGACGGGGACGACGACACGACGACGCCTCGCCACCGAACCGGCAATCATCCATCCGTCATGCTTGGCGCCAATACCGCCATCCGCACCGGAAATAGACGGCGCTTACCGCGTCGGTGTGTGTGTGTGTGTGTGTGTGTGTGTGTCGCGTCAATTCCAAGACGTCCGAGTCAGACAGGGCAGGTCTCGCGACCATGTTATGTATGTTGAAATCTCTGCGCGTCGCACGTGCTGCGGAGGATGTGTCAACGGTGACAAAGAGCCGCTTGGCGTCATCTGCCACTGGCCAGGCCAGGAGACCTGTGTCTGTCCTCAGGAGTCCTCGACGGCCGGCTTGGCGGGAGGGGAGGGGGGGGAGAACTCTGCGTCTTGAATACCTGGGTAGGTACTTACACAGGAGCAAACGCCAAATGGAGAAGACGACACCCGCCGGGCTAGCCTCGGTACCTGGGAAGCCGTTGGGATCTGACTCGTCACCTGACTTTCACCTCATTTCCTCTCGAGGCATGGATGGCATGGATGGCATGGATGGCATGGAATGCACAGCTCTCCATCTCCACCCTTTCGACTCGACTCTCCCTACCTATGGCACTGCAGAATGCGAGCTCTACTTGAGATATGTACACGTACACGTACACAGTAGACCAGTCTCCATCTACTGCATCTGCTCAGGAGTCCTCCACGGCCGGCTTGGCCGAGATACCGAGCTTTGTTGGGATAGGAGATACTCGGCGTTTCGTCCACTTATGCGTTTTGTTGAATTCTGCGACGGCGGCTCGTCGAGTGGCATGGTCGGCTTCTGATGGAACTTGTTGATGCATCAGTGGTACGTGCCAATCTTCCAAGGCTTGGTTGAAATGGGTTTCTTCGTCACCTTTGTAAAAGTTGACTTCTCGGAGGCGTTCAACTTTGCCGCAACCTTCCAGCGTGCCACGAAGGGATGACGCTGGCCCGAGGTGACCATATCTTCATCTCTGTTGAGCATACATCGAACTGGCCGGCCAGTCGTCTTTTGGCAGCCAAGGCACATATACCGGGAAGCTGAAATGATCTAGTCTCTTTACCACCGAATCCAGCACAAATCATACCAATGGGTTGTCCAGTAGTAAAGACTTCATTCACAGCAAGAAAAGGCTCAGCGGAAACAGAAGCGCCCCAGATATTTGCTCGAGGAGAAGGCATATCAGTATGATCAACCCAATTGACAACGCCCGGCAATTCCGACGCAGCCTCATAGTCAACTGAAACGATCTTAGCTTTTGCCTTTGTAGACAATGCCAAAGCTCCATAGAGTTCATTCTTCTGTATGCATCTCATCGAGAGAAACTCGCAAGGCAGCATTGACAATAGCAATATCATCATCCTTCCGTTTGGACTGTTTGTAGGCACGGAAAAACTCTCCCTTTGCACTTGCTACTGGTATTCTCAAACTGGCGACGACAGCATCAGCCGGTAATGCGGTAGTTCGGTATCCTTTGAAGAACTCAGCCATTGGAATTTCGGTTTCTTTTTCTAAAGATTTCTCCATAAGAGTTGTGTTTGAGGCCAGGAAAACGGGATTCAGATCCGATATTGGCGAGGCAGATGCAAGATTTCCAGCAGGTGTGCCGACATTTCGAATTTGTCCTCTAGCGAAATATTTCAATTGTTTATAGATGGCCGCGAGAGGCTGTCCTCTGATGGGTCCGTAGTGCTAACTGCTGTTTTGGCGATATTCTCGAGGTCTGGATGGACGACGTTGCCGCCTATTTCTAGGTAATCATCTTTGAAGGTGAAGTGCCTCAGTTATGCTATGTCGCCGACAAAAACTGATGCTGAGTATTGCATTGCTTTGAATTTGATTTCGATTTGGGTTTCTGTACTTCCACCAATGATTTTTGCAGACGGGTATACAGATTTAATCTCCAAAAGTTGTTGGAGCGTTACTGGTCTATACCATCTCTTTCTCTTGTCACCAAAGGCAAGAGGCTTAAATTCGTGCCTTGCTAAAGCCGGAGGAAATATGAGTTCAGTGTCTGGTTTGTATTCGATGAAACCCGGGGGGCGTGAACCTCTTAATAGGTTGGTTGTCTTTGAAACCATTGCCTTTACAGCAACCGCTCTCAGCATCCCCGTCTGCCTTTTCCACACAACATCCTCCTCCTCCATTTGCTTTTGCCACCCCGCATGAAAAGGACTTCCCTTTACTGAAAGTTTGTGCAGCGTCCAAAATCGGCCTATATCCTGTGCAGCGGCATAGATTTCCATCGAAAGCCTCTTCAAGATCATGCTCGCTTGGTCCCTCCTCGCCGCTGTTTCGCAGGATAGCATATAAACTCATCACAATCCCTGTTGACTGTATCACGAGCGGAAGTGTCAAAGTGATTATATGAGAATAGCATATAGAATCTAGTCTAGCTATGAAAATGTCTATCTAATATATGCCTCTAGCCTTAATAGGCAATAGTAGGCAGTAGTTAGCTATTGCTGTTAAATGATGGTGAATGTTCTATGATGTGAGACATGCATGTTATGAAGTGAGAATTCTCACTTCATGCATACGGTGAATCACTACATGAATCATCTAACACCCCCCCCTAAATAGTCAACCCGTTAGGGCATAAAAGCTCCCCTTTCCTCCGTCCTTTCCTTCTTCCTCCTCTCTATCCTAAAGCATAGGGAGAATTGGTTAAAAGGCCTATAGGAGAGGATTTGCGATTATGGTGTAGTGCGGCGTGCAGTTAGTAACAGCGAACTAAGGTGGTAGACTTAGTAGACTTAATACGATGATTCTTACTATAAAGTTAATACCATTAATGAGAAGAGAACGGTAACAAAAGTAGAATAGATAGTAAAATAATGAATAATAATGAGAATTAAGGACTATGAGAATTAGTTTTAAAATTAGCTATAGATGGTCTAAGCTAGATAGGGGCGATGGTGATGGCATTAAGCTAGCGCACTAGTGTAGAGGCATGAGTATGCGTACAACCTAAAATTCTTTATTAGTTTGTTAGAAAGAGAACTCTAAGGGTAAAGATGTTAGCTCTTATAGTCTAGATAGGAAAGTGAATTACTAGCAATAGCGTAGCTAGGTTTAGGCTAGTTAGAGTTAGTTAATTTAAGTAGTAATGGTAAGGCTAAGTTATTAAATGAATTAGGCATGTTTAACAGCTGTTAGGGGCTTCGTTATATTATTAGCGATTATGTCCACTGTTAGGATATAGGATATTCTAATTACTCCATTTTCTAGCTATTGTTAAATGAAGTGATACTTTATGTTAATATGTTTTATATGCTAGTAGTACTTAGGATTCTTAGCTAATGCTAGGCTACTTTAGTTATCCCTATAAATGTATATAGGGATAGGCTCGTCATGCAACTCCTATCGAAATTACCTTCAGCAAGTTGAAGACAAAAGGTCATTCCGTAGGCGTAGTCATGTGTCCTGGCGAGTTTATTAGAATACATACAAGATAGAGGCCCTTGGGTTGGGATGCTTACTTTTCTCCAAAAGACATGGCAAATGAAGTATGCGTCATCTCATGGATCAAGATGGCGGAACGCGCCCTCTGGACCACTCTCAAATCGGGTGTTGTGGCTTGGCATGTGCTCAGTATGCTTTCAGTAGATACTATTCTCGTATCGGTCCAGAAATTCTCGCCCAAATTCACCCTGCCAACCTTGCCTTTCGTGTCGTCATTCATGTGGGCGTACCAGCTCTGTTCCGTGCAATAAGTTGTCGTTCCATCGCAAGTGGCAATAACTCTATATCCACTGGTGCCTTTGAGCATGGTTGCAACGTTTCCGTATACCCTGGCGGTATTGGCTGCGAAATCGGCATCATCGCGGGAATCCTGGTCGAAGAACTTCGCGAAGTATACCCCTCTCTGCAGGTTAGCCTGAGTGTCCACGGCCATGTTCAGGGTGTACTGCAGTTCCTGTGTGATGGCTGGCAGCTTGTCTGTCCGCACTGCAACTGGTATCCGGGAATGAGATGGCAACTAGTGGGCAGACCCCAGAGCCGCAGCCAGTTGTGGTGGACGTATAAACTGGGAGTCCTGGATCTCCCATGTTTGCATCGTCTCCGCCTAATCCTGAATGGAATTTGTTGTAGGATATATACGCAACGTTCGTCCGGGGGATCACCTGAATGATGTCTGCCCGGTGCTGGCCACCCAGAGCACTGGAATTCATGTTTGACCCGCGGTCCTAGCCTCTGTATAGGGCTCCTTGGTTGTTCCATTGGAAATGGCTTCCGGAGGTAGGAATCTCTCCGCCATTGTACCAGAGGGTCGCGTCTCCTGTGTATTTGCTGATCCAGAGAAGATCTGCCTTTCCATCACCTAGAGAGGACCCTTAGAATCTAGCTCCAGACCAGCACGGGATCATTCTTACCGTTGAAGTCGTTGAAACGAACGTTCTGACGGTCGTAGTTCGTCGCTAACTTAACCTGGCCCACGTCCTCGAAAGTCATCTGACCCGAAGAAGTCATTCCCTGGTTGAGATACCCTGTGACGAGCCCGCTCTTCTCGATGCAGAGGTAGTCGGCTTTGCCATCACCTGTAAGATCGGCAAAGCGGACCCCAAGGTCGTTCTCAATCACACCATACCCTTGGGTGCAGCCGGAACTGCCAGATACAATGCCATAATCGACAAAAGTCCAAGTCTTGGTTGCGGTGTTGAAATTGTTGAGCCACATGCGTACGGCGCCAGACGTTTTGTCGACGGATAGAAACTAATTAAGTTGAGCGGAAATCCGAAGGAAAGTGCCAGAGAAGGTGCACGAGACTTACATCACATTTTCCGTCACCGCCAAGGTCTCCTATGTGGATTGTCTTTCTCGCTACACCCAGTGTGACGACACCCAGGTGGTTATCCCAGTAGGGTCGATTATCGTTGTTGAGATAGATGTCAATCTCACCGTTCGGCCCAACCCAGATGTAGTCATCTTGTCCGTCACCATCCATGTCGCAGTAGTGGGTGCTGTCTGTCTCCTTTCAGATATGTCCCACCCGCGCCGAGATTCTTCCAGACGCCTAATACAATGCCAGAAGAAGCAGAGCTAACGCCGGCTTTTTTAATCCAGATATACTACAATATGGTATTAGCATCAAAAGGGATTAAATGGCTCCGGTGCTTACATCTCGTCTTCCAGTTCCGTACATGCGTCCGAACTTTACAACACTGTTGGCATTCGTCACGCCGAACGATGCCAGCCCACCGTGGGTCACATCAGCATATTGCCAGTCAGGTATTATGCCAACCCCAGTACCGCGATTGTTGATAAAGGTGTCAACTTTGCCTGTCGTGTCCATGAAAAGCCAGTCGGCCTTAAAGTCTCCATTTATATCAACCAGATTGACTCCTGCTCCGTTGCCTCTGTGCTGGCTGGGAAATACAGTTATCCGGGCTCCTCCAGTGGCGTCAAAGGCCTGCCAGAAGCCTCCGTAAGCGGCAGTAGGCGCATCTCCTTGTCCGCCATTCCTCTGGCAGGCAATTCACCTGGGTGTAAGAGGATACACCAGTCGGCGCGCCCATCGCCGTCTATGTCAGCCATATGGGCTAGGCCAACGGTGTAGCCATCAGCCCAGAAGTCCGGCGCATTGCCAATCTAGAGGCTTGTTAGCAGTGCACAAGCAGAAGTGTGAGCGTGAAGTCATACAATACCAATGGGATTAAACACTGGAGGATTGCCTCCCGTATTGAGGGACGCCCATAGGTTGCCCGATACGTCGATGCAGAGGTAGTCGTCCAGACCATTGTTATTGAGATCGGCAAAACGTGAAGCCTCCGGAATACACTGGTATCCCGGATCGAAAGTAGCAGCTGCCCCAAAATTGTTGTTATTGTTGTTGATGAAAAATGTCCATGTCCACACGTTACTTTTCAAATGGGCCCAGATGATTTCGTCCACCTCACCTCCTCTGTTCGGGTTACCACCAGCATTGACAAGTTGTGCAAAAAAGAAGTCGTTACCGTAGGCGGTGTCCGTGCTGTCAACGCCGAATGGAGATTTCCATACAATGCCTTGATCCGTAGAGGCGTGGACATAATTGCCGTCATCTGTGCCGCTACCCCTTTGGATCTGGTAATTTCCATCACCGTTCCCATAGATCGTGGGGCACGTATATTCAGTTGATGTCGTTGAATTGTCGGCGACGCCCACGTCTAGCGGCGCAGTTAGCCAGCCGTTGAGCTCGACTGTCTGAAAAGCTGGCCACCACACGGAAGCCATCTTTTTGTAGCCATAGTCGTTGGGATGTGTATCGTCGCCCATATCTGCCAGAGTGATGAAGCCATCGTTCATATCGGCTAAGATGATTTTCTTGCCGGCATAATGGCTCGTGACTGTCGTTCGGATAGCAGTGTTGATCGTGTTGGTTCTCGCATTCCTGTCAGCATTCTTATTGACAAGCAAGGTTGATAAAATAACAGTGGTGCCTGGTATCCCGAGCCAGAGTTGGTCGAGGAGCTATAGTGGGTGTAGGTAAGAAAACGGGCTTTGAATTGGTCGACGTGTACCATATTGATATGGTCGGGTAGGGCATGATAGGATACAAAGTAACAGAGTCCCCTTCGAGAGAAGAACGTACTTGTATGTAATCATCTGATATGGTCGAGACATGAACATTGTGAGCGGCGTTGTTGGTGCCAAGGTTGATGAGCGCAAGGTTCGGCTGGTCTGCCACAATATTGCGTAGGGCTGAGTCGGTTACTTGATCGATCCTCCAGCCGACGTGACCCTCATTGTCGTTGTCGTTCATAGTGCCTGTTTTGATGCTTCCGACCATGTTCACCGGCCATCCCTCCAATCGAAGCTCGTCTCTGGGATACTTGCGGTATCCATTGCCGTCTGTCGACAGATAGCCGTTGCTAATTGACGCCCTAAGAGGCGCAATTCGGAGACAGGAAGGCTTATTCGCTCGTCGCTGTAGTTCTCGAGAAGCGGAATGCGGGGGAAGTGAGCCAAATTTGAGCAAAGAGCCATTGCCATTTGCAGAGAATGAGGGACGAGAAGGTGAGGCGGCTGACAAAGTTGCCATGCAAGCAATTGCAGCCAAGCAAACGTGCAGAAGTTTGCAGGCCATGGTGAGCTGCATGAATGCCTCTCGAGTACACGTAGAATCCAGATCGGAGCGCCATCGTCAGCTTCTTATATAACATGACAGCCCGTTACTTTTGAGAATTGTAATCCTGGAGGGAAAGTGCTCTGTGAACTCTTCTTCAGGGATATTGGAAAATTGAATGGCATTGCTTGCATGTCCACGGCAGCCTGCGGCCGTGAGAATGGGAGAGACTTCACCCAATTCCAGTGCTGAAGGTACAGAGCAGCGTTCCTGATGATACCGGACAACGCTTTCTTGGGGCATATTGCACTCCACTTGCCAGCATTTCCCCTGTGTTGGATAAAGAGGGTGCTGTCTGACAGGCACCGGAGGATTCTCAGGAATATGAGAATCCGGAGGAATCTTAACATCATGCATGGATGGTTCCATGCATATCTCCACCAGCTCTTTGAAACTTTGTCACTGCCATCTATATTAGAATAGATGGCCCATAGCATAGTTGGTTAATTAATCACTTTCATTCATGTATTTACTGCGTATGCTCTTCTATTTTGATACCCTGCAGTCGGACGGCCTGTCGCTCGACCGCAATGAAGCAGACGTCCAATGACGGATCAGCCACCTCCTCCTATTATGTGTATAAAGCAGCGACGCGATCTGCAGAGACATCTGTAGACCACTTTAGCAGCGGTTGCAACTCGCAATTTGCAACTTTTTGAGGCCGCCCCGCACCACGGAAATGACAGTCGTGTAACCAATACTCTTGGCTGTAAATTGAGTTGATTGATTAAGAAACTACAGAACGTAGAATAGAAGCTCATTATATAGAATGTAGTGTATAATGTGAGCCATATGCATATGCATGACTCACTACACTGCCACAGGACTGCCACAACCGTCGACTGAAGCTGAAATAATACAACTTTAGATATATCCAACATTGGCGACTAAGCTCAAATGCAATGTCAGCCCAAAAGAAAGCGCTTAAGCTGGTCCCCATCACGGCCGTGCCAAGCCGTCGCACCACTCGAACAGAGTGGATGTTAGCGAGTGGGCCACTCATGTAGAAGCCCTATCGCATCATCTATTCTCCCGTCCTCCTCTAGCTAAGCTATTCTCACATCATCCTTTGCATCCTTCACATCCTTCGTGCAGGCCGTCGAAGCTATTTATCAGAGCATCCCTCATCCTCGCGTGGTCCGCTAAAAGCATTTTCCCTCACAACTCTCTGGCGCTTAGCTGTTCCGACAAACAAGCATGGACCAGGAAGTCGCACCTTTCCTCCTCTTCACTGAGCATGATCTCCGGTAAGTGACCACGGCACAGCACAGTGGGGGCTGAGAAAAAAACTGATATCTTTTCCGATCAGACCAGACCCCCCCCATCTGGGAATCGAGTTCGCATTGGGCAGTAAGCTGACAGAGGACTCATACTGCCACGTCCTGGTGACAATTCAACGGACTGGTGACTCGCATGAAGAGCCATGCATTTTTAGCTGGAGCTTAGACGACGGCTGTGGTCCCTCGGGCTTCCTTCTCTTCCGCCATACGGCAAATGGCCTGCGCAAGATCGACAGCGACGGCGATTCGTTCGCGGCTCCGCAGACGCCTTTCCTCGTGGATGGATGGAACGGGTCACTGCGAGAGCTGACCCCCGAAGGTAGGGTACGATTCATGGCAACTCTGCCCCACAGATATCGTAAAGAGCTGGTAAAGGGTGAAAATACGAGCTGGTCTGGCCCGGCGGTGAGATTGCAATATGGGATTGGGGCACCATCAAGCAGCACCTAAGCCAGGAGCTTGGTGCCAAGTCGCCTAAAATATGCTTACCAGGAGCGCGAGTCACTCTTGAATTTGACAAATTTGGCCAAGCGGAAAAGCGGCAAGACAGCCCACCACCGATCGCCCCATCTGAGAGAATGCAAGTATTGGTGTGCATTCCGTAAAAGTCATGGCTGACTCCGCTACAGCCTAGGGGCGCCAAAATTGAGCGTTGTCCTAGAGTGCGAAAACACAGTAGCTCAAGACGGCATAGCCCATGTCAAAACCAGCGTGGTATACGAAGCCGCGCCGGAGAGCTCGCCCATAACCTTCCATAGCTTCCCCTTCGTGTCATGGTACGGCCCGCGCGAGGGCTACCGACTGTACCGCCGCCGAGGAGATAAATGGGAAACCGTCGAGGACGAAGATGATGCTTGCTTTATGATTGTCGACGATCCCGATGTCGCTGTCAATGTAAGCCAGGATGAGAACTTTGCTATTCTTCAACCAGGACAGACATGGACTACATCGCACCGAGTAGAAGGGCGGGGTATGGGAATTCTGCCTGATGACGTGATAGCTGGCGATTTGTTTCGATACGTGTTCAAGGGGGTCGAGTTGGATTGGTGGGACTGGGGAGGCAAAACAGAGCACATAGAAACCATAGTTAAGCTGCCCTGCTTTATCAAAGGCAAGGTAGTCGAGCCCAAGGACAATGGCGGAAGGCAAAAGCTTGTGGTGCCGGCTTCAAATTTTGTAGAATTTACTATTGTGTAATGGGAACCATTGCCCGAAATCAGCATCCTGCTTAGCGACCCAGAAGAGGCTCCTCATCAGGTCGGGTGAAGGTGTCTACTGCTCCTCTTTGGTGGTGCTTAGCGAGGGATAACAACATAAATTGTATAATTGCAAAGATAGCGTTGTCCACAGCAGCCCAGCCCACGAGCTGATACCAAGCCGTCAATAGGTTCAACGAGACTCCCTCGATAGCAGGAAACCTGACCCGTGCAGTCCAGGATAATGCAACAAGGGCGAACACAACGGCTTGCGTGGCCAGGCCCAAGGTGCTTGCCTCTGAGCATACAACGCAAGAATTGTTGAACACAGTATTGGTGGACTGTGTGCACGGAAGCCAAAAAATGTGATAAAAGCATGTAGAATAGAATCTAGCTAAACTATCAAATCTATCTACTATTTATATGCCCAAATGGGCGGTGCCTATTTAGGCATCAGTCGGCTATTGGACTGGAAGGCAGGTGAATACTCTGCT
>Ga0123337_10003127_pt1 | contig 18000 bp, 25 predicted proteins | sample frozenSSSSmetaG_FD_89792 | JGI IMG/M metagenome (GOLD analysis project Ga0123337, IMG submission 89792) | Glacier valley bacterial and archeal communities from Borup Fiord, Nunavut, Canada, to study Microbial Dark Matter (Phase II) -... | ecosystem: Environmental > Aquatic > Freshwater > Ice >... | reverse complement strand
TTGCAATGCCGAGTCGACGCGCAATTGCAAAATATTGCCAACGACAGTGCGTTGGTAAAGTCATTCTTTCGGCATCCATCTGTCTCCTATATTACTGACTTATGAGTAATGTGGTCTTGCTACAGCCTGTTTTTGAAGGCGGCTGCGCTCCGGTAGCTCAGGGGATAAGCACTGCTGCGCCGTTGACCGTGCCGTCGCGCAACGCCTGGACAGCCGCGTTGGCGTCTTGCAGCGAAAAGACCTGCACATGAATTTTTAGAGGTAAATCGGCCACCAGCCTGAAAAACGCATCTCCGTCCTGGCGCGTCAGGTTGGCGACCGACCTGAGCACGCGCTCTCCCCAGAGCAGCCGGTAGTCGAAGGAAGGAATGGTGCTCATGTGGATGCCCGCGCAGACCACCGTGCCGCCCTTTCGCGTTGCCGCCAGTGCAGTGGGCACCAACGCGCCTACAGGTGCAAAGATCAGCGCCGCATCCAGTGCAACAGGTGGGGCATCGTCCGAACTGCCAGCCCAGGCGGCGCCCAGGCTTAGCGCGAAACGCTGCCCAGTCACATCTCCAGTCCGCGTAAAGGCATATACCTCCTGACCCTGGGCAATGGCGATTTGGCAGATGATGTGGGCTGCCGCGCCGAAACCGTACAGCCCCAGCCGGCTCGGCGCGGCCTCTGCAGCTAGACGCCAGGCGCGAAAACCGATAAGCCCGGCGCATAGCAGAGGTGCCGCGTGGCAGTCGTCGTAGCGGTCGGGAAGGGCAAAGCAGAACCGTTCATCAGCTGCGGCGTACTCGGCGAAACCGCCGTCGCGATCGTAGCCCGTGAACACGGGCTGGTTGCATAAATTTTCCCGATTGGTGGCGCAAAACGGGCAATCCCCGCAAGTTTGACCCAGCCAGGGAATGCCGACGCGCTGACCCACGGCGAAGCGCCTTGCTTGCGGGCCGCAGGCAATCACTTTCCCCACCACCTCGTGTCCCGGCACCACGTTGGTCCGGTGCGGCGGCAAGTCGCCGTCAATGATGTGCAGGTCGGTTCGGCAAACGCCGCAGGCTAGCACGCGCACCAAGACGTCGTTTTTCGCAATCAGCGGTACAGGTCTGGCGTTGCCTCGCAACGTTCGCCCCGACGGGTCCACAGTCATCGCGAACATCGAGGCTGGCAACATCCCCTCATGGTACGAAATTGCGTTGCCAGCAGGGGAAGAATTTCAACTTGCCTTTGACCTTTCTCAAATGTACGACCCGTTGCAGGCGGCAGGATGACTCTTCATGGCGGGTTGCCGCCGAACGAGGGTTTTAATGGTGCTTTCCGACTTCAGTGCGCGCGGGTACGCGCCGGCTCCGATGGATTTACCCCTCAAGCTTTGGCTGGCCCGACTGGCCCACGGCATTTCGCCAGCGTCGGTGGCATTGGCCTACGCTGACTGGCTGACCCATTTGATGGTATCGCCGTCTAAACAGGCCGAAATGGCCGCCAGCGCAGTTCGCAAGGGCTTGCTGGGGTTGCAGTACGCGGCGCCTTATTCGTTGCAGGGCGAGTGTGCGTACTGCGTGGAACCGCGGCCTCAGGACAAGCGCTTTTCACCGCACGAATGGCATTCGCCGCCCTATAGCAATATCGCCCAGTCTTTCCTTTTGCAGGACGAATGGTGGACCGAGGCCATGACGGGCGTTCGCGGCTTGTCCCAACACCACGAGGACGTCGTCGCCTTCACCATGCGCCAATGGCTGGACATGTGGTCGCCGTCGAATTTTGTTTGGAGTAATCCGCAGGTATCAAAGGAGATACTGAATACGGGCGGGGCCAACCTGGTCAACGGCTTTGCCAATTGGTCGCGCGATGCACTGGCGGTTCTAAGCGACGACAAACCGCGCGGTGTCGAGAATTTTCAGCCGGGAAAGACCGTTGCAGTGACGCCAGGCAAGGTGGTCTTTCGCAACCGGTTGATCGAGTTGATCAAGTATGAGCCTGCCACGGCAATGGTAGATGCTGAACCGTTGCTGATCGTGCCATCCTGGATTATGAAATACTACATTCTTGATCTGACGCCAGATGACTCGCTGGTCAAGTACCTGGTGGATCAGGGGCACACTGTCTACATGGTGTCTTGGAAGAATCCGGGTGGAGAGGACCGAGATTTGAGGCTGGAGGACTACGTCGAACTGGGCGTCATGGCCGCGTTAAAGGCAGTACACACGGTGCAACCTAGCGTGGGTATTCATTCCATGGGCTACTGCCTGGGCGGGACACTGTTGTCCATCGCCGCCGCCGCCTTGGGGGCCAAGCCGGGTAGTCCACTAAAGACCGTATCTCTGCTCGCTGCGCAGACCGATTTTCATGAGCCCGGCGAACTGGGGCTGTTTATCGATGAAAGTCAGATTGCCTTCCTCGAAGATCTGATGACCGCGCGCGGCTACCTGGATGGCCGCCAGATGGCGGGCGCCTTCGCGTTGATCAACTCCAAGGACTTGGTGTGGTCCAAGCTGGTGCACGAGTATCTGATGGGCGCTCACACGCCCATGACGGCCTTGCGCGCCTGGAACGCCGACGCCACGCGCATGCCGGCGCGCATGCACAGCGAGTATCTGCGCGGGCTCTATCTGCACAATGACTTGTCAGAGGGCCGCTTCCGGCTTGGTGGTCACACTGTCATGCTGGAGGATTTAACGGTGCCGCTTTTCGTCGTAGCTACCGAGCGCGACCATGTCTCGCCCTGGACTTCGGTGTACAAGATTCACCGCTTGGCACACGCGCCAGTGAGCTTCGTGCTCAGTTCGGGCGGCCACAACGCGGGTATCGTCAATCCACCCAGCGGCCCTGCGGCGCACCCGCGAGCGAGTTACCGTTACGCGTCCTATACGTCGAGCAAGGCCCCTGCGGATCCATTGGTGTGGCTGGAGGCTGCCCCGTCAGTGGACGGGTCGTGGTGGCCGTGCTGGCAGCAGTGGCTTCGTCAGCATTCATCGGAGCAGGTTAAGGCCACGCCTGTGGTCGCGCTCGTGTCGGCAGACCGGCCCGTGGACGCACCGGGCACCTATGTGCATGAGGCATAGCATGAAAGGCCTGTGCGCACACTTCATCGGTTTCCCCACGAGGGGCGCACCTATTGCCTGTCTGGCATGAGGCAGGACACGGTGCATTCCAGCTTCAGTGAAAAGCTCGTGATGTTAGGCTTCGGCAGCATCGGGATTTTCAAGACCAGCGAAGATCGATCCGGTATCGCCAATGCGATCCACGAAGGCAGCTGGGCCAGACACGAGAAGCACTAAGCTCTGCCCTGGTGACACCATTCGCCACGGTTTTGGCTGCGCGCGGCGGTGTATCTGAATCGCCCCGGCGTTGGAACCCGCGTCCGACAGCGGCACACCGCCGGAGGGGGCACGACTTTTGGGTGAGCAGCTTGACAGAAAATATCCGTGGGAATTCCCGAATTCCCGAATTTTCGGACAACCTGATTTTGCTGCTTCAGCAAGAAACGGCGTCAAGCGCCTGTCACGCAGTCCTTGGCACGCTGTAGGGGGTGACTACCCAGTCTGCCGCTCGGTCATGCAGCAACGGGATACCCGGGGAAGTCTTGTCCGCCCCCTGTTTGTAAACCCATACGGAGGCAACGCCGTATGCCCGCCCAGCGACCAAGCAGGCACTGAATGGCGGGAGGCTCAGGAGGAAGCCTGCGCTCGCTCGGTTGGGCCGTTCGGCCGGCTAACAAAGAAACTATTTGCTATCGGTGGAATAGCGGCCTGCATGGCCTCCAGCGCCGACTTCACGCCATTCCCCGAGTTGCTGTCGAGTATGTGGCTCGCAGTGGTCATCATTTCGGTCTGCGCTTGCAGCGCCGCCGTCATGAGTTGTTGCCAATATTGGCTTGACTCTTGCAGATCAAAGCGTAGCAGTTCGGACTGTACCGCCATCAAGTCGGCGGGTTGGCTGGCCCCGCGCAGTTTTTGTGCGGCTGCCGCATAGTGCTCTGACGCCTGGTGTGCAGCTTGCTGCTGGACCTTGCGCATGGCTTCGCTGCTGCGAAATATCGCGGAGACGCTTTCAGTGGCAAAACTTAATTGTTGGCGACTGAGGTCAGCCAAAAAACTCCATGGGGTCAGGTCCTGGCCGTGGGCACCATAGGACGAGGTGGGGCGCGAAATTTTCGAAGTCATTTGTATTTCCTTTAGAGGTTGGATGGGGGTTTTGGCAGGTGGCAGGGATAGATATTTTTTTGTCCATACGGTTTCTCCTTTCGTAAGTTCACGGGTTTAGCGGCGCGGCGCTAACACACGCCCGCACTCGCAAATGGTCTGGTAGATCGTAAGGAGCGGCGATGCATATTGACGAATTCGCCGAATTGCTGAAATCGGGCGAAGCCGTTTTCTTTTGATGCGGCGCCGGGCATTCCTTAGCTGCGCCGTGGCTTTTTGGTGCGTTTGGCCGTGACGACGCTCGCCACGACAACACCAAGTCAAGCTGACGACACAGGAATCAAAACATCCTCTTTATTCAAATTTCAATTTTGTGATGCACGAGGCCCGCTGTGTTTGATCTAGCGCAAATGCAGCAGATGGATGACTCACTAAGCTGATTGATTCGGTGGGTTCAGCATACGCAAGGATTGGAGAATGCTTGTGTCATCTTGACGCGTTGTTCATGGCCGGATGGTGCCAAGTGGCCATGGTGGCTTTCTGTTGTTGGTCGAATCTTCGCAAGACAACATGATGTTGAGCTGACATTCATTTAATTCAGGAGTCGCCGATGTCCCGCTATCACCAGATTCTCGTACCGGTCGATGGAAGCCCGACGTCGGAAAAGGCGTTGGACGAGGCCATTCGGCTGGCGCAGTTGAGCGGCGCCCGGCTGCAGCTGCTACATGTGGTGGACGAGTTCGGTTACGTCACCGGTTTTGAGCCGGCCATGAATTACGTCAATGACATCATCCCGCTGATGCGTGTAGCCGGAGAAAAATTGCTCGCGTATGACCGAAAAAAAGCCATGGATAAAGGGGTGGACGCAGACTGTGTGTTGATTGACGAGGCTCCAGGTCGCATCTGTGACCATGTGGCGGAACAGGCCAGACGCGCCAAGGCGGACCTGATCGTGGTGGGTTCCCACGGCCGTCGCGGCATGGGGCGTGTGCTGCTAGGCAGTGATGCCGAGCAGATCGTGCGGCACGCGTCGGTGCCTGTGTTGGTGGTGCGGGCACCCGACGCGGTTGCGTCTGCCTGATGGCGGACCGCTGATGAATTCAGTTTAGCGCTTCAGTCCAAAGAAACCGATTCGAGATAGTAGGGAATGTGGCAGGGCCAGTGCAGTTCGCGCTCGATACGCAGTCGCATCGCATCAGCCGCAGCCGGTTCTCCATGCGTGATGAAGGTTTGGCGTGGTGCTGATTTAAAACCGCGCAGCCAACTGATGATTTCTGCGGCGTCTGCATGGGCCGACAGACTGTCGAGCATCGCCACCTCGGCGCGGATAGGGACATCCTCTCCAAAGATGCGTACCGAGGATGCGCCACCAGCGATGGTGGCGCCGCGTGTGCCGCCAGCCTGGAAGCCTGCGAACAAGATGGTGTTGCGCTTGTCCGGCGCGAAGGCTTTTATATGGTGGACCACCCGCCCGCCGGTGGCCATGCCGCTGGCGGAGATGATGACCATAGGCCCGTGCCGTGCATTAAGCAGGCGCGACTCCTCGGGGGTGTGCACGATTTGCGCGGAGTGCGCCATGGCCCGGCACTCCGCCGTCGTCAGCCTCAACTCAGAACGGTTCCGCTCATAAATATGCGTGGCATTGGCTGCCATCGGGCTGTTAAGGTAGATCGGCAGGTTCTGGATGACGCCCTGGGTTTTGAGCAAGTGAATGCAGTACAAAAGGCTTTGCGCGCGCCCAACTGCAAAGGCCGGGATGATGACGGCGCCGCCGCGTGCTGCTGTGCGGTTAATCACGTCGGCCAGTTCCAGCAGCACATCAGTCTTCTTATGCAGTCGGTTGCCGTAGGTCGATTCGACCACCAGGTAGTCTGCACCGTCCATGGGCGAGGGGGCCGCCAACACCCAATCGTTGGGCCGTCCGATGTCCCCTGAAAACAGAATCGAACGCAAACCATTGTCCAGTCGAACAAAGGCGGAGCCAGGTATGTGACCGGACGGTGCCAGCGTAGCGTTCAGGCCTTTGGCCGGCTGCCATTCCTTGTGGTAGCTCACGGGCTCAAACAGCGCCAGGCAACGCTGCGCATCGTCGCGGGTGTAGAGCGGCAAGGCGGGCGAGTGTTTGGACATCTTGTGCCGGTTTAGGTATTCGGCTTCCTCCTCAAGCAAGTAGCCGCAATCGGGCAGCAAGATGCGGCACAGGTCAAAGGTCGTGGGGCTGCAGTACACCTTGCCCTTGAACCCTTGTTTGGCTAGCAAGGGCAGGTAACCGCTGTGATCAATGTGCGCATGGGTGAGGATGACCGCATCAATGTGCGTGGGATCCATCGGCAACGGTGACCAGTTTCGCAGGCGCAACTGCTTGTAACCCTGGAACAGTCCGCAATCCACAAGGATGCTGGATTTTCCCTGCCGCAGCAGGTATTTGGAACCGGTGACGGTATCCGTTGCGCCAAGGAACTGAAGTTTCATGGCTCAGTCTAGTAAGCATGACGGCCGACAGTTTTGATCTGCATCAAGTCTGCGAGTAGCGGGTGCACGAAAAAATGTTGGTGAAGGTTTATATTGTCGGGGTAATTAAATGCGCTATAATTTGAAGCTTGGCGGCTGTAGCTCAGTTGGATAGAGTACTTGGCTACGAACCAAGGGGTCGTGGGTTCAATTCCTGCCAGCCGCACCATACGAAACAAGGACTTAGAGTCGAAAGGCTCTAAGTCCTTTCTTCTTTTCAGCATCGGTGTCCTAACGGTCCCCTAAAAATCTTTGGATCGCTACGGTCGCTAGCGGACATTGATCAACAAAACGCCGCCTTTGAGAGGGCGCAACCAGGCATCTCATCTTGAGATAAGGCTGAGTTTCCAACGATAGTGTGCAGGATTGAGGATCGGATCGGCCATGACGAGCGAGTCTCACGTAGATTGCCGTAAGGTAGGGATCAATTTCTAGCCTTGAATTCTGAATTCTGGCCCGACGCAGCAAATGTCGGACCGCTTTAGTGAATTGTCCACAGCCTTTTTATTCGACAGAATCCTCACGCTCGGCAATTGACGGTTCGATATTATTCATTGTTCAGGCCGAGTAATGCATCCAGCCGATAGTGCCAATGCCAGCAAGCAGCAGTGCCAACTGCAGAGTCGACTGCCACGGCGTGGTTCGACGATGCAGCGATGGGACGAGGTCAGCTAGTGCAATGTAGATGAAGCTCGCCGCTGAAAGAGCCAAAATATTGGGAATTGCCCCCCTGTATTTGGGCCAACCAGAAATAGCCAGCCAAAGCCCCGGGCAGCGTTGCGGAGGCCGACAGCATGTTAAAAGCCAGAACACCCTTGCATGGCCGTAGCCGCTCTCGAGCAGGATGGCAAAATCGCCCACTTCCTGCGGGACCTCATGGGCGATCACCGCTACTGAAGTGGCGATTCCCAGCGGCACCGAGACGAAGAATACGGCCGCAATGACCACACCGTCGACGAAGTTGTGGAACGCGTCACCGATCAGGATCAGCGGGCCCGTGCGGCCATGTTGGGCTGGACAGTCCCGCTCGTGACAGTGCGCCATAGCACAAGCTTCTCCAGCACGAAAAACAACACGAGGCCTGCCAGCACTGTGGGCAGGATCAACTCGACCTCAGCGCGCTAGGGCGATCGGAATCATGCCCAAGAATGCGGCTCCGAGCAGGACGCCTGCGGCATAGCTGACCAGCGTTGGCACGAGCGCGTCGCGGATACCCTGTGGAAATACCAGCAACAATGCTACACCGGCCGCTACACCGGCCGCTACACCGGCCGCTACACCGGCCGCTGCGCCGACGCTGCCGATCAGCGAGAAGGGTGATGATCTAGATCAGTATCACTTGGTTGGGAGCGGATAATAATCCGTACCGCAGCTGTGTCGCAACGAGTCAGGGAGATAATAAAATGTTGGGATCCGCGCCTTCTAACTCCGCTTCTGCATGATGACGTGTGACGAGTGCCTCAATCTCCTCGACGCGCAGCGGTGACACGTCAATCATCATCAGTAGCTCACCATCGGCAATGGCCTTCTGAAACTTCTCGATGCGGCTGTTCGGCAGGCCGATGCCGACCATGCTCGACATCCAGGCGCCGAAGCCGGCTCCGAACAAAGTCAAGCCGAGCAGCGCACCACCTCCGAGCACCAACCCTGCGGGCGGAAGGGTGACCGCCAGCAGGCCGGCAAGCAAGCCCGCCAGACCGCCCGCCGCAACACCCCGTTGCAGCGCCGGAACCAGGTCGGTGTTTTGCGCGACGCTTGCTTGCGGAAGATTCTCCAGCGGCGTGTCCTCACGGGCGATGACATGGATGTGGCGTGCCTCGATCCTGGCCAGCAACAATTCATCAACGATTGACCGCGCTGATGCGACCGAGGGGACAAGGAAATAGATTCTGCGCATCACGCTTCTCCTGATGAAAGCCGCACAAACGAATTGTTCACGGATGCAGGCAACAGTTTGCAAACAGGTTGCTCTTTTTGCATTACAGACTCTTGGTTGAGTAGTACCAGTCAATCGTTTTATAGCCCTCGGTCGCGCGCTTGGCGATGGCTTCCGGGGTCTTGGGTGGCGGCACGATCACGTCGCAGCCCGGTGTCCAACCCTCGGGGGTCGCCACGGAATGCTTGTCGCTTGTCTGCATCGCCTGCAGCAAGCGGATGAACTCGTTGATTGAGCGGCCGTTGCTCATCGGGTAATAGACCATCGCGCGCAGCAAGCCTTTTGGATCGATGAAGAAGGTGGCGCGCACGGCCTGTGTGTCGGCGGCACCGGGGTGCACCATGCCATAAGCGCTGGCAACCTCCATCTTGATGTCTTCGATGATAGGGAACGGGATGTGCACACCAAACTTCTCCTTGATGTTCTGCGTCCAGGCCAAATGCGAGAACAGGCTGTCGATCGACAGGCCGAGCAACTCGCAGTTCATGCTCTTGAATGTGTCGGCTGCGTTGGAGAAGCCGATGAACTCGGTGGTGCAGACGGGCGTGAAGTCGGCTGGGTGCGAAAACAGAATCAGCCACTTGCCCTTGTAGTCAGCCAAGCTGCGATCACCGTGCGTGGTCTTGGCCTTGAAGTCGGGGGCTGGTTCATTCAGGTGGGGGAACTGGCTAACAATCTCGGACATGACGATCTCCTTGGAGGATTAGGTGTTGCGGGGCTGGATGTAATCCGGGAGCGTGTGCCGTTCCTGAACTTGGTGGCTCAGTCTGCCAATGAATCCTTTGCCGCTCCTTGACAAAAGTCAACCCTGCACATGGACCGATGGTTGAGACTGACTTTCGCTTTGATGAAACTTTTCTACATCGGATCCTGCGTCATGAACCAACTCGCTGGCATTGAAATCCGCGTGGTTCACGCAGCACTTAATGGTGAATACTGCGCTCAGGCTGTTTATGACCAGATGTTCTTTGATTTCGGCAAAGCCCGGCCGCTGAGCAAGGTCCGCCAAGCCGAGGCGCGCCCTATGCATGAAAGAGGCTAGTTGTGAGCGCTATCGCGGAGAAAGGCGGGGCACTTTCCAGGACATCAAGCTCTTGCTGTGCGAAAACCCGCTGCCGCAGATTGACGAAGCCATCGCCGCTGCGCTGGCCGAAGCGCCCCGAAGAAATTTCTGTTTCTGAAGGAGTTGGTAATGAATGAAATACAGGCCCATGATCATGGTGAACATTTGCGTCACGAGCAGGAGCATCTGCGGTGGACTGCCGATCACATGCGCGCCATCGCCGTTCTTCGCCGTGTTGAGGCGCATCTCTACGCGCATGAAGCCGAGAGTGCCGAACACCGCGCCGAGATTGCACGCCATGAAGAAGCGCTAGCCCACGGGGCTGTGCATGCACCCGCTCCACAATCGGACGAACACAAGGCTGCTGCTCAGGCCCATGCGGCAGTCAGCGCGGGCCACGCCAAGTTGACGGCTGCGATCATGGCACTCAATGACTTGGTCTGATTGAACGTGCGCACAGCTGAGGCGAGCCACTCCAAGGGTGAGTATGGTCGTGCTATGCGGGCCAGCGCCGGCGTGGAGAGAGATGATGTCAGCGCCACCGGCGCTGCGGCTGCGTCAACAAGATCGACTGAAACCTATTTCTTCCTGGCCGACTTCGTGCCGCACCATGCGGCTGAGATTGCGGAGAAGCTCCACAACCGCGACATATTGATCAAACCGCTCAACGATCCGGCGCTCGGTCCAGGCTATATGCGCGTCACCACGGCATTGCCAGAAGGCAACCAACGGTTCGTTGACGCGCTGCGGGAGGTACTGACCCATGCCTAGAGTTGCCCCATTCGAGACCCACCATCAGCGTTATGACGCGTGGTTCGAAAAGCATGAGGCCGCCTATATCTCGGAGCTTCTCGCCCTTCGGCCGTTCGTGCCCTGGGAGGGGAGGGGAGTCGAAATTGGCGTGGGCAGCGGCCGCTTTGCCGCGCCGCTGGGAGTGGGGGTGGGCGTGGACCCCTCGCCTGCGATGCTTGTCCACGCCGCCGCGCGCGGAATTGATGTCGTGGAAGGCGTGGCCGAAAATCTTCCTTTCGCAGACGGCAGCTTCGACCACGCTTTGGTGGTGACCACCCTCTGCTTTGTGGACTCGCCCGCACAGATGCTTGCCGAGGCGCGCAGGGTGCTCAAGCCGGGCGGGCGGTTGGTGATTGGCTTCATCGACCGGGAGAGCACCTTGGGACAAAATTATGTAGTGGATCAGGCAGAGAGTGTGTTTTACCGCGAAGCCACTTTCCATTCCGCTGACGAGGTGGCATGTCTTCTGCTGGAAACCGGGTTCGCGATCAGCGCCTGGGGCCAGACACTAGCGCACCCCCTGCCTGAGGCACGGGAGATTGAACCGCTGCGGGCAGGGCGCGGCCAATGTGCATTCGTGGTGGTCGCGGCAACGAGGGTGGACTGATCTGTGGCTACGATTGCCAAGATCAGCGCGTTTATGGTCGCGCTTTGGGCCTGGCAGGCAGGCGCTGCGGCAGCTTCCGCGCCGCTGCCGGTGTTCGTCAGCATCCTGCCGCAGAAGTATTTTGTCGAACGCGTTGGCGGCAAGCAGGTTGTGGTTTCGGTCATGGTGGGCCCCGGGCAGAGCCCGGCAACCTACGAGCCGATGCCGCGGCAGATGACGGCGCTGTCCCGGGCGCGTCTTTACTTCTCCATCGGGGTGGCGTTCGAGAACACGTGGATGAAGCGCATCCAGGCCGCGAACCCTGCCTTGCGCGTGGTGCCCATGCAGCGCGGTGTCGAACTGCTGCCCCTGACCGGCCCGGGCGGCGAGGCGGCCGGCGCCGATCCGCACATCTGGACCAGCCCGCTGCGGGTGAAGATCATGGCGGCAAGCATCCGCGATGCCCTGATCGAGACCGACCCCGCCCATCATGGCGACTACGAATCGAACTGTCGCGCCTTCATCGCCGAGCTGGACGCGCTGGACCGGGATGTCCGGGCCCTCCTGATGTTGGCCAAAGGCAAGTCCTTCCTGGTGTTTCATCCGTCCTGGGGCTACTTCGCGAACGACTACGGACTGCGTCAGATTCCGATCGAGGCCGAGGGCAAGGAGCCGGGGGCCAAGGCGATCGTGCGCGTGATCGATCTTGGCAAGCGGGAGGGCGCGCGGGTCATCTTCGTGCAGACCCAGTTCAGCCGGCGCACCGCCGAGACTGTTGCAGCGGCCATCGGCGCCCGTGTGGTGGCAGTGGACCCGCTTGCGGAAAATTATCCGCAAAACCTGTTGCGGGTCGTGCATGAATTCGCCGAGGCCTTGAAATGAAACCGGCCATCGAACTGAAGGACGTTTCCTTCGCCTACGACATCGGCCCGCCGGCGCTGGAGCATGTCAGCCTGGCTGTAGGGGAAGGCGAGTTCCTGGGCCTGGTGGGGCCGAATGGCGGCGGCAAGAGCACACTGCTCAAGCTCGTGCTCGGGCTGCTCCGGCCCAGTTCGGGCGAGGTGCGCGTGGCCGGTGGAACCCCGCAAGAATCACGCAAGGTGATCGGTTATGTGCCGCAATATGCCCGCTTCGCCCGCGACTTCCCGATCTCGGTGGACGAGACGGCGCTGATGGGACAGCTCGGTGCGACCCGGCTGCTGGGCGGCTACCGCGCCGCGGATCGCGAGGCGGCGCGCCTGGCGATGACGGAGACCGAGGTGTTGGACCTGCGGCAGCGCCCGCTGGGTACCCTGTCCGGCGGACAGTTGCAGCGGGTGCTGGTGGCGCGGGCGCTCGCCGGCGACCCGAGTATCCTGATATTGGACGAACCCACCGCCAACATCGACATGCGTGGCGAGACCGAGATTTTCGACCTGTTCAAGACTCTCAACCAGCGCATGACCATCGTCGTGGTTTCTCACGACATCGGTTTCATCTCGCGCTACGTGACCCGCGTGGCCTGCCTCAACCACACCCTGCTGTGCCATCAGCCGGTGCCGCTCGGCCTGGACGTTATCGAAAAACTGTATGGCATGCCGGTGCAACTCATCCCGCACGGCACGACATGCAAGACGGAGGCGAAACCATGAGCGCTTTTTTGGAGGCGCTTGCCGGCCATGCGTTTTTGCAGCACGCCCTGGCCGCCGGCGTGCTGGCCAGCATCGCCTGCGGCATCGTCGGCAGTTATGTCGTGGTCAAGCGCATCGGTTACCTTGCCGGCGGCGTGGCGCACACCGTGCTGGGTGGCATGGGCATTGCCTATTTTCTGGGCAAAAGCCCGATCGGCGGCGCACTCATCGCCGCGCTGCTGGCGGCGCTGATCATCGGCTGGGTGAGCCTGCGCTTGCGTCAGCACGAGGACACCATCATCGGGGCGCTGTGGGCGGTGGGCATGGCCATCGGGATTCTCTTTATCTCGCGCACGCCGGGTTACAACGTGGATCTGATGAGCTATCTGTTCGGCAACATCCTCATGGTGCCGCGCGCGGATCTGCTGCTCATTGCCGGTCTGGACTGCGTGATCGTCGCCCTGATCTGGCTGTTCCGCAAACAATTTCTCGCTGTGTGCTTCGACGAGGAGTTCGCCCGCTTGCGCGGTGTGCCGGTCGACCTGTTCTACCTTGGGCTGTTGTTGATCGTGGCCTTGACCGTGGTGATCTTGATCCAGGTGGTGGGCTTGGTGCTGGTGATCGCGCTCCTGACCCTGCCGGCCGCCATTGCCAGCCAGTATGCGCGTTCGCTCGCCGCCATGATGCTGACGGCGACGCTGCTCGGGATCATTTTCACCGGCGCGGGGCTGGCGCTTTCCTATGAACCCGACCTGCCTGCCGGCGCCACCATCATCCTGCTGGCCGGCTTGGCCTACCTGCTTTCGGCCTTGGGCCGGGGATTGTGGCTACGCTGGCGTCGCACTACGACCCTGACCGAAGCGAAACGATGAGCGATCACCCGATCATCCCCCTTGAGCAACTCAAACCTGGCGCATACGCTATCGTGTGGGAGATCTGGGGCGGTACCGACTTCTCGGGTCGGCTGGCGGGGATGGGGCTGGCGAAGGGCGCACGCATCGAGATGCTGCAAAACGCCGGGCGCGGTCCTGTCTTGGTGCGTGCGCACGAAGCCCGCATTGCCCTGGGCCGGGGAGAGGCGCTGAAGAACCTGGTGGAGGAAACCAGCGATGAACCGGCTGCCTGAGCGTGCGCCGCATGAGCGATCGCTCTTGGTGGGCCTGGCCGGACAGCCCAACGTGGGCAAGTCCACCCTCTTCAACCTGTTGACGGGCCTGTCCCAGCACGTCGGCAACTGGCCCGGCAAGACCGTGGAACGCATGGAAGGCACGCTGTTTTACAACAAGACATGCATACGCCTGGTGGATCTGCCGGGGATCTACAGCCTGACCGCGCACAGTCTGGAGGAGCAGGTAGCGCGCGACTTCATCATCCAGGAGCAGCCTGACATCATCGTGATGGTGGCGGATGCCTCGTCGCTGGAGCGCAACCTTCACCTGCTCGCCGAGTTGCTGATCCTGCGCGTCCCGGTCGTGCTTGCGCTCAACATGCTGGATGTCGCCGAGGCGCAGGGCATCCAGATCGAAGCGCACGTGCTGGAGGTGGCGCTGGGCTTGCCCGTGGTGCCCATGGTGGCAACGCGCAATCAGGGACTCGACGAACTTGTCGCCGCCATCGGGCGTCTGGCGTACAACCCGGACACCTTCCACCCAGTGCGGCCGCAGATCGCCGCACCGCACCGGCGGGTGCTCGAGCAATTAAAGGCGATGGTCGCGGGGCAGGTTCCAGCGCCGTTTGATCCGGATTGGGTGGCCCTCAAGCTGCTGGAAGGAGATGCTGAGGTCACCCGCAAAGCGAAAGGCTGGGCCGGTGAGCCGGTCTGGCCCAGGGTCGAAGCCCTGCTGGCGGCGCACGAGGACGCGGTGCTGGACATCGCCAGCGGCCGCTACGAATGGATAGTCCGCATGGTACGGGCCGCAGTGACCCGCCCGCGACTGGGGCAGGTGAGCCTGACCGATAAACTGGACCGGGTCGCGCTGCATCCGCTGTGGGGCCTGTTGCTTCTTTTCAGTGTTTTCGCAGCCGTGTTCTGGTTCACCTTTACAGTGGCAGCTCCGTTACAGCAGTGGCTGGACATCACTGTCGTCGGCCAGGCACGTGCAGCGGCTCGGAATTTATTCGCCGGGGCGCCAGGCTGGCTCGCCGCCCTTGTCGCCGAAGGCGTGCTGGGCGGGGCCGGTCTCGTCCTCGCATTCCTCCCATCCTGGCAGTGTTCTTCGGCGCACTCGCGCTACTGGAAGACACGGGCTACCTCGCACGCAGTGCCTATGTGATGGACCGCTTCATGCACGCGCTCGGGCTACATGGCAAGAGCTTCCTGCCGCTGTTTATCGGTTTTGGCTGCAATGTACCAGCGGTGATGGGTGCGTGGGTGATCGAGTCGCGCGGCGGGCGCCTGCTCACCAGCCTGCTTGCCCCATTGGTGCCATGCAGCGCGCGGCTCGTGGTACTCGCCTTCCTCGCTCCGGCTTTCTTCGGGGCGGCGGCGCTGCCGGCCGCACTTGCGTTGGTCGCGCTCAACCTGCTGGTGCTGGTGCTGGTGCTGGTGGGCGTCACCCTCAGCCATACGCTGTTTCGCGGCCAGCACATGGCCTTCATCATGGAACTGCCGCTCTACCACATGCCGAACGCCCGGACCATTGGAACCGCTGTCTGGAACAACAACACCTGGGTCTTCGTGCGCAAGGCAGGCGCTCGCGCCGCTGGGCGGGCTGATGGGCATGGACTGGCGCATGCTGGTAGCTGCTTATCAGCAGCTTCATCGCTAAGGAAAACGTCATCGTCACCCTCGGCATCCTCTACGAACAGGGTAGCGTGGGGCTGGCCCCAACACTTGCGGCCCAAGTTGCGCCCGCGTCGGCGCTCGCCTTTCTCACGGTCACCATGCTCTTTATCCCCTGCATGGCCACGGTGGCGGTCATGCGCCAGGAGACAGGAAGCTGGCGCTGGACGCTGTTCGACATCGCGCTGCTGCTCGCCATCGCGCTGGTCTCGGGCATCCTCGTCTATCACGGGGCGGGAGCGCTGGGAATGGAGGGTTGAAATGCTCAGGGAAGTGATGCGCCTGGCCGTCGAGCGCGGCATCCTTAACAGCGCGGAGTTGGCGCGGGCGCTCGACACGGGTCCGGAACTGGTGGACGTGATGCTTGAGGAACTCGTGCGACGTCATTACCTTCAGGCCATGCTCCCCGGCCATTCTGCGGCATGCGAGCGCTGCCCCATGCGCGCAGCCTGCCTGAATCGCTGCCAGCCGCGAGCATGGATGCTGACCCGCAAAGGCGCAGCACTGATTCATCGTCTCGCCCAATGCAGCTGATGAATTGATCCGCAAACTGCCAAACTGCAACTGGTCTTGCTCTATGTCAATCTGCGTCGGCGTTCATCTGGCGATACTGAAAACTTGGTGTGTCGCTGGCTATAGGGGGGGGCAGTTTTCGGCGTTACAGCGTCAAAGCCGATGCTCAAGGTCGTCGACACGATCGCACTGCCTGAGCAAAGGACGCTGACCATGAACGATCTCACCGATACCGAAATCCGTGTGCTCCACGAGGCACTCGATGATGAATACCACGCCTGGGCCATCTACGACCAGGTAGTCGCCGATTTCGGTGAGGTCCGGCCGTTCATCAACATCCGCCAGGCCGAGGCGCGCCATATCGAGGCCCTTTTGGGCTTGTTCGCGCGCTACGGACTGGCCGTTCCTGCCAATCCGTGGCCGGGCAAGGTCGAGCGTTACGCCAGCCTGCAAGCAGCGTGCGAAGCCGGTGTGATTGCCGAAATCGCCAACGGCACAATGTACGAACGGCTGCTGGCGCAGACCAAGCGCACCGACATTCTCACGGTGCTGCGCCATTTGCAGGAGGCGTCGCAGCAGCGTCATTTGGCGGCATTCCAGCGTTGTGCGCAGCGCGGTGCAGGAGGTGAGGGTGGCCGCGGTGGGCGGGGTGTAGGGAATCGCGAAGGTGTCTGATCTGCTCGACCGTCTGGCGGTGCTGCCGCAGTATCTCTTGCCCAAGAGGATGTTGACGGTCTTCGCTGGCAAATGCGCTGCCTCACATGCCCCCTGGTGGACGCGCACGGTGATTCCCTGGTTCATCGCGCGCTACGGCGTGAACATGGCCGAGGCGGCCGATCCCGGCGCTGGCGGCTACGCCTGCTTCAATGATTTCTTCACGCGCGCGCTGCGCGACGGTGTCCGTCCGCTGGCGCAGGTCGATTTCGTCAGTCCGGTGGATGGCACGATCATCCAGTGCGGCCAGATTGAGGGTGACCAGCTGCTGCAGGCCAAGGGCCACCGCTACAGCACGCGTGCGCTGGTCGGCGGCGACGCCCATCTCGCAGCCCGGTTCGATGACGGCCAGTTCGCTACCCTGTACCTGAGCCCGAAGGACTACCACCGCATCCACATGCCCTGCGATGGCCGTCTTGTGAGGATGATTTATGTGCCGGGCCATCTGTTCTCGGTCAACCCGACCACGACGCGCGGCGTGCCCGGGCTGTTTGCGCGCAACGAACGCGTGGTTTGTGTGTTCGAGTCGGCCCGTGGCCCGTTCGTGCTGACCCTGGTTGGCGCCACCATCGTGGGCAGTATTGCCACTGTCTGGCATGGGGTGGTCAACCCGCCACGTTTGGCTGTGGTGCGGGAGTGGCGTTACGACGACCACGCTATTTTGCTTTGCAAAGGCGATGAAATGGGCCGCTTCCTTCTTGGCTCCACCGTGGTGATGCTGTTCCCGAAGAACATGCTGAGACTCAATGCAGATTGGTTCCCAGCCCGAGCCGTCCGCATGGGCGAGGCCATGGCCGTGTCTTCAGTGCCCTAATCCCCCGATTTCGGTTGCCGCGCCGGGGTGCAGGTCCAGCAAGAGGCGTCTTAAACGTCTTCCGCGCCAAAGCGCGCCGGCATCTGCACCGCCACCACTTCGCCGCGCGCTGTGGCGATGCCAGCGACCAGCACCGTGGTTTCAACGATGACCTTGCGGCCCTTGATTTCCTTCACGCGGCCGCGAATTTCAAGCGGACCCGCAAGGGGCGTGGGCTTGAGGAAGTCCACTTTGAGCGAGCCGGTGACGAAGCGAAATGGCGGCAGGGTGTCCATCTCGCGCCCTTCAGCGCGGTACATGGCAGCTGCCGCTGTGCCGGTGCTGTGGCAGTCAATCAGCGAAGCAATCAGGCCGCCGTAGGTGAAGCCAGGAACGGCGGTGTGGTAGGGCTCGGGCGTGAATTGAGTGACAGTCTCCTCGCCATCCCAGCAGGTCTTGATCTGGTGGCCATGTTGATTCAGTCGACCGCAGCCGTAGCAATGCGCCAGGTTTTCGGGGTAATAGTCCTGAAATGCTTTCATTAGTTCTCCAAAGTAAATGTGCGTCGGG
>Ga0123337_10003125_pt1 | contig 18024 bp, 12 predicted proteins | sample frozenSSSSmetaG_FD_89792 | JGI IMG/M metagenome (GOLD analysis project Ga0123337, IMG submission 89792) | Glacier valley bacterial and archeal communities from Borup Fiord, Nunavut, Canada, to study Microbial Dark Matter (Phase II) -... | ecosystem: Environmental > Aquatic > Freshwater > Ice >... | reverse complement strand
CCGTTCCACGGAGCGACGGGATCCACAACGGCCTGCGTATCGCTCCACTTCGCTGGCAACGTGACGGTTTTGCCAGCCATGGTTTCCCAGTGCAGCAGATCTTTACTTCGGATACATGAAAGATTATGATTGGTATTCGCAATTGGCGTCAACCGCCACATCCATATCACATAGAAATAGCCGTCTGGCCCCAACTGCGGATTGGACATGTAGGAATTGGCTTCTTTTTCCCCATCAAAGAAAGGCGTATCAAAAAGCCCGCTCCATTTCTTGGCTTCCACATCATATTTATTCCAATACGTAATTCCATCGCCGCTGCCGCCATTGCGGTATTGGAAATAGAGATCGCCCTTTTGGTCCTTGAAGAATACCGGATAAGTTGCATGCTCCTCATTTTTTCCGGTCATGGACAGCTTTTCAAAAGCGTCAATACTTTCGGGTTTCTCAGATCTGAAATAGATCAACGGCACATTGTGCATGTTACCCGACACATGGATGTACCCATTTTTATCCACAGCCAGATCAATGTAATTGTGGCTATCCCAGCCTACTTTAGTTGGAAGCAGTGTCTTTTTCCAATCAATAGAAGTCAGCGCCCTTTGCGCAACCACCATATTCCGGTCGGCATCGTAGTAGGTCACGTACTGAAATTTCTCCGTAGTCACCACATCAAACCCTACCGAATGTCCCGACCAGACTTTCGCTATTGGAATTGCTGTAAGCGGTTTTGCTGATACTTTTTGGGCAAGACTCCGGTTGGCTGTGAGAATCAAACCTAGTAACAGACATGCTATAAGCCAAAACCCGCAACCCCGAGCCAGGGTAAATTTACTTTGATTTAACATGCCATTCAGACAACGGTTTTGCGGAAGATACATCTGGCGAAGCGGTAAAATATGCGTTAAAATTTGTTTGCGAATTTGCTGGGAGCGTTGCCTCAAAACCGACAAACCGGGTGTTGGGGTTCTGTGCATCGTAATCGTGTGTAGGTGTTGTGGACCATGTTTTGATTTCAATTTTCGACTTGGTTTCAAATATCAAAAGCATCTTTTTGCCGTTTTGGGATAATTCAACAGTCTTTCCGTCCACAATCTTTACAGCCGCAGCAGTCAGCAGATTCCACCGGATCGTTGTCGGCTTATCCGATGTTTTCACTTCATCTCTGATGACCACATATTTACCATTTTCGATAGCGATTCCTCTTTTGGCTGCGGTAACCTGCCCCTCATACATTTTTGAAAGATCAGAAATAACGGCAAGTTGATTTGGCGCTTCCGACCACGCATCCACTTTGGCATAACCCTTGGCCTGCTGCAACTGACCGTCGAATGTCAACGTGTTGTGGGCTAAATTGTTCAGCCTGAATACCTCCCAGCGCTGCGAATTTTGTGCACGATTCCACAAATCTACCCCTTTCGTTTCCAGTGAGTTATATTCCTGAGAGCCAAAATCCATCGCCCACCGTTCACCCATCGCATCGATTACGAATGAGCCGATATCCATGTGCGCATGATTCACCGATGGAGAGCCTGCTTTAAAACCTACAAAAATTGCATTGGGATCCGTCCACGATGTCCGCATCATCGCCACCGGAGATGGCCCCTGCCCTACCCAGATTTTCTTATCGGGTGCTTTAATAGCCCGCAGGTCTGTTTTTGCACCCCAAATAAGTAATGAGGGCAGAATACGGTTCCTAACATAACTATTTGACCCGCCGCTCAAAATTCTTTTCTGATTCCATAACAAACCCGGATTCTTTGTTCTTGCCGCAAACCAAAATGTAGCCGGACTTAATCCCTCCCTGACGCCACTATCTCCCCAGTTGTGTGCCATACCGGTCGGGCCTACCATATTTTCAAGAAACGAAGCCGTTTTTAAAAAGCCCGGCGACTGGGACAAGCCAAAATCAGTTCCCAATGCTTTTTCAACAGCGCTGATAAAAAGCACATTGAAACTTGTACCGTAATCCCAATAGCCATATCCCTCAGGATAAGCTCCATCCGGCTGATAAGAAGGCACCATCGCTCTGGGGATTGATTCCACAGCACGATTGATCACCTTCCCGGCCAGTTCCGGCTCATCTTCGGCAATCGCTAATGCCCCGAATGAAATACCCGCATTACAGACCTGGTTCCAGTTATGTTCAGCTTTTAGAAATGCATTGTATTGATTGTCATATGATGGCTCAATACCCTTTTTCAGAATCGCCTCACGAATGGTTTTGCGTGATTCAGCCGACAATTCATTGTATAACCAGTCATATCCGATTGCGACTGCCATCGTCATTTCAGCTACATCCAGAAAGTGCGTTGGATTCCAGTCTTCAAAAGCAGCAACCGCCAAAAGTTCTTTTTCCGTCCGCTCTAAATATTTTTCTTCCTTCGTCGTCCGATAGGCGTAGGACAAGAGAAACACTCGTCTGAGACATTCACGCGACTTATCAAGCAGGCGCCTACCGATCTTTATTCGCTCTACCGGAGGCTGATCAATCAGTCGGTCACACTCAGCTAATATCTCTTTGTGTATTGCAGCGAATTCCTTGTTACTGTTGATCTGCCTTAACATCGCATCTTCTTCACCTTTCAGTAAAAGCAGGCGAGGATGTGGTTTTACAATCGTTTTCAGGATATTATCGCCAGTAAAGGTGGAAGCGCTATTCTGAGCCTGAGCGTAGCAGTTGAAGGCAAAGAGAATTAATACGAGTAATTTTTTCATAATTGAAGCACAAATGTTATCATTGTGTATCCCTCAGGTGATTTAATATTGTAATATGAGGAGAACTATTTGAAATATGCGACTGCTAATTTCGCTCCTTATCCTTACAAGTGTACTTAAAGTTTCTTTCGGGCAACCGATTGAAACCAACCATCCCGATACATTAAAATCGCCGACCAACAATTTCTCGGTCAAATTTTCAAATTTTGGCGGTAAGCATCCCATGCAGATCAGCAACGGCGATACGGTTGACGCCGGCACAGACGGTCGTGCGGGCTTAACAGCGACCATCTATTATGGAAATGACTCCCTAATCATTGAAAACACCAATTTTCCATATTTTCAGGTACATTATATAGCGATAAAATCACCAAACGGACTGGGCATATACAGGCTGCATTTTAACAATGTTTCTGCATCGTTCTCTCAGGATTACATGAATAAACATTCCGGAAAAGCTGAAATTTTAGTTCCCGAGGTTTATGAACTAGCCAATATGCTGTTAATACTGTCGCCATCCGGGCAAAAGGCGAAGAACATGGATAAGCAAAGCGATTATTACAAAAAGGTGATGTCTCATTTCACTCCCTTTTTGAAACATCCCGTATTCAAAAGCCTGGATTTCCCAGACAGCCTGTTTTTCAAAAACTATTACGATTTCAGGGAAAATAGCTTTTGCTTTATTTTTGAGAAAGATAAAATCGTCCGTCCCGGGCCTTACTACTTCGTTATGGGTGGCGAAGAAACTGCTTATTCAGGGTTGTTCAAAAGGCTTATTCCGGAAATAGAAGACTTCGCGAAAGTTTCAGAATTCAGGAGCTTTTACAAGTCAAATTCTGATTTCTATCAGCAACTAATAGAAAGGGAAGGCCAGTTACTCCCGTTAAAAAACATGTGTACCTGGATCGAGAAACAATTCCCGAAAATCAGGTTCAATTCTTACAAAGTCGTGTTTTCGCCTATTATCCGTTCCACACATAGTACCCAGCGCTTCGCCTCGCTTGATACAAGTCGTCGTTGGTTTAATGAAACCATCATGTTTGTCTCGGGGCCGTCGGACTACGATAGGAATGGCAAATTAACCGAAAAACAAAGGGAAGGTCTGCTATCCGGGATCGTTTTCACCGAGATCGATCACAATTATGTCAACCCTACAAGTGATGACTATGCGTTCACGATAGATAGTGTTTTTTCGAACAGGGCTCTTTGGACACTCAGCCTGGGTGACAAGAGCTTTTATTCAAGCGCCATATCGGTTTTTAACGAATACATGACACATGCTTTGTTCTCATTGTATGTGCTGGACAATTTTGAAACGGCCGAAGCTAACTTTCTGATCGAACAGCGGGAAAGCCTAATGGTGGAAGGTCGTGGATTCTCCAAGTTCAAGGAATTCAACCAGATGCTCGTCACGTTGAGAAATAGCAACAAATTACTTCCTGTCGCCTCGCTGTATCCGCTGATTCTGAACTGGTGTAAAAAACAGTAATACGCTCGACATTTGTGTACCATTATTATTAAATAGCCAGCATTGGTGGTATTTTGCCGCTCGATTTGAGTAGAGTAATTTGTACCGTCCTGTTACCCAACAACCCGAAATGAACAAGAACTTCTTAAAACTGAGTCTACTTTTTTTCTCCCTGTACTTCATTACCTGTCGTCCACCGGCCGGTAAATCGTCGGAGAAGATCAGTTATGATGCTGTCGCTGTAAGCCAACATCCCACAACGGCTTTTCTGTCTCCCCAGGAAAGCATGAAAACCATGCGCTTGCCGGAAGGTTATCACCTGGAACTTGTGGTGAGTGAACCAATCATTCAGGAGCCGGTTGCTGTGGTTTGGGACGGAAACGGACGCATGTATGTGGCGGAAATGCGCAGTTACATGCGGGATATCAACGGCACGGGAGAGCAATTGCCAATCTGCCGGATTACCCGCCTCGAAGACACCGATGGAAACGGTTCAATGGACAAACATACTGTATTCATAGACAGCCTGGTATTGCCTCGTATGATGCTGACGCTGGATGATCAGCTTGTTGTAAACGAAACATACACTTATTCGCTGCACAGTTATCGCGACACCAACGGTGACGGTGTCGCCGACGAGAAGAAACTGGTCTACAAAAACGACAAACGCGATAACGCCAACCTTGAACATCAGCGAAGTGGATTGGTGTGGAACATCGACAACTGGATTTACATGACGAGCAGCAAGGCGCGGTTTCGGTATAAAAACGGAAAATTTGAAGCGGATACCATTTCAGGATGGGGTGGACAATGGGGACTTACCCACGACGATTACGGAAGACTTTACTTCTCATGCGCGGGCTGTGAAGATCCGGCAACCGGTTTTCAGCAAAATCCTGTTTATGGATGGATGGATATGGCCGGTCAGAAAGAAGGTGATTTTGACGAAGTGTGGCCAATTATCCAGACAAGCGATGTGGAAGGAGGCTTAAAGCGGCTTCGCTCTGATAGTACGCTGAATCACTTTACGGCATCCTGCGGCCAGGTCGTATATCGCGGCGACAAATTACCTTCTGACGTTTACGGCGATTTGTTTATCCCTGAGCCCGTCGGCCGCCTTATTCGCAGAGCGAAAGTAACAAACGTAGATGGCAAAACGGTCCTGAAAAACGCCTACGAAAAAACGGAATTTCTGGCTTCAACGGATATGAATTTCCGACCCGTAAATATGTACACCGGTCCCGATGGTGCCATGTATATCGTGGATATGTACCACGGAATTATCCAGGAAGGGAACTGGACGGGACCGGGGAGTTACCTGCGCAAGAAAATCCTTGAAAAGAAATTAGATCAAAACATTGGACGCGGGCGGATTTACAGGCTTGTACATGACGGCATGAAGCCTGGTCGTGCGCCGCGATTATTAGACGCCAATAATGAACAGCTGGTTTCATTTTTGTCACATCCCAACGGTTGGTGGCGCGACAATGCCCAGAAGCTGTTGATCGTAAGAAATGCCCAATCTGTCATTCCCCAACTTCGGGAAATTGTATCGGGCAGAAGCAGATCTGCAAAATTGAATGGCTCAGCAGTGGCACGTCTGCACGCGCTTTGGACTTTGGAAGGACTTGATGCAATCAATAAAGAGTTGCTGTCGAAAGCTTTGTCCGATCAGGATCCACAGATCAGGAAAGCAGCGATCCGGATCAGCGAGATGTATTTGAAACAAAATGACGAAACACTGCTTGCGTCTATATCAAGTTTTAAAACCGATCCAAGCGCAGATGTTCGGATACAGCTTGCGGCGTCGTTGAGATATATCAAAACCGATAAATCCCGGGCTATTTTAAATGAATTACTTGGAAACAATTCTGGCAATGAATTGCTGGTCAGGACTGTAACGAGAAGTCAGCAGGAAGGTGGTGACCCAGCATGGAAGGCGCTGATGACGCGTATTGCCAAAATGACCGACAATGACAAGGATCTCATCCTTGAGGGGGCTAATGTTTTCAGACAATCCTGTTCGATATGTCATGGGGTAGACGGCAAAGGACTACCATCCAAAGTCGCGCCGCCATTGTCCGGTTCTCCGAGGGTGAACGGCGACAAGGAGGCTTTGGTCAAAATCATATTGCACGGACTTACCGGTCCGGTTGACGGCGTGGAATATCCTGGCATGATGGCTCCACAAGGAAGCAACGATGACGATTACGTTGCCGCCGTTGCGAGCTTTATCAGAAACAGTTTGGGTAATGATGCGAGTGTAGTCAGTTACAAGGACCTTCGCGAAATTCGTAAGAAAACAGAAGGCAGGGCAAACCCATGGACATTGGATGAATTGAAGCGCACGAAGAAATAACACAAGCGCCCGGGTTGGCTGGAGAGGGTTATTTTCCATTTAATGCACTGACTATCGCTGACTCAATATCTCCGGAATAGCCCAGGCTGAGAAACGTTATTTTGCCGTGGCGATCAATCAGTACGTATTGAGGTACCGCGTCTATACGGTAATCATCTTTTACACCGGCATTTCCTATAAGCATGGGAAACTGAATTTCCGGTTTTCTGAGCGCATACTTTTTAGAAGATTCCAGCTGTTTTAGGTCGTTGGTCACGCCATACACCATGAATCCTTTGTCTTTAAATCTGGCATAAAGCTGCTGCACTTTTGGCATCGATTCTATACATGGGCCACACCAGACCTCCCAGAAGTCGAGCAGCACAACCTTCCCGTCAAGATCCTGGGATGAAATGATTTTGCCGTCAAAAGATTTCAGATGAAACTGCGGTGCAGGTTTTCCTTTCAGGGTCATAAGCGGATGACCAGAGGACACGGCCCGCACCTTTTGGCTGTAGGTTTTCAATATGTCTGGTGAAGCAAAGTCATAACGAAATGCGGCCTCATTGATGCGCATATGCTGAACATTCCAGGCCAGATTTTGCACCTTTCCTAACGTTTCCTGATGCTGCGTAACTGCGACGGGCAGCATCTGTGCTTTGTCAATCGTGATTTTTTTATAACGGTTGATCACGTCATAAGCCGTCAGATCGGGATAGTAAATAGTCAGAAAGTAAAAGCGCTCATCTTTTGAAATTCTAAAACCTCTGGCCCCGGAAGTATCCAGTTTTACAAGGTCCGGAACAACGATTCGTCCACCTGCATGATACAGCAGGTCTTCCATTTTTGCCGGGCTGGTTGTGATGTCATAAACTTTATTTTCATCGTCGGTTTCATAAGCCATATTTCCGTTGAAAATCATCTGACTATTGACGCCATCTTCTTTTGCCCAAAAGTCGAACCCAAAAACCGTTTCGCTCGTATCAACCTGCATTTTGACATCGCCTGAAATCGTTCTTATGTCTCCGGTTACCAGCGTATCGTTCCGAGTCATTTTATAGGAAATTGTCCTGATCGATTTCTGAGATTCGCGGACCAGGGAAACGAGTTCCCGAACAGTTTGAGCAAAGGTTTTGGAATGGACCAACAGGCCGATTATGATAAATGAGATTGCTTTTTGCATTGCATGTCAATGTTTTTGTTTCTACAAACCTAACTGCTTTTTTATACCCGAAATGAGCTATTAGACCAAGCACCCCGTCTATTAGACCAGGTCGGATTTGTCGAAAAAATCATTGTTTTGGTCGAAAATTGAGCCCTTACAATGATCTGCACTTTTTCGTAGGATGTTTTTGGTTTAAATTCAGCCTTATGCAGAAGTTTTTCTCGTTTTCAAAGTTCAGACTGACCAGAATTGAAATTTGGTTCTTCATTACCATTTTCCTGATCTTCCCGATTATTACAGACTTTGAATATCACGTTTATGAGAAGACCGGGTTGAGCCCAACACTCAATATGCTGCTGGAAAGGCTTGTCTATGGCGTGCTGGGAATGATTCCGTATCTGGTCTACTATAAACTCATCATTCCCTTTCTTTTTGAAAAACGATATTTAATCTACACAGCGCTGGTCTGCCTGTTTTTAGTATTTCTTAATTTTTCAATTCATCTGGATCACTGGCTGGTGAGCAAGCTCATGTTCCTCCCCTACGAGACTGTACTTTCAGCCGCAAAATGGTTTAGCTTCAAACCCGTACTTTTTCAGTTTAGTATTGTCTTCGTTTTCAGGGAATTGTTGATGGTGACAGCGCTGGCCTATTTTGTCCGTTCTTCCACACAAGAGCAGCAAATGCACACGATGCGACAACGGCAACTTGAGTCGGAACTTAATTATCTGAAGGTCCAGCTTCAGCCGCATTTCTTTTTTAATACACTTAACAATATCTATGCTCTGGCACTGCAAAAATCCGATCAGACAGCACCGCTCATTGCCAAACATGCCGAAATGATGCGGTACATTTTGTATTATTCGAAAAAGGAGACCGTGAGTCTCTCCCATGAAATAAATTTTTTAAGAAATTACACGGAGGTTGAAACCCTTCGTCATGGGGTAAAATCTGAAGTATCTTTCAACGTGCAGGGGATTCAGGAGTCAGCATTGATAGAGCCGTTTTTGCTTCTTCCTTTTATCGAAAATGCCTTTAAACATGGAATCAGGGAAGAAACAGGGATGGGTTTTGTCCGGATTGTGATATGTCTCGCAGAAAACGATTTTACAATGGAAGTGGTGAACAGTAAGCCTGAAGTCCGCACGAATGGCAATGACGATAAAGGAATTGGCATCCAAAATGCAGTGGGGCGACTAAATTTACTCTATCCTAAACATCAGCTTGTTACAAATGAAACGGATCGTGCGTACGAGGTATCTTTGAACCTTACACTGGCAAAACATGATTAACTGTATCATCGTAGACGACGAGCCACTGGCAATAAAAGTGATCGAAAGTCACCTGGCAAGATTTGATAAGCTGTCATTGATCAGGAGCTGTGCCAATGCCCTGGAAGCGTTTGATGCACTGAGCAAAACCGATGTGGATCTCATGTTTCTGGATATTCGCATGCCGGTTATGACTGGAATAGAATTTATCAAAGCACTGAGAAATCCGCCTGCTGTCATTTTTACCACAGCATACAGCGAATTCGCGGTTGACAGTTATGAGTTTGAAGCAATCGATTATTTACTAAAGCCGGTCACCTTTGAGAGATTTGAGAAAAGTATCCATAAATATCTGAAGCAAAACCTGCCAGTGGAAGCCACTCCAAATTATACTTATTTCAAGGTTAACGGGAAGTTGATCAAGCTTGAGCATCATTCAATCCTTTACGCGCAATCGATTAAGGATTACATCATTATCCACACAACTTCGGGAAATCACATTACCCACATGACAATGAAATATCTGGCGGAGTTGCTACCCCCGGAGCTGTTCATTCGTGTGCATCGCTCGTTTCTAATAAGTATCCCGCACCTTACCGGGGCAGGAAATAATGAGATCTATCTGGACAAAGTCAAGATACCAATTGGTGATAGCTTCAAAAAAGAGATTCTCTCGCTCAGAACCCGGATCACAAAAATGAAATGATCGCAGAAATTCGACTTCTTCTGTTTTTGTTGCTATTTCAACACGTAATTGTATTAGCCACATTTGGTTCTGGAGAAGTACTATAATTGCTTGCAGCATCATACGGGCGACACCAATCCAATACTCATACGAAATGACAATTCCTCGATTTCCTCAATTCGTTTTCTATACGGCAGTTTTGCTGGGATTCAGTAGTTTGCAAATGCAAGAGAGGCGTTTGGATGTGCCGCCAGAGGATGCGTTGGCAACTTTTGAACTTGCTCCCGGATTTCAAATTGAAATGATCGCGAGTGAGCCATTGATCTCAGATCCGGTGGCGATTGAAATCGACGAATTTGGCCGTATGTATGTCGTGGAAATGCACGGCTACCCTTTGGATAAAAGCGGATCAGGCAAAATCCGCCTTTTGGATGATCAGGATGGTGATGGGAAAATGGATAAAACCACCATTTTTGCAGAAGGTCTTGTCCTTCCGACGGGTATTATGCGCTGGAAAAAAGGCGTGATGGTCACCGATCCACCGAATGTGCTGTATCTGGAAGACACCGACGGCGACGGGAAAGCTGATGTGCGCGACACCTTGCTTACAGGTTTCGCAATGTCCAACCCGCAGCACAACTTCAACAATCCTATCCTGGGCATCGATAACTGGATTTATGTTGGCCACGAACCAGCTGTTACTACCAAAACTTTTCAAAAAGAATTTGGTGACAGAGGCGGAGAAATCTTTTATCCCAAACAAGATAAAAGCCCGCGACTTCCTGAAAATGCTTTAGGCCGTGGTGTAAGGTTTCGACCTGACCAACTGGGCCTGGAAGTCCTGTCGAGCTACACGCAATTTGGTCACACATTTGACACCTGGGGCAGATATCTTTTGGTAAGTAACTCCAATCCCGGTTATCACGAAGTAATCGCCAACCGTTACCTGACCAGAAATCCGGAAGTGCTCATTTCCAACGTCACACAAACCATGACGGACCATTCTGCGGAAGTGTTCCCGATCACTAAAAATCCCATACATCAGTTGCTTACCAACGTAGGGGATTTCACATCTGCCTGCGGGCTGACCAGTTATCAGGGAGGAATTTTTCCATCTCCATACGATAGTGTAACATTTGTAGCCGAGCCGGTCAGCAACATCGTGCATGCGGATATTATTCGTGACAAAGGTGCAAGTTTTACGGCGAGCAGAACACATCCGTACAAAGAGTTCCTGGCATCTACCGACTCCTGGTTCCGACCGGTGAACATGTATATTGGTCCCGATGGCGCACTTTATGTCGTTGACTATTACCGGCAGATCATTGAGCATCCTGAGTGGATGGCGGATGATGTTATCAAGTCCGGGGCACTCTACAATGGAAAGGATAAGGGCAGAATATACAGAATCACACCCAAGGGGACAAAACCCGCTCACTGGGCAACGGAACTGAAATCTTCACAATTTTCCAATGATCAGTTAGTCGCAAAATTGGCTAACCGGAATATCTGGTGGCGTCGTACAGCGCAACGTCTGTTACTTGACCGCAATGACAAAAAAGTAATTCCGTCGCTTGAAAAGATGGCTGTAAATTCAAAATCCGGCATCGGACGTCTGCATGCGCTTTGGACACTGGAGGGATTGGGCCAACTTTCGACTCCAATCATAATCAAGGCATTGAAAGACACAGAAGCAGGCGTGCGTGAAAATGCAGTCCGGCTGGCTGAGCTACATCTGCCATCGGATATATCTCTCGGACCGGCCTTACTATCTTTGCAACATGACAACAATGCCAAAGTGAGATTTCAATTGTTGTGCACGCTGGGAGACATCGATTCTCCCGAATCGGCCAAAGCAAGAGAGCAAATTTTGTTCAAAGACATCAACGATCCCTGGGTTCAGACCGCCTCGCTTACCGCGATTTCATCTCAAAAAGGACTTGTGGAAGCGACTTTAAAAAACTATAAAACAGGTGTTCCGGCATACGCTTCTCTGATTGAAAAGATAAGCACAATGACTGGCAAGGGCGGAAACGAAATTGAGATTAAATCACTGATTCAAAAGGCGATTGACAAAAACATAACCTCCGACTGGCAGGGACCTGCTCTGAAAGGGCTGGCCTCAAGCTTAAATAAGAAGAAACTTCCATTTGAGTTAACAACTGAAAAGAGCCTGCTTTTGGACGCGGCTTTTGCAAATCCATCTTCGGCCGTTAGACAGGCAAGTTTACAATTATTGCAGATCACCGGATTACCAGAAGGAGCGGCGTCCGAAAATGCGTTGAAGAAATCACTGGCAACTGCCGCCAATCAGAACGCACCTCTCGAAAGGAGAATTGAAGCCATCAGCTTTCTTTCTTTTAAAAATCCGGCACCACACTCAGAATTGCTAAAAAAACTGATCGTACCGAGTGAGCCAAAGGCTATTCAGCTTTCTGCTTTGAAAACACTGAGCAGTATCCCGGACGAAACCGTCAGTAATTTTGTGCTCGAACAATGGCCGACCCTTACGCATGATCTACGTGATGCCGCAATCGGAACTTTTATGGGTAATGAGAAACGTGTCAAACTGTTACTGGATGGAATTGAGTCCGGTAAAATTGATCCCAACATTGTGGGAAGGCCTAGGAGTGTAGGATTAATGCTGTCGCCGAACGAAGCGTTGCGGAGCAAAGCGCGGGAGCTTTTCACAAGGAACGACGGCAAGAGCGTAGCTGTGATCAAAGAATATAAGCAAGCACTCGGTCTCGCCGGAAATGCAAACGCAGGAAAGCTCGTTTATCAAAAAAACTGCTCTGTATGCCATCAGGTTGGCGGTGGAGGAGTCGCTTTTGGGCCTGACCTCGGAACGATACGTAATCGCAGTCCTGAGTCTATCATGGGAGATATCCTGGACCCGAACCTGTCCATTGCCGATGGCTTCGACATCTGGAATATTGATCTAAAGTCGGGAGAGTCAGTTCAGGGAATCATTTCTACCGAGACACCAACCGCGCTTACTCTCAACAATTACGGCGGACAAAAGACGCTGGTAGCAAGAAAGGATATCCGTGCGCTCAAAACGCTTGGCATTTCAAGTATGCCACCGGGGCTGGAAAAAGAAATTAGCCAGCAACAAATGGCTGACCTTTTAGCCTTCATCAAGCAGCCTAAGTGATATGAATATAAAAGACAAAAGGAACATGAGCTATTTTCGATTGGAAGCAGGCGAAACAAATCAACCAAAATATAAAGCATTGATGCAATCTTTACTGACCGTTGTTTTTTTGACAATATTTTCGGGAATATCGTTTTCTCAAAGTTTCAAGGCCTCAGTTGTGAAAGTGGACATCACGCCTGATACACCCCAAATGCTACTGGGCTACCAGGCGCGCCAGTCAACGGGTGTTCATGATAAACTTTTTCATAAAGTTGTAATAATGGACGATGGCAAAACGCAGTTTATCCTGGTCTCAACTGATATATGCCTCATTTCTCCTTCGCAATACGACAAGCTCACAGCCAGGCTGCAGCGTGAGTATAAGATCAATCCTATGAACGTGTGGTGGTCGGTGACCCATACACATGCCGCACCGGAAGTTGGCCCGGCGGGGTTGCCTGCGGTATTTTTGGGGGAACGCTATCAGCATCAATTTGATGTCAAGTATACAGACATGGTCGAGCAAAAGCTGGTTGAAGCAATTGTAGAAGCCCGGAAAAATCTAGTGCCCGCCAAACTCGGGATAGGTTGGGGTCACTCCAATGCAAACATCAACCGCCGCGCCAGAGAAGTGGATGGAAAAACAAGTCTGGGTATGAATCCGGATGCCCCTGTGGACCGTCGCATCGGAATGCTTCGCCTGGAAAAAGCAGATGGCACCCTAATGGCGCTGATCGCCAACTATGCGATCCACGGCACAGTGATGAATGGAGATAATCTCAAAATAAGCGGAGACGCTCCGGGCATAACTTCTGCCTATGTGGAAGAAAAAACGGGTGTTCCTTTGTTGTTTATCAATGGCGCTGCCGGCAATATCGCGCCGATTTACAGCCAGTTATCTACCACCGGACGACTGAACCAGTTCAAAGCCATGCTGGGTGAGAAAATTCTGGATGCCAACAAAACGATCACAGCGACCACGGGTGAAGTGACCATAAAAACTGGCGGGATTATCGTCGAAACACCAAGAAAAACGGGACTCGGCTGGGCCACGGACCTCGACAAATACACCCGCACCACAAAGGCGGGTGTCAATATGATCAAACTGCCAATAAGGTTCCTGAAAATTAATGACGATGTGGCGATCTGGAGTGCTCCATTGGAGTTGTTCTGTGAGATTTCCAATGAAGTCCGTGACCGTTCGCCATTTCCCTACACTTTCTATTTCGGATACACGAACGGCTGGCTCGGCTATTTGATGGCGGAAGAAGAGATCAAATACGGCGGCTACGAACTTACTGTAACCCCTTATGCCCCTGGCGCCGCCAAAACGTTAACAGAGTCTGTCGTGAATTACCTGCAGGGAGAGATGAGGGCGGAGAAGTAAGGCAAACCGTATAAACTTTTTAAACTAAAAAACCAATGAAACCCCTTTGTCCCACCCTGTTGTTTGTCTTCCTTTTTGTACTATCCCAAACGCTATTTGCTCAAAGTCAAACATTTCCATGGCCAAAGGGAAAGCGGATGGCGATCAGCCTGAGCTTCGATGATGCAAGAGGCAGTCAGGCATCCCGAGGCGTTCCATTATTGGATGAATACGACGTGAAGGCGACCTTTTATCTCGTACCGTCGGCTGCCAAAGGTCAACTGGAAGGCTGGAAAAAGGCTGTGGCTAGTGGTCATGAAATGGGCAATCATTCGCTGAATCATTCCTGCAGCGGCAATTTTGTTTGGTCCAGAAAAAGCGCTTTGGAAAATTACACGATGGATAAAATGCGCTCCGAGCTAATGGAGGCAGGAAAGCAGATCGAACAAATGCTGGGCGTGAAACCGGAATCGTACGCATACCCATGCGGTCAGACATTTATTGGGCGCGGGAAAAATACGCAGAGCTTTGTCCCGCTTATCTCTGAAATGTTCACATCGGGCCGGGGCTGGCTTGACGAAGCACCGGTGGATCCTGCATACTGCGACATGGCCCAACTTACAGGAATGGAGACCGACGGAAAAGATTTTGAACAAATCCTTCCCATCATCGAATCAGCCAGGGCGAGTGGCCAATGGCTTGTGCTGGCAGGCCATGAAACCGCAGATTCAGGGCCTCAAACCACCAGACTATCAATGCTCCGAAAGCTTTGCGAATATGCCAAAGATCCCAAGAACGGCATTTGGATAGCGCCTGTTGGCGAAGTAGCCCGTTATGTCGGCAAAGCGCGAGATGGAATGGGTTTGCCGAAGTGACAAAACTTTACTCCCTAAGGTTAGATGATTTCTTCGATGTTGACTTTTTTACAGCGTTCGAAAAAACCTGGCGGCTTCCTCCATTGCTCTTTGGCAAATGTTAGATACAATCTCTGCCTTCTTTGCGATATGTGCGCGCTGTAAATTTTGATATTCAAGAGCGTCCAGATGTTCATTTAGCAAAGCATCGAGCCCCATGATTGAAATGCTGGTCTTCAAGTTGTGGACCGTCTTTCTCAGTGCGGCCTGGTTATTTGCTATGATAGCCTCCTGCATCAATGTCAATTGTTTCGGGACAAGGCCCAGAAATTGACTTGTAACCATTTTTTCATACGCAATATCACCATTGCTGATTTCTTTTAAATAGGTAAGATCGATAACCTCGTACAGGGGAGGATTTTTAACCGGCCGATCAACCCGGACAGCGCTCTTTTGTGTTGCACCTTCCCCAGTATATCGTGCAATCATCCGTTGCAGGTCATTTTCCCGGATTGGTTTGGAAATATGATCATTCATTCCAAAACTGATACATTTTTCCCGCTGCCCGGCCATTGCATGTGCAATCATAGCGATGATAGGGATCCTCATTTTGAGATTCTGTCTGATTTCTTTCGTGGCCGTGTATCCATCCATGACGGGCATTTGAATATCCATCAATATAAGATCAAAGTTGCCCGCCGGTAATATTTCCAGTGCTTCGGCGCCATTGTTGACGATGCTGTGTTTAATGTGATGGTTCCTGAAAATATGAGCGAGAAGGCTCTGATTGATCACGTTGTCCTCAACCACAAGTATATTGAGACAGTCATTAACCCATTCTTTCTCGGATGAATTTGCAACTGTTTCTTCCTGAAAATGCCGCAGGGAAACTTGATATGGAATAGAGAAAACAATATTCGTTCCGGATCCCACAGTGCTTTCTACATCAATCCTGCCATTTTGAAGATTAACCAGGTCCCGCACAATGGAAAGACCTAACCCTGTGCCGCCGTATTTTCGGGTTATTGAATCCTCAGCCTGATTGAAACGGTCAAAAATATGACCTATCTTATCCATTTCAATGCCTATTCCGGTATCACTAACCATAAATTCGGTTTGGAAAATATCATTTTCACTTTTACCCGAGATGTGTAATTCAATCCGGCCAGCCTGCGTGAATTTTACAGCATTTCCGATCAGGTTAACAAGGATCTGTGTAAGGCGGGTTGGGTCCCCGTTTTACAAATCAGGAACGTTGGCCTCGATGAAGGAAGTAAATGTGAGGCCTTTATTTTCAATTTTGTTGGTAAACATGATCTCAATCGAATGAACGAGCTCCCTGAGGCTGAAATCGGTTTCTTCAATTCGCATCATTCCCGCTTCGATTTTCGACAAGTCAAGAATGTCATTTACAATCGACAAAAGTTATAAAGACTATAATATCGGGGCAGTCATCATGTTTGACGATAATGAGGAAAATGCGACAAACATGAATCTGTACGGAACACAGTTTGATGACAAAGACAATTACTTCGTTGAAATTTCAAAAGGGGGTAAACAAAGTGTTCTTCAAGTGAATATGGCAGGAGAGGTGATGTTCTTCAGACAGCTGTAAGTACAAAGCTATTGAATTGACCCATCGTTAGTCCCGCGGCATTTCTCAGTGCAGCGGGGCTGATCTTTTATTCCGGGGGGCTGTTTTGAGAATGGCTGGTTAAGTTGTAATTTTCTCTGGTCTTTCCTGTTAGCTGTGGAATACTGTTAAAAAACGGCTCCAAATATTAAAAATAACATGTTCCAAAACTCCAAAACGGCTCTGGTCTTTCTCACATTATTGGTCGTAACAACCAACATTCTCGCTCAAAAGACCAGTCCGAAATTTAAGGTCATCGCCTTTTTTACAGGAAAAAGTGACCGGGCTCACATTAGTTTTGTAGGAGAGGCGGGAAAATGGTTTCCTAAAATTGCCAAAGAAAACAATTTCCAATTCGACACCACCAGCAACTGGAGCAATATGAATCCGGCATTTCTTTCGAGCTATCAGGTGATTGTATTTCTGGATACTCGTCCCGAAAAACCATCACAGCGAGAAGCGTTTGAGAAATTCATGGAAAACGGTGGCGGATGGATGGGTTTTCACTTCTCCGCATTTGCATTAACCCCTTCCATGTATGCACAGGACTGGGATTGGTACCACGAAAGCTTTTTGGGGTCCGGGCAATATAAGAGCAATACCTGGCGACCAACTACCGCCATTTTGAAAGTGGAAAAGGCCAGGCACCCAGCGATGAGACATTTGCCTTCTACCTTTACATCTGCTCCAAATGAGTGGTATCGCTGGGAGAAAGACCTGAAAGCCAATCCGGATATTGAGGTACTCGCATCAATCGACTCGTCAAGTTTCCCTCTGGGAACCGGGCCCAAACCCCATGAAATATGGCATAGTGGATACTATCCGGTCGTTTGGACCAATAAAAAATACAAAATGATCTACCTCAATATGGGGCACAACGACATCGACTACGAAAACAAAACCAATAAGGAGCTGTCCTTTACACTGGAAAACGAGATCCAGAATAAAATCATAGTAGATGGCTTGTTATGGATGGGTGGGGCAAAAAAATAACGGTTCTATATGATTTGTAGTGGGTAAAAAAAATATTTGAATTGCGGATGAATCTGTACCAACAAGCCAAAGCAGCTCCATCCGACTCGTCTAAGCATAAAAATGACATTAATCTTGGCATGGGGTTATGGGCCAACTCTTAGTGGATCGCATCGCTGCGGAAGTTGTATGAGTCAATTCAAGGTGTTCATAATCAAAATACTGATTATTATTAAATATTCAATTCTTACGAAAAGGCTTACTGATTACTTCCAGTAGCCTCACTTTTTTTCTTGACCGCTGGTACTGTCGTGAAAAACAAGATTTGAAATAGAATTTTTTTAATAAATTTGGACTATGAGGGAGTTCTGGTTTTCTAAGCCGTTACATCCTGTGTAGTCCTGATGGTCAGGACTAT
>Ga0123337_10003119_pt1 | contig 18040 bp, 9 predicted proteins | sample frozenSSSSmetaG_FD_89792 | JGI IMG/M metagenome (GOLD analysis project Ga0123337, IMG submission 89792) | Glacier valley bacterial and archeal communities from Borup Fiord, Nunavut, Canada, to study Microbial Dark Matter (Phase II) -... | ecosystem: Environmental > Aquatic > Freshwater > Ice >... | reverse complement strand
GAGATCGCCGCGGCCGGCGCGGCCGGCGACCTGGGTGATGAGCTGGAAGGTGCGCTCGCCGGCGCGGAAGTCCGGGACGTGGAGGCCGAGGTCGGCGTTGAGGATGCCGACGAGGGTGACGTTCGGGAAATGCAGGCCCTTGGCGATCATCTGGGTGCCTATCAGGATGTCGATCTTATGGGCCTTGAAGGCTGAGAGTGTGTCGCGCAGGGCGTTTTTCCGGCGCATGGCGTCGGCGTCGATGCGGGCGAATTTCGCTTGTGGGAGAACCTTGGCCAACACCTCCTCGACCTTCTGCGTGCCGTAGCCTTGCAGGATGATGGCGGGGCTTTTGCACTCGGGGCACTTGCGCGGGACGATGGCCTGGTGGCCGCAGACGTGGCAGACGAGGCGCTCGTCGGTGCGATGATAGGTGAGGGCGACGGCGCAATGCGGGCATTGGCAGACGTGGCCGCAGGACGGGCACTGGAGCGAGCGGGCGAAGCCGCGGCGGTTGAGGAAGAGGATGGATTGCTCGCCTTTTTCCAATCGTTGTTCGAGGGCGAGGCGGAGCTTGTCGGATAGAATGGCCGGGCCGCCCTTGTGTTTGGTTTGTTCGAGGCGCATGTCCACGACGCGGACCAGCGGCATGGAGGCGCCGTCGGCGCGTTCGTTGAGGCGGAGGAGTTCGTATTTTCCGGTTTCGGTGTTGTGCCACGATTCGAGCGACGGCGTAGCGGAACCTAACACGATGGCGCAGGGCTCGAAGGCGGCGCGCAGCACGGCGACGTCGCGGCCGTGGTAGCGCGGGACGTTTTCCTGCTTGTAGGTGTTTTCGTGCTCCTCATCGACGAGGATGAGCCCGAGGTCCGGCAGCGGTGCGAAAACCGCGGAGCGCGCGCCGATGACGATGCGGGCGGTGCCCTTGCGGATGCGGTGCCATTCGTCGAAGCGCTCGCCTTGTGACAGGTTCGAGTGCAGCACGGCCACCTGGTCGCGCATGGCGGCGAAGCGGGATTTGAAACGGCGGACGGTCTGGGGCGTTAGAGAGATTTCCGGGACGAGCACGAGCACGGTTTTTCCGAGATCGAGGGCACGCTGGGCGGCTTGCAGATAGACTTCGGTTTTGCCGGAGCCGGTGACGCCTAGCAGAAGGATGGGTTTCGCGGATTTCGGATCGGCGACGGCGGCGAGCACGGAATCGAGCGCGGCGGCCTGATCGGAATTGAGCGGGAGGGGTGCGGACTCGATGAATTCCTCAAGATTGTCGGCATCGGGATCGCGGCGGACTTCCTCGGCATCGAGGCGGAGGAGACCGGCTTTTTCCATGGACTTGAGCGCTGCGGCATTGCCATCGCCGAGGTCGGCGACGGGCAGGCGCATGTCGGCGGCGTGTGCTAACAGCGAGAGGATGGCGAACTGGCGGGGCGCGCGTTTTTCCAGCTTCGCGAGAACGGCGGGATCGGGCGCGGCGTCCAGCAGCGCGACGCGGCGGGTTTTCGCGGAGTTTTCCTCGGAGCGGACGCCTTCGGGCAGCACCGAGCGGATGACGGACTCGATGCTGGAAGCGTAGTAGTGGGCGATCCAATCGGCGGTGCGGAGGAGGACGGGCGTGATGAGCGGATCGGGATCGATGAGGGATTCGAGTTCGCGCAGGGCGAAATCCGCCTGCTCGGGTTCCACGACGGAGAGCACGGTGCCGGTGGCGGATTTCCGGCGGAGCGGGATGCGGACACGGCAGCCCGGGAGCACGTTGAGACCTGCCGGGATGGCATAGTCGAAGACGAGCTCGGAGGGACCGTCGATCAGCACACGGGCGTTCACTGCGGCAGAGCGTGGCGGCGGGAGGTGGGCTGGCCAAGATTCATTTCACGGGATGAGGCGTCCCGCGCGCGGTGACGCGGGATCCGGCGGCGGAATAGATTGCCTGATGCTTTTGAAGTGTTAGCGTCACCAGAATGAAAGGGGGGAAATACGTCTGCTTCGGTGCCACGCTGGTTTGCGCCGCGGCGGTTTTTCCGTCTGGGGCGTTTGCGCAGAACGCCGCTGGAATCGAAGCGGCGCGGGCGATGTTTTTGAAAGGCGACTACGCGGGATGCCTTGAAATCTGTCGTCTCGCCAGGCCGAACGTGCCGGATTTCCCGATCATCGGCGCGTTGGAAATCCGCACCTTGCTGGAGACGGGAAAAATCCCCGAAGCGCTCACGCGGGGCATGGCCTTGTGGCGACGGGCTCCCTTTGATCCGGATCTGGCGCTCGCAATGGCCGGGGCACTGCGGGCGAACGGTCAGCCGGCACCCGCGAAGTCCATCATGGAGCAAGCGATGCAGGCGGACCCACCGGTGCCGGCCGCCGGCGTTTCACGCGGCACCGTGGCCTATGGCGAGCTGCTGCTGGCGGCGGGGATGGATGCCAAGTCGGTGCTGGACCGCTACCTGGAGCCGGCGAAAAAGGCGGATCCGGCAGCCTGCGAGGCGTATTTGGCGATCGGCCGGCTCGCACTGGCGAACCACGACCGCGAGCTGGCGGCAGAGAATTTCCGCGAGGGTTTGAAGCGGTTTCCCGGCGATCCGGAGTTTCTGCTCGGCATGGAAAAATCGGGCTTGGCGCTGCCGAAAGATCAACAAAAGCCGGACGAGGAAATTCTCACTTACGCTGATCTCGCGCTGCGGGCGAACCCGAAATTTCCTACCGCCTTGCTGATGAAGGCAGACCATCTTGCGGGTAAAAAAGATTTCAAAGGAGCGAAAACCGCCCTCAATCAAGCGCTCGCGGTGAACCCCAGTCACCCGGAAGCCTGGGCGCAACTGGCGGCACTCGCCTATCTCGAAGAAGACGCCGCCGGGGCGGAAAAGGCGCTTAAAGAAGCGCGCAAATTCTGGAAAAACAACCCGGACGTGTCGAAAACCGTCGGGGTCACCCTCGCGGCGCACTACCGGTTTGCCGAAGGCATCAAATTCCTGCGGCAGGCCAGTCAGGAGGACCCGCAATCGGCATCGATCCGGCTGGAACTGGGGTCGAATCAACTTCGATTTGGCCAGCTCGAGGAGGGCTGGCAAAACGTCGAGTTCGCCCACGATGCCGATCCCTACAACGTCGCCGCCTTCAACCTGATCACACTGCGCGACAAGCTGCGGAATTTCCCCGTTCTGGAAAAAGACGGCGTGAAACTCCGCATGTCGCCCGAGGACTTGGCCGTTTTTGGCGACCGCGCGCTGGAACTGGCCGTGCGCGCCAAGCGGACGCTCGCGGAGAAATACAAAATTTCCCTCTCGCAATCGGTGATGGTGGAAATGCTGCCGAAACAGGAGGATTTCGCGATCCGCACCTTTGGGCTGCCCGGCGGCGAGGCGTTTCTCGGCGTTTGTTTCGGCCCGCTCATCACGATGACCAGCCCGCGTGGCCGGCTCGGGCGGGCGAATTGGGAGGCCGTGCTGTGGCATGAAATGACCCACACGATTACGCTCGACGCCACGCGCCACCGGATTCCGCGCTGGTTGTCGGAGGGCATCAGCGTTTACGAGGAACGCCAGGTTCGTCCCGGCTGGGGCCAAGGCATGACGGCCGAATATCGCGAACGTTTCCTCTCGGGAGAAATGCCGGCCATCATGAAACTCGACGAGTCATTCGCCGGACCGGACATCATGTTTGGTTACTATCATGCCTCGCTGGTGGCCGAGTTTCTGGTCGGGCGGTTCGGGATCGAGACGATGCGCAGGTCTCTCGCGGATCTATCTGCCGGAAAACCGTTGGAGGAGGCGCTGGCCAAACGCACGCTGCCGCTCGCCGAACTCGAAACCGCCTTCCAGGAACACGCGAAAAAAATCGCCGCCGCTTACGGTCCGGATCTTGATTGGAAACCGCTGACCGACGACGAATACCTCGCCTACCGCGACGATCCGGCGGCTTGGGTTTCCGCCCATCCCAAGCGCTATGCCGCGACCATGATGTGGGTCTCCAAGCTCACGGAGGACAAGGATTGGAAACAGGCGAAGGCGCTGTTGGAAAAACTCATCGCCGCCGCGCCCGACAACCGCGAGGAGTTCAATCCCTACTGGGCGCTATCGCTCGTCAGCCGCGGACTCGGAGATGAAAACGGCGAACGCGCCGCGCTCAGCAAGCTCGTGCAAATCGACGCGAACGCCTCAGAAGCCGCCGCGCGACTGCTAGAGCTGAGCGCCCTGCTCCCTCCCACCGAGCGACTTGCCGCCGCCGGGCGCATGCTCGGGACCAACCCGTTTCAAGAGCAGGCCTACCGCACGATGGTCACCGCGGCGAAGGAAACCGGTGACGTCGGGCGCTCGCGGGAAGCCTGCGTTTCCCTGCTCGCGCTGGAGCCCCGCGATGCCAGCCGCCTGCACTACGAACTTGCCACCCTGCTGCGCGAATCGGACCCGAAAGCCGCCCGCCGGGAAGTCCTGAAAGCTCTGGAAGAAAACCCGCGTTTCCAGTTGGCGTTGGAGTTTCTCGTCCGCCTGCCCCCTTCGCCATGAACTCCCTTTCCGCCACCGCCATACTCCTGCTCCTGGCTTTTTCCGCCATGGCCCAAGGTCAATATTCGCGGAGGAACCCGACTAGGCTGCCCGCCGACCGCAACGGCGTGGCGAAGTGGGAGAACGACCCGCGTTTCCCGGACGACACCTTCCGCTTCGTCCGGCTCCGCCCGGAAAACCATTACAAGTGGGCCACCGACTACCCGGACAGCGACCTGAATTTCTCCTTCCGGCTCCAGCAAATGACCGCGATGCGCGTCAATCCCGAGCCAATCATCGTTTCCATCCTCGATCCGAAGATGAAGGAGTGCCCGTTCCTCTATACGATAGAAACCGGATCTCTCGATCTGATGGACGAGGAGGCGAAGCTTCTCCGCGAGCATCTCCTGAACGGCGGGTTTCTCATGATCGACGACTTCTGGGGCGATGAGGAATGGGCAAACACGCGGCAGCAGATGGTGAAAATTTTCCCTGATAGACCGATCACCGAGCTGGAACTCGACCACCCGATCTACAGCACCGTCTTCCAGCTCAAGGAAAAGCCGCAGGTACCGTCCATCGAATATGCCATGAGCGGCCGCACGACCGGCATTTTCTATGAAAAGGGCGGCAAGTTCGTGCACTACTACGGCATTTTCGACACCAAGGGCCGCATGATGGTGATCATCTGCCGCAACACCGACCTCGGCGACGGTTGGGAGCGCGAGGGCGAGGATCCCTACTTTTTCAAGGAATTCAGCGAGAAAAAGGCCTATCCAATGGGCATTAACATCGTCGTCTATTCAATGACCCACTGAGCAACCATTCATGATCACCGCAAACAGCCCACAATCGACGGAAGAGGCCATCGTCTATCGGATCGCGGAAGCGAAGGAGAAGATCAAGCGCGAGCTCGCCAAGGCGATCCGCGGCCAGGACGAGGTGATCGAGCAATTGCTCATCGCACTTCTATCAGGAGGACACGCCCTGATCACCGGCGCGCCCGGACTGGCGAAGACGCTGCTCATTTCATCCACCGCGCGGTTGTTCCACCTGTCGTTCAACCGCATCCAGTTCACGCCGGATCTGATGCCCGCCGACATCACCGGCACGGAAATCCTCAGCGACGGCGCGGACGGCGGACGGCGGCTGGAGTTCGTGAAAGGCCCGCTCTTCGCCCACCTCATCCTCGCCGACGAGATCAACCGCACGCCGCCCAAGACCCAGTCCGCGCTGCTGGAGGCGATGCAGGAGCACCAGGTCACCGCCGCCGGCACGCGCTATCCGCTGCCCGAGCCGTTCTTCGTGCTCGCCACCAAGAACCCGGTGGAAATGGAGGGAACCTATCCGCTGCCGGAAGCCCAGCTCGACCGCTTCATGTTCGACATCAACATCGACTACCTCAGCGAGGATGACGAGGTCGCCGTCGTCACGCGCACCACCTCGACCAAACCGGAGCCGATCGAAGCGCTCTTCACCGGCGAGGATCTGCTCGCATTCCAGGAGATCGTCCGGCGCGTGCCCATCGCCGAGGAAACCGCCCGCTATGCCGTGCGGCTCGTCAGCGCATCACGGCCTAACCGCAGCGGGGCCCCGGACTTCATCAACGAGTGGGTGAACTGGGGCGCCGGCCTCCGTGCCGCGCAATGCCTCGTGCTCGGCGGCAAGGCCCGCACGCTGTTAGCCGGCCGGACGCACGTGACTCCCGCCGACATCCAGGCGCTCGCCCACCCGGTGCTCCGCCACCGCGTCCTCACGAATTTCCGCGCGGAGGCCGACGGCATCACACCGGACACCATCGTTGACCGCCTGCTCAAACACGTCCCGCTGCCCTGATGGAACCCGCCCCGACATCCCCCCGCAAATCCGCCTTTGCTGATCCCGCCGCCCTGATGCGGATTCGGAATCTCGAACTGCGGGCGCGCACGGTGGTCGAGGGTTTTTCCAAAGGCCTCCACCGCAGTCCGCGCCACGGGTTTTCCGCCGAGTTCGCGGAATACCGGTCCTATGTGCCGGGCGATGACATCCGTTACCTTGATTGGAAAGTGCTTGCCCGCCGCGACCGTTGTTTCATCCGGAAATTCCGTGAGGAGACGAACCTCCGCTGCCATCTGTTACTGGATCTCAGCCGCTCGATGAGTTACGGCTCACTCACTTACACGAAGCTCGATTACGCCCGCACGCTGGCCGCGACTCTGGCGGTTTTTCTCCATCAGCAGGGCGATGAAATCGGGCTGCTCACCTACGACGAGGTGCCGCGCGACTACCTGCCGCCGCGCCATCGCAGCGGGCACCTTCATGCGATCCTCGCCGCGCTCGGACGTCCGGCGTTGGGGAAATCCGCCGCGCTGCACTCGCCGGTGGAGGCCATCCTGAGCCGTGGACGGATGCGCGGGCTGATGTTCGTCATCTCGGACTTCCTAACGCCATTGGAGGAGTTGAAAGCCCCGCTCTCCGCGCTCGCAGCCTGCGGCCATGACGTGACGCTGCTGCAAACGCTCGATCCGGCGGAAATCCACTTCACCTTCGACAGCTCGGTGAATTTCGAAGACCTCGAATCCGGCCGAATCCTTCCTGCCGACCCCGCCAGCATCCGCGCCGGGTATTTGAAAAAGTTCAATGCCCACCAGCAGGGGCTCAAGTCGCTCTGCGACACGCTCGGCATCATCCACCACCTTCTGCCGACCGACCAACCGCTGGAATCCGCCCTCCACACCTATCTATCCGACCGCCTCGGCCGCGGTCAGCAGGTTGCGCGCACCCGCAGTCATTGATCTTCCATGGCATTTCTCGCTCCATTGTTCCTAGCAGCTCTTGCCGCCGTCGCGCTGCCGGTCCTGCTGCATCTGCGCAAGAACCGGCCGAAACAAACTGTCGTGTTCTCCTCGCTGATGTTTCTGGAAGAAAGCCCGCCGGTGACGAAGACCCGTTCTCGGCTGCAGGACATTCTGTTACTCATCCTACGCTGCCTTGCCATCGGGCTGTTGATTCTCGCCTTCGCCCGGCCGTTTTTCCCCGCCAAGGACAAGCCCGCCGCGAGTGCGGATGACTCGGCCATGAATTTCATCCTCGTCGACACCAGCGCCAGCATGCGCGGCGAGCCATTGAAAGAGGCTTTGAAAATGGCGGAGTCGTTGATCAACGGATTTCCCGATAAAGACTGGATCGCGGTCGCGGGTTTTTCCGATCAACTGCGCCCATTGCTCGATCCCGAACGAGCACGAACGATCGCCCCTAACGAACGGAAATCCTCTGCCCTCGCCGTGCTTCCGGCGGTGACAGCGGATTGGAAATCCACCAGGTTGGATTCCCCACTCCTCGCTGCCGTGGCCGCCGCGGGTGATGGGATGCTCAGAATCCACGTCATCGGCGACCTGCAAAAGGGCAGCACGCTGGAACGCCTGCGCGGCGAGATCTGGCCCGGCGAGGTGCAGATCATTCTCCATCCGGTGACGCCCGAAGTCGGCTGGACGAACGCAGGCGTGCGCATCCTGCCTTTGGAAAACCAAGTCCAGCGCGCGCGGATCACTAACTCAGAAGGTTCGGCGAAATCCGATTTCACCTTGGCCTGGAGCGGTTCCAGCGAAACCATCCAAGTCTCCGTGCCGCCGGGTGAAAGCGCGGTGTTCGAAGCACCGCCGGGCCTGCCCCCCGAGGGCCAGGTCACGCTAACCGGCGACGATTTCACCTACGACAACGAGGTTTCCTGGGTCACGCCCGTCCGTCCCGTCGCGAGGGTTTGGTGCCCGGAACAAGCGCAGGCCGCCGATGCCAGCGAGGGCGCTTATTTCCTCAGCCGCGCCCTGCAATCGACGTCGGATTACGCGGTGGAGATCACCGCCGCGCGATCGCAGGAATCACCCGCGCTAACAATCACTAACGGAACGGCGGACGTCGCTCCGATCCTGAAAACCGGCGGCAACGTGTTGTTCACCATGCGCGATGCCGCATCCACCAGCTTCATCGCGGAAATCCTCGGCACCACCTCAGGCGAGGCGCGGGAAGCGGCGGTGAAGGATCACGTGCTGCTCGGTGAGATCGATTTCAAGTCCGCCGTGTTCGCGCCGTTTGCGGACGCACGCTATTCGGATTTCAGCAGCATCCGCATTTGGAAATACCGGGTCCTTCCGGCGGATCTGGCAGCGAAGGGAAAGGTGCTGGCGCGTTTCGATTCCGGCGATCCGGCATGGCTGGGTTTCGCCGTCGGCAAGGGCATGCTCCACGTTCTAACCACCACTTGGCGGCCCGCGGACAGCCAGCTTGCGCTGACCACCAAGTTTCCGCCGCTGCTCCACGCGCTGTTGTCTCAAGCGATGGTCGAGACCGGCGGGCGCGGCCCGGTGTTGGTCGATGACGCACACGACACTCCCGGGATCCATCGCGATGGTTCGACGGTGGTTTCCGTGCAACTCGATCCCGCCGAATCCGAGCGCACGCCGCTGCCGATGTCGGAGTTGCGCGCGCTCGGACTTCCGCTAGATCCGCCGAAAGACCTCGCCCGCTCGGCTGAGGTAGCCAAGGAGCTTTCCAATGCCGAACAGGAGAGCCGCCAGCGCCTCGGCTGGTGGTTGCTTGTCGGGGCTGCCGCATTTTTCCTCGCAGAAACCACCATCGCCGGAGTCGCCGGCCAACGCCAAACTCCTGTCACGCCATGATCCGGAAACTTCACACCATTCTCGGAGAAATCGCCGCCCGCCGCCAGCGCCAGCGGTTCCACGGCGGCCTGGCAGTCATTTGGTGGTTGGGCTTTGCCATCGGTCTGCTGCTTTGGAAAACCGGAGTCCCGGCGCGATCCTTCCTGCCGGTTCTCGTGGTGATGCTCGGGCTGGCCTCGGTCGGCATCTACCTCTGGAGCCGCCACGGCATGGGCGATCCCCGGCGGATCGCGAGGGAAATCGAGGACAAGCACCCTGAGCTCCAGACCGCGCTGTTAGCCGCATTGGACCAGAACCCCGACCCGGCGTCCGGCTCCCTATCATTTCTTCAGAACCGGCTCATCCTGGATTCCCTCGCCTCGGCGGAGCGCGACCACTGGCTCGATCTGGTCCCGCGTCCACGGCTCACCGCCCTCCGCGCGGCCCACCTGGCAGGCGCGTTTCTCTTCGCTCTAACCGCCTGTATCATGCTGTTTCCCCGCACCGGGAAGCCGCATGCGGTGGTAGTCAAAAAATCCCAGGCTGCTGTCATTGAGATGGCCGTCGATCCCGGTGATGTGGAAATCGAACGCGGCAGCCCGCTCACCATCCAAGTCCGCTTCGAATCGAATCCACCTGCGGAAGCGAATTTGGAAATCACCGATGAATCCGGAGTTCGCAGCATTCCTCTCACCCGGCCGTTCACCGATCCTGTCTATCAAACGCGACTGTCCGCTGTCAGCGCTCCGATGACCTACCGCGTGATCATTCCCGATGGGGCCAGCCGGTCCTATTCCGTCCGCATTTATGAAATCCCGGCGCTGCGGCAGTCGGAAGTGGTCCTGCATTTCCCCGAACATCTGGGAAGACCGGCGGAAACGATCAAGGACCCGCACGCCATCCAGGCGGTCGAGCGCACGCGGATGGAACTTTCGCTGGTGACCAATCTGCCGGGCCTATCCGCCACGCTGGTCGCGAAAAACCGGGAGCCGCTCAAACTCGCCACCGACGCCGTGAACCATCACGTTTCCGAAATCCTCACCGAGAGCGTGCGCTACGAGATCGTGCTCACCGACAGCGCCGGCCGCCGGAACCACCGCAAGGACATCCTCGACATCAAGGTGATGCCTAACAAGTCGCCGCTCGTCGAGGTGCTGCTCCCGCGCAAGAACGAAAAGGTCACGCCCATCCAGGAAGTGCGTTTGGAAGCCCGCATCAAGGACGATACGGGGGTGCTCGCCCACGGCCTGCGATTCACGCTTGATGGTGAGAAGTGGCAGGAAATCGACGGCAAACCCGCTCCGGGGGAAAAGCAGCCGCTGCTCTCGCAGCTCGTCGATCTCGAAGCCGCCGGGGCGAAGCCTAACGACGTCCTCATGTGGAACGCCTGGGCGGAGGACGTCGGTCCGGATGGCAGAAACCGCCGCGTCACCGGTGACATTCACCTCGTGCAGGTGCGGAATTTCGATGAGGAGTTCTATCAAAAATCTGCTCCTCCCGCCAGCGGCCCGCCTCCGGGAGACAGCCTGGTCAAACTCCAGACGAAGATCCTCAATTCCACTTGGAACCTTCGCCGCGACCACGAGCAAATCACGATCTCACCCCCGCCAGCCAAGGAGCTGGAAACGCTCCACCAGTCCCAGGAAATCGCGATTGGGATGGCGTCCACCCTCGAAGCCGAGCAGACCGATCCCGCAGTCCGCAGGTTCGTCACTGACGCGCGGCTGGCGATGAAGGATGCCTCCAAGTTTCTCGCCGAGGCCCACGCGAAGGCTTCCGCTGTGCCGCTCGAGCCCGCCATCGGCCACGAACAAACCGCGCTGCGGCATCTCTATCAACTGATGGGTTCCAAGACGATGATCCTCCAGAGCGAGGGCGAAGGGCAGCCTCCGTCCGAGGAAAAGCCCAAGGAGGATCTCGATTTGAAGCCGTTGGACAATCCCTACAAGGCCGAAAAAACCGCCAAGCCCGAGGTGGCCCAGCAGGCGAACGAGGCGATGGAAACACTCAAACGCCTCGACGAACTGGCCAAGCGCCAGCGCGATCTCAACGAGGAAATGAAGGCCCTGCAAATGGCGATGAATGAAGCCGACACACCCGGGAAAAAGTCGGAGATCGAGCGCCAGCTCAAGCAGCTCCGCGAACAGCAGCGCGAACTGCTGGCCGATGTGGACAAGCTCCAACAGAAAACCTCCGAAAGCGCTCCCCCTGATCAGAAGCAGGCGCTCGACGAAGCCCGCGAAAAAGCCCAACAGGCAAACGAACTGCTCGAAAAGGAGAAACTGGGCGACGCCCTCGCGGCCGGTCGCCGTGCCCAGGAGTCCTTGGAAAAGCTCCACGACGATTTCCGCGAAACGAGCGCCGCCAAACTCGCCCAGCAGCTCCGCGACCTGCGTCAGGACGCCCGCGACCTTGAGGAACGCCAGCGCCAGCTAACTGAAAGTGCCCCGCAGCCTGAAGCGCCGAAAGCCAACCGTCTGGGTGCTAACAACGATTCGCCGCCCGACGCCGCCCGCCAGCGTGAGGATTACCAACAGCTCGTCGATGCCCTGCGCGAAACCGCCGAGACCGCGGAACGGGCGGAGCCGCTCGTCGCCAAGGACCTCGGGGAAGCCCTCCGTCAGGCGGATCAGAACGGCATCGCCCAGGCGCTTGAGAAGGCCGGAAAACCGGGTGAGGAAACATCCGCCCGACAAGCCACCGAAGGTATAGCGAAACTCACCCGCGAAATCGAAACCGCCGCCGAGCGCATCCTCGGCAACGAGGCGCAGGCCCTGCGCTATGCCCGCGAGGAGCTCAACCGCCTCGCCGAACAGGCGGGAGCCAAACCCGGCCAGTCCGACAAACCATCCGCTGAAGGGAGAGCACCCGGCGAAGGTGAAAAGCCGGGCGAGGGCAAACAACCGGGACAGACCGCGGGAGAATCCAAAAAGCCCCGCGAAGGAGAGGGAAAAACTCCGGGCGAGGGCAACGAACCCGGTCAGACCGCCGGTGAGGGCAAACAACCCGGACAAGGCGAAGGAAAAACACCCGGCGAAGGCGAGGGTCCGGGCCAGGCGGCGGGCAAAACACCGGGGAAGGGGAATGGTCCCGGCCAATCTTCCGGCCAAGGCCAGGGTTCCGGCAACTCCCGCGGCGGCACTTCCATTTCCAGTGACGGCTATGAGGAATGGCGCGATCGCCTCGCCGACCTCGAAGCGGTCGTGACCGATCCCGAAGCCCAGTCCGCCGTCGCCCGCGCGCGCAAGGCCGCTCACGAATTGCGGAAGGATTTCAAACGCCATTCGAAGGAGCCCGACCAAGACCGGATAGAAAACGAAATCCTCAAGCCGCTCGCCGAGGCCGCCTCCGAATTGGACGCTCGTTTGCGCCAACTCGATCGTGAGGACCCGCTTGCTCCGGTCGGCCGCGATCCGGTGCCCGACCGCTACGCCGAGATTGTCCGCCGTTATTTTGAGGAATTGGGGAAATGACTTTCATCGTACCCATGACTATCGTCTGGACGGAACAACAATGGCTCATCCCCGGGCTGATCGCGCTCGCCGCCATCGCCATCGGCCTGTTTTTCAGTTACCGCCGGAAGCCGTCGATGCCGTTAGGCCTGCGCTGGCTCGCCGCGGGTTTGAAACTAACCGGGCTCGCGCTGCTGCTCGTTTTCATCCTCCAGCCGAAGGTCGTGAAATCCTTCAACCGCCCGGGCACCAACCATTGGGCGATCCTGTTGGATAACAGCGCGAGCATGACGCTCAAGGATCAAACCGGTGATCTATCGCGTGCCGACCGGTTGAAACAGATCGTCACCCCGGAACCGTCCGCCTGGCAGAAAAAACTGGCCAAGGATTTCGTCGTGGATTCCTACAGTTTCGACGTCCGGCTGCGCCAGCCGAAACCCGGTGCACCGCTCTCGTTCGATGGTGCCGGCTCCGCGCTTGGTCTGGCGCTCGGCGATCTGCGCGACCGCTATCAGGGCCGCCCGCTCGCCGGCATTCTGATCATCACCGATGGTAGCCCCACCGACAGCACCGCCGATCTCAAAGGTCTGCCGCCGACGTTCCCGCTCGTCATCGCGCCTGAAAAGCCGCTGCTCGATCTATCCATTTCCACCGTTACCGCTCAGGCGACATTGTTTGAAGACGCGCCGCTGATCGTTGACGTCACCGTTTCCGCCAGAGGCATGGCGGGCCGGTCCTTCGTCGCCACCATTCGCGAACACGGCGGGAAAAAGCTCGGTGAAAAACGCCAGCCCGTCACCGGCGACGACATGACCACGGTCGTCCGATTCCAGGTCCGCCCGGAGGCGAATGGCACCGCTTTCCTCGATGCGGACGTGGCCGTGGAAAATCCCGGCGACCTCCACGAAGCGACCATGGAAAACAACCACCGCATCGCCGCTGCGAACCGCGAGATTGGTCCCTACCGCGTGCTCTATCTGGCAGGACGGCCGAATTTCGAACACAAGTTTCTCCAGCGCTCGCTTGAGGAGGATCCGCAAATCCGTCTGACCAGCCTGATCCGGATCGCCCGCCGCGAGCCGAAGTTCGACTACCGCGGCCGTCAGGGCGAGCGCAGCAATCCGCTCTACCGGGGCTTCGAAGCGCAGGAAGAGGCCGAGCGCTTCGACGAGCCCGTTTTCATCCGCTTGAAAACCAAGGACGCGGGCGAGCTAGCCGCCGGATTTCCCAAAACATCCGCCGAGCTGTTTCCCTTCGACACCGTGATCCTCGACGACGTCGAAGCCGCGTTTTTTGACCGCGAACAACAGCGGCTGCTCCAGCGCTTTGTCTCCGAGCGCGGCGGCAGCGTGATCATGTTAGGCGGGATGGAATCGCTCGACGCCGGTGGTTACAACGGCACGCCGATCGGCGAAATGCTCCCGGTCTATCTGGACCCCGGCACGCCGCCCGGCGCACCCGTCGCCGGACGTTATGACCTCACCCGCGAGGGTCGCCTTGAGCCATGGGCGCGGTTGCGGGCCACAGAGGAAGAAGAAGCGCAGCGGATCGACCGCATGCCGGAATTCGCGAACGTCCACCGTTTGGCCAACATCCGGCCCGGAGCCATGGAGATCGGGAAGCTCGAAACCGCCGATGGCTCCAGCCCCGCCCTCGCCACCCGCCGCTACGGCCGCGGGCACACCGCGGTGCTGGCCATCGGCGATCTCTGGCGCTGGGGCTTGAAGGATCCCGCCGCCCGCCGCGACATGGACAAGACGTGGCGGCAGATGACGCGCTGGCTTCTATCCGATGTGCCGCGCCCGCTCTCCGTAAAGGCGGAAACTTCGACCGGCGGCGAGCGGATCACCACCGAGCTGCTAGGCGATGATTTCCAACCCCGCGAGGCCGGCGGTGTCAGCCTGCGCGTCCGCCGGCCCGACGGGACCTGGACGCATCTCACGCCCCGCCCGCATGCCTCCAAGGCCGGAATCCTCGAAGCCATCCACAACGGCACCGGGCCCGGCACCTATCTGGCAGAAGCCGCCACCCGCGCGGGCGAGGGCAAGCCCGCGCTCACCGCGCAGGCCGGCTGGGTCGTCAACGCGCTGCGCGACGAATACCTCGCAATCCGCCCGGACATGGCCGCGATGGAGCGGCTTGCCAGCACCACCGGGGGCCGCGTCATCAAGCCGGACGGCCTCGATGAATTTGTCGCCAGTTTGAAAAACCTGCCGTTGCCGGTGAAGGAAACCCGTTCCGAACCGCTTTGGAACACCTCCGGCTGGCTGCTCGCCGCGCTCGGTTGTTTCATCGGGGAATGGTCGCTGCGCCGTTGGAAAAAACTCCCATGAAGCTCCTCACCCCGCTGCTGCTGTTAGCCTTCGCCACTCAAATGCCGGCGCGGGAGATGCTCATCGTCGTCAGCGAGCCGGGCGACGCGAACTACGACACGGAGTTCCGCCGCCAGGCGACTGTCTGGCAGAATCTCGCAGACAAGGCCCGCATGAAGGTTCAGACCATCGGCGTGGAAAAGGAAACGCCGGATGGAGACCGCCCGCTGCTGGAAAATTCTCTCGCCGCCCTTCCGAAAGCCGGAGACGATTTGTGGCTCGTCTGGATCGGCCACGGCAGCTTTGACGGCCGCACCGCGAATTTCAACCTGCGCGGAAAAGACATCGATCCCGCTGCGGTGAAGGAGCTGCTCAAGCCATTCACCCGCCGGCTCGTCATCCTCAATCTGTTTTCCGCCAGCTCGCCGTTCCTTGCTCCGCTTGCTGGAGAAAACCGCGTGATCGTCTGTGCCGCCCGCAGTCCGGGGGAGCGGAACTACTCGCGCTTCGGCTCGAAATTCGCCGATGCCCTAACCGATCCCGCCGCCGATCTCGATCTCGACGGTTCGCTCTCGCTGTTGGAAGCCACGCTCCAGGCCTCCGCCGGCACCCGCGCGTTTTATGAAGACGCCCAGCGCGTGCTTCAGGAACACGCCATCATCGACGACAACGGCGATGGCCAGCCAATCTCAACCGACGCCTTCAAAGGTCTCCGCGCCACAAAAGGTTCCGATGGAGCGGCGGCGCGGGAGATCTATCTGAATACGCCCTCTGTGGATCCGCTTTCCCCACAGGCGAAGGAGGAGCGGGCGAAACTGGAACTCGCCATCGACGCGCTGCGCAAGCGGAAATCCCAAATGGCCGATGACGACTATTATCGGGAGCTGGAAAGACTCATGATCCGCATGGCCGCGCTTTACGAAAAACAGGCGGACCGACCTGCTAGGGAATGATTTTCACGCGGTCGCCGGCCTGGGTCATGGTGAAGAGCTTGGCTGCGTTTCCCTCGGGCACGCGGATGCAGCCGTGGGAGGCGGGGTAGCCGGGGACGATGCCCTGGTGGAGGCCGAAGTCGCTGCAGTTGAGCCGTTGGAAATAGGGCATGCTCGCGTGATAGATCGTGGACGTCCAATCGCGGTTCTTGTCGGTGATGACGAACTCGCCGGTCGGGGTGGAGTAGCCCTTGCGGCCAGTGGAGACCTTGGTGGTGAACAGCTCGTTGCCGTCGGCGTCCAGCAGGCGGGCGCGTTGCTCGGAGAGGGTGATGACGATCTGCCGTTCCTCGCGGTGCGGGTCTTTTCCGAGGATCAGCCGGGTCATTTTCACGTCCTTGCGCTCGATGGCGAAATTGATCGGATAGAGGCGGTTCGGGCGGGTCTTTGCCTGGACTTTCGCCCCGGCTTTGATCAGATACCGGGCGGTCTGGATTTCCCCGCCATCCACGGCGACCATGAGCGGAGTGACGTTGCGTTCGTTCTTGAGCGACCAGCGCATGACGCCGGGGCGCACGCTTTTGAGGAACTCCGGAGAAACGGGGAGGGCGAACGGGGTGTTGGCGTCCACGCCGGACTTGAGGAGTTCATTGACGGTGAGCGGGCAGCCGGTGGCGACGGCGAGGTGGAACGCGGTCTGGCCCTCCGGCAAACGAAGGCTGGTATCGGCACCTTCACGGATGAGGGCGGAGGCCACAAGGTCGTGCTGACGGCGGATGGCGAGGCTGAGCGGAGTTTCGCGGGATGGGACGAGGGTTTTGTTCGGATCGACGCCGAGGGCGAGGAGCAGGCCGGCCATGTCGAGGTCGCCCCGTGCGCTGGCGAGGGGAATGGCGGCACCGGCGGGGTTGCCATAATCGAGCAGCAGCTTGACGAAGGATCCCTGGCCGGCGAGCACGGCGGATTCCACCATCAGCAGCCCGTCCGGGCCCCTGCGCGATGCGTTCGCGCCATGGCGGAGCAGAAGGTGCGCGGTGCGGTGGTCGCGTTTATGGAAAGCCCGCCACAGCCATGGATCCCAGTTTCCGCCGGAGGGAGTGGCCCCATGATTGAGGAAAAGTTCCAGCAAGGCGGTGTTGCCACTGGCGAAAACGTGTTCCAGCGAGGTGCTCGGTTTTCCGGTCTGGGGCGGGTGGTTGGGATTCGCGCCGACTTTCAGAAGCAGCGTGATGTTGCCCGTGTTTTGCTCCGCCACTGCCTTTTCCAACAAGGTGGATCCTTCCGGCCCGCGGGCGTTCGGATCGGCCCCTGCGAGGGCCAGTTTCGGCACGGCATCGAGCCAGGCGCGGCGGAACGCGAGATGGAGGGTCGTCTCGCCGGCGGCGTTGGTGGCCCCGGGATCAGCACCGAGCTCGATCAACGTTTCCATCAGATCGCGCCGGCCGGCTTCCATCGCCACATGCAGCAGCGGGTTGCCGGAGCGGTCCTTCAAATGTGGATCCGCGCCGGCTTTCATCATCGCGCGGACGAAGGTCAGGCGACCTTGGCGGATCGACCAGGGGAGGATTTTCTCGCCGTCGGGCATTAGTCCGTCGGTGCGCGCGCCGGCGGTGAGGAGTTTTTCGACGATGGCGGTTTCCCCGCGCTCCACGGCGACGCCTAGCAGGCTGACGTGATCGGGAGTGGTGGCGTTCACGTTCGCCTTCGCATCGAGCAGCCGGAATGCGGACGGCAGGTCGCTGTTCTCGACGGCGATTCTAACTGGCGTGCGGCCTTTCGCATCGCGCTGCTCGGTGTAAACGCCGACGTCGATCAGCCAGCCGACGCGTTTCGCGTCCTGATCGATGGCCGCCTGCACCAGTGATTTCGCCGATGGCTCGACGCCCGCCTTCGCCAGTTCCCTCAGCCCGCGCTTCTGCGGAGTGTCGCAGGATGCGGAAAAACCCACCGCGACAAGCAGCGTGGTTGTTTGGAAAAATCGAACCGCCCGGACGTGAGTCACAATGCGCGGGATGGTAGGCAGCCGTTTCGGAAATGCAAGTTTCCAACTTTTGCTCAAGGTGAAGGTGCCGTCACGGCATCCGTTTCCCCCGTCGTTTTCTCCAGCGTTTCCAAAATTCCTTCATAAGAGCGGACGAACAGCGCGCGAGCGGACATGATGGATTCCAAGACCACATGAGCTTCGCCGCGCGAGCGGGCCGCCCGCTCCAGCGCCCGGATGTTCGCGACCATTTCCTTCACGCGGAGAAAGAGATCGCG
>Ga0123337_10003118_pt1 | contig 18040 bp, 11 predicted proteins | sample frozenSSSSmetaG_FD_89792 | JGI IMG/M metagenome (GOLD analysis project Ga0123337, IMG submission 89792) | Glacier valley bacterial and archeal communities from Borup Fiord, Nunavut, Canada, to study Microbial Dark Matter (Phase II) -... | ecosystem: Environmental > Aquatic > Freshwater > Ice >... | reverse complement strand
GTTAACCGGAAGTCTGTAGCTTAAAATAGCACTACGAAGTTTCACGAAACTTCCGTCAAATACTGAAGTCTCAAGTGGACTTAAACTTGCCTGATTATTATAGTAAGTATCCATCTGATCAACTGGCCAGGTTTTAGTAAATGGCAAACCAGCCTGGTCAACACCGGTAACCGTTAATCCGTTTTCACGACCAGGAAGAGTTTCTTTCTTTAATCCGAATCTGTACATATAGCGACTCAAACCTGACTGCACTGTGTTTCCGAACTTTCCGTCTATAAGAATATTCAAAGAGAAGTTCTTATACCTGAAATTATTCGTTAAACCCATAGTGGTTGGTGGAACCCCAACTCCGTATGGTTGTATCGGGCCTGAAACTTCATAACCACTCAGTCTGTTGTAAACTCTAACACCTGCAGCGTTTGTAAGATATGTTACACCCTGGATAGTATTGAAAGGATCTCCAACTCTTGAACCATTAACTGAGGCTACACCAGGAGCTAGTTTTAAGACCTCGCTTTTATTGTAAGCATAGTTATAGCTAACTTCCCAGTTAAAGCTTTTTCCTTTAATCGGTACACCTGTTAATAAAATCTCAACTCCTTTATTACTTAATGCACCAACGTTTAGAAGAGCTGAAGTATAACCTGAACTAGGAGCAGTTGGAACAGCGATGATATCATCTGTTGTTTGGCGACTGTAATAGGTAAAGTCTAAGCCTAAACGATTATTAAGGAATTGTAAGTCAACACCTCCTTCATAAGTAGTTGAAGTAAGTGGTTGTAAATCATAATTTGCCAGTGCGGAGCTTGTATTTTGTACCGGTCTGCCAATATGCCCACCCTGCTCAAATGTATAAAGCTGGTTGATCTGATATGGATTCACTGTAGCCTGTCCTACCTGTGCGTAAGATGCACGTAGTTTAGCGAAGCTAATCAGGTTAGGCATTCTTATAGCATCTGATAAAATGAAACTGGTACCTACTGAAGGATAGAAAATTGAATTTTTTCCTGGTCTTAATTGTGAGAACCAGTCTTGTCTTCCTGTAAAAGTTAAGTACAATAAGTTTTTGTAGCTAAAATCCGTAGAACCAAAAACAGAGTTTTGACCGAATTGAGAAAATTGAACATCTGCTTTCTGAAGTGAGAGGTTTGAATAACTGATGAAGTTTGGAACAATAAACTCACTACCGTTGTTAGTGGTACCCTCAATTAGATTTCTTTCGATAGATCCTCCACCGAGTACATTGACTGTTAAGTCCTTTAATATAGAAGTATTATAATTCATTAGAATCTGCCCGGTAGTCCTGTGAGAAAAAGATGCTGAAGAATTGAATAATCCCAAAGGTCTTTTAAGTGTCCCAACCGGCATGTAATCCATCGATTCAAAGCGGTCAATATCTCTCATTGCACTTGCTTTTATGAATAGATTGTCCAGGATATTATATTGTACACTTGCCTGACCCATAAATCTGTTCTTAGTATCCTTATTACCCATACGGTTAATAACAAAGTAAGCGTTTTGAGCCTCAGGTACCTGCTGCCATGGAATCTCCTGGAATGTTACAGGATCATAACCCGGAGCCAGACTTCTGATATCGACAGTATTTGCAAGCAAGTTGGCTGTCCATGAAGTATTTCCATCAGCATAACCATTTCCAGGTCTGTTTTTTCCACCTTCAAGATTATATTGCATGGTGGCTTCAACGATGAGTTTTTTGCCAAGAACAGAGCGCAGATTTAAATTTGCGGTTTGTCTGTTATAACTAGATCCCGGATCAAGAGCCTGAGATTCAAGATCTGATAAAGATAAGCGATAAGTCAAAGCTTCAGATGTACCACCCGAAAATGCAGCTGTATTTGTTAAGTTGGTAGCTGGCCTGTAGAAATTTTTCCAGTTATCCTTTACATTAACAGGAGAATAAGGCCGCATAACACCGTCAAACTGTATATAAGGCTGACCGTCCATTTTTGCACCAAAATTCAAACGACCCGAACTAATTGAAAGCGTTTTTGATGCCGGTTTGATCCCATCCTGACCCTGACCATACTCATATTGGAACTCAGGATACATTGAAGGACTTCCAACTGAATAACTGGTGTTAATGTCTACTCCCACACCTTTTTGTAATTTACCCTTTTTAGTAGTGATCAGGATCACACCATTTGATGCCTGGCTACCGTAAAGTGCAGCAGCAGGACCGCCTTTCAAAACGTTGATAGTTTCGATATCATCCGGATTAATTGCAGCAATACCATCTCCTCTGTCAACGATTGTAGCCTGCTCACCTAATTTTATTTCACGGTGATTGTTACTCATTGGCATACCGTTGATCACATATAAAGGCTGGTTGTTGCCACTTAAGGAACCATTACCCCGGATAATCACACGGCTGGATCCACCCGGGCCTGTTGCCATACCTGTAGCATTTACACCAGCAATCTTACCGGTTAAAGCATTTGCAATGTTATTTTCACGAGCCTGGATAAATTCATCGCCTTTAACCTCGGTTACAGAATATGCAAGTGCTTTTTTCTCTCTGGAAATACCCAATGCAGTTACAACTACCTCTGTAAGAGCAGTGTTAGCAGCTACAAGTTTCACATTTAAAGTACTTCTGCCACCAACTGTAAGTTCCTGGGTCTGGTAACCGATATAAGTAAAAACGAGAACACTATTATTATCAGGAACATTAATAGTAAATCGTCCGTCTATATCAGTGGTTGCACCAATAGTTGTACCCTTTAGTTTAATGCTTACTCCGGGTAAGGTCTCACCCTGTGCATCTGTAATCTGACCTTTTACTACAATGTCTTTCACTTCCAATAAGTTTGAAAGGTTGATCAGATTACTTTCAGGAACCATAACTGACATAGTCTTTTTCAACACCAGTATTGTTTTATTCTTGATGCTGAACTCTAATGGCTGGTCCTTAAATAAGGTAATTAAAACATCAGAAAGATCCTCATTAACCGCATTAATGGTTACTGGCTTAGCTAAACTGATCAGTTCTTTCTGGAAGAAAAATCCATAACCCGTCTGTTTCTTAATTGTTGAAAATACCTTTTCAATCGAAACGTTTTCGCCACTATAGGTCACTTTTTGAGAGTAACCTTCTGCGCGAACATTTAAGATTAAGGCTAAAAGAAAAATGAATGTCAGCTTCATGACAAGGATAATTGAATTAAATGAAATCAACTGGCTATTACTATACGTAAAGAATCGAATTCCGCCAGTAATTGTCGGCTTTAAGTCTAAAGTTATGACACGACCTAGAGAGCCCTCTGTTTTAGTAAATAAATTCATAAATTTGTTTGGTTTGGTGATCAATAATCTATCTCAATATTTTTTATTAGAAGACCAGACTTTTGCCAGGAGCGCGTCAACGCTTCTGGTTTTTTTCTGCCTTCTACTCTTTAAGTTTAAGGCATAACGACAACCTCCTTCCCTTCCAGTCTAAAGTGAATATTACTTTTTTCCAGTATTTCCAACACTTCCAAAAGGGTCAGATTTGTTGCTATTGCACCTTCAAAATGATGTTCCGGTAAAACCCCTTCATATCTGGCAGTTATCCCGTACCACCTGCCCAGCTGTCGCATAACAGTTTCAATACGGGCATTTTCAAAATAGAAATAACCTTCCTTCCAGGCCAGCTCAGCCTGAGTGTCCTTTCTTTGTATTCTGATATCCCGGTCAACTTTGGATTGCTCGCCGGGTTTAAGTATTTGAGATTTTTTTGTATTTAATTCTATTACCCGAACAGCTCCTTCAATCAGGGTAGTCGTTATTGATGGCTCATCAGAATACGCATTGATATTAAAATGAGTACCCAGGACTTCAACTGTCTGATTTCCTGATCGAACTGAAAACTTTTTATGTTCATTTTTGGAAACTTCAAAGTATGCCTCGCCTTTTAATTCAACTTCCCGGGAATCTCCGGCAAAAAACACTGGAAATCGCAATGATGAGGCTGAGTTTAGCCATACCTTACTTCCATCTGCAAGATTTAACTGAAACTTACCACCAACAGGAGTTTGAATCGTATTATATACTGTTTGAATTTCTTGATTTTCCGTTTTTACCTGCTCATTTTCCGACTTACTGAGAGTATACTCAATTATACCTTTTGAATTCTTATGAATTTTGATTCCACCCTGATTGACCAACACTCCGTTTTGAGAATCATCCAATACGATCTTCTTTCCATCAGAGAGTGTCAGGATTGCTTTTATCCCACCTGGCTGAATATCTTGTACTTTTTGATTTGCAGCTAATTTCACAGGTATTGGGGCTGTATGAATCTGATCCCTGTTAAAATAGAAATACAAGCCACCCGCAAGAAAAATGAGAACAGCTGCCGCTGCTGCCATAGAATAGTATCTCCGATAAACCGGTATTTGCCTTTCTGCCAAATCCGGCAGATCAATTTTCGAAAAAATAAATGATTTTAAATTTTCTTCATCCTCCTGATCGTCAAAATTCCACTCAATATCTGTTTTCATCTCAGTTCGATACCACTGAAACAACTTTTCAGTTTCTTCGGCTGAAGCAGTGTTATTAAGATACTTTTCAACTAACTTTTGGACTTCTTCCTGTTGCATAGATCACCGATTTTGGCTTATATACTATATAGTGCCATAAGTCGGCAAGTACCCTTGAAAAAAAGAAAAAAAATTTAACAGGAAATTTACATGAACTTAAAACAGAAACATGTTCATTGCATTCTTGAGATTCAGACGAATGATCTTTAAGCCTTTTGTGAGATAGCCTTCTACTGTTTTTTTGGAAATACCAAGTTCCATTGAAATTTCAGTCGTAGAAAGGCCATAATTGCGACTGTAGTTAAATACCATTCTGCAGTTTTCAGGCAGCTCTTCAACTACCTTATTAATATATTCCTGAATAAAGCGGGTATCAATTTGCTCCTCAGTGAGTGTGGACAATTCATCGGCGATATTCTGAGATTCAATTTCCAGTCTTCTTTTCTGCTTATAAATTAACTTAAAGACGGAAAATCTGACTGCTGAACCAAGATAGGTATTGAGGTACTCAATATTCAGTTCAGTTTGTCTGGCCCATAATTTGGCAAATATTTCCTGAACAATATCTTGTGATAAAGATTTGTCCTTACTAAAAGTATAGGCTATTGCCAGCATCTGTTTCCAGTATCTGTTATAGATTTCTGTAAACGCTCCCTGGCTGCCTTCTTTTAAATATTCGAGTAATTCCTTATCAGATGAGGACTTATAGTTCAAGATACCTTCAATAATGTAAGTCCAATATAAGAATATTCAATTACATAATACTCCAAAAAAAAATGATGATTTTGATTAAAATCATCATTTTTTATCAAAAATCCTCTTAAATCCTAAGAAATTATCCCTCCATAAACAGGCTAAATTAAAAAATTACCCCCTTGAGGTCTGCCTTTTGGATAAATAACAGGTTTTCTGACAATTTCAGATTTGCTTCTTTTGGCGCTGAACTTTGCCGAAAGAAATTCATGCATATCTATCTCTCCTGTGACAATTTCGCCGTTAACCATCCCTTTAAACGTGGTTTGGATCCTATCACCAGGAATCACCCAGGTACTTTGCATCTTGATCTCATTGCCCTCAATTGTCCCATTTATTTCACGTTCCGAAAAATCAGATATATGTACACCTGAAAAATAATTTCCGTCCTGTTGATCAATAAATAATTGTTGTTTATCTGTACTATTATAAAACTTAATTTCCAGATCCCATCGTCCCAGCATATTTACTGATGGGGCTTTCATTACTACAGAAGGTTTCGGACTTCTTTTCCTTGCAATGACCTCCCTTATCCGCGAAGCGGCGATCTTATCATCTCCGGGAACCATCATATATCCAACCAAACTGATTCCGGTCAGACCGGGTTCATCTTTATAAATTGCAACTCCGACCCGTGGGAAGGTATTTCCCAATTCTTCAGAAACCTCCTGACCGCTTACATGAAGTTCATCCGGATTCCAGGTTATAAATAAATAAGGTGTGACATGATGAAGCAATTTCGGGTCGGGCATTCTGATACGGTAACTAACTCCCTTCACTGTTGCAGCCTGCTTTCCAATATTTTCGAGCCAGTTAACCCAGTTTTGCATTTCATTTTTATGATCCATCTCAATCCAGGTTTCTACTGCGGCAAGCATCCCGATATGTTCTTCACGGGCCACCTTGTTATCACGACCCGGCCCATGATGAGGGGCAGCAGCCTGCCAGGTGGACATCAAAAGATCCTTTCTTCCCAAAAGCAATCCGCAACTGCCGGGAGCTTTGAGACCCTTGCCGCCGCTGAATGCGACAACGTCAGCACCTCTCGACAGATGATTATTCGGAAACGTAAGAATATGAGCAGCAGCATCAACAAAAACCGGAACATTTAAAGGTTTAGCGATCTTTGAAATGACCTCAAGCGGCAAAAAAGATTCCTTTTCTGCATCAATATAAATCATAGCTGTTTTCGGACCAATTTTTTTCCTGAGATCTTCTTCACTGTCAACAGTGATGATGGTTGCCCCTGTACTTCTGATTGCCTGATCATAAACTGTGCGGGAAGCGCTTTGAATAATCACCTCTGTTTTTTCAAATCCTCTTAAATCAGGCATCCGAACCAGTTTTTCGGGATTTCCACCAGACAAACATGCGAAAGTACAGAGCTTTATCCCGGCAGCAGCACCTGAGGTTACCAGTCCCCACTCAGCGCCCGTAAGCTCGGCGAGGCGTTTACCCACCCCTTCTACCAACTCATCCATCTGCACGTTAAGGGTAGAAACTGCCTCCATTGCCAATCTCACTTCCGGTCTTGCGACTGAACCACCCATGATAGTGTTCGTTCCTTTACAATTTATAAAAGGTTCAACACCAATAGACTTAAGGATTTTGTGGCCTCTTTCGGCAAGTTCGGTATCCGGAGTTTTCGAAACACCGGATAAAAAAGCAAATCCATTTTTACTCTGAGTGGCTTCGTTCTCCAATACTGAAGCATTTGCAGCAAAAGGGAGAAGGGTCAGACCCTTAATTATATCTCTGCGTTTCATGGTTTTAAAAATTTTGACTAAATACTTTATAGGCTAATGCACAATCTATTTTGATTCGATTTTTGTTGCTCCGCGACCATTTAAATCCCATTCGATTTTACCAGCCCGAATAGTTAGTTCTGTTTCGAGCTTTTGAGTTCCCTTCAAGACGAAACCATGGGAATCAATATATCCAAAATCTCCATTTTTAAGATTCAAAACTGCAATATCAGCTTCAGAACCAATGCTTAAATGTCCAAGTTCAGGCCTACGGATATATTGCGCGGGATTCCAGGTAGATTTTAAAATCACATCATTTAAAGACATTCCCATATTCAGGAATTTCGACATGATGTTATTCATATCTTTCATGCCAGCATTCATATTTCCAATATGCAGATCTGAGCTGATTGAATTAGGAGAGAGTCCCTGCTTAAGTGCAGGCATTGCCTGAGAGAATACAAAGCCATTCCCACCATGACCAACATCAAAAATCACTCCTCTGTTTTGGGCATTGAAAATGTATTGTTTAACCTTGCCATTTTGATCAACCAAAGCTTCCTTGTAGAATGGTGTTGTTGGCGAGCGTGTACCCGCATGGTACATATGAGTTAAAATATCCCCGGGCCTCAGATGTTTCATCAAAAGTCTTTCAAAAGAGTTTGATGGAGGCATTCCGCGCCAATCGATCATTACGGGCATATTTGTAAGCTTGCCGGCCATAACGGCACTATCGACAGGAATAGATTGTAATCCATTGTAATGTGCTACTTTAAAACCAACAATATCCTTCTTATAATATTCAGCAAAACGGGCGGCCATTACCGGACTCATATCAGTTGAATTCTGCTCATTTGCACCCATCCCATCACCAAGTATATTTAAAAAGGCAAGAACCCGGGTTTTAGACTGATCTATAATGTTCTTCTTAAACAGTGGGAAAGACCTCCAACCTGAACTTCCTGCATCAACCACTGTAGTCACACCTGCCCTAAAAGTGAAGCCATCAGGAGGAAGTGAGTTGGGTCCATCCATATAATGCTGTTCCTTATTCGTACCGGCAAAAACGTGAACATGAATATCAATTAAACCAGGAGTAACATATAAGCCACTAACATCTATTACTTTTTTTGCAGAAGAAGCAGGAATATCCGCAGCAACCCGTATCACTTTCCCCTGATTGATCGCAAGATCCATTTTCTGATTGATCTTGTTTTTCGGATCGATCAAATGACCACCCTTGAGTAGAATATCATAAGTCTGGGCATGCAATAGTGAACTGAAACTAAGTAAAATTCCTGTCAGGAAAGGAATGAAATTGCGAATTAATTTTGAATTCATAGATTGATTTTAAGATGTTAAAGTAATTATATTATAATTCAATATGTTTAAAGAATTGTAATGAATCAGGTAAGTTACAATTCAGGAAAATTCATCTGCACTTTCAATAAATGAACAATCAACAAATAATTTCGAAAAAATGCATATAGATAAACCTGATGTTTAATAAAATAACATAGCTAATATTTATAGTAAAGTATTCTTTCTAAAAAGAACTCCTGTTAAACTTTTAAATTAAAAAAAATGGGCATAATTATTGAGTTTTGACCCTATGATTATGCCCATTTAAATAATTTAGATATAGGCAATTGCATCTATTTCAACTATAGTATCCCCGGGAATACCGCCCTTTGCAACAGCCACTGTGGTGCGGGCAGGTGGCTTACTTCCGAAACGACCTTTGTACACTTCATTCATACCCTGATAATCTGCAAAATCGTTCAGATAAACATTTACTTTCAAAACCTTCTCCATAGAAGAACCTGCTTTTATAAGTTCTTCTTCAATTCGTTTTAAAACGATCTCCGTATGGTTTTTAATCTCAAATGGAGCGGTGTGTGCACCCTTACCAGAAACATAGACCATATTTCCATGCTTTGTATAACTTGAAAATAAGGGCACATCCTGAAAATCTGTTATGTTTCCAACTTCCTTTTCAGGCGAAGAACCTGCTGCATTCGCATTTGCAGCCATACCTAATCCTGCAACACCTACAATAGAGGCAAATAATTTCTTTAATACTGATCTTCTTTCTGTTTTCATTTTGATTTTTTTTGAATGGTTAATAAATCTATTTAAAATACTCCTGAGCAACAGGGCTTACCAATACAAGGATGAAAAACCAATATAAAGCTTTCCGGCAGATTCTTTAGCAAGCAAAAATCAAAACAAACTGACTATCAAGTACTAACTCGACTGCGGGCGATGCTTTGGATATTCAATCGGCTTTTTATTTGGAGTGGATTTATGCTTTCTTGCACTAAATTTCGCAGTATTAAACTCATGAAAATCCATTTCTCCGGTCAAAATACCCGAACTTATACTTCCCTGCATAGTAGTGAGTATTCTATCACCTGGAATATTATAATTACATAGAATTTTTACTTCATTGCCATCAATACTTCCGGTAAAGGGCCGGCTCGAAAGTTCTGTTTTAAACACACCGGTAATCCAGTTCCCATCCTGACTGTCTATAAACAGATGCTGGGTAACTTTGCTGCTGTAATATTCAACTTCCATATCCCATAATCCAACCAAATTCATCACCGGATTTTTCATTGCCGGAATCACCTTTGCCTGCCTTTTTCTGGATAATACCTCATGAATACGATTCGCTGCAACTTTATCATTCCCTGGAATCATCATATATCCTACAAGTGTAATTCCAGCAAGTCCGGCTTCATCTCTTCCAGCCTGGACCGCAATTCTAGGAGCAATGGTACCAAGTTCTTCAGCAACTTCCTCACCAGTAACATGAAGCTGTTCAGGATTCCATCTGATATGCAGATATGGAGTCACGTGGTGAATCAATTCCGGATCAGGTCTTGTAATAGTTGTTTTAATTCCGTTGATTGCTGATACCTTATTACCTATGGTTTCGAGCCAGGAAACCCAGGTATTCATTTCTTTCACATGATCAAGCTTAACCCAGGCCTCAACGGCGGCCAGCATCCCTATATGTTCTTCCCGGCCAACCTTATTATCACGCCCAAAACCATGATGTGGAGAATTTACCTGATGGGCAGACATTAAGAGATCTTTCCTGCCTAAAATTAAACCTGAACAACTGGGTGCTTTTATTCCTTTTCCGCCGCTGTAACCTACTACATCAGCACCCTGAGCGAGGTGAACATCCGGAATTGTAAGAATATGGGCAGCCGCATCAACAAATACCGGAACATTTAAAGGCCGTGCAATTTTGGAAACATTTGAGATTGTAAATTCATCTTCCGATGGAGTCATATAAATCATCGCAGTCCGGGAATTAATACTTTTCTTTAATTCTTCAAGACTTTCAACAGTTATTACTTTAACACCTGCATTCCTGACCGCATGGTCATAAACATTTCGGGAAGAAAGGGGAATGATTACTTCAGATTTTGCAAATCCGGTCAGATCCGGAATTCTCAGTAATTTCTCCGGATCACCACCTGTCAGACAGGCAGCAGTAAGCATTTTAATACCTGCTGCACAACCAGCAGTTACTATACCCCACTGGGCACCGGTTAATTCTCCCAATCTCTTCCCTATACCAAAAGCCAACTCATCCATCTGCACATTTAAGGTTGTAACCGACTCCATAGCCAGCTTTACTTCTGGTCGTACAACAGAACCTCCCATGATGGTATTGGTTCCTTTACAATTGACAAAAGGCTCTACACCAAGGGATCTCAGCAGGCTCTCACCCTTTTTTACAAGCTCTTCATCAATGATTCCGTATTGATCAGCATTGTCCTGAATTATGTTTGAACCGAATGAAAAATCGTTCAATGGTGAAGCAGCAGCACTTCCGGCAAATGGCAATAAGGTCAGACCTTTAATTATTTCTCTTCGTTTCATCCGATATTTATTTTTAATAGTGTTAAGATGGGTTCATTGTTAATTATTGAAAAATTTTCACCATCTGAATTGATTTCCTTCGCGAAAGAAATTATTCAAAGGGCTGGCGATTCCATTCAGATCATACACAATTCTGCCGCCCTTGATGGTCATTTCGCATTCAAATTTTTTATTACCGGTCATTTTATAACCTGCAGTCTCATAAAAACCAAACTTCCCTTCACGGAGGCTGAATACGACCAAATCAGCAATTGCACCGGGTGAAAGATGCCCGAGCTCTTCCCGCTTAATTGCTTTTGCAGGGCTCCAGGTACTTGCTTTTATAACCTCTTTTAAACTCATTCCCATAGTCAGGAATTTAGACATCACATTCATCATATCTTTCATGAATGCATTAGTACTTCCCGCTGAAAGATCAGTACTGATTGTATTTGGCAGGAATCCGGCTTTCATTGCAGGGATCGCATTTGAATACCTGAATGCAGAACCATGACCAACATCGAAAATTATACCCCGTTTCTGTGCTTCAGGAAAGGCGGGTTTGATCAAAGATGTTTGCTGATCAACAATCATATCCCGGGCATTGATATCTTCAATTATGGTGTAGGTATGCGTGTAGATATCACCGGGCCTCATGTGTTTGGTAAATAAATCTTTAAGGGATGGATATGGATGATTTCGACCACCATCAAGCATGATTGGCATATTGGCAATATTTCCTGCCTCAACCCCCCGGTCGACCGGCGTCCAGTCGGGTCCAACGAAATCAACTTTAAAACCGACGATATCTTTATTAGCCAAAGCTAATTTAGCCGACTCCGAAGCAATTTTATCTCCCGTACCCTTTTCATTTACACCACCTTTATAATCACCTCCCTTAATATTCAGAAAAGCCAGAACACGAGTCTCTGATTTATCTATGATCTGCTTTTTGAAATTGGCAAATGATTCAAAATCAGAATCTCCTGCATCAACAATAGTTGTGACCCCAACACGGAAAGTATACCCATCAGGGAGGGTATAACCCAGACGTGAATGAATATCAATTAAGCCCGGTGCGACATACATCCCTGAAGCATCTACCACCTGAGTTGCCTGATCTGCATTAATATTTTTGGCAATTAATGCTATTCTGCCATCATTTAGGGCAACATCCAGCACTTCATCGATATTGTTTTTGGGATCAATTACATGCCCGCCCTTAATAATGATACCATAGACCTTGCTGCTTTGCTGCGCGGATATAGAAAGATTGCATAGCAATATGGCCAGAACAAGTAGTGGTTTTAGTTTAAACATTGCGAAAAATTATTTTTTAAGCGGAACAGCATTTTTAGTTATATAATCATCCTGATTAGAATGTATTGGGCCTATGTAATGGAACCTTTCCGCCCATTCCAAACCATATTTTTCACCGATCTTTTTATCAGAAGGCGCAAATCTTAGTCTGGGAGATTCAATATCCAGCACGAAATGCTTGATATAATTAAAATCAGCAGTCCTGTCGTCATCCCCAAGAATTGGAAGGCTTTTACCCTGGGCAGCAAGTTTTTTTCTGAGTATTGATCCGTTATTTCCTGCCGGTCCCTGAGTCACATTAACCATATTTGATTCAACCTTCTTATCAATGTACTTTGAGATATCTACAATCCTATTGACATATTGGGGACCTCTTCTGGTAAAGAAATATCTTTCAGCTACGTTATGGGGCTGAACAAGATCCAGCTGCTCAGGATAGTCGAGATGACTGGCAGCAGGAGTAATTGCAGCTTCAAACGCACGACCAGTTATGTAATGATCAGGATTATTTTCATAAGGCGCCCAGGGGTCATAGCAAATCACAGTATCAATCTTCAGCATTCTGATTAAGAAGATCATTCTGGCTTTGATTTCCTGAATGTTATTCTCGTCCATATTATGATTCCTGTAATTCAGGTGATAGGTTTTTTTTAAACCCAGAACCCTTGCAACAGCTTCAGTATCAGCCTCATTATTTGCAACTACTTCACCATAGTTTTTTCCGCTTCCGGCTGCATCATCATTGGTGGTCCTGATCAGGTAACCGGTATAACCTTCATCAATTAATTTAGCAACTGTTCCTCCTGCAAAAATCGGAATGTCGTCACAATGAGGCTGAATTACTGCTAAAACTTTACCCTGGTGAGGTTTTCCACTGACCGGCCGTTCGATGATCACCTCATCAAAGACGGTTTCATTATCATTTTTATCACTGGGCAATTCACTTGCTGATGCTTTTTTATCAATCACTGCAGCAGCTGATCCGGGAACCAATAAAGCACCGCTGGTGGCCAGTGTTTTCTCTAAGAAATTTCTTCTTTTCATCATTAAATGTTCTAACCCAAAACCAGATTTAATAATCCTGGTAAATGTTTCTATAAATTACATAATGTTGTTTGTCTCATTCAGATACAGCTAAACATACCCAATACAATCAATCTCAATAATCGACCGACCAGGAATTCCGCCCTTAGCAACAGCAACAGTTGAACGCACAGGCGCTTTTGCACCAAACCTTCCTTTATATACCTCATTCATCCCTTCAAAATCTGCCATATCACTTAAAAATACGGTGACTTTCAATACTTTTTCCATCGATGATCCTGCAGCAAGCAATCTCTTCTCCATCTTTTTCAGTACAAAATCGGTATCTGCTTTGATTTCAAAAACAGATTCCGCATCTGCGCCGGTCCCTGAGACAAAGACCAGATTTCCATACCTTAAAGATCCCGGATACAAGGTTACATCCGGGGAAGCTCCTGTACTCAAAACCAGGGCATCCATGTTTTGCGGAGTCTGTGAACGGGCTACGAGGCTAAATCCGGCCATACCGGCAATGGTGGAAAAAAGGCTGGTTATAACTGATCTTCGTGTTGATTTCATTGCCTGATTATTATTTTAACAATTCCTTAAAGTTTAGCCAGCTGCTTAGGTTGCCAATGGCGGACCAGCAGGTATATTCACTTTCCTTCTTGGCGCTTTCTGCACATTTCGTTTGGCGGTGAATTTAGCTGTCCGGTACTCACCGAGGTGAATATCACCCGAAATCATGTCTCCATTCACAATACCTGAAAACTGATAGGACAGATCATCACCCACAATTCGCATAGCGCTTTGCATCATGACCCGATTTCCTTCAATTGTCCCACTCATATTTCCTGATTGAAAATCAGTCTGATGATTCCCGCTCAGCCAATTGCCATCCTGAACAATACTTAAGGAATGCTGGCTGATACTGCTGAAGAATTGTACGCTCAGATCCCAGCGACCATTCAGGTTTGCGACAGGTGCCGCCATCGTTTCAGTTTTAGCATTACGCTTCCTTGAAAAAATCTCAAATACTCGGTCTGCTACGATCTTTTCTTCCCCGGCCTGCATTTGCCCGGTGGTGATGTTGAAAAAACTCTCCCCACTACTATCATCCTCTGCCCATACCGCAATTCTGGGCTTATTTCTTCCCAATTCTTCAGCCAGTTCAAATCCGCTGATATAGAGTTTTTGAGGATCCCAGCTCACTTTTAAAACCGGTGATTTATTATCCAGTAAGGTTCTCTCAATAACTTCTAATTTCAATCCTGAAATCGGACTTAATCTTTTTGAAATAGTATCCAGCCATCCCAGCCATTTCTTCCAGTCGGCAGCATGATCACGCTTCACCCAATCTTCTACTGCTGCCATCATCCCAACCATCTCTTCCCTGCCTACCTTATTATCGCGTCCCGGACCATGATGCGGAGAACTTGCCTGCCATGCAGACATTAAAATAGATTTATCACCCAGCATTAAACCGGCACATTGGGGTCCGCAAATTGCCTTCCCACCACTGTATGCAACGATGGTAGCACCTCTCTTAAGGTGGACCGGTGGCAAAGTCAGATTCTCTGCAGCAGCATCAACTAATACCGGCACCTGGTGTGGTTTAGCTATCTGCGAAATCACTTCAAGTGATAATGGCTGTCCCGTAAAGGTATCTGTATCGGTCGAGCGGATGTAGATCATTGCAGTACGTGGATTAATTGCCTTCCGAAGCTCATCGGGTGTTTTCACGCTTACAATCTTAACCCCAATATTTCGAATGGCATGATCATAGGCATTCCTTGAAAAATCAGGTATAATGACTTCATTCTTATCAAAACCTGTCAGGTCAGGGATACGAATTAGTTTTTCAGGATTTCCACCCGTAACACAGGCTGCGGTGATATGCTTAAGTCCGGCAGCACATCCCGCCGATACCATACCCCATTCAGCACCCGTAAGATCAGCCAACCTCTGACCGATTCCATCTGCCAGTTCATCATACTGCACGAAATTATGGGCCGCCGCCTCCATTGCAGCACGCACAGCAGGGCGCTCCAATGAACCTCCAATGATCGTAAAAGTACCCATACAATTGATAACTGGTTCTACACCAATGGACCGAAAGATATTCGTTTCGGTCATGAATGCTGATGCAGCTGAATCAGCTGATAAAGCTCCTGATATGGCGTTAAGGCGGCTATCCTGGGTCTTTGCCTCCACGTTTTGATTTCTAAGCACTGTCCCGGCGAATGGCAGCAGTGTTAATCCTTTAATAACATTTCTTCGCTTCATAGTATCCTTAAATAATTAAATTCTATCTAATTTTTATCTTCTGGGTTGCAAAGATGTTCGGTAAAATAGTATGGTATGAAATGATCCCACTTTAACTGTTTTTGTTAATAAATGAAATCTTGTTCAAGGCCGGATTACCGGAAATCATCAGCATTTGAAAATACAAAATAAACTTTGATGCAAGGAAATTACAGGTTTATTAATTTAATGAGCAAAAAACTATTGAAATTCAGATTCCTATGCCCTGCCTATACCTAAACTCAAATCATAGAGCCCATCTTCAGCTTTATAAAAATATACCAAATTAAAACCTTACCTTTGCGGCGCTTTCAGCAATATAGCTGAGGGCTATATAAATTATCATGAACCCATTTATTACCTTGGGTATCCGTCATGATATTGTTAATGCCATTACTGAATTGGGATTCGAAAATCCCACACCGATCCAGGAGCAATCTATCCCGGTATTACTTTCAGGCAGCAACGATTTTGTCGGATTAGCTCAAACAGGAACCGGTAAAACGGCAGCCTTCGGCCTCCCCCTATTAGAATTACTGGATTTTGAAGAAAATTATCCACAAGCGCTAATTTTATGTCCTACACGTGAACTCTGCCTGCAGATCACTAATGACATAAAAAACTACGCCAAAAACATGAAAAACGTTCAAGTCGTTGCTGTTTATGGCGGAGCAAACATTTCAGATCAGTTACGCCAGATCAAACGTGGCGTTCAGATCGTAGTGGCCACTCCGGGCCGTATGCTTGATATCATCAATCGTAAAGCAATTGATTTTACTCAGGTACAATTCGTAGTACTTGACGAAGCAGATGAGATGCTTAACATGGGTTTCCAGGAAGATATTGACAGTATTTTGTCAACTACTCCTGATGACAAAAAAACCTGGTTATTCTCTGCAACTATGCCAAACGAAGTTCGTCGCATTGCAAAAAAATACATGACTGATCCTTTCGAGCTGACTATGGGTACAAAAAATACCGGAAATGTCAATATCGAACATGAGTATTATATTGTAAAGGCAAGAGATAAATATGCAGCATTTAAGCGTATCGTTGATTTCAATCCTGAGATCTTCGGAATCGTTTTTTGCCGTACCAAAATTGAAACTCAGGAAATTGCTGAGTCATTAATGAAGGATGGTTATAATGCCGATGCCTTACACGGCGACTTATCACAACAACAGCGCGATAAAGTGATGAAGCGTTATCGCGAACGCAGCCTTCAGTTACTGATTGCTACTGACGTTGCGGCAAGAGGAATTGATGTGAATGATGTTACTCACGTAATCAATTATTCATTGCCTGATGAAATAGAAAATTATACCCACCGTAGTGGCCGTACCGGTCGTGCAGGTAAAACAGGTATTTCTATTGCAATTATAAATTCCAAAGAACTTGGCAAAATTCGTCATATTGAAAGAACTATAGGTAAGCAGTTTACAAAAGCTGAGATCCCAACCGGATTTGACGTTTGCGAAAAACAATTATTTGCCCTTGTTCATAAAGTTCATAATGTAGAAGTTAACCAGGAGCAGATCGAACAATACATCCCGCGTATTATGGATGAATTTAAAGATCTGGATAAAGAAGAAATCATTAAAAGATTTGCTTCCCTTGAGTTTAACCGTTTCCTTGAATATTATTCCAAAGCCCCTGATCTGAATATTTCTTCTGATGACAGAGGATTTGAGCGTGCCGAAAGAGGTGATCGTTCTGAACGTCCAATGAGATCAGGCACAAGTGCCGGATATACCCGCTTGTTTATGAATCTGGGTTCAGTAGATGATTTCACGCGTGGAGATATGCTAGGATTCATTTGCAACAATACCAAGATCAGCGGAAAAAGTGTAGGTAAGATCGACCTCAAGGGTGTATTTACATTCTTTGAAGTTGAAGATGCTGCAGTTAATCAGGTTGTTGAAGGTTTCAAAACTGTTGATTTCCAGGGCAGAAGTGTCCGTATTGAGTTAGCAGGTGATCGTGATGCCGGTGGCAGTGATCGCGGCGGTTCTGGTTCTTACCGTGGCGCAGGCGGCGGTTCTGGACGAAGAGAAGGTGGCAGTGGCGGCGGTTACCGTGGCGGAAGCGGCGGTGCCGGCAGACGTGAAGGTGGTAGTGGCGGTGGTGGTTTCCGTGATTTTTCTGGCAAACGCCGTGAAGATCGCAGCGGAAGCAGCACTGGCGGAGCACGCCGTGAAGGCGGCGACAGGCGCAAACGCATCTAGTAGAATTAAGAGCAAAGATTAAGGAGCAAAGACGGGGGAAAACCTTGGCTTTTGCTCCTTTTTTTGTTTGGAACCAGGAGCCAAGAACCAAGAATCAAGACATAAAAGCTGACATAATAATTCAGCCCTAATTAAAAAATCACTAAGACGATTTAGATTGTGGATTCAAATATCTTATAATAAGTGGATTAGAAAATAAAGTCAATAACCTGAATTACATTCCTACCAGGATTTGTCTTGGTTCTTGGCTCTT